>Ga0210384_10001267_pt1 | contig 35021 bp, 20 predicted proteins | sample IncBWH2MmetaG_FD_160574 | JGI IMG/M metagenome (GOLD analysis project Ga0210384, IMG submission 160574) | Forest soil microbial communities from Barre Woods Harvard Forest LTER site, Petersham, Massachusetts, United States - Inc-BW-H-2-M | ecosystem: Environmental > Terrestrial > Soil >...
CTCGTCGGATGGCAAGGCTTAAGCATAGTTTTGGTGACCGCCGAGCAGAACGGTTGCGAAGGGCTATAGAAACACGCGGCTCACAATACCTGCCAGAGTCAGAAATCGCAATTAACACCGGTCTGCATCGTAGTGAGCAATACCGGCTGACATGGGACTGCGTTGATTTTGAGCGCCAACTTCTGACTGTGCCGCAAAGTAAGAATGGGGAAACCAGGCATGTTCCCCTGAACAGCTCGGCTTTAGCTGCCTTCCTGGTCTTGAAGAGGCTCTCCGATGGCAAGGGTCAAGTCTTCAGCACTTCAAGCCCTCGACGTTGGTTTGAGCCGGCAGTGAAGGCTGCCGGAGTGTTGTTATTTACATGGCACTCCCTACGACACACGTTTGCGAGCCGATTGATTATGGCGGGAGTTGACCTTCGAACCGGCCCAGGAACTCATGGAGCACAAAACGATTTCCATGACCTGTCGGTATGCCCATCTGGCGCCATCCCACAAGCTCGCCGCGGTTGAACGGCTTATCGCAGAACCGGTGGATCCGGCAGGTCCAAGTGACACCAGAAGGGACACCAGCGTTATTGGATTTGAGATCGACAGAAACACAAGAACGCAGTAAGTCCTGTAAACTTCGGTTGTTGCACTGCGAAGCCCGGGTGGCGAAACTGGCAGACGCACGGGACTTAAAATCCCGAGACTCGAAAGAGTCGTGACGGTTCGATTCCGTCCCCGGGCACCATCAGAACTATCCCTCATACTGGCCCCTAGTCGCTTGCGGATAGCTCTTGTCGAGCCGTTTTGATCGGCGGGCTGATCCGGTTTGTTCCCGCGCACCTGATCCGTCCGACGCTAGCCTATTTCAAGGAAGAGGCCGGGTTCGACGGGATCAGTTTCAGCACTACCGTGCACATTGCCGGGAAGATGCCAGCCGCCAGCAAAACCGAGGCCGTGGAATTCTTCCTTCCCTTCGCGGCGTTGCGCTGCTACGAGAATTACGATTGCACCGGACAGCAACTCATCGACACCGGAGCGGTCCTGATCAACGGAGAACGCGTAGCCCTGGACCTGCAAATCGTTGAAGGCGGCCCCGCCCGCTGAAAGGCATGGACTCTAACACGCCGCTCGACTGAGCGGCGGCTTCTCGAGTCTGATCCTTTAGACAGTCTTCAGCGCTTGGCCAATTCTCTGCAAGCCTTCGCGGAACATTTCGGTGTCCACTCCCATGCCGATGCGGAAATGGTTGGGCAGACTGAAAAACCTGCCGGGCACGGCTGAGGTCTCGTATTCCACGCGCAGTCGAGTCAGGAAATCATCGACGCTGCCACCCTCTAGTCGCAGGATCGCCGTCGTACCAGATTCGGTGCGGGGAGTCGTAACGGCTTCCTGACTCTCCAGAAACTCTCGCAGCAGCGCGCGATCCGCTTCAACAATTCTTCTCGAGCGTTCGCGGATGTAGTCAAGGTTTTCCAAGGCCACGACGCTTAGCAGCTCCGCGGGGTGCGCCGGGATGGACGCAAACAAGTCATTCAGCCGCCACATGGCGCGTGCCAACTCGGGTTCGGCCAGAATCCATCCACAACGCAGGCCGCTCAGACCGTAGACTTTAGTCAAGCTGCTGGTGACGACGAACTCCGGGCCCAGCTGGTAGGACGGCTTCGGCGTATTGACATAAACCGCGTCGAGATAGACTTCGTCCACCAGCACGCGCGCGCCGACGCTGCGCGCCAGGCCGCCGACTTCTCGCAGTGCCGTTTCTGAGGCAAGCACACTGCTCGGATTGTGCAGGTTGGTGAGAACGATCAGTTTTGTCTTGCGCGTGATGACGCGCCGAACCTGGGCGGGGTCGAGCGCATACCCACTCTCTTCGGTGCGGGCAAAATGCTTTACCTCCGCGCCCAAGTATAAGAGCGTCGAAGTAAGCAACTCGTAGGTTGGCTGTTCGATGAGAACCTCATCGCCGGGATCGATCAGCGTGGCCATGGCCAGATGGTTAGCCATCGACGTGCCAGCGGCCGCGACCACGCAGTCGGGATCAACTCCGCATTTCTTCGCGAGAGCGTGCTGCAAGGGAGCGTAGCCGTAGGTGCTGTCGCCGTTGATCTCCAGTTGATCGATGGTGACCGGGAGTTCACGCAGAGAAAGCGATCCCACGCCGCTGGTCGCGAGATTGAAGCGCGCGCGGCCCTGGGTCTTTGCCCACAGCATGTAATCGGAATGTCTATGTCTCATAGATTCGGGATCGGTGGCAGAGCGCTTCTGCGCTTGGCGTGGCTCCAATAAAAATATACCGGGATGCCGGCCAGCAGAATAATCAGTCCTATGGCGGAGTTAGCGGTGAAGGTCGCGGTGGTGGTGATCACGATGGCGGCGCAGGACAACACGAAGAGAGCCGTGGTGTAGGGATGGCCCGGCGTGAGATACAGCGCCTGGACTGCATCCCCTTTTCTCCGCCGGAAAACAAACAGGGATGCCGCCGTCAGGCCGAAGGAAATGAAATCGACGGAGATCACGTAGTTCAATATCTGCTCGTAGCGTCCAGAGAGGGCAATCACCGTCGCGGTCACACCTTGCAGGACGATGGCCAGGACCGGAACTCCGGTGCGGGGAGAAAGCCAGCCCACACTTTTGAAGAAGAGGCCGTCCCGCGCCATGGCGTAGTAGACCCGCGGAGCGGTCAGAATCCCCTGGCTGAGAAAGCCCAGCGTGGAAATGGCGATGCCGAATGCAATCCACTTCGCGCCTCGCTCACCTAGTGCGGCGCGCATCACAGCCGACGCGGGAATGCGGGTGGCGGCCAGGCCGTCGGGACCCAGCACGCGCAGGCAGACAAAATTAACCGCGAGATAAAGCGCCACGACTCCGATCACGCCGATCACCAGTCCGCGAGAGAGATCGCGCCGGGGATCGCGCATCTCGCCGGCCACGAAACTTGCGGTCTGCCATCCGCCGTACGCGAAGGCAACCGGGATCATGGCGGCGCCGATCGCGCCCCCAAGTCCCAAGGAGACCGGACGGTCAAGCAAGGGCAAGGCCCGTACCGTGCCGCCGCCCCACAGGATTCCTGCGGCCACCATGGCGGCGATGGCGGCAGCCTTGAGCAGCATGAGCGCGCTCTGCACATTGCTGCCGGCACGTACTCCGAAGCAATTGATCGCCGTCAAACCCAGCAGGGTCACGGCCGCAATCAGCCCGTCACTGGCGGAGAGGCCGGTAATTTCCCGATAGTAGTGGCTGAAAGTGACCGCCACCGCGGCCATCCCGCCAGTTTGGGTGACAAGAAGAAGGACCCATCCGTAAATGAATGCGACAGATGGATGGTAGGCCTCGCGCAGGTAAAGGTATTGCCCACCCGCGCCCGGCAAACGGGATGCAAGTTCCGCCCAGATGAATGCGCCGAGCAAGGCAAGGCCTCCGCCGAGCAGCCACACGCCGAGGATCAGGAATGGAGTGTGCACCCGCAGCGCAACCACGTAGGGATTAATGAAAATGCCGGAGCCGACAATGCCCCCCATGACGATCATGGTGGCGTCGAATACTCCGAGCAGTTGCCGAGGTTTGACGGGATCCAAGAATCAGCCTAAGGAAGTCGTTGTCTAGTGCAACAAAAACAAGCCGCGTCGGGCCACAGGCCTGATCTCAATCACCTTACCACAGCGCTGGATCGTCCAGGAGCGAGCTGGCCATTCACCAGCGTGGTGTTCGGATAGTAGTGGTCGAGAATCTCACGGAACGTAGCCCCGGATCCCGCCATGGCTTTCGCTCCTGCCTGGCAAAGTCCGATGCCGTGCCCCTCGCCCGTTCCGTCGAGAACGACGCCCTTCGCGTCGTGGCGAGCAATATAGTTGTTGCTGGGTACAGCGTCCCAGCCGAGACGGCGATCGATATCCAGCCGGAAAGTTTCTCTGGGTTCGGGAAGATCAATACCAGCAGCGTCGGCCTGTGCGAAATGACGGACCCAGTGCGATGGATGGCGAAGGCAGTAATCGCAGACTGCGGAGAAATACGGATAGCCGTGACTCGACAACCCCACTTCCTGCGGAGTTCGAGTGCGTCCGCCGCAGCTGCGAGTAAACATGGCTGCGACGGGATGGTCACGATAGGCCAGCACCAGACCGCGGGTTGCGACCGTGGCGCGGGACGCGTTGCTCTCGGGAGACGGCGGCTCGCGGAGAAACTGACAATGGGTGGTGTCGCAGAAGTCGAAATCACGATGACGTCCTCGGGATGCGACCAGGTACGAGCGGGTGGCAACCGCCTGCGCCTGCATTGCTTCGAGAGGCGCATCGGGCGCACTCTCGGCCTGTACCACCGATGCCACCGCCGTCTCCAGCTCCATCTGAACAACAGGAACCAGGATTCCGGCAACGGCTCTGACTTCAAGCACACCGTGGTATCGGCGACTGATTTTTCCGGGAATCGCGAGAAAGAAGTCGGTGGCCCCGCTGCCGTGGCTGGACGCGCGGAGCTCGGATATTCGAAGCGACCGATTGCCACTCTGGACTATGAGGCCGTTGCCGGTAGCGGTTATATCTGCGGTGCCCCTTCCAGAGCTTCGCTCCAGTATGAAGCTTTTCTCTCCTCCCTGGACAGTTTTCGTCTGGATGATTAAGGCCTGCCCCGGCGCGGTCTTCACGCTGATCCCGTCAGGCCGGAATAGCCCCAGCACGCCGATGCGGACATCCTGGGCGCAGGCTGCTTGAGTCGCAAGCAGCACGTACGCGAGGAACCTTATTCTTCGCGACATTCTTAGCGGCACTCGGGGTTACTCCTCAATCCGGCTTAGCATGCGCCCCGCGGTAAGCGCTGCTTTGGCGCCTGGAACTCCGTGCACGCGAACCATCAGCAACAATTCCGGTTGCTCGGCTGGCACCAGTGCGACCACAAAACCGTCACCCGGAGCGCGGTCACGATGGGTGCAAGCGGCCGTTCCGGTTTTCACCAGCGCAGGGGTGTATTTCAATGCGCGATCAACTTCCGCACCCGTGCCCTGCCGGGCGGACTGCTCCATTCCATCTATCACTGCCCGCGCTCCAGACTGGTCGCGACGCCGGTTGAGTTCCAGATAAGCGCGCGCCATGTGCAGAGGCGAGATCAGCCAACGATTTCCCACGCCGATCAGATCGGAGCCCGACAACTCCGGGCCGGGTGGGTCCAGCCCGAGTCTTGTTGCGGCTGGGATAACGTCTGTGCTGGTCATGGTCGCGGTGAGCATCCGAAAATACGAATTGCAGGAGTCAGCAATGGCCGCGGTGATGCCGATCTCTCCATGCCCGCGGGGCAGCCAGCAGCCACTCGCATCTCCGCGACACAGATGGGTCGGATAGCGAAATTGATGCTCTTCGCCGTATGCCAAAGCGATGAAGGGTTTCACCAGTGAACCCAGCGGAATCGGTTGGTCGGGATGGTTCCAACGAGACGCCAGCACGGCTCCGGTCCGGACGTCGATAAGGAGAAAAGATACGTCTCTGTCGGTAAACTCTCGCCTCAGAATTTGGGCGGCAGATTGTGTAAACAGCGAATTTCGGACTGCCGTATCTTCCGCGGGCGCGGCCACGGAGGGCGGGGTGGCTGGAGCCACGGCCAAGACTCCCACCAACAGCAATAGCGCGATCTTGTTTACTGCGACCATTGATATGTAACTGTCTGCAGCACTTTGTCGCCGGCATCGCGAACCACAAATTTTTCCGATGAAACAGCGGCCAGGGTCGCGCTGAGGCTGGCAATGTTCTCCGAAAGAAATTGGGGCTGTCGATCTCCGACCGACGGATTCATGTCCGGGCGATCGATCAGAGTTACCAGGCGGGTGAAGTTGTTGCGCTCACGTCTGTGATCGAACTCCGCTACAAACGTAGCAGGCTTCACGTCAGACTTCCGATTCAGGTTCGCCAGGACGCCGCTGATCAGTGCAGGATCGTCGGAGACTATCAGATATTTACCTCGCACCGCCGCCAGGAGCGGGTGCAGGCCGTCGAGTTCGTAGTAGCCGCTGGCTTGCTTCCAGGCTAAGCCTAATTGGCTGGCGGTCAGACTCGGCCGAATAAAAGTGGCCAGCGCACTACGGGCGGCGGCTTCATCCCAGTCGGCGCTTCCGGAAAGCGCGACCGCTGAGTGAATTTTCACGAACACGCCCGCCGTGTCGAGCTCCGTGGACTGTAGATGAAGCACTGCATTGACTTGGCCTTTTTGCAGCATATTTTTGAGCGCAACTGTCCCATAGTCGTCCGACCTATGCTGCGCCGGAGCCTGGTCGATTCGCGTCTCCAGATCGGACCTCGAGCCCGTTTCGCCTGAAGTTAGTTGAGCCTCCGGCGCGAGTTGCTGTGGAGGAATCGGTCCCGAGTGCGGAGCCAGGATCTTGGTTTCAAGCGCATCGAGACAAGGATCGATCGACGGGCAGAGTTGGGCTTCGTAGATGCCCACCCCCGCCGGCACCAGTCGGACGAGATCTGACACTTCTTCGCCCTGCTCCTTGGTTGAGGCGGCGTCGCCCGTCTTCTTCAGCAGGACGCGCTCTTCGCGGTATTCGTTTCCGGAGCGAAACAGGTCGGAAACCGCGGCAACATACGATTTCATGTCGGTAACATTCTGCTGCACCCAATACGAGCGGAAGTAGGGGCTGGGCACAATTTTCTCGAGGTTCAGGACCATGCGGAGGTCCCCAACGGGCCCGGCGGCAGCCACCGACTGAGAAAACCAGGGATCGGCGTCGATCGTGCGGTCCTTGCCTCCCGCCATCAATTGCAGTGCACTCGCCATCAGATCTTCACGGGTCGCAAGCAGCAGGTAATTCTCGTGGACGGCAAACTCGACCTCGCGCTGCGATTCCGGATCGCGTCGCAAATAGAACGTCGTGCCCGCGGCGGTACGGGTTTCGAACTTCGCACGTGTCTGCCACAGCTGGTTCTGCATTGCACTCGCCGAGGGCAGACGCGTGATGTAAATAAACTGAAGCTTTCCGATGTCGTAGAGCGCCAGCGCACTCTCGCTCCCGGCGACCTGGGACATAAAGTTCATATCGGGGGGCAGTCCGGCTGCCGTAACGAATTGCTTTCCCGCATCGCTCAAGCGCAGAAGCAGCCGGGAACGAGAAAAGACCTCATAGTTGCTGCTGCCCAGCCAGGCCCGCTTCTGCGGCGATCTGTTCCAGTCCGCAAGCAGTGCGGAGAAATCTTTCGCCTGAAGGTATAACAGCGCTCCCGACGGAACATCCCTGGATAGCGGCACCTCGGGTGTTGCGGCGGTCTGATACGCAGCCCAGCCCAGACCCATGCTGACGGCGCCGATCAGGAGGACAGTCGCTGCGGTTATTTTTCTCATTCTTTCGTTCCTCCTTTTATCAAGGCTTTCGCCGGAGGCGCGACCCGAGCCAGCAGTCGGGGACGAACCAGCCGGTCTTGCTCCACCGCTTCATGCAGGATTGGTTGTCGCGCTGCGTTGAGCTGTTGACGGCGAAGCCGGGTGCTTACGTCCGTGATGGTGCTGCTGATTTTATTGCGGAGGGCAGGCCCCGTTTCCAGTTTCTGCGCGACTCGCAGGTAACGCAAAGCGTCGTCCAGGCGATTGAGTCTGATCATTAGATCGCCCAACGTCGTGGCCACCTGCGCCTGCTCTGCGACTGGCAGCCTGAAGGGACTGTCCGCCTGGGCAGACACGTTCACATCATCGCTGTCATTACTAGTTTCATGGATGATTTCTCCTTCACGAGTGGCCAACTTAACCGGCTGTCTGAAGAACTGTTGTCGAAGCAGCGGCTCGATCACGCCGCGGGCGAATTCACCGGAGTGCAGGCCGGCCGTTGCCTGGAACAATGGGACGCGAGCGTCGTCACGGGTGGGTGTGTCCGCCAGGGCGTTCCCAAGCAATTGGACTTTTACGTGCGCGTCAGCAAAAGACTGGGCCGCTTTCAACCGGGCATCGTAGTAAAAGGGTTGGTCCGCCAAGGGAGCAGAAATCGCACCAGTACCACTGGCCAGAAGACTCAATTCCGCGCTTCCGAGTTCGGCGAGGCCACGCATGCCGCCCAAGGTCAGCGCTGACTGGGTTCGCACGCTATAGGCGACGTCCGGCCCGGAGGCGATGGCTGTGAGAGCGTTCTGTGCCGAAGCGGTATCCTGGCCCACAGCGACTTTTGCTCTGGCCAGCCGCAACCGATACCCCGACTCCCAAGGCGATGCTTTTACCAGTTGATCTAGAAATTCGATTGCCTCGGCATTGTGTCCCGTCTTCTCAAGCAAGGCGGCCGCGGGATCCAGGTTCTCGAACGGATTACCCACAACTACCACCAGCCGTCGCAGCAACACGACCGCGCCCGCCGTGTCGCCTGCAGCAATGCGAATCTCGGCCAGGCCGAGGAAATTCGCGGCCTCGAGCCTGTGCTCGCCGATCTCGCGCGCAAAAACGAACTCCAATACCTTACGCGCAGACTGCTTATCTCCGGAATCAAACAGCTGCCGCGCCGCTGCGCGCAAGACTTCGGACGCAGGCGTGGTCTGCGGATCCGTACGGTAGCTCTCTATTTTGGAATCCAGCGTTCCCGTCTGCGCCGCCACCTGCAGTTCCAGGGGGACAAGGGCCGCCGCTTCCAAAGTGCGGCTCTCTGTGGACAGTGCGGCAATCGCGTCGCCGGCAATCGCGTACTGTTTGGTTGCGACCAGGTACTTTATCCATCTCACCTGCCAGGAGCGCAGGACCTGTTGAGCACTTTCTTTCTGCAGCCCTTCCGCCTTCAGAACTACATCTTGTTTCGCTTGCAGGATTCGTTGATAGATGGGTGCGCGTTGCGCCAGCGGGATCCACGAAGCCTCGACGACATCGGCCAGTACCGTGGTTGGATCGTCCGCGACCGAAGTCAGGTCAAGGAGCCAGTTGGTGGCTGCCGCCGGGTCCGGCATCGCAACATAAGCGCTGTGCAGCAACGCGTTAGAACGATAGGTGCCGTTGCGGCGGAGGTAGGCCCGGAGCAGCGAATCCACGTCGGGCTTCAGATCGTTGAACTGTTTTCTGCTGCGCAGATGCTCACAGGTTCGAGAGAAGTCCGCCCAGAAACTCTCCGGCACGCGCGCGCTGTTCACCTGTTGGCCGAGCGTGGAGAAGACCTGCTTCCACTGAGCGATAGCCTCTCCGCGCGCGCCCTGCTTGTAATAGGCGACCGCCAGGCTGTCGTGTACCTCGGCTCTCCCCGGCGTGAGCTCGAGCGTGTGCAGGTAGTCGGCGATGGCGCGGGCGGTGTCGCCGCTGTCGAAGTAATAGTCCGCAACCGTCAGGTATCCAGAAGCGCTAGCGGGGCTCTGCTCCAGTGTCGCGGGAAGAAAGTCCTCCGGGTTGCCTTGTTTGCTCATGCCGGCATACTCGCCGTAGCGCGAGCCGTAGTAGAACCAGATGTTTCCGGCAAGCTCTTGCGCTCGATCAACCGGCTTCGCTAAGCGCTCGGCGATCGTGTTATCTCCCAACGCGGAGAGGAACGCGCCGTTCACCTCGGGTGTTCTTTCCGCAAAATAAAGTCCGACGAGTGCGTTGTACGACTTCGTCCAAACCGGTGTGCGTGTTCGGCCACGAGACAAAACCAGGGCGTGCGCCTGCGCTGCATCCCCGTTAGCCACGACAAAGTCGGCGGCATCTTGTCCGGAAGAATTCCAGTCGGAAGCGCGGTGCAACAACCTGTCTGGGTGGTGAGTCAATAAGAGTTGGAACAGACGCGTCTGCTGTTCGCGCCCGCCAGTGCCGAACGGCATTCCGGCGAAAGCACGAAGCTCGCCCTCGGGATCGCCGGCAGACTGGTAAGCTTGCTGCGCTGCGACCCAAACTGTATAGCGCTGCTCCGGCTCAATCCGGGGTGCGAATTGCTCCAGCTGAGTACCTAACTCCGCGAATTTCAAACGCCGCCGCTGTAATTCGACGAAGGGCTGCATGCGCGAGAGCAGAAGGAAGGAATTCGCGCCCTTGTCCATCATCAACTCGTATCGCCACCGAGCTTCCAGCTCGGCCAGTCCCGCGCTCTGCACCAGTGGTATAGAGAAGGCGTCCACGTCCGCCTGGCTCATGCCGGTACGCTTGGTCTCTGCGAACTTCGCGAAAGCAACTTTTTCCTCGGGAGTAAAGTAGGTGGAGACGGTGGCTCCCATTTCGCTCAGAGCCGAGCGCATGCTGTCTCGGGCACTACGGATGCGGTTTTCCTGAGTGCGATTCCGCCATTCCCTGTCCGTGATCGCGGCGATACCTTGCCGGGCCAGCTGTTCCCTAAGGACAGGCAATAACGCCGATGCATCCGCCAAAGCGCTTTGCAGCGTGGAATAGGCTTTCTCCTGCTGGAGGAGACGAGTAGTGATGCGCGCATAAACTCTGGCCCCAGATTGCTGCTCGGGCGCGACCAGCAGATCCGCTCCGGCGGTGTTGACGCCCTGTTCCGCAAAGCTGCGCGCTTGAGTCAACATGCCCCACGCTTCCAAACGACGCGCGACCTCGAAATACTTTCCGGCATTGTCCGGGCCTGCATCGATGAGCGCAATCTTCAAAGCAGCGACTACGTCATCGGCACGTCCCTGGCGGGCCCGGATCGCCGCGACTTTTTCCATCCACTTCGGGTCTTTGAAGGCCAGTTGATATACACGCTCGTAGTCCGCGGCCGCCTCGTCGAAGCGCATCAGGCGTTCTTCGAGGCCGGCGCGCGCCACGCGCAAGTCAATGCGATCGGGCCGGACCGTAACCGCCTTGCCATAACTCTCGATTGCCGCCGGATATTGTTCGAGGCTGGTTTGGATCTGGGCCAGTACCATCGGCCAGCGATAGTCACGCGGCGACTGCGTGAGTGTCTTACTATAGAAATCCAGGAGTTGCTGCTGACGCTGGTAACGCTGAGCATACAGGGCAGCTTCAGTCACCAGACCTGTGTCTTCGGGAAAATTGTTGATGAGCTCGATGTACTGATCAACCGCACCGGCATAGTCCTTCATCCGAGTCAGCGCCGGAACGAGTCCGCGGCGCAGCGTCGCCGTCCGCGTCTTGCGCTCGTCGCCTGAGAACGGCGCGTTGCGGAAAAGCGCGATCTTGTCCAGATAGAATTGCCGCAACCCTCGATCATCGCTCGCCTGCGCGTAGGTATCGGCCATCGCCGCCAGGTACTGGCCATCGTAAGGAGAAGCAGTCAGAAGGGTGGTCAACAGCTCTCGCGCCTGTGCGTACTGACCCGCTTCGGTCGACTTGCGCGCCGCTTCAAACGTGAACTGCTTGCTCAGGTCGGGATAAGAATCTTTCGAAGCCTGCAGCAGGACCGTGATGGCCTCCGGATAGTTCTTGATGCGCCAGTAAAAATCCACGGTCGAGCGCACCACTCCCAGGATCTTAGGGTTCTCGCGGTACAGGGCTTCAACCACGGGTTGGGCTGAGGTGAAGTCATTTCGGTTCTCGTACAACTGGACCAACCGGTAGCGCAACTGCAATCGGTTGACCGGGTCGGTAGTCAGCGCCGCCTGCTTTTCCAGTGCACGCTGGCGAACCGCCTCCAGCGACTTCTGCTCAACCAGGACTTCAACCTCTTCGGCTTGTTCGATGGAAGTAGTGCTGTTGGCGATTGAGTCGAGGAGGGTCTCTACCTCAGACTTGCGGTTCTGCGCTTCCAGCAGCCGAACGCGCAGGTAGACCGCAGACATGGGCGGATTGGACAAGGTAACGAGTTTTGCAGTTTGCTGATCAACCTGGTCGCGCAGCTTTGGCCTCCGGGCCAACTCCACCAGCCTTAAGTCGGCGGGCGAATTGGCTCCTGCGGCCAGAGCGCCCTTTACGTATTCAGCGATGGCGCGAGGATAGTTTCGTTGATTCTCGTAGATTGCTCCGGCTTCATAGCTGTAAAGATTTTCGTCGCCGAGCTTCTTTCTGCCTTCATTCAGCAAACGAAGAGCATTGTCGAAGTCGAAATAGTCCCAATAGATGCTGGCCGATTCCAGATAACCAGCGGCTTGTCCTGGAGCAATCATGGGAATTCGGTTCCAATAGGGTGCGGCCTTCGCGAACAGGTCACGATCGGCGTAGATGTCGCCGACTCGCGACATGATTTCGCTGTTGCCCGGATTCGCCTGCAACAGGTTGTCCTCGATCTTCGCCGCAACTTCCGTGTCGGCAGGTTCGAAGTAAGCCAGCGAGCGACACACGGCGGAGGCCGTCTGACCGGTCTCTGGATCAGCCGGATATTGCGCGGCCAGCGCCCGGAGCACGGGAGCGCTGTCCTCGAAATGCGATCGCCAGAGTTCGGCCTGGGCTACGAATTCTCCGACCGCAGGATTCGTGCGGACAACTTCGTCCCATTGATTCTGGCTCGGGCTTTGGGTTGGGATAGGCCGCAGGGAGTTCAACTCGGACTCCAGCTCTCCCTTCGTCGAGAGGAATTCGAAGAATTCACTGCGGAGGTCGGACTCTTCGAACCAGTGCTGCCGCAACAACGATTGCCAGGCGGCGGCGTCATAGGTGTGGGAGTCGTGATACGCGTTCAGCAGATTGCGCACGAAAACCGGGTTATGCGGGAAGCGTTGGTTGGCGTACTGATTAAGCCGCAGGTAGAGTGCTGGCGTTCCGCCGTAGCCCACATTGCCGAAATATTGCTCAAGGTCGGTTCCACTGAAAGTCTTGACCGCTTCCTGGGTCAGCTTTTCGAAATCAGTGTCTCTCTTGTAGCGCAAATAGAAACGCGCGAGCCTGTCATACCACGTGCGATCGGGGAAGCGCGCCAGCGCTCGCCGGTAGATCTCCTCCTGCTCGGCGCCTAGCCTGTTCTGGTCCAGAAATACCGCGAGGCGCTCATAAAGGCCCGGATCGTTCGGGTTGCGATCGATCTCACGCCGAAGCACAGTGAGCGCCTCAGGAATCTGTTTCAACTGAACCAGGCGGGCCAGGTAGCGCTCCAGCACTCGCGAATATTCCTGCGAGCGTGCTCCAAACTGGTTGGGAGCCGAAGCTGTGTACACCTGAAATGCCTGGTTTCCCATTCGCGGCGGAAAGTTGCCGCTGGCGTCTGAAGGCATGTACGCGGATTCGCGATACGTCGTTTCCCGATTACCCGTCTGCGAGTAGTTCGCACCATCCCCACTTTTGCCTAAGGGTATGTTCTCGGCCTTGACCGCGAGTTCCTGCACGACGGAATCATAGATACCGAATTCCTCCTGTGTTTTACCGGTGCGCGCGTAAGCGTCCGCCATGAGCAATGCCACGGGGGTGCGTTGCGAAGCATTGGGGAAATTCGCCAGAAATTCACGCCCCTCACGGATCACGGCTTCGCTTTCTGCAGAGCTTGCGTAAAACTCGAGCAGCTTGGCGTGCAGTTCCGGGCGTTCGGCTGAGTTGGGAAATTTGGCGTCGAGCAGAGCCAGCAATTCCGCCGCGCGTGACCGGTGGAAATACGGGATGGCACGCTGCTCTTCTTCCGAGAATTTTGCCGCCGGTGCAGTCGTGTTCAGAATCAGAGAAAGAATACCGTTCAAATAGCCCGGACCCTGGTCCATGGTCACGATGTCGCGATACATGGAAAGTTCTCCGCTCCCGACCCGGATCGAAGTTTCAGGGGCCGTGAGCAGCAAGTTGGTGAGCGCGGCGAGCGACTGCTCCTGGGCGTCATTCATGCCCTTGCTGTTGTACAGAGCAAAGTAGTATCGGGCCGACTCGGGATAGGCGTGAATATCTTCGAGCAGGCGAGCGCAGACGTAGAGTTCCTGTCCGGTCCACTCTGATTTGCTGGCTTCCTTGTGCATCCGAAAGGTCGTAACGGTTTGCTGGGCGGCGTCGAGCTTGCCTTGCTGCTGGTAGTAATAGAAGACGCGCGCCATCGCGTTCAGGTCTTCCGGGTTGGCATTCAATGCTGCCCGCGCCTGATCGAGAAACTTGCGCAGGCTCTGGGTTTGCGTGAGCAAGTCGAAATAGCTCTTGACCAGTTCCGGCGCCCACAGGGGCTGGAAACTCTGTTCGTAGACGGCCAAGCCCTGCTGCACCGAACCTCGCCGGTACTCGACTATGGCTTTAGCTTTGATGGGAAAGATCTCGTCTGCCGGAAATTGCTTGTGATAGTCGGTAACCAACTGCTGCGCGGCGGCGTACTCCTTTTGTGCGACCAGAAAATCAAGAAAGCGCGCGTAGAGCGACTGCTCTTTCGGATAGCGAGCCAGCCAGGCACGATACTGTGCCACTGAGAAATCCGGAGGCAAGGCCTGATTCTGAATGACCCTGAAGATGCGTTCAAATGCCTGCCAAGAGCTCTGCTCGAGCGGCCCGGTCAGGGCCTCGGAAGAATCGGCGGGAGCGTTGGCCACGACGGACAGCGTCTTGATCTCATCCAGCGGCCGAACCCGGCGATGATAGAAATCAGCCAGGGCAATTTGGGCGTCGGTTTTGCCGGAGGCATTCTCCACATACCTCTTCCAATCCGATTCTGCCGCGCTGAAGTCGAGTTGCTGTTCATCTTCGAGAGCGCGCAGGGAATAAAGGTCAGCATTCCTGGGCTGAGCGTTGATCAACTCGCCCAGCGCAGGACGCGTCTCGGCAGGAGGCCGGCGAAACAGAACCGCGCCTCCCGGCAAAGACATGGCTCGAAAGAGAGCCGCCTCAATTGCCGTTCCAGCTTCGACGTTCCTCATCCACGCCGGCAACTCGCCCCGTGCGGAAACCAGCCATCCCGATAGAGTAAGGAACGCCGCGACTATGCAGGTGCGCAGGAAGTGAGATCGGGGCAAATCACGGAAGGACTTCAATCTGCACCTCCTGCGTCCCGATGTTGTGGGCGATATCTTCAGCAGTCACCGTCAGCTTGTACGTCCCGGGCACGGTTTGTTCGGGAATGACTAACTGTCCCGCATTGATGCCGGCGCGTGCATCCCAATTCAGCGCCACCGGCGCGGCGCCTTCCAGCCTGGCGACCAGGGTACGCGTACTCTGCGAAGCGCTTGCTTTCAGATTTACCGTCTGACCGCGATGAAAACGTCTGGTGTCGAGCTTGATCTGAACCGCGGGCGGCTTGCTGGCGATGACAAACGTTTTGAATTCACGATAGGTGTGCCCTGCACGGTCTCGTAAAACCAGGCGAACAGTGTAGGTTCCATCCTGCATATCATCGGGAGCAAGAAAGCGCGTCTGCCAGATGTCCTCTCCCGAGAGATAGCGGAGCTTCTGCACCAGGCCGAACGGAAAGAGCGCAGTGACCGACGAAATAGATTCGTCTGTCTTGACCCGCAGCACGGGATCTCCGGGACGAATGACGCGGGGTCGCAACAACGCGCGCGGTACGGCAAGAAACGACGTATAGGGGGTGACAAATTTGTACTGCCGGGCCAGGCGGATGATTTCATCGATCGTGGCCTGGTCTTCGCCTTCACGCTGGATCTTCTCCAGCAGGGCGTCCACCCTGGCCGTGGCCCACAGACGAGGGAGTTGTGCATGGTCGAGAGCTTCGCGCGGCAAGTTAGTCTTCGCTGACATCTCCAGCGATGCGCCGTCGCGCACACCGCGGACCGCAAACGTTACATTCTTTTCAAACGCCTGATATCTTCCCACCCAGGAAGCAAGCGACCCGTCGAAGATGGAATCCTGCAGTGGGTAAACCGTGTCCACCGCCGATTCTGGAGCCACGGCCAGATTCAATTCGCCGATAGGACTGCGCCCGATCTTGGACAGGAATGAATTCAGCTTGAACTCCGCTGGCTCAGTAGAGAGAACGTGCTCCAGCAACCCGTCCTGCCGAGCCAGCACAGTAAGCAGCGGCAAATTGGCATCGTCGCCCACCCCGAAAATGTAAGTGTGCGGACGCTGGTTCTCCGGCAAGCGCTTCCAGCTTTCCGCATACCAACTGGCAAGCTTGCCATTCTGGATAGGTCCGCGCGTCGCTCCACCGTCGCTCAGCAATATCAGATAAGGGCTGGCGCCTCCCGATGCCGAACACTGCTGCAGTCCGGCCTGAAGCGCTTTTTGTAGATCGGTGCCGCCGCGCAGCTTGCTCGAGCGGACGAAGTCCAGAGCGTGCTGCACGGTCGCGGGTTCCGCACCTACTAGAGCCGGCTGAAGGGTCTGGACCTGGTTATTGAACAACAGCAGATTGAAACGATCGGAAGACCGCAGGGTGCGCAGCAGGCTCTCCAAAGCCTGATAGCTGCGCTCCAGCTTCTCCCACTGCATCGAGAGCGAAGTATCGAAGAGGATAACCAGGGTTTTCGGACCGCCGGATGGCACGATTCCGCTCGGGCTCGGGGCTGAGCTCTTGGCATTCCCAAGCAATGCTTCGGCCTCGAAGAACCCGGGCTCGTTGGAACTGGGGATCGGAGCAGTCTCCGTTGGCGCCGGCTGTGGGCTTACCGGATTTCTGTAAGTCAGCACGTTCAGAGTGTCAGCTCCGGCGGCATCGAGGTCATAGGTCGCGATAAAATCTTCCGAAAGATTTATGTTGTCGCCTTCGAAATGTCCTCTTACTGAGTGTGGCGTATTTTCGTCGAGTTTTAACGGGAACACCTTTGCGGTGGCCTGAAAGTTTGAAATCGCGTGCTCTGAGCGCAGTTCGAAACTGATGCGAAGATGCCGCGCGATCTGGGACGAGTACGCGTCCGGGCGAAGGGGAATCGCGAAATACGATTTCAGGTTCTCGATCGGTATGGATTGGTGATACTCGATTTCCAGCCGCTTGGTTCCGTGCGGTTGAATGGGGACGATGCGCGCGCTGAACACCGAGCTGCGTTTGGCTTCTTCCGAGCCGCGTTCCCCCATCTGCAACAATCCAGGATCAATCGCCTGCTGTTTGAGCTGAGTGTAAATATCTTCCGCTCGCTTGCGCTCGAGCACAACCGCCGGAATCCGTGTAGGCCCATCCCACACTGCAAAATCGGAGACCCTGGCCTGGCTGGGCAGCGCGAAAATGTAATTCCCTTCTTCGATCTTGCCGGTGTGGTTGGCGAAAATCTGCCGCACAAAGACGCGCGCATCACCATTATCGATGCGAACCGTGATTTCCATTTCTTCGAGACAAAGGATCGCCGGATCAGGCTGCGCCTTGTCGCGCGGAATCAGGATGCCCGCGTCTGCCAGCAGCAGCGTGGGGGCGAACAGCAACGCGAGGAGCATAAGCATCGTGTTTTTCATGGATGCAGCTTCTGCTCCTGCACGCGCACTAGGCCATTGTCCGTGCCGACATAGAGATATCCATTGGCGAGGGCGAGCGCGGTCACGTTGGCCGAAGGCAGCCCACGCTCGACCGCGAACCAGCGGTCGGACGCGCGCTCATACACATACAGGCCGTTGCCCAAGGTGCCTGCAAACACGTGACTGGGTGTAACCAGCATGGCATTGGAATTGATTTCGAATGGTCCGGTGGCATTTTCGAAGGAGTGGAAGTGACCGTAGCGGTCGAGTCCCAGCAAGCCAGCACCATAGGTTCCAACCATCCATTCATCGCCCACCGGGACTACCGCCGTGATCCAGTTGTGCTTGAGGCCGGGTGTTGCGGTCGTGTAGCTGACTTGCACGTCGCCTTTTTCGAGTTGAGAAAGGCCGCCCAGAGTGCCCGCCATCAATTCATCTCCAGACACGCCGAGCGCGTACACGTGGTTGTTGACCAATCCCTGGAACGCATACATGCTGCGCGCGCCCGTGGCGTCGAGAAACGTCAGCCCTGCCGGCGTCGCCAGTGCGAGGCCATCCTGATAGGAAACGACGTCGGTGACGTGGTCAGCGATGAGACCGTCGGCGCGAGTGAGGACCTGCTCCTGACTGCCAGCGGCATCGAAGCGAACCAGTCCGTTGGCGGTGGCGACGTCGATGGTTCCATCTTTTGAGTTGGGCAGGATACGATTTACGCAGAACACGTGCTCGTTTTCGACGTGAGTCGCAGGTCCGTGATCCGACTCCATGCGGTCAAGGCCGCGGTCGAAATAACCTACCCAGAGACGGCCTTTGTTGTCGGCGGCCAAAGCCGACACATTGCGATCGCTTAACACCGCGGCGCCGGGCCGCAAGACGGGCTGCCAACCGAGGCCATGAGCTCCTATGCGGTAAAGACCGCTGCGGGTCAGCGCGAGAACAGCATCATCCACAGCCAACAACTGATGAACTTCCGCCAATTCTGATGCTTGCGACGGAGCCGCCTTAGGACGATGTTTTCCCTCCAGCGGGATGGCGATCACACCCTGATCTTCAGAGCCGACAAAGAGCTGCCCGGCTCTGGGGAGAAGCGCAGTCGTAAGAACCCCGTCAGCCAGAGTGCGTGAGAAACGTCCACTCTCGAACACAGCCACGCCGAGCATGGTACCAACGAATGTCGTATCCCCTGAAACTGCGATCGACTGTACCTGGCGGTCGCGCAGTCCCTGCTCCTCTCCAAAGGAGTCGGTCTCGCCGGCATGCCAGTGGAGCACGCCCTGATCGAGAGTGCCAACCCAGAGATCCGACTCCGTGCCCGCGAGACTTGTGACATAAAGATTGCTCAACGCTGGGTGAAGGACCGTTATTTTCTTACCGTCATAGAGGAGCACGCCACGCTTCCGGGTTCCAATCAAGAGATGTCCGGAAGCTACGGGCAAAACCGCGGTGACGGTGCGCGCACCTGCATCCTGAGGAATGATCTGCCGAAAGGCGCGGCCGTCGAAGACCAGTAATCCATCCTGCGCGGTGGCGATTACCAGTTCCGGTGCTTGCGAGTCGGCCAACATGGCCGGGGCCATCGCTACCAGCGGAGACGAGGGCAACTCGCGTCCGACCGCGTATTGCTTGAGTAGTGTCCCACTGGCGTCGTATTGCGAGAGCCCGGCCGGGCCTGCGATGTAGAGGTCGCCGAGGAATTGAGCGGCCAGGAAGAAAACTGCCGGCGTGCTGATTGATTCGAAATCTTGATCCTGCGGCTGGGGAAACGGCCGCGCGGTAAACCATATCTGACCCTCCGACCCAACTTCCTGGGTGGCTGCACGCAACGCTCGGGATGCTCTCCAGCCCACGACACCGGCGAGTAAAATAAGAAGGCACAACCCCACAGCCGCCACCGCTCGCCACGACCTTCTAAAGCTCCAGCTCATAAGTTCCCGAACTGCCAGGAAGATGAACTACAAAACCCGAGGGACAACAGCGTAATGCCATTGCAGCGAAGCGGCCAAACTCATTCTGATTGATGAAACTAGATTTACAAGAACCGAGAAATATCGAACTTGTGTCAGCAGGCGCACACCGTGTAAGGAAAGACGCTAGACGGCGGGGACGATGGCAGCTACTTTGACGTCGCATCGCTCGGCTTGGTTAACAGCCCTCTCACGCGCAGCCAATTCGCCAGCAGGACTGGCCACTCGGCCAGGGCCGGATCCCCCACCCGCTTTGTGCAAAGCCAGGTAGAAGGTCACGCTGTTCTCCACGGGCACCACCGTGTCTTCGCTGGTGGCGAACAAGAATGTCGGCGGGGTCTGAGGGGTAACGTAAAGCTCGTTCGAAAGCTCCTGAACCAGCTTGGGATCCGGATTCTCACCCAGCAGGTTCTTGAGTGAGCCTCCATGGGCATACGCCGGGTCGAAAGTTATGACCGGGTATCCCAGGATGACAAAATTGGGACGGCTGCCGGCGTGATCGATCGGGTCTGCGGCCCCGGGATTTCGGCTGTCGAAGTGGGTTGCGGCGGTCGAAGCAAGATGACCGCCCGCCGAGAAGCCCATCATTCCGATCCGATCCGGCGAGACATCGAACTCTTTGGCCAAGCTGCCACTAACAATCGCCCGTTGTGCATCTCCCAGTTCGATGGGGTGATGGTACCGCGGGCCGAGGCGATACTTGAGGACGAAAGCGGTAAGACCCATGGCATTAAACCAGTTCGCGACCTGCCGGCCTTCATGGTTGGAGGCGAGGCGTCCATATGAGCCGCCGGGTGCGACAATGACAGACGTACCCGAGGCGTTAGTCTGCCACGGGCGATACACCGTGAGAGTGGGCTTGTCGTCGTCATCTTGTCCTAACGCTCCGGGAGCGCCGTTCTCCCACAACAGAATCGCTTGCGTTTCGGCGCTGGGGTCGTGGTGCCCCTAGCCAAGCGCGATCGATGCAGAGAAAAGGCAGAGAACAAAGATCGTACTGGTTGGTGTTTTCATGTCGCATTTGTGAAACAGAATAGGCCCTGGGCCCGCGCATGACTCTAGGACTTGGATCGTGCGGCCCACTCCGCATCGAAACCTGCCCGATCATAGAAAGATTTCTGTGTCCCGATGCCGGTGGTTGAAAGTCCGGCATACAGGTTGGCGCGGCGCACCGCCTCACGCTCGGGAAGACCTTCTCCGAGGAAGACGGCAAAGCTGCCGATAAATGCGTCTCCCGCTCCGGTGCTGTCGACGCTCTTCACGGGAAACGCCGGCAGGTGCTCCATGCCTTCTTTTCCAGCCAAGAGGGAGCCGTTGGCGCCGAGCGTAATAATGACGCGGCGGATGCCGTAGCCCAGCAGTTTCTCGGCGCACTTTTTCGCGTCATCGAGATCTTTGACCGGCATCCCGGTAATTGTCTCGGCCTCGCTTTCGTTGGGAACAAAATAGTCCAGCCCCTCCACAAACTTGAAATCAATGGATTGAGCCGGCGCAGGATTGAGAATGCACCGAATGTTGTTCTTCCGCGCGAAAGCGACGGTGTGGTAGACGGTCTCGACGGGAATTTCGAACTGGAGAACGATGCAATCGACTGCCTTTAACAAATCAGCGGCGGCATCGACAACGGCCGGCTTCAACTCGTCATTTGCGCCCTTCACCACAAAAATCCGGTTCTGCCCGCTGGGTTCGACAAAGATCGGCGCCACGCCGCTGGACACGCCTTCCACCTGCTTCACATGGGTCGTATCGATGCTCAGCTTTTTGAAATTCTCAATTGTGGCCGGACCAAAGAGGTCGCTGCCCACTCGCGCCACCATGAAAACATTCGCTCCGCAAAGCTTGGCCGCCACCGCCTGATTCGCGCCTTTGCCCCCGAATCCGAGATCGAATTTCTGGCCGAAGATGGTTTCGCCGGGCTTGGGGAAGCAATCGGTGAAAGTGGTCAGGTCAATGTTCGCGCTGCCCACCACCGCAATTCGAGGAATTTTTGCCATGATTCAATTGACCTTGGAGATTTGATTCGAGCTACGAAATCGAAAGATGAAGAAGGCTGAGTCTATTTAGCGGTTCGGACTGTGTCAAACGGTTGGTCGGCCAAACTACTCGCCGTACGGAACCCAAATATTCTTGACCTGCGTAGCATGCTGCAGGAACCAGCGGCCTTCGCCTTGCTTCACATCAAACCAGTCAATGGAGCGGCCTTCGTTGGTAAACACCTGCTTGAGATTCCCAATCGAGTAGGTCTTGGCGGCAACCGCGCTTGCTTCATCCGCAAAACACCAGACGGCATCCACGTCGTCGTGCTCGGCGAGAGTCTTCAGCAGTTGAGATGTGTAGCCGGTGACGATGTTGACCGCTCCGCCCGGCAGGTCGCTGGTGTCAAAAAGCTGGTACAAGTCGGCAGTGATCAAAGGATAAGTCTCGGACGGAACTACGACGGCCACATTGCCGGCCGCAAGCGCCGGCATGACTAGCGACAGGAATCCGAGCAGCGGCGTCTGATGGGGACAAACGATTCCCACCGTGCCGAGCGGCTCGTTCATGGCCAGCGCGACATTGCGGAACGGAGGATTGTGCACCGCCCCGTCAAATTTGTCCGCCCAGGCGGCGTAAGAGAAGATGCGTTCGATGCCAAGGCTTACCTCAGATTTGGCCTGGGTTTCCCCGACCACGGCCCCAAGCCGCCGCGCGATCTCTTCGCCGCGCTGCGAAAGATTTTCCGCAATGTAATAGAGGACCTGCGCCCGGTTGTGTGCAGTGGTCTTCGCCCATCCGGAGGCCTTGTGTGCTGCTTCGACCGCGTTGCGAATATCTTTGCGATTGCCCAGCGGCGCCTCGCCCAGGAGCCGGCCATCGGCGGCGTGCACTTCCATGCTGTAGCCGGAGTCGGGCCGCGCCTGCTTGCCTCCGATGTAGAGCTTTACTGTCCGGTCAATCGCCGGCGTTGCCGGATCGGAATCTTTAGCCGATTTCTGATCAGCGGACGCTTTCGCGGCGGGCAGCGCTGGGGCATTCCGGAACCAGTCCGGCTCAAGATACTCGAGCAGGCCTTCCCTGCCGCCTTCGCGACCATAGCCGCTCTCGCGGTATCCTCCAAATCCACAAGAGGCGTCGAACAGGTTTGTGCAGTTGACCCAGACCACTCCGGCTTTGAGTTGAGAAGCTACGTGCAGCGCGACGTTGATGCTCTCGCTCCAGACGCACGCGGCCAAGCCGTACACCGTGTTGTTCGCCAGTTCGACCGCTTCGCTGGGGGTGCGGAACGTCATGGTCGCCAGCACCGGGCCAAAAATCTCCTGCTGGGCCACGATCGACGTGGGATGCACATTGCTGAGCAACGTCGGCGGATAGTAGAGTCCGCGCGATGGTAATTCTATTTGGGGCTGCCAGCAAGTTGCGCCTTCAGCGACTCCCTGGTCCACAAGCCGCTTGATCCGGTCGAGTTGGACTCGCGCTACGATGGCGCCGATGTCGATGGACTTGTCGAGCGGCGGCCCGGCACGCAGCGTGCTCATGCGATCGCGCACCTTGGCGATAAGCGGCTCCGCAATGCTTTCCTGCATCAGCAGGCGCGAACCCGCGCAACAGACTTGTCCTTGATTGAACCAGATGCCGTCGACCAGGCCTTCAACCGCGCTGTCGAGGTCGGCGTCTTCGAAGATGATGAACGGCGATTTGCCTCCCAGTTCGAGCGAGATTCGCTTGTGGCTGGACGCAGTGGCGCTGCGGATGGCGCGTCCCACTTCGGTCGAACCGGTGAACGCTATCTTGGCAACGTCGGGATGCTTGACCAGCGCTTCGCCGGTCGAACCGTCGCCGGTAACAATGTTGACGACTCCTGGCGGCAGTCCAATTTCCGAGCAGATCTCAGCGAAGGCGAGCGCGGTGAGAGGGGTAAACTCCGCAGGCTTCAGAACCACTGTGTTGGCAGTGGCCAAAGCCGGCGCAATCTTCCAGGCCAGCATGAGCAGCGGGAAATTCCAGGGGATGATCTGGCCAACAACGCCGCAGGCCGTGTATCCGGAAAATTCGTGATGGAGCAGCTGCGCCCAGCCGGCGTGGTGATAGAAATGGCGCACGACCAGCGGGATGTCAATGTCCCGACTCTCGCGAATCGGTTTGCCATTGTCCATCGTCTCCAGCACGGCGAGGCGGCGGGAGTGCTTCTGCACGGTCCGCGCCAGTGCGTAGAGATAGCGCGCTCGCGAGTGCGGAGTGAGCGCCTGCCATTTTGGCAAGGCAGCGCTCGCGGCTTGAACGGCTGCGTCGACGTCTGCTGGCGATCCCTGGGCAACTGTCGCCAGTTTCTCACCCGTGGAGGGATCTGCTGTTTCGAAGTATCCGGCTTCCGCCGACTCTCGCCACGCGCCGTCAATAAAATGTCCGAAGCGGCGGTTATGAAGATCGAGCCAGGCAAGGACTTCTTTTGGATCCTCGGGTGCGGGGCCGTATTCCATGGCAACGAACTTTTCTGCGATGCTCATATGAGTGTGCTACGTGGGACACGAATCAAAATCAAGAGCGGCGGACAGGAGTGTCCGCCCCACACGGTCCGCTACGCCAGGGGATGGCGATAGTCCGCCGAATAACGCCCGGTCGCATAGTATTCCAGTTGCCGTTCAATATCGTTCAGCAACCCGCTCGCTCCAAAGCGGAATAGTTCTGATCTCATCCAGGACGGGCCGAGCTCCTCTTTCATTAACGCCAGCCACTCGATGGATTGCTTGGCAGTGCGGATTCCTCCCGCCGGTTTGAAGCCTACGGCCATTCCGGTTTCCTGGGCGTATTCGCGGATACATCGCGTCATCACGAACCCGACTGGCAATGTCGCATTCGTCGGCTCTTTTCCGGTCGAGGTCTTGATGAAATCCGCACCCGCCATCATGGCGACGAAGCTGGCCCGGGCCACGTTTCGCAAGGTCAGCAGATCGCCGGTACCGAGAATTACTTTCATATGCGCCGAGCCACTCGCCTGTTTGAAAGCAGCGATCTCGTCATAGAGCGCCTGCCACTTGCCGCCGAACACATGGGCGCGCGTGATCACCACGTCAATATCGTTCGCTCCCGCCTCCACCGAACGGCGAATCTCTGCTACGCGCTCAGTTAGTGGAGAGAGCCCAGCTGGAAATCCTGTGGAGACAGCGGCCAAGCGTACGCCGCTGCCTTCGAGCGCTCGCACCGCCGTTTCCACAAACGTGTGATAAACGCAGACCGCGGCGACCTTGATGTCCAGCCCTTCAATTCCCAGGCGCTTGACCAGATCGTCCTGGATGGGATGCCGGGCCTTGGCGCATAGACGGCGCACGCGCTCCTCGGTGTCATCGCCCGAGAGGGTGGTCAAGTCCATACAGGAGACGGCGCGCAGCAGCCATGCCGCCTGCCAGTCTTTTTTTACCGTGCGGCGGGCAACGTGGCTTTGCGCCCGGCGTTCGACCGCACTGGTGTTGACGCGAACCTGCTGCAGCCAATCGAGATTCAGAGGGACGCCGCGGTTCGAGATCAGCGGCCGTCCGGCAAGCGTGGCGATGGTGTCAACACGACCGCTCACGTCGCTTGCTACTCCATGACGCGCTTTGTTCTCGACTGACATTCTGGCGATTGTAATTGTACGGCACTGCCCCATGTAGGCGCGAGCGTCCCGCTCGCCCGGAAGCCACCACGGACCTCGTGGGGACAGGCGCCCTCGCCTGTCCCGCGGAGAAAAGCTCCGCTATGGGTCTGCGGCAAAAACCGTCGAGCTTCGCTCGACCGGACAGCCGAGGGTGGCAGTCCCCACGCAGTCTGTGGCGCTCCCAAAAGCGCACGAACGAAGCGCTCGTGCCTACATTAGACTGTTGTTTGGCCTTGACTTCATTTCGGTCTGAAAGCTAGGCTACGTGGCTGCTTCGTGTGTGGAGAAAACAAATTCTGAAACGTTTGATACACCTTATTTCCCGGCCCGCCGTAGTTACAAGCTTACTTCTAATTTGGTTAGCAACCGCAACTCCTGCTTCGGCCGCACCGAAGAAGATCATCTTCGATACCGATCCAGGGACCGACGACGCTCTCGCTCTGATGCTGGCGCTGAATTCGCCGGAACTGGATGTGCGCGCCATCACCGTAGTTCCGGGAAATGTGACTGCAAGTCAGGGCCTGGAGAATGCCTTGCGGATGGTTTCGCTGGCCAACCGGTGCGACATCCCAGTCGCGGCTGGGGCGCAGCATCCCCTGTTTCAGAAACTGGTCACGGCCGAGTTCTGGCATGGTAAGAATGGTTTGGCGAATGTCGAACTGCCTCCCAGTAAATGCAAAGTGGATTCTCACTTTGGACCGGACCTCATCATCCAGATGGTGCACGCCGCGCCTCACGAGATCACTTTGGTCCCGGTGGGACCGCTGACCAACATCGCGCTCGCTGTCTCGAAGGATCCCTCCATTGTTCCCCTGGTCAAAGAAGTGATCATCATGGGAGGGTCGATCTCGGGCGGCAACGTAAACGCCGCGGCCGAAGCCAATATTTTTAACGACCCCGAAGCCGCCCAAATCGTCTTCCAGGCCGGCTGGCCCTTGACCATGGTTGGACTGGACGTGGGCGACAAGACACTTCTCTCCAAGAAGTATCTTGAACAATTGAGCCAGACCCGCGGCCCCGTCAATGATTTCATTTCTACAGTTGGAAAATATCTGCTGGATCTTTCCGCCCGGTTCGGGTCGGGCGGAACTCCGATGTATGATCCTCTGGCGGTCGGGGTGGCGATTGATGCCACGCTGGTCAAATCGCCGGAAATGCATGTGGACGTCGAAACCCGCGGTGATTTTACCCGGGGCGAAACGGTCGCCAATCGTCGCGGCGCGGTGGAGCGAAATGTGCTCCACGGCGATCACTATGTGATTGAGGCAGTGGACAAAGTCACACCCAATGCAAAGGTTTGTGTCGAGGTCGACGCTGACCGTTTCCTGCAGCTTTTTGTTTCCAGAATCAAAGGCAGGTAGCTGGGCCCGTACCAAGGAGAACCCATGTACACCCCGCACAGTCTGGAAATTGCGCTGTTGATGATGATCACGAGCGCCATCTGCTGGGGCTCCTGGGCCAACACCTTCAAAGGCGTAAAGAACTATCGCTTTGAGCTCTTCTACTGGGACTACGCGCTGGGAATATTCCTGGTCTCGCTCATCCTCGCATTCACCATGGGAAGCACATCGGGAAGCGATCCGGCGAGCTTTCTGAACAATGTTCACTCCGCCGACAGCTCAAACATTGTTTATATGCTGATCGCGGGCGCCATCTTCAACCTGGCCAACCTGCTGCTGGTCGCGGGAATTGACATGGCCGGGCTCGCGGTGGCCTTTCCCGTCTCCATCGGGATTGCGTTGGTGGTGGGTGTGGTCTCCAGCTACGCGCTGCAGCCCAAGGGCAACCTCGGTCTGCTGGCGGCGGGCGTCGCCTGCGCCGTGGCCGCGGTGATCCTCGATGGTAAGGCCTACGGCAGTCTCGCCAGCGCGGGGCGTACAGTATCGAAGAAAAGCATCGTTACCTGCATCGTTTCCGGAGTTCTCATGGGACTCTGGGCACCCTTCGTGACCCGCGCCATGACGCATGGAAATTCGCTCGGACCTTACAGCGTCGCCGTGTTCCTCACCCTGGGCGCGTTGCTCTCGTGCCTGATCTGGAATGTTTACTTCATGAAGAAGCCGCTGGTTGGCGAGCCTGTCAGCTTCAGCGGCTACTTCAGCGGGCCGCCGTCTGGACACGTTCTCGGTCTGCTCGGCGGGTTCATCTGGGGCCTGGGCATGGTTTTCAACTTGGTCGCCGCCAGCTTTACCGGGGTGGCGATTTCATATGCCATCGGCCAATCGGCTCCGATGGTTGCAGCGCTGTGGGGCGTGCTGGCCTGGAGAGAGTTCAACGGTTCGGGCAGCCGCGCTAAAATATTTCTGGTTTTCATGTTCGTTTTCTATGCCGTAGCGATTCTGCTGGTGGCCAATGCCAACGGATAGTCTTCAATCCTGACTTAGCTCGACCACGAGGATGCCTTTGGGAAGCACGGATCGACGTCAATTTCTGGAAGCAATCGCAACTGTCGGAGCCATGACCACTTTATCGGGATCAATCAGTGCAACCTCGAGGTCATCCGGCGCGCGCTGGCCTAAACTCACCGGCAGCCCGGTGCTCGACAGCCTTCATCCTGTAATTGAGCAATCTCGCGACGTTCGCACCCACGTTGAGAAGGTTGTCGAAGTCGCCCAGTGGATGGCCTACGAAGAACTGGCCATGCCAGACTACCAACTCCCTTTCGGAGGGGAAAAAGACAGCGCCGATGACGTGATCGACTTCATTCTCACGGCTGATTGCGTGGACACAGCTTTCACCGATTTTTCGAGCCACGTGAAGTTCCAGGTTGACTATGCGGGACGGCACTGGTCGGATTCCGATGCGCTCTTCGCCTGCATGAAACGGGCAATGGACAACGGCATTCCGATTCTCGACGGCAAGTTTCTCGCCCAGGTGACCCGGCCGGAGCTGGAACGCATTTTCGCCGGCAACATCGAACTGCCGATGCTCGACGAGAAAATGCAGGTATGGCATCAGGTGGGTTCAGTGCTGGCCGAAAAATACAATGGCCGCTTCCACAATTTTGTGAAGTCCTGCCCGCCCCGCCTGTATGACAACGGCGCCGGGATCATTGATCGCATGGTGGCAGAGTTTTCCCGCTTCAACGATGTCAGCCCTTACGATGGCGCCACCATCAAGTTCTACAAGCTGCCGCAGCTCGGAATCTGGCTGGCTTACTCGGCGTTGAGAAAGAACAATCAGTTTCCGCTCGAAGATACCGGCAAGATGACGGCCTTCGCTGACTATATCGTTCCCGTGGCGTTGCGCCTTCTGGGCATCGTGAGCTATTCGACCCAACTTGAGCACGCCATCAACACCTACCAGATGGTCCCGCGCGACAGCCGGCAGGAAGTTGAAATCCGGGCGCACTGCATCTATGTCACCGCCCTGCTCTGCGAAGAGGTCAACAAGATCCGACCACAGGACCAGCAGATCATCATCCCGCAGATCGACGCCCGCCTGTGGACCCACTATCACACCACGTGGTGGCCGCATCATTTGACCAAAACGATCATGTACTGATCGCAATTGCCCGGGAGCAGCATGGACTCTTTCTCTTCCTTTCGTTGCCTACGATTAACCACAATCGTGTGCCTGGTATTTGCCGCTTGTTTTGCCTTCTCCGACGAATGGAAGGCCCGTCACCCTCTGATTTCTCCAACTGGTGTCATGAATCTCTCCGCGCTTCCGTCAGCGGATGAAATCTCTTTCGCCGGACCGCAAGACCCAGCTGACGCCCAAGCATGGCGTGCCGGTCTGAAGGTGTGGCGAACTGAACGCCTCATCCGCATGCGCTACGACGGTTCGCAATACGAGCGTCGCGAACTGGCATGGACCCAAAAGGTCGTCTCCCAGATACAGCTTCTTGTCTGGGACCGAAGTTTTTACGATCCGGAAACTGGCGAATATACGGTTGACCGGTTTCTCGCTGACACCGAAAGCCGCATCGGCCCTATCGATGCCGTCTTGATCTGGCCCGTTTATCCCAACCTGGGGGTGGACGATCGCAACCAGTTCGACCTCTTGCGCGATCTGCCCGGCGGCATCCCAGCGGTCCGGCAGATGGTCGATAAGTTTCACAGTCGCGGCGTAAAAGTATTCTTCCCCATCCTCGCCTGGGACACCGGAACCCGCGACGAAGGAGCATTCCCCTGGGTCGCAATCTCAAAGTTGCTCAAAGATATCAATGCTGACGGCATCAATTTTGACACGCTCGAAAGCATCCCTGCGCCCTTCAGACAGGCTTCCGACGCCACTGACCATCCGCTCGCACTCGAACCGCAGTTTGATATTCGCGACGAAACCGTGGCTTGGTCGAACATTGGCTGGAACGACTGGGTGACATGGGAAGGCAAGGAATACCCCTTCGTGCCGATGGTGAGCAAGACCAAGTGGTTTGAGCCCCGGCACATGGTGAGCGTCAGTGATCGCTTTACCCGCGACAAGACAGACAGCTTGCAGCATGCCTTCTTCAACGGACAGGGTTACGCCACACTCGATAACCTATGGGGTTTCTGGTACGGAACGGTTCCGCATGACGCGGAAGCTATCCTCCGCTTCACCAGAATTGAGCGTGCCCTGACCGAGAACTTGCGCAGCCCGGATTGGGAACCCCATTCCCAGACTCTGCAAGCCGGAGTTTTCGCTGGCAAGTTTCCCACAGCGACGAACACGCTGTGGACCACCATCAATCGCAATGAGTACGAAACCGCGGGCGAGCAGCTCCGCATCGTCCACCGGAACGGGATGCACTATTACGATTTGTGGCACGGCGCAGAGCTGAAACCCGAGCTGAATGGAAGCGAAGCAACGCTTAGCTTCACGATCGAAGGTCTAGGCTTCGGCGCCGTCCTGGCCACCGATCAAGTTCCCTCCACGGGTCCGGTCAAGGATCTTTTGGCCTATATGGCCGAACGCTCCAAGCGTCCGCTCTCAACCTACTCACGCGAGTGGAAAGCCGTCCCGCAAACCAGTGTCGAAATCCCGGCCACAACGCGGGCACAGACCGCGCCCGCAAATATGATTCGCATTCCCGAAGCCGACTACGACTTCCAAGTACGCGGCATCGAGATTGAAGGCGGCAACGATCCCGGCGTCGACGTGCAATATCCGTGGGAAAATGTTCCTCGGCGCTTCCATCGCCACCGGGTTCATGTCGGGAGTTTCTTTATCGATCGCACCCCGGTCACCAATGCCGAGTTCAAGAGATTTCTGGACGCCACCAGTTACCGCCCGAAGGACGACCACAATTTTCTGCGCGACTGGAAAAATGGCAGCTATCCCGATGACTGGGCGAAAAAACCCGTGACTTGGGTCTCGATTGAGGATGCGCGCGCCTACGCCAGGTGGGCGGGCAAGCGGCTGCCCCACGAATGGGAGTGGCAACTGGCGGCGCAGTCAACCGATGGCCGCCGTTATCCCTGGGGAAACGAGTGGAAATCGTACTTGATTCCTGCCCCAGATCGTGGGCGCACCATGCGTCCTCCGGCAAACGTGGATGAGTTTTCTCAGGGAGCGAGCGCACTCGGCGTGCTCGACCTGGAGGGGAACGTCTCCCAATGGACCGACGAGTATCGCGATCCCCATACCCGCGCGGCCATAGTCCGCGGCGGCGCATCCTACCAGCCCATGGGCTCGATCTGGTATTTCCCGCAGACCTACCGGCTTGATGAACACGAGAAATACCTGCTGATGTCGCCAGGACGCGACCGCGCCGGAACCATCGGCTTCCGCTGTGTCGTCGATGCACAATAGCTTCAGCCGGTTTAGAGTACGCACTGCAGCTCTTGACGCGGAAAATCTAATGACCCTGACGATTCAAAGTCCCCTTGGCCCGTTGTTTCTGGCTGTATTGGTTCTAACCTTGCTCCAACCAACCGCCGCCCGCACTGCAACCACAGGCAAGTATCTCGTCTACGTCGGCACTTATACTGATCACGGCGGTAAGGGTATCTATGCCTACCGCTTTGACGCCGGAACGGGCCAGGCAACCGCGCTGGGTCTGGCGGCGGAATCGGCGGACCCGGTCTTCTTCACCGTCGATGCCAGCGGTCATTTCCTGTATGCGGTCAACGAGATTTCGACTTACGAAGGCCAGCCTACCGGGGCGGTGAGTGCGTTCGCCATCGATTCGGCGAGCGGCAAGTTGTCGTTGATGAACCAGGTGTCGTCACGCGATGCCGGGCCGGCCCACATCACGCTTGATCAGGCCGGAAAATACGCCCTGGTATCGAACTACCCGCGGGGCGCCGTGGCTGTTTTTCCAGTGCTAAGGGATGGCCGACTGGGCGAAGCTTCGGGTTTCGTTCAGCACCGGGGCCCGGGCGGCCCGGACAAGGAACGGCAAGAGGGACCGCATGCCCACGCCGTCGCTTTGTCTGCCGATAACCGTTTCGCCTTGGTCGCTGATCTCGGGCTCGATCAGTTGTTCGCTTATCCTTTTGACTCCTCCAAAGGAACCCTCGGACAAGACCCTCTCATCACCAAAACCAATCCCGGTTCGGGTCCACGCCATCTCGTGTTCAGTCCGAGTGGAAAGTTGCTGTATGTGATCAATGAATTGCAGTCTTCGGTCACGACCTATGCTTACGATCCGACCAATGGTGGGCTGCGCGAACTGAGCACGATTTCTACGCTACCGGGTGGATTTTTAGGTCCCAGTTTCGCATCCGAGATCGCGCTGCATCCCTCCCGCAATGTTCTCTACGCCTCGAATCGCGGGCATGACAGCATCGCCGTTTTTTCGATCGCTCCGGCAACAGGAACGCTGACCGAGGTTGAAGTGGTCCCGACGAATGGAAAAACGCCGCGTAGCTTTGCCATCGATCCGACGGGCTCCTGGTTGTTGGCGGCGAACCAGCAATCGGACAACCTTGTAATTTTTCGCATCCACCCCAAGACCGGACGTCTCACCTCGACTGGGCAAGTGCTCCAAATCACTTCTCCCGCGTGCGTGCAGTTTGTGCCCCTGCCGTAACGCACGTGGTTTTCGTAGCGCCGGCGGGCGCTACAGTTTGCCGTGGCGCTGTACAAAGCCCGACCGTTCGTATAGAAATGCGAATTGCGGTGGGGAGCCAACGTGTATTCCAGGCCCAAGACGCTTGACGCAGCGGTTCATGTGCTGGCCCAGGGTGGGGGCCAAATTCTGTCGGGCGGCACGGATTTCTTTCCCGCGCTGGGTGATCGACCCGCTCCCGATCGGGTTATTGACATATCCGGCATCACCGAAATCAAAGGCATCGCCGTCGAAGCAGACCACATCCGCATCGGCGGGCTTACGACCTGGAGTCAACTGGTCGCCACTCCCCTGCCCCGATGCTTTGACGGTCTCAAGAGCGCAGCCCGCGAAATTGGCGGAATTCAGATACAGAATCGCGGTACGGTAGCCGGTAATCTCTGTAACGCCTCCCCTGCCGCCGACAGTGTGCCTCCCTTGCTGACGCTCGATGCGGAAGTAGAACTGGTCTCCGCCGCGGGAACGCGCCGCGTGTCCCTGGCCGACTTCATCGTGGGAAATCGGAAGACGGTACGCCGCCCTGACGAGATCCTGGCCAACGTGATTGTTCCCCGCACAGACGACGCCGCATCGGCATTTCTAAAGCTCGGAGCCCGGCGTTACCTGGTGATTTCGATTGTCATGGTAGCGGCGGTGGTAAAAACGGACAACGCAGGCCGCGTCACCGACGCCCGTATCGCGGTCGGGTCGTGCTCAGCTGTGGCGCGCAGGCTCACATTGCTCGAACGCGCTCTGGTCGGAGTCCTGGCGCGCAACGGATTGGGCGCAACTACTTTGGCGGAACATCTGGCGCAGCTCTCGCCCATCGATGATGTGCGGGCGACCGCGACTTACCGGAACGATGCCGCTCTCACGCTGGTAGGCCGCGTACTCGAAGCCTGCGCGGGGAGTTGCTGATGGTCGCGACGACTCACCCGCTCTCCGGTTCCCAGACTTCCATCGCATTCTCCGTAAACGGAAAGAGCGTAAACGCTGCGGTCTCGCCGGTAGAACGCCTCTCGAAAGTGCTTCGCGATCGCCTAGGGCTCACAGGAACGAAGGTGGGCTGTGACGCTGGAGACTGTGGCGCCTGCACTGTCCTGCTTGACGGTGAGCCGATCTGTTCGTGCCTGGTCGCAGCCGGTCAGATCGAAGGACATGAAATCACGACCGTGGAAGGGCTCGCCACCCGCGCACCGATCTACGACCAGTTACAGAAATCCTTCCTCCGCCACGGGGCCGCGCAATGTGGCGCTTGCACTCCGGGCATGCTCGTATCGGCCACCGCTCTTCTTGAGCGTTGCGTCGCGCCGACGGAAGACGCCGTCATGGATGCGATCGGCGGGGTGCTCTGCCGCTGCACGGGTTATCGCAAGATCATTACAGGGATACAAGATGCTTGCTCTGGCAAAATCGCTGAACCGTCGCCTCTGGCCGGCAATGCGGTGGGATCGAGGCTCGTGCGCCTCGATGGTCAGAGTAAGGTGGATGGTGCTGAGATCTTCGGAGCTGACGAAATTCCAGCCGGAGCCTTGGTAGTCCGTGCAATCCGCAGCCCCTATCAGCACGCGCGTTTCCGCTTTGGCGATCTCGACGCTTTCGTTGCCGCGCACCCTGGAATCCGCCGCGTTCTGACTGCAAAGGACATCCCCGGAGAGAATCGTTATGGGGTGATACCCCGTTTCGCGGATCAGCCAGTGTTTGCCGAGGTTGAAGCCCGGTTCCGAGGCGAGGCCGTCGCCGCTGTGGTGGGGGAGGCCGAAGCGATCGACGCTCTGGACTACGCAAGTTTTCCGGTCGCATGGCAAGACCTGCCGGCGCTGACCACGATTGCCGCCGCGCTCGCACCCGACGCCGAACGCATTCATCCCAGCCGCGAGAACAATGTACTGGTCCGAGGTCGGGTAGTCCACGGCGACGTGGAAAAGTCCCTGGCGGATGCTGACGTGGTTGTCGAAGACGAATACGAGAGCGGCTTCATTGAGCACGCCTACATCGAACCGGAAGCGGGCTTTGCCCGGCGGGTCAACGACCGGATTGAGATTCAGGCCTGCACCCAGGCCCCATATATGGATCGCGCCGATATCGCGCAGATTCTCGGGATCCCTCCCGAAGCCGTGCGCATTATTCCAACCGCCGTCGGCGGCGGCTTCGGCTCCAAGCTTGACCTTTCTGTCCAGCCCTTCGTTGCGTTGGCTGCCTGGCTCCTGCGCCAACCGGTGCGCATGGTTTATTCGCGGTCGGAATCGATCGTCTCGACCACCAAGCGCCACCCTTCGCATATTCGCGTTCGCGTGGGCGCGACTCGCGACGGCAAGCTGACCGCAATGGACTTCACCGCCGACTTCAACACCGGAGCCTACTCTTCCTGGGGACCCACGGTGGCGGCGCGGGTCCCTGTCCACGCCTCGGGGCCCTATTACGTCCCCCACTATCGCGCGCTCACCCGGGCGGTGCACACTCATCTGGTGCCGGCCGGGGCCTTTCGCGGTTTTGGTGTGCCGCAAACGGCGATCGCCCAGGAACAGATTTACGACGATTTAGCCGACCGGCTGGGAATCGACCGTCTGGAATTTCGAATCATGAACGCGTTGGACGATCAGACTCCAACGGTCACCGGCCAGGTTCTCGGCGAAGGGGTGGGAATTCGCGCCTGTTTCGAGGCGCTGCGGGCCAAGTGGAGCGGCGCACGCGCCGAGGCTGCGACCTTCAACGCGAAAGCCAGCGGCCCGGTCCGGCACGGCGTCGGCATCGCCGGCATGTGGTACGGATGCGGTAACACTTCCCTGCCCAACCCTTCCACCATTCGCGTAGGATTGAAAGCCAACGGCCGCATCGCGCTGCACCAGGGCGCGGTGGACATCGGACAGGGCTCCAACACCATCGTCACCCAGATCTGTGCTGACGCACTCGGCGCTCCCATAGATCGCTTCGATCTGATCTCGGGCGATACATCTATCACCCCCGATTGCGGCAAGACCTCGGCGTCTCGCCAGACTTTTGTCACGGGCAAAGCCGCGTATATGGCCGGAATCGAATTGCGCCGGGCCATACTGCGCCTGGCGGATGCCTGTAAATGCGCGGTCATTGGCTTCGCAGATGGAACCGTTACGGTTAGAAAAGACGGTAAGCAGAGAACGTTTAGCCTGCGCGACCTGCCCCTGGATAAGAACGGCTACGTGCTGACCGGCGAAGCCACGTTTGATCCTCCCACCAGCCCGCTGGACGAAAACGGCCAAGGCACGCCCTATGCTGTCTTTGGATTTGGCGCCCACCTGGCCGAGGTAGCCGTCGACACAGAACTGGGCACGGTGCGCGTGCTGAAGATCACTGCCGCGCACGACGTCGGCCGTGCCATCAATCAACGCTGATCGAAG
>Ga0210384_10001268_pt1 | contig 34994 bp, 53 predicted proteins | sample IncBWH2MmetaG_FD_160574 | JGI IMG/M metagenome (GOLD analysis project Ga0210384, IMG submission 160574) | Forest soil microbial communities from Barre Woods Harvard Forest LTER site, Petersham, Massachusetts, United States - Inc-BW-H-2-M | ecosystem: Environmental > Terrestrial > Soil >...
GCCGTAGGCCAGGTAGCTCTTGTCGGCTGTACTTCTGGTAATCAGAATAGCGCCTTCGGAACAAATGCTCTCGACAATGTGATCACTGGTTCTAATAATATCGGCGTAGGATTCGCCACAGGAAACGCATTCTCTGGTGCCGAGAGTAACAACATTCTCATAGGTTCCGTTGGTGTTTCTGGTGAGAGCAATGCACTGCGCATCGGAATCCTTAATGATATTAGTGATGTAACTACCGCATTTATAGGTGGTATCGCAGGCAATACACCTGGCGCTGGTGATCAAGTAGTGTATGTAAATACATCTACAGGACAAGTTTCAGCGGCCAGCTTCCTAGCACTGCCGGAAACGACTTCATCATCGGTGGGATACATATCTCTGGGTGGCGTTATCTATTTCCATGCCTTTGGCCAAGATTCAGATGATAACTTATTTGTGGGCAATGGGGCTGGAAACTTTACCCTTGTAAGTGGTACAGCATCTGGAAATACTGGAGTTGGTGCATTCGCGCTCTCTGGTCTTACAACAGGATTTGCTAATGCTGCTTTCGGTGTCAATGCAGGAGCTGGTATAACTGGCGGCGTTCAGAATGTGGCAGTTGGGAATGGCGCGTTAGCCCTTGGAACCTCAGATAATAATACTGCGGTAGGACAGGATTCATTGTCATCAATCACAACTGGCGTTGAGAATACCGCTCTGGGTATAGTATCTGGTGCTGCTTATTCGAGTTCCGAGTCATTCAATATCTGTATAGGATCTCCCGGTATCAACGGCGAGAGTAATGCATTGCATATTGGGGATCTGAATGGACAACCCACCACCGTGGCATATATTTCTGGTATCGCTGGAAATACTCCTGGTGCATCAGATCAGATCGTCTATGTTAATACCTCAACACAACAACTCTCATCAGCAAGTAGCAGCTCTACCCTTATCACAACCTATAACGTTGTTGGTGGTGTAGATACGACAGCTACTTGGACCAAGAATGCTCGAACTAAAACAGTCACTGCTATCGCATGGGCCGCTGGTAATGGTGGTGGATCAGGTCGACAAGGATTAACTACAGCATCTTCTGGCGGTGGTGGTGGATCTCCTGGTGCCGCATATTATATGACAGCACCAGCATCGTTCTTTGGAGCTACTGAGACAGTTCATATTGGTGCAGGGGCAGCCGGTGGCGTCGCTCAAGCAGGCGCTAATACTGATGGTAATGCAGGTTCCGTTGGTGGTGCAAGTGGCATCGGAAACATTCTCACTCCTCAGGGTACATCTGGTGGTGGTGGTGGCACCGTAACTGGTGCTGCAGGTACGTCGGGCCTCAGTCGAAGCAACTATGCCATATCCATAACCTCTGTTGGTGGTGGTCCTGGTGGCAATGGTGCCGGAGCAAATGGCCAGGTTGTTACTGAGATAGGCGTTGGCGCTACTGGCGGTGGCGGTGGATCTGGTGCTAACTCAGCCTCAGCTCAACAAGCTGGAAATGGCGCAGCAGTTCCCGCTCTTAATGGAGGGACAGCACTCGTTGCTGCAGCAGCTGGTGGAATATCATCTGGTACCATCAATGGCGCAGCTGGTGGCAACCAATTAACAACCGGTGGCGTACTTACTGGCGGAGCTGGTGGAGGCGGCGGCGGTGGTATGGTCGCAGGTACTGCGGGTACTGGTGGCAAGGGTGGATTCCCTGGCGGCGGCGGAGGCGGAGGAGGAGGTTCTCTCAATGGAACCAATTCTGGTGCAGGCGGCGCTGGTGGAGATGGTCTCGTTATAATCATCGAACAGTTCTAGGAGACTCAATGGATGGTAATTTCGGACAAAACTATACAGGGGTGCGGGCAACCACACCCCCCAACTTCATAAAGAAGTTCGATAGAGCGCCTACAGCTAATGATTTCCAGAACTTCACCGTTGGTGATGAATGGGAGTGGTCGACTCCACAAAGGGTGTATAAGCTCACCTCGATTATTTATGTTGAAGCGGCACTATCACTCCAGGCAACCTGGAAAGAGTTCACCTTTGATGGGACTTCTGCTGCCGATGAATTTGTTACCGATGCAGGTACAGCCATACCTGTATTAGGCGTCATTGATATCCTTGGTGGCGCTAACATGAATACTGCTGGAGCAGGTAATGTTGTCACCATAAATCTTGATACCTCGATAGCACAGCCAGCAACAAGTGCTGATGGCACCATGGGACTATATAGTCTTGGTGGTAGTGATTTCATGCATGACTATGGAACATTTAATACATTTATTGGTGGCAATGCTGGAAATAGAACACTTACGCCAGCTGATGCTGTACGTAACACTGGAGTAGGATTTACTGCATTACATGCACTTACTATTGCTAGTGATAATACTGCAGTGGGATCTGCTTCTTTATCTAGTGCCACAACTGGATCACTTAATACTGCAATTGGTGTAGCGTCATTAACTACTACTACAACGGGTTCTTCTAATACTGCGGTTGGGTATCAGTCGCTTACTAATGCAACTACTGGCAATAATAATACCGCGGTTGGTAGGGATTCTTTGGCGGCCCTTACAACTGGTGTTTTTAATGTAGCTATTGGAAACTTTTCTTCTAATTTAGTCACTGTGGGATCTGATAATACTGCATTAGGATTTGGATCATTAAGTACTATAACTACCGCTAGCTTTAATACAGCAATAGGGCACAACGCGCTCAATCAGGCAAGTGCAGGAACTAATACCGCAGTTGGATCTGTCGCGCTCGGCCTTCTTACAACTGGCGATAGTAATACGGCGGTAGGGACATCGGCAGGAGGATTTCTTCTGACTGGTGGATCTAATATCATCGTCGGTGATCTTTCGGGTCAATCATATGTTGGAGCAGAAAGCAGCAATATTATCATTGGAAACAATGGTGTTGTTACAGAAAATAACACTATTCGGATAGGAACCCAGGGGGCAGGGGCAGGCCAACAGAATGCTGCCTATATGGCTGGTGTGTATGGATCGGCTGTCGGTGGAACTAATGCATTTGTTGTGGTTGATAATACCGGAAAACTTGGTACGACAGGAGTAACTCCTGGGGCCGCCATACCATTCTTTGGATATTCGGCAGCGACTGCGGCGGATGTGAGTGGAGCGGGCGTATTGTATCAACTCGGATCGGCTTCAGCATTAACTACTCTATATGATTTTAGTGGTGGATTCTTTCCCGGAGATGGATTGGGAACGCCAGCATCATTTACGGCGCCGGTTACCGGATATTATTCGCTTTCTATGACGGTAAGCACCTCTTGGGCTGACGGGACAAACGCGTCATCATCATTTTATTATATAAGTAGCGGCGCGAATACTTGGTATTTATCTCAACAATCTGGTACTCCTGCATCTCCTCCAGGATCGCCTCCTTATCTCGATACTGCTTCTGGATCAGCCCTTATCAATATGACTATTGGCGATGTCGCTGTATTTAATGTTGTTATAGGTTCAGTTGGGCTAGGCGCGCAGAATATTTCAGTGACAGGCGCAGCTGCACCTTTATATGTTACATATGTAAGTGGATCTAGAGTCGCATAGTCTCTATACTAACAATACGTACTCCTTGTTCAGCATAGCTTCTTAGATACCCTTCTTAATGCTGTGCTGAACTTGGGGAAACGTTTATTCAGACTTTATGAACTGTATCTTTTCTATCCCTGACTTTTTATTATCCCCCGACTCCTCATATAGCTTTACGACTTCTTCCACAAACAATGGATCGATGTAGAATCTATAGAATGCCTTAACGAGTATTTCGGGCAGGAGGCGCCAGTCGGGCTGGTCCATGTCTTTGCTCATCTGGATACTAATAACGTCACCTGATTGATCCTTGACCCTCCAGATGGTCAAGTAGGGCGCTTTGTCGAATTTGGTTGGCATGGTGTACTTAACAAGATGTGATGATGGTGCCGTCGTCGCTTCATTCTCGATCATTACTCTCTCCTGTTATATCACTTACAGACTGAGCCCTTATTATCATCAGGATCTTCCATTTGATCAACCATGCTGCGCAACTCGTTGGTGGCAAATTCTAGAGTTCTATAGACTGGGCCTTTCTTTTCATAATCGGTTTTTGTTCTCAATAAATCACGCGCTGATTCAGATAAACGATTTAAATATTGTTGCTGAAATGTGAAGCTTAGTGGGGAAAAGTCTCCACTATTATTACACATAAAGGCAAGCATCACATGACCTTCTATTTCTGGTATCCCGCGGAATGAGTTAGAACAATATGTTGCGTCACCATGAACTACCAGCTTGATGCGGTTCTCGCATGATACGTAGGGACTATCTATTTTGATCGCAACATAACCACACCATGCCCCCGTTCCATCCCTTTTAAGAAAACATCTACGACCTTTATATTCGAACTCTATCAGTTCCATTCCGGGTTCATTAACCCATGGTCCATCATCCCAATTCTTTGGATCTGACCATTTATTATATTCAGCATCAGTCATTTCTTTGCCCTCAGCAGCAGCAGCTTGAATATAAATGTCTGCTTCTTGATGATCCTATAGCCATTTGAATCATGCACTCTCTAGTCAGTTCTTCATGTGATAAGGCACTTAATCTTTTTCTCTTTGCATCCCACTCTAGGCGATCGTGATGAATTGCGGCAAGGAAAAAACCTATTACTAGGACTATTAGGGATCCAAAGAAAATAAATCCTCTTGTATTGTGGGTCATTTCTTTGCCCTCAGTATTTTAAGTTCTTCTTCCCTGATGCTCTCCTCGGCATTTCGTATAGATGAGGCGATTTCTTGCAGGCTACTATTCATTTCTTCTACCTCTTCGAGGATGAGTTGTAGTATCTCGTCAGATGGCATATCGTCATATGACTTATGAGCATTCATTTGTTGGCATAAGATTAATGCTAGTGCCAATGGTATTAGTTTTATCATTAATCACTTTCTCGATTTGATCTACCAATGAATACAATGAAATCAACCATTCCGAATTTCATATATCGTCCCGCTTAGCCTGTCGTTTATAGATCTTCATTCCCAATTCTCGAAAGCTTTGCATTTCATTATGCAATTGCACTATCGTTCTCTCGATGGTGTCCATTCTACGTAATGCATTTTTCACCTCTTCCCTTAAGTCCTGTATCTCATCTCTCTTTAGGCAAGCTGCACTCTTTTCTTTCCACCAACTCATTACTTCACCTCGCCATGAACACAGCCACCTTGGATACATTTAACATTCTGCTGCAAGCGATAAATGGTATCTTCGAGCTCATTGATCCTTAGGTCCATTTCTTTGAATGACTTCCATACCTCTACATTTTGATCGGTTAATTTCTTTGTAACGAACCATAATCGTTCCATGGCCTCTGGGTCATCATGAGATATCTTATTGAATCCGAATATCATACCTTACCTTCCTTGACCCTTTTCAACCTTCTTACCTCTTCAATAACGGCTGAGAACTTCTCATAGGGTATATCTTTGACCTGGTTCCATTTGCCCCGCTCCAGAATGTTTTGTCTGATATCGGGCTCATTTCTCAATTCCCAGTCCATCTCGGTTATCATATTCTGATCCAAGACCTTGACCCCATTAACCTTTGATTCCTGTGTATAGCTCTCACCGTCGTCATCTTCATCATGAGTTATGACGCCCACCAATGGTTTATATGAGTACCTACAAAGATAGGTTACGGATGATCCAAATGATTGGTCTGGATTTATATTTGTGCCTGCTTTTGGATTTATCTTAACCCAACTCTGTATCCATTGGCCCGAGGAATGGCCCAGGCGGCTTCTTAGGTATGATACGCCATCATCATCGGTAATAATGTTTTGTATCACTGTAAGGCCATGCTTGTGCAATGCGGGCCTCGTTGCTCGTATAAGGTCATTGATGTCGGAGAATCTTGTTCGTAGGTGGGGATTGACTGATCCTTTACCAGCTTCTCCCATTTCGCCTTGTGCTTTTGCCATCGCGCTAAATAATAGATCTAATTGTTCTGATTCGTTATTTCTCATCATCGTGCCTCATTTTATCTTCATATATCTGTAATGCTCTATCGATCACATCTTTCTTTTTCAGGTTACCCGCAAGCTGGATCAGTTCCCTTTCTATTGGATCTAGCTTAGGTTCACTCATCTCACACTCAGCCCGCTCTTGTATGAGTTCGCACATGAGTTTGGCCATTTGTAGCTCTTGAATAATATCCTGCCGTTCTTTGCTGAGTAGCGCTTTCATCATGTCCATCACTTCTCCTCTAAGCACTCTTTGCATTCACACTTTAAATGTTCCAGGGCAGCATTGACCGTTTCTAACGCCTTGATGCGTGCCGATTCTTTGTCTTTATGGCCTTTTGAATCAACAATCTTTTTAACATCTTTGATCACCTCGTTCATAATCATCCATTCTTTGGACACTACTTATCCTCCATCACAATAAGCTCAGGACGGATGATACCTTTCTCCATGAGCTCTTTAGCGCTATCCCACTGTGCTCTCATGACACTCAGCGCTTCTTGTTCGAACTCGGTCATTTCTGGTGGCGCCTGGAGTACACAGTTGTGTCTCAGGGTGTAGTGTGCTTGTACATACATGACTATCTGTTTCAGGTTAGCTGCAAATGGACCAGTACAGTTCACAAAGTCTTCTATATCACCATCAGCTTCTACTATCCTATTTGCTACCTCATTAAGTAGCTCATTTACTGAATATTTCTTAATATTTTTACTCATACTTACCCTCATTGTTGTAATGATACCCTATAGATGATAACATAATTATCAATGTTATCAATGTTGACAATCAAACTCTGAAAAGAGGCTATAGATGATGAAATACCATGCGTGGACACATGAGAATGATGATGAAATGCGGCTAGAACTATGCCAATGGATGGCCAAGACTAACCTGACTACCATAGACCTATGCTATAAGATGGGCATTAGGAATAGGATCACGTTGAGGAACTTTTTAGAAGATAAGACAGTGATTGAGGAAAGCACCCGGCGTAAGATAATTCAGTTCATTGCTGATTGCCGTTATAGGGACCTCAGGAAACTAAATCCTTGATATCATGCGAGATAGTTTATAGAATGGTTCCCGAAATAGCTCATATCGAGCTACAAGTCATTAATCCCTGGTGGATATATGAAGTACGGAATCGAGCCAATTATATCTGTGCACAAAAAACAAGGACCGGATTTTAACCCAGTCCTTGAATCTTTTCTTTCTCACTGCAGCAAATGGTCAACTAAGTACATTCACTTGAGAAAAAGAAGTCTTTTTAATATCAACAAAGTTTTATCACTAACATCTAAGCTTACCGGCATCAGAGTTATCCACAGTCTTTCTAAATTTATTCCTGTTGTAAGGGAAAACGAGTACGTTAAAGTTCTCGGAAAGAGAAAGAAGGAAAAGGAAAAGGATGGTTTTATTGTCTAAAACCCTTTGTCAGACTCAATATATTCGTTCCCGCCGAAGGAGTCAAGGATCGTTGTCAACATTGACAACATTGATAGCATTGCACGTTGTCAAAGATCCTGAGGCTTACTTTTTGTCTCTTTCTGAAACCAAGCGTCGGGTATTCAACCAGTTTGTATTCTGGGACAACAAGTTCCGCATTAATTACTTTAGTCAGACTACTATAGCTCACGCTGTGGGTATCAGTCGTAAGCACCTCAGTGAAATTCTTCTGGAATTTGAGCAACTTGGTCTTATCAAATCAATCTATCGTCATCTTAAGACTAACATCTACAAACTTGCGAACATTTTTTACTCCCCAAAATTGCGTTCTCGGCTGGTGAAATTTTGCGCTGCATTTTCGTTCATTCCGTGGCACATGATTGGGTTCACAAATGGTGTTTGGTCGAAGGTGGTCCAAACCTGCGAGGTTACACAATATAAGAATATTATATCTAAGAGTTATATAACCAAACCCTTTGACCTTAACACTGACCTTAACCCTGGTTATATAACTCTTACAGGCGCGCGCGCGCGAGGGGAAGGTTATGGAAAGGTTAAAGTTGGTCAAATAAGTGGGGGAATTAGGGTGGATAGTAATTCGATACCAATTCGTCAGTCGATTCGAGCATTGAAGCAGCTCAACCTGACACTTCAGGGGGAGATGAAGCTCTCTGTCTTCCCAGACAAAGCGCTTGAGTATGGGATGAGGAAGATGAAAAATATGCACCTTATCTCCGACAAGTTCGCCTATTTTTGGGGAATATGTAGCAACTTCTGCAAAGAGAATGGTTTGAAGGTTGAATGGTCGGTTTTTAATAGACTCAAGGATCAGTATCCGGATGTCTATACCGAGGGCTGTGCTATGACGCACACCCTCACAACCCCTACCTTTGGTGAGAAGCCACAAGATTCGGCTCACGCCTCACCACAAAGCAGAGAATGGGGGGCTGATTATCGAGCAGCCCGAGTACCATGCCCCCACCTTGATTCCTGTGATCCCCTCTTGCAGAAAGCGCTGTCGGACTGCCAGTGCCTGCACAAGCAATCCTGTGCTTATCTGAACCATCAATCAGACTCTACCTTTTGCAGGAAGCTCGAGAGACGTGGCCCCACATGGGAGCAGATGACCATAAAGCAGCGCAAGCGTCAGTTGATGGCAATCGATCCCACCTGGCGCAAGATATTGATCGATGCCATGTCTAAGGACCCCGTGCGGCAGCAGCAATGCATCGATGCCCTTTGCTCACCCGATGAATAACCGGTATACTTATATCCTGAGGGCCAACACATAACACCAGCAACCAGGATGCCCCCAGTTAAATTGTTTTAGCGGGGCGAGTATGATTAATACGGTATCCATGATTACTTCTCTTATAAACGATTCCTCTCTGAATAAGTATATTCTTCCAGGTAGTCCCATGGCATGGAAGCGGGCCGGGCTCTGTAAGAGTCGATTCTATGATCAACAGACGCATGTAAAGATGGCCAAGGGTTGTGAGATGAATCTTCAGCGTAATGGCGCGCCCACCTTAATGAAGCCCATTAGACTTATAGCCATGTTCTATATGCCAATGCCCAACTCATGGTCACCTAAGAAGCGGGATCTTATGAGAGGTAAGCATTGCCCCACTACTCCCGATAATACTAATATGATGAAGCTTATAGAGGATATCGCAGTCGAAGTGCAGATCATGAGAGATGATGCACTGATAGCCTCCCACTTTTATGATAAGATCTACGATGATAATCCAAGAACAGAGTTTATTCTCCAGGAGATCGAGTGAACTATTTCATATGGGATAATAGGAACTGGGTACCCATTAATCCGGATCAGTTAGGTCATCAGGTCAAGTCTACTTGGTCATTGAATGACATAACTCTCATTACTATCACTGACTCTGACCTTCCCTCCAACCATTACATTGGTTGTAAGGTCAATGATCAAGGTGATCGCATTTTCGCTGAGCAGAAGGATGCTATAAAGGTTGAGCTTTATGATAAGCCTCATTTATATCTCATTCCACCATCTGCATTTCTCGGTACTGATATATCTAATAAACTCACTATCATGACACAAGGTCATCCGAAGGAAGAAATACATGGCTATGAAGCCGATGTTAACGATGCCTGTTCCTAGGGATCCAGACCCTAACTCTCCTAAGGATTCTGTACGCGCACGTGTAAGATTAAGGAGGGATGGGAGCCCATGGTCGTATGATCCACCACGCAAGAAGGGTGGTATAGACGCTCCTGTAAAGCTTAATCCCTTAGCACTGGTGGAAGTACCTACTGATCCTGTCGCTCAGACGAACCTGGCTTCTCAATTGCTTGTCTGGTCTGAAACACCTGAAGCTGAATCCATAGAGCAATTCCCCCTCTCCCTTCGCATGAACCCTTATAAGTTCTATAGAATCGCTGACATTAACCCTTACTTCTCTGACTGCCTTGATGCAGCTATGGCAGCTATAGGTTTTAGAAGAGAGAAGAACGCGCGCACACGCGTGGAGGACTCTGGTACCATCATGAAGATGCAACCCTTATATAATAAGTCCTATAGAGAGCTCGCTCTTATGAAGGCGAATGCTGAGTCGACCAAAGTAGGTACTATGATACAAGTTATTGAAGGACCGGTTCCAGATTCGGACATGGTGCCAAAGAAGTTAGAGTCTGATAATAAATAAGGTGGTTTCATGACCAAGGTCATTATCGCTCGGCCATTTGCGAGATATATTCCCATTACTGAGCAGGAGTGGGATGCGCATCGTAATAATATCGCAAGTAAAAACACTTCGCCCGAACCTGATTTTACCCTTCAGTTGATATCTGTGTCTGATAATAAATAACTATACATCTCACTTAGTAATCCCAAGACACAAGACTATCTTTGGGTGGGTTTTTCCAGAGGTCGTCATGAAGTGTTCGTGATTTTTCATACGATCCCGATTGTGCCAACAACCAACATAAAGATTTTATTTTACTTAATCGTTGGTTCTTCTTTTTTCTTATCATCGACTTCAGATGATATTTTATTTTATTCTTCATAAGTATCCGATACATTTTTACAGCTTGCTGCATAACTGCTATAATGCTAATTATACCACGGGAGTGATTCAATGGCGCATTATAGAGACAGAATAACCATAGGGCTTGACCATGATACTCATGATGCTCTTGTGAGGGTATGGACTTCTCGGCAGAATGCTCGGCATCCATCGAGGAGTAAGCATGCGATAGTGAGTGAGGCTATCCATTTATTGGCTTCCAAGGAAGAATCTGACTGCCACTTTTACCCAGACCCTTCTTGTATATCTGATGGCGGACATGTTGCTCGCTGCGATTGCCCTGATCATATAAAGATAATCTGTGGTAATGATCCAGGATGTAGAGGATACAAAAGATGAAATGTAATCTTCCTGACTGCGCGTTAAAAGTGACCATGGAATATATGTGTTTCGTACCTGGGTTCTATTCGCTCGATCAAATTACCTCTGTAGAGCAGAGCATCTATTCTTGTGAAGATCATATTAATAGAATCGAATTCGATCTCAAAGAGAGTCGTATTTTAGTTGTTTGGGCCAGATTGGGATCTACTAATTATGAGCAAGTACAGCATGATGGCGTAATTAAGCAGATGGATTGCAATAAAGAGCAGGGCGCTATATACCTAGCTCAGAGTGGATGGAAAATTAAAAATGAAATGGATTAGGGTTACTGGTGTTATAAATGAAGTGGATTAGCATTAATGATCGGCTGCCTCCCGCTGGCATTAAGACCCGATTGCGGTATGTACGAATTAAGGATGGCGAAATCATACTTGAGGAAGAAGGTATATTGGTCCGACCTCATTGCGACCACAAAAGTTGTAGGACTGTTTTTAGAGTGCCGGAATATAATGGTTGCATTGATAGATCATTGACCGGAAGGTTTGAATTTCTTGTGTCTGACAAAGAGGCGGGTTTGTTGGCTAAGGTTACTCATTGGGTTGAAAATGAAGTGGAATAAGTTTAGTGACATTAGGCCCGAACAGCGCGAGACCGTTTTATTTTTTCATTCCAAAACTGGTATTTTTCTTGGTCGTTATGATTATTATTTCAATGGAACAGTGCGACAGGAATGCTTTGGTGTATTTAATGATGCAGATGCCTTAATATTCTCTTCTGATGATAACAAGGTATCTCTTTATTGGTCTCATATAACAAACATTCCATTGCCTAAGGAAGATTCGTAGGTGTAGGGATGGTTATGGTATAATCTGAATAGTGCTTATTTACGTTCATCCCTACACTTGCGGTAATTAATTGATACCAACCGTCGTAAAGCTCGATAAATTCCATCCCCGATCGTATCAGATCCCTATGATGGATGCCTTGCTCAACAAGGGATACGATCGAGTTATGGCTATCCTTCCCCGCCGAGCTGGCAAAGACCTTACCGCATTCAACATTTGCATTCGGATGCTTATCCGCAAGGTTCAGACCATATACTATGTATTTCCCACCTTCAACGATGGCCGCAATATTTTATGGGACGCATTAACGAATGACGGTTTCCGTGTCCTTGATTATCTTCCTTCAGAGCTTGTTGAGTCTCGCAATGAACAGATGATGCGCATCAAGCTTAAGAACGGTTCGGTCTTTCAGGTGATGGGATCCAATAAGCCAGATAAGATGGTGGGAACTAACCCGTCAGGCATCGTATTTTCTGAATATGCTAAGTGCGATGAGCGTGTCTACCAATTCGCTGGTCCTATACTCAATGGTAATGGTGGCTGGGCGCTATTCATATCAACGCCGCGCGGCAAGAATCATTTCTGGGATTTATGGAACATATCTCAATCATATCCAGATAAGTGGTTTGGGTATCGAATGACCATTGAAGAGACGGGTCATATACCAGTCGCTGTGATTCGGGGGGACGTTGAACGGGGAGAGATCTCAGAGGACATGGCCCAGCAGGAATACTTCTGCTCATTTGAACTAGGCGTCGAAGGATCTTACTATGCTAAATACATTGATCGTATGCATTTACAGGAGCAGATAGGTAAGGTTCTGTGGGATCCTAATAATAAGGTCCATACCGCATGGGACATCGGCTATAATGATGCCACCGCTATCATCTTTTTTCAGGTCTCTTCGACTAATAACGTTCATATCATAGATTATCATGAGAAATCTAAGGAAGAGGCGTCCTACCATGCAAAAATCGTCCTTGATAAGCCCTATCAATATGGTCTTCATATAGGGCCTCATGATGTATGGGCACATAACTCAACTGGTGACTTTCGGTGGAAGAAATATAATGATCTCGGCATAACCATGACTCGCGACCATAATCAAGGCGAGCATCCAGAGACCATTGATAGTGGTATTGAGGCAGTTAAAACAGTTCTATCTAAATGTTATATCGATGAAGTTAAGTGCAAGTCACTCATAAAATCACTTGAGAACTATCGTCAAGAAAAGAATAGTAAGAAAGAAACTTATGGTCGACCTGTGCACGATAAGCACTCTCATGGTGCAGACGCCATGAGGTATCTTGCGGTGGGTATGAAACGCACTGTTCCGGGCAAATCAGCCGAAGATCTTCGCCAGCTACACGCAGAGGCTCGCTATGGGGCCTCGAATAACAAGCTGCCTCCAATATTCAATTCCAATAACCCCATGACGCCTAATCCTTTTTTCCAGCAGCGCTGACCCTTTTCAACTGACCCTCAACTGCCGCCTCTCTTGAGTTGCGACGCTTATTGATCTCATCCATAACTTCTAAAAATAGATGGCCTGGTTTATATTCTTTTACAGACTTTATGTCCTCTTTAGCATAAAAGGCCTCTATGTCACCAATGCTTGTCGCGCTCGCCTTCGTCTTATTGTTTCCCTTACTTTTACTCATGCCCGATCTCCCGGAAATAGATCCGCTGGAAACTTCATCGGTGGTAATCCTCTCAAGTGAGGTCGCTCGTAAACAGAATCACGCCGCAGCGCCAATTCGATAGCCCTCGATATTTCCATTTTCTGGATCTCTTGAGAGCACCATGAGCTAAATAATCCCATCATTCCACACATAATCATAATTGTTATAGCCCATTTCCTATCATCATTATACTTATCGACCCACATTCTCACGCAACACGCGAATGAAAAGTATATAAAGAATATCTCAACCGGATTAACCACTCTCATCTCCTCATTATTAACATAACGCAGCATTTTAGCATTAATGCATTAATGCAGCAATATGCACCTTGAGAAATATCTTTAATGCATGATGCGTTTGGGGTAGCATCTCCTTTGATGGATACTTCTCCGCAAAGGATTATAGATGATACCACCAGTATTTGGACCCCAGTATTACTCTGAAAACAACCAAACGATTAAGAAGCGCATTGATGATTTCTATGCGCAAGCGACAACATTGCACAATGGCTTTTGGGGTGAAGCGTTTATAGATACTCAATATGAGGCCGGCGATCAGGTCCTTAATTCTAACTCTTATGGCGTGCTCCCTGCATGGGGCCGTAAGCAGTTATCATTTAATCATATTAGGCCCACTGTTAATGTCGTTGATGGTTATCAGCGTCGCAATAGAAAATCTACCATTGTTGTTCCCGTCGAGAACGGTGACTCAGAAACCGCAGATCAGTTCACGAAGATCTTGATGTGGATCAACAGAAATGAGGGAGTTCTTGAAACGATCTCCGATTCATTCCATGGATCATTGGTAACGGGTTTATCATTCCTCCATGTATGGTTAGATTATCGCACTGACCCTGTTTCGGGGAACATTCGCGTTGACCATCTTCCCTATAACTCATTTATTATGGATCCTTTTTGGAAGAAGGCCGACCTTTCTGACTGTCGCCAGATTCTTTATAGACAATATAAGACCAAACGCGACCTTATATCCTATTACCCTGACTTTGAAGAAGCCATTGCACAGATTCCTGAGAATGATGGTTCCAATACCCGTGATGGTCGATTCCAATTCACTCCCGAAGCACAGAACTTCAGCTCCAAGGGCCTTCTTGCCGTTGATGAGTTCTACTATCGTGACTATCGAACCCAACTCATGCTCGTTGACTCCCTGACTGGTGAGACTATGCCATGGATGGGTAAGTCTGATGAAGGTCTGCAGCAGTTCCTGAAGAACAATAAGATGATCACTACGATCGAGCAGATCGTTCCCACCGTCAACCTGGCCGTTAAAGTCCAAGACCTTATCCTTTTTGATGGACCACAACCATCGGGCATCGATGATTACCCGATGATACCGGTCTTCTGTTACTACAATCCGCAGATGTCAGACATGTCCCTGCGTATACAAGGTATGGTTCGCGGTATGCGCGATGCTCAGTATCTCTATAATCGAAGAAAGATTATCGAGCTCGATATTTTTGAATCTCAGCCGAACTCTGGGTTTATCTATAAAGAGGATTCGCTGGTTGACCCTCTTGATGTCTACCAACAACAAGGTCAAGGAAAAGGCATTGCATTGAAGAAAGATGCGCAGATGTCCGATGTCCAACAAATCCAGCCTCCTCGCGTTGACGCTTCTATGTTCACTGCATCACAGATCCTTTCTGAAGAGATGCCGATCATCTCTGGTGTTACCAAAGAGCTTGCTGGTATGTCTGGTGACGCCAAATCTGGCCTTCAAGAGATGTGGCGCACTGCTGCGGGCAAGACTGGCCTTGAGATCCTATTTGATCACCTTGACCGAGCGCAGAAGCTTCTTGGTAATCGTATGATCTCCATGATTCAAGCCAACTTTACTCCCGGCAAGGTTCAGAAGATACTCGAGGGACAAAAACCTGCTGATCAGTTCTATTCCAAAGCATTCGGCATTTATGGGTGTGCGGTTGAGGAAGGTTTTAATACAACCACTCAGAAACAACTTGAGTTTGCGCAACTTATGCAACTTCGAGAGGCAGGCATTCCCATTCCTGATAAAGATATTCTCGAAGTTGCCACCTTGCAGGGCAAGAAAACTATTATTCAGGATATGGAGCAGGCTCAACAGCAAAATATGCAGCAATCACAGGAAGCTCATCAGCTTGCTATGGCTGAGATACAAGCCAAAATCAAAGCCTCTGACGCTCTTGCGGTTGCCAACCAAGGCCTCGGCGTTGAGAGATTATCTCGCGTTGAAGAAAATGAAGCATTGGCTATTGAGCGTAGAGCTGCTGCAGAGAAAGACCATGACATGGCACTTCTTAATCTTGTTAAGGCTATTAAGGAAGTCGATGGCATTGACATTGAGCATGTCGCAAAACTATTGTCGTTGTCTCAGTTAATGAAGACACAACAACCAGATACCCAGCTGCAACCAGAAGCTCCAAGCGTTCCTGCGAACGAGTTCCAAGGACAGCCAATGACGGGTAGTTAGACGTATCATCGTTGCAGCAGAAATAGATCTCTGGCCTGCAGTAACTAAAGGAGCCGTTATGGCAAAGAAAATGATGAAAAAACGACACCATTCAGAAATGGAACATGGATACTCTCGCGTTCCTACAAAAGAAGGTGGATATGGTCGTGTTGGTGATGGATCGACATGCATTTATGAAACACATACAGCGCCAAGCCGAGCTGAAGGTATGCGCGAAATGGGCATGATGGGCGGAAGAATGATTAATGAAGATCATTCTATGCCATCTAACTTGCCTGGACATGTTATTCGCCGTGCATATCCTATGACCGGCAATATGCCAGCACCACATCTTAATGATTCTATTACAGGAATCGATGGTCAGATGGATGATGATGCTCGAAACATTGCACGTCAGTTCAAAACCAGGAAGATCTAACCATGCCAGCTGCACCGCGTAAAAAAGGCGTAGCGACCAAGGTATTCTTCAAGGTAATGGGCATTCCTCAGAATATGAGGGATCGCAAGACGCCGAAACAGAAGAAGATTAATAAAGAATTGTTGAACGAAGAGATGATCTACGGTCAACAATGATGTAGTCCAAGGGAGGGTGTGATAACGACATCCTCCCCCTTTTTGAGGAGATTATATGAAAAAAGCATGTAAATGTTCTAAAAAGTCCTGTAAATGTAAGAAGATGAATCATGGCAGCTAAGAACTGGATAGCTGGTGCCATTAAGAAACCAGGAGCCCTTCGCAAAGAACTTCATGTCAAAAAAGGCAAGAAGATCCCAGTGAAGAAGCTGGAAGTTGCTGCCAAGAAAAAAGGCACTGAAGGCAAACGCGCTCGACTGGCTATTACTCTGAAAAAGCTTCGTAAGAAATGAAGGATGATATGGCAAAGCATAAAGCGGCTAAAAAGAAGAAAGTTGCTAAGGTGATCCATGAGTTTGAAGCAGGCGAACTCCATAGTGGATCTAAGAAGGGTCCCCTGGTCACTGACAAGAAGCAAGCGATTGCCATAGCTCTTTCTGAAGCGAAACGAAAAAAGAAATAGGTAACACAGGAGGCCCACCAGGCCTTGTTACTCCTATCCCTCAGCGTCTTAATACCACGCTGGGGGTTTTCTTTTTATTCCATATTCATATACTGTATCTGGGTATATCGATATAAAGGTATTATATGAAGATTATAGAAGCATTAAAGAAGATTAAGGACCTTGCCCGCAAGCAAGATGACATCAAGTCGAAGATAGCAGAGTATTGCTGCGACCTTGATATTGAGACCCCAACCTATCCCGATCAAAAACGTCAGATATCTGATTGGTTGCAAGCTCATGGTGACATCCTGAAAGAGATGCTACACCTGAAGTTCTCCATCCAGCGAACCAACACCCTGACTCCCGTTACCATAACGATCGACGATAGACCGGTAACGAAGAAGATATCTGAGTGGATATTCCGTCGCAAGGAACTAGCAAAGGTTCAAGAGAGCGCATGGCGTGTCCTCACGACTAAGAACTATCCTGAGGCTGGTTATAAAAATAAACCGACCCCAAACTCTCCCGAGACCATTGTTAAAAGACGACTTTACTTTGATCCTGTTGAGCGTGATAAAAAGATAGAACTCTATCGATCAGAGCCTCATATCATTGATAGCACCCTTGAAGTGATTAACGCGACAACCGAGTTAATTGAATCATAAGCGAGTTATTTGACTCAATTGGGTCAATTCTTTGAAATATACGACCAACGAACAGACATAAAAATGGAAAAGCTGTTGGGGCGACTATACCCTTAAGTAGTCATCTCCCGAGCATATTGGGAAACATATGGGCAAGTGGGAAGCCGTTGGGTATATGACCCGAAATCACAGGTTCGAATCCTGTTATGTACGGTCGGCGGACCTTAAGCGCCAATAATCAAGTGAGCAAGTATCAAGCTTTATAGATAGTAAGTTTCAATTTTCCTAAGTCAGTATGGCTTAAGCCAGCAAGTCATCAACCCAGAAACGACTTCTGGGAATGGCCTAAATAAGTTAGTTTGCACAGTTAAGCCCAATTCTTTTTAGGGTTCCTGTTCGGGTGGTCTAAATCTAATCCCATTTCATGCTTCATATATGGGATCATTCTAGGGCCAGAGCCATTTCATTTGGCCCTAGATTCTTACAATGCTCGTTTGCGTATGGATATTTACACATCCATATTAGCGACACCAACGCCTCTCATCTTCCCTATAGGATGGGAGGTATTTCTCTTTTCTGGTATTATGGTGCCAGAGGGAGATTCATATGAAACCAAAAAAACAGACCGTTGGCTCTGCCTTTGTAGAGCAGGCATCCAAAGAGCCAACTCGCGTTCGAGTTATTGATCTTGTTGCAGCGAATGCTGAAAAGGTGTGGGAAGATACAAAATCAACAGCTATTGATGATGCCCATTTATATAATGGCGCTACATTTTATGTTGTTATGATCATTCGCATTGAGAAAGCATTTCTTCAAAGTAAAATCATTCACCCTGTTACTGGTGAAACTGAATGGACGGCGCCCCAAACGCGCACACAGATATTCTCTAAGGCAACCTGTCCCACTCCCGCATATTCTCAGACTGTGTACCAAGTAGATCCCGACCTTAATATGAAGCTCATATGGACTCTCCCCGATAAACAATCGTGTGAATTCATTCTCGAGATTCAGCATAAGATGCCAGAGAATGAACACTTTCTGCTCGATTGTGTTCAGAAGTTTTCTCGTGGTTATCTTGGTCGTTTGTGTAATGAACTCAATGGTGAAGTTCCTGGATCTGTCATTGGTGAACTCATTAAAAAATCAGATGACGCTGTTGGCGAGTTGAAACAAATTGGAAAGGAATGGCATGTCGTTCAAGATTGAATATGATGCTCAAGGAAGACTTATTAAACCTGTATTCGAAGAGGTTTCGGCTGGTGAATTCATTCCAGGTGTAGGTATCGTAGATGCGCCACCTGAAGCTACTGCCCAGCAACAAGTTGCGGCTGCACCCGAAGATAATACCGCTGATCAACCACAAGAGGTAGCCGCTGCTCCTGAAGAAGCCGAAGAAGAAGTGCCCAAGGTTGTTCGCAAGCCGCGTAGTCCCGCAGGTGAAGAGAACTTCCGTAGAGTTCGTGAGGATAGAGACAAGCTCCAGCAAGAGCGCGATAGATTGAATCAAGAACTTGAATCATTGCGTCGCAATCAGTACCAGGTTCCCTACCAGCAACAACAACAATATCATCAGCACATGGCGCCAACTGCCGATGAGGATGTTGATCTGAACTTTGGCGATGATGATCTCATTGAAGGAAAGACACTTAAAAAGATTGTGTCGAACCTTAGTAATCAACTTAAGGCAACTACTCAGCGATCTCAGCAAGAGATCCAACAGGCACAACAATCAGCAGCCCTTGTGGGCCTCAAGGCTCGTTATCCTGATCTTGATAAAGTCGTTAATGATGAGACCCTTAAAGACCTCGCTGCAGCTGAACCTTTACTGGCTCAGTCTGTCTTCAGTGCACCTACCCTCGAGAGTCGTTATGTGACTGCTTACACCATGATTAAGAACTTGGGCCTTTATGATGAAGACCCTTATGTTGAACAGAAAGAACGGGTGAAGAAGAACATGGCTAAGCCTCGGGTTGGTCAGATATCAACACCCGCAAGCCCTCTTGCAACTGCAACCGATTACTATAGTGGGCCCATTACTCCCGAGATTGCGGCGCGAGCTCGCAAACAGGTTGAGGATGCTCGTAGAAATAGGTAGATAAACTCATTCCCCAGCGTATGATTGTTGTGGTCACTCTCATATCTCTATCACGCTGGGGAATGTCATGCTTATATTTTGTGTCTTCCTGTTTATTTTTTTTAGTAGATTACTCAACGCCGGCAACGTGACTTGTGGTCAGTCTAAAACTAAAAGTCATGTGTATTCTCGTAGTCATTCTGTTGTTAGGGATCAGGCACAAGCTGCTAAAGAATTGGCTGACGAAAGGGCCCAAGAGTTAATCCGTTCGGTTAATGCGATGCCAATTCCTCGGGTATTCATGCTCCACCGAAGGGCTGCAACCACTGACTTTAAGAAGTTTGATCTCGACGAAGTTGAGCAAGCTATATTTCGCAGTGCGTTAGCACGTCGATATGAAGAACATCGTATTGAATTTGAAAGTATGCACGCTGAATCTATAGAAAGGGCACGCCGAGCTCTTCTTGTAGACCCTGCTCGACAAAAGATGCGTGATCGACGAAAAAGGCGCGCTACGATCGTTATGGGAGCCCCGGTCGTTCTTATTGGATCATTATCGCCGACTATGACCATCCCTGAACCCATTGAGACCAAAGACCCTATAAGAATTTGATTGCATGATAGGTTTCCACTATAGTCTGGATTGAACGCTACTGGGAATTCGTTCTCCCTTGACGCTACTGGGCTTCGTCGACCCTGGACGCTAATGACAAGATTCGTCCTCTTGTGAAATTACTTGCGACTCACAATCGCAACACTTTTTCATAAGTCAGGTTATTTCATGGCTGTAACTACTATTAATACGCTGCCTTCACCAGTGCAGCAAGCATTTTGCTATGTTCTTCTGACCGTTCCAGTTCCAAACTTTATCCATAAAATTCCTGCGATGAAGTCGAGAATGGCTCGGAACTCTGGTTATATTCAGCGTTATCGAAGATACAATCCACTCGGATTGGCAATGGTCCCATTGTCTACAAATGGCGTAACTCCACCAGCACAATCACTCACAGCAATCGATATCGATGCTCGAATGAACTTGTATGGTACTTATATTTACATCAATGAGCGCGTAACACTTCAGAACAATGATCCGGTCCTCAACGAGGCGGCAGAACGTTTAGGCGTATCTCTCCGTCAAACAGAAGATCAGTTGATTGCTTCTATGTTAGCGTCAACGGCTTCATTTGCTAACTGCACCGGCGGCGGTAACGGCGATACTCCAACCGAGATTACTCGTTCGGATATCACCAACACTTGTTCCACCCTTGCAGGAAACAACGCTAATACAATTACGGAAGGCATTCCTGGACGAGACATGTTCGGTACTGCACCTATTCGTAACGCGTATTTTGCATTGGGGCATACAGCATTGCGTTCTGACTTGAACAACGTTCAAGGCTTCACGCAAATGAACAACTATCCAGATCCATTCAAAGCACTTGATGCTGAATATGGTTCTGCGGATCAGGCTCGTTTCCTGTTGTCATCGATCGGTTCGTTCACTGCTAATGCATCTAATCTCGGACAGAATGTGTACAACATATTCTTCTGCGGTCTCGAAGCTTATGCAACGATTGACCAAGATGGTGGCTCTGCTGAGTTCTTGTACCTACCTCCACAATTCAGTGGTCCGTTGGCTCAGAACATCAGCGTAGGTTACAAGTTCTGGACAGTCCCTCGAATCCTTAACGATTTGTGGATCGTCAATCTTCGCGCAACCGTTACAGCAGCTTAAGGAGATATTATGGCAACTATCATTCAACAAGGTGCCTTCACCTCTGCGGGTACGGCTGTAAATCTTCCAATAGCGTCTGGCGTTGATTGGATTGAAACCTATAACCAAACGGCCATTGCAGCACAACTTGCAAATGCCGGCGCCATCTTTAAATGTCAATTTATTAATGGCGCACCAATTGGTACCGGTTGGCAGACATTATATAATGGAGCTTCAACAGCGGTAAATTTAGCCGTTGCTCCTGCCTTATCATTCTCTCTAGTTGATACTTCTGTAGTTACACAGGGACCTCCTGTGGTATTGACTTCAATCAGTGCTGCGGGTGTGCCTATTGTTGCTACGGGAACTACAACTGGTTTAGCAAACGGATCTGTAGTTCGCTTGGTTAACGTCACTGGCGTACAACAATTTGGTGGAATGACATTCTCGATCGATACGATTGTACCTTCTACATCGTTCCGATTGGCATTTGCTCCCCAAATCGCTGCTGGTACTGGCGGATTCTATCGTATTGTGCCTTATGATCCTATTTTCTTCCCTCGTAATCGGTTTATTACGGCTATTACAACAGGTACTACTACCCAAGTAAAAATGAGCGTATTAACAACCTATACAGTTGGACAGGAAGTTCGATTAACGGTACCTCCGGCGTATGGTTCTATCTCGCAAAACATTAATGGTTTGCAAGCTGGGATCATCGCAGTCAACTTGACGACTAACGTTGTTACGCTTGACCTTAACTCGACTGGATTCGGTACCTTTGTGTTCCCTCTGACTGCAGCTACGCCATTCACACCGGCTCAGATCGCTCCAGTAGGCGCAGAGCTTCCTGGACCTGTCACTGATCCATCAAATCTCAGCGATGCAACGGATAACAGTGCCTATATTGGTGTTCGCCTTGCTCCTGGACTAAATGGCCCAGCTGGACAAGCAGCTGACGTGGTTGCATGGATTGCAGGCACTTCAGATGTAACAAATGGCAATGCATTCGGTGCAGTTCCATTTTAATTGAGACTATTCGTGGGGGCTTGGTTCGCCCGGCCCCCTCTCTTCCCTTAGGAGAACTATGAAACGTAAAGAAGAACAATCAGACATAACCGCATTATCGGTATCATCTACCGAAGTTATGAATAGCGAACTGGTTCCACAACGCAATGAGATTGATGAACTCAAAGCACAGATTGCTGATCTCAAAACAAGATTCGGATCTGAGGTACAAGTTGCTGCACCACGAGACCTTACTAAGAAAAAAGTAGACGTCCCAGCAATCCATGACCAGACCCTTCAGGCTCGTCGTGCTGCAAATAATCGCCTTATTAAGGGCGTATTCCGTGACTATGAGATACCTGGTGGCACCGTAGAACTATCACACGGACCCATCTTAAAGGGTGATGTTACTAAAAACTATAAGCTCACTGATGGCCAGACATATGAATTACCCGTGAGCCTGATAAAAGAGCTTAATGAGGGCTGCTTTTATGTAGAATATGCTCATAAACCGGACGGTCAGTTCGTTGCAGCTGTAAATCCTAATTGGGATAGTAACCTCGATATTGGCAGGAAGTTCCATCGATTTGGATTCCAGCCGGTTGACTTCGGGTTCTTCACTGAAAGTGGGCCAACGCCAAATATTTATCTAGCAAAAGCTCTGTAAGGGAGAGTGGGGATATGCCTCAGTTTTATGCGAATCCACAGCCTATTTATCAGCCTGCAATGCGCCTCATATCATCAATAACGAATGCGTCTTCTGCGGTAGTTACGACCACTTTCAATCATAACTACCTTACGGGTCTCATAATCCGCCTTGATATACCCTCATATATAGGCATGCAGCAAGCTAATCAGGCTATTGTGACTATCACACAAATACTGGGGCTTACCTCATTTATGGTTAATCTGAATACGCTGTCGTTTGATCCTTTCGCGATCCCCGCTCCGCTCCCAGCGATAGCTTCTACGACAGCGCTTGCAGTGCCGGTAGGTGAAATTAATAGCAAACTTAATCAAGCAACTAATAACACACTACCTTTTTAGGTGACCCATGCCAGCACCCATAACGACCCTAACCGCAATACGACAAAAAGTTAGACGCATCACCCGCTCGCCATCTCTTGCCAGCTTAAGTGATGATGATCTTGACCAGTACATCAACACCTTTGTGGTCTACGACTTTCCCGAACAGCTAAGAACATTCAATCTTAGAAAAGCGTTTACCTTTGTATGTAATCCGTTTCAGAGTGAATACCGGACAGATGACCAACTTCCTGTGGTAAACCAACTCTTCGACTTCCAGAACCGTTATGTATCGGTACATCCGCCACTTTATATAGCCGGTTATCAAGGTCAACTGAGCCAGTCTCGTGAGCAGTTCTTTGGGCTATATCCCATTTTTAATAGCATTCAGACCATTGGTGTTATGGGTGACGGCGCCACGATGACATTTACGGGTACGATTAATAGCAGTCAAACTATTCCGGGCAATTTAACGCAGCTCATAGCACTGTTGCAGGGTCAGGTTATGTTCGATTCCATTGGTACGAATGGAGAAGGATTAGCTATGGTCGATGCCCCAGTCATTGATGCTGGAACGGGGTTTAATACAAACAATGGAAATCTCTACATCCCTGGAAATCTGCCGGCGATACCGCCTACTGTCGTACTGCCGAACAATACGATCAACTACGTCACCGGAGTCTTTACCGTTACCTTCCCTACAGCACCCGCTGATCAAGCTCCTATCAACTCACAGACCAGTCCACAGGCGCTCTCAATTCCTCGCTCTATGTTGTACCACAATAATACGATAACCATACGACCGGTCCCTGATCAACCATATAGAATCAACTTCGAGGTCTATGCCAATCCTACAGCCCTATTAGACGCTGATGAAAGCCCATCACTCAACGAATGGTGGCAGTATATAGCCTATGGTGCATCCAAGAAGATATTTGAAGACAGGATGGATTCTGAGAGTGTTCAGCAGATCATGCCTGAGTTTGAGCAACAGCGACTCCTTTGTAATCGTAGAACTATAGTTCAGAATGCTAACACTCGAGCTGCGACTATATATTCTCAATATGATCAGGATGGATCGTTTAACCAGCAATCATGGTGGGGAGGATGGAATGGACCTTTCTAGGATAGCGTGTGAACCAACCAAGTCATTCGAATTAAACAGCATGCTGGATCTCTTTATGAACATTGGCATGTGCGTTGTATTTGGGGTGATTATTATAGCGATAATTTCATGGCTCATAAATAGGAAGGATTGATATGCCAGCATCCGATTATAATCCAAATATACCCCAGCCTACTGATACTGGCGCAACCATGCAGCCGGCAGTTCTCCTGAACTTTGGTGCGATACAAGACCTTATAGACGTTGACCATGTCGACTTTGCTGCAACGGGAGCCGGTAAGCATTACAAGGTTACATTTCCTGTTCAGACATTAGCGCCGGCATTCATTGTTGGTGAAGTAGGTCTGTTTAACCTTAATAGCCCTGTTACTACTATCAATGAGCTCTATATAACCAAGTCATCGGGCGTTACATTCCCAATGTCTGCGTCTATCCTGAGCACAAATCCAGCCCCAGCAAACAATACACCAGGGTGGGCGTATCTTCCATCGGGAATGCTCATAAAATGGGGTAATTCTGTCGCAACTGGAAGTACGACAATATTGTTTCCTGTTGCGGCCAATATACCCGTATTCTCAACGGTGGTTTCTGCTGGAGTAACGACAACCGGAGCTGGCACCGATACATTCGCACAACTCACGACATTCTCCAGTGTAGGGATGGTTGTCTATGGGTCTCAACGAACAGCCGTAGCTACCGCAGCGACTACATTCCAGTACTATGCTATAGGATATTAAGATGGCATACGATAGATTCATGATCGCTCCCATCAACACAGGATGGGAAACGGATCTCAAGCCATGGCTCATTCCCGATGATGCATTTCAGCTCCTGCTGAATATGTATGTCTTTCGGGGTCGACTCAGAAAGCGTTTCGGTTCTCGTTACATGGGTATCCTTGATCAACTATCGTCACGATTTTCTATAAATATTGGAACAACTGATGGAGCGGGGCATTTATCCGTAACAGTTCCCGGAGCAACTGTTGCAGGACGCATAGGTCAGATGTTTGCAGTTGGTACTGAGATATTTACAGTATCGGTTGCTGGAACTCCAGGAGTCATGTTAACCACGGGCGCTTCCACGGTCCATACGTTTAATACCACAACGGGCGCATTGGTTATAACCGGTGCCGCTGCGACAACCATCGTATATTATTATCCAGCATTGCCAGTACAGGGTCTTACGGTTTATGAGAATGGCCCTATAAATAACCAGCCATCCTATGGTTTTGATACCCAGTTCGCTTACACATTTGATGTTTCTTTAGGAAGATGGGTTCGTACACAAACGGGTGGAGTTCCGTTATTTACAGGTACTAATTCAAACTTCTTCTGGGCAACCACTTCTCGCGGTGCAATTGGCAATGAAAAGGTTCTGTTTGTAACCAACTATAAATTTGATTTGGTTACAGCGGGCAATGCAGATCATATGTATTATCTGGTTGCTGGTGCATGGGCAGACTTTTCTCCATTAACCATATTCCATACGGATGGTTCGTTTGTTCAGACAGCTCGAATAATAATAGGTTTTAATCAGAGGTTATTGCTACTCAACACGGTAGAGCAATCGGCTGATGGAACGACTATCCAGCAATTCGTTAATAGGTGTCGCTACTCATTCGCCGGTTCACCATTTGCGGTCAATGCTTGGCTTGAGCCGAATAATACTAATGGTGGTGAGTCATGGGGTGGTGGTGGATTTGTTGATGCTACTACAGCTGAGGCTATTATAGGCGTTGAGTTTATCAAGAATCATCTCATCGTGTTCTTTGAGAGTTCAACATGGGAAATCGTAGATACCGGTAATCCTAATGATCCTTTTTTATGGCAACGACTCAATGTTGAGTTAGGATCAGAGTCTACATTCTCAACCGTTGCATTCGATAAAGTTGCCTTAGCAACTGGCGGGACTGGTATTCATGCATGTAACGGTTCAAACGTTGAGCGTATAGATAATAAGATCCCCGATAAGATATTCGGTATCAATGATTCCTCAACTGGGGTGGCTCGCATTTGGGGCATTAGGGACTATTTCACTGAAATGGTGTATTGGTGCATGCCGGTAAACTCGCAGCCATCCAATCAGCCTTATCCATCATCGGTACTTATTTACAACTACAAGAACAATTCTTGGGCACTTAATGATGACTGCATTACCGCATTCGGCTATTTCCAGCAGCAGTTAGCATTACAGTTGCAATTCTGGGATATAGAGCTACAAGAATCGCATTGGGAGCTTGGTGGTGGGGACGTTGCTGGTAACGTAAGACAAGTTATTGCAGGGAATCAGCAAGGATTTGTATATCTTGTCCAATCTGATGTGAGCGTAAATTGTAGTGCCCGACAAATAACCAACATAGTTATCACCGCTGGGGGAAATGGCGCAACATTTACGGTGATTGATCACATGCTAGGCGTTGGAAACTATATTTCACTGATTGGCATTGTGGGTATAACTAATATGAATGGCAATATCTATAGTGTTGTCACAACTCCTACTGCTAATACATTTACCATTCAAAACACTAACCTTCCATTGACCCTTTGGACTGGGGTGTATCAAGGTGGTGGTACGCTGGCATTTACCTCGAACATTCAGGTTGTTTCAAAACAATGGAACCCTTATGTAACGCAAGATCGCAACATCTTCCTATCCAAGATCGATTTCTCGGTTAAGTCTACTGAGAGTGGACAGGTGACTGTTGATTACCTTGTTGGATCCGGGGAGCAACTTCAAATCAACCAGGCTCGGCAATCTGGGACACTTATAGGAACTGGAGTTCTTGAGACCTTCCCTTATCCATCCGTTCCGAGTGAAACTGGTCAGGATAGGTTATGGCACCCGGTATATTTCCAAGGCGATGCTCAATGTATTCAGATTGTTATCAATATGACTGATGTACAGATACGAAACCCTGATATATCTGAAGAAGATATACAGATTGAGGCGATGACCTTATATACGATGCCAACCAGTAGCAGGTTAACATAATGGCGAACGATGTTGTTTCTGGATCATTTGTACCCACTACTAATGTATGGGATGTAGCCAATATATCTGACATTGATGTTACGAGCCCAGAGTTTAAGGAACTTTTAATAAGACTTTACCAAAACCTTAACCTTATGAGCACGGTATTGAATACTAAGGACACTGGGTATTATAACTTGTCTCAGTATAGCTGTGGCCAACTCTTCTTCCCTAACCCTGCAGCCAACTCTACGAACACAAATGCCAAGAATTTTAGGCAGGTTCTGAGGAAGGTTATTAACTTTGGAACTCTGCCTAATGCTGCTGTGGCTACGGTGGCGCATGGTATTACTACCACAGCATTTACTCAATTCACTCGAATTTATGCGTGCGCAACTGATCCTGCTGATATGGAGTATTTACCGATACCATATGCATCATCAACTGCAGCAAATAACATTGAGTTGAGTGTCGATAATACCAATGTTACGATAACTACCGGATCAGATAGAACAGCTTTTACGAAGTGCGTTGTAGTTCTTGAGTATCTACAATATTAGGAGATAGTGATGTCAGAACTATTAGGTGCGTTAACAAATCCAGCCTTGGGCCCAGTAGTCGGCAATGCCCTTACTGGTAGCGGAAAGAGATGTAAAAATTGTGGTAATGGCGGTTCTCATAATAACCAATCACAACAAGGCCCAGGCATGGCGCCAGTGAGTGTAAATCCACAAGGTTTTGATCAGGCACAGCTTTATGGAAATCAGTATGTAAACCAACCAAAGCCTGATAGCTCTTGGTGGTCTGGAACGCCAGGATATAACACAGCAACACCCCTCAAGACGCCTCAACAAACATATGCTTCTAATATTGCATCTCAAGCAGTAACCGGATTACTACAGCAAGGTATGCAGAATAACTTTGCTCCAGATTATTCTGGATTTGGTCCCATCGCCCAACGAGCGCGCAGTAACTTTGCTAACGATACTCTGCCGAGCATTGCAACAAGATTTGCTTCTGGCGGAAAAGATTCCAACCTGGAGAGAAGTGGTTACCTTGCTGAACTTGGTAAGGCTGGAGCAGGATTAAACGAGGGACTTGCTGCCCAAGAATCTCAATGGGGACAAAATCAGCAGCAACTAAGGCAGAACCTTATAGCGCAGTTATTGAGTGGCGGCGGTACTCAGACATTTGAGAATGTTCACACCGATCCCGTTAATGGATTTAAACAGGATGCGCCACAATTTATCGCGGCATTAATCAAGGGTCTCGCGACATTAGTTTAAGGAGATATCATGGCAACAAGAGTACCTGGACATCAAACATTTGGCAGTGCATTAGCTCAAGGATTGGGTTCTGGCTTAGACACGCTAGCCAATATAAAACTCAAAGAAGTCATTGAACGTCAAAAGCAGAAGCGCGATGAAAAAGTTTTACGTGAGGCAAACTTTACTCCTGAAGCTGCGGCATTCATTTCAACATTGCCATCAGATCAAAGATTGAAATATATCGAGGGTCGGCCAGGATTAATGAACCAACCCGAACAGAATCAACAGTTACAGCAATTACAACAAGGGTCATATCTACCCCAAGAACAGCAACAACTTGGCCAACAAGATATCTTTGCATCACTCAATCCACGATCTCAAGCCAATCCAGCGCAGCAACAATTAGAAAGATTACGGGGATCATCAGGCGAAGGATTCCTCAATAGTCTACTTGCTGGACAAGGACAACCTGGAGCACAACCAGGATTGATGCAGCCACAACAAATGCAACAACCGCAGAAATTACAGCAAGCGCGGCCTCAAGTCTCCCCACAACAAGCACAACGTAGGCAAAGTGTAGCCGAAATATTGACTGCCCCCGTGGTTTCAGCGGCAGAGCGAAATGCAGAGCTAAAAAGTTCTCAGGCCGAGAGAAATGCACAATTAAAGGATCAACTCAAAATAAATGCTGAGGGCAGAGAAATAGCAGATAACTTTTCTAAATTTGGTGCAGTTGCTGAAGATATTAAGAAGCAGATTCCAAATTTAAAGAAGATAATTAACAGCGGGCACGGTGGAAGTAAGACTTGGGCCGGAATTGTTGGTCTTGGTAAAAAGTTGGGACTTGATCTATCATCTCATCTAGCAACTAACGATGCAAAAATAGCCTCAAGCAGGGCTATATTCTTTCCACTTATAGCATCTATCCTTAAGGAAAACTTCACTGATCAGGAGTTTAAGGCGTTTGAAGAAAAGCTGCCAAAGGAAACTGATTCAGATGAGATACAACTTTATAAATTAGATAATATCGGATTAATACTTGATGAGGCAAAGAGAAGGGCCCATGCTGCTGAGAGGCTTACGCAGAAGTATGGAAATAAATTCCCGACTAATTTTAGGCAAGAAGTTTACAAGGAAGCCGATAAGCACTCCGCTAAATCTAAAAACCCTGAGATAGATTTATTACCAAACCCTGCAACCGAAAGCCCTGATTCCTCGTTTGAGTTATCCAATGGTGAAGTGGCTAAGATAGTTGATGGTGAGTGGAGGATAGTATAATGCCTATAAAGAGATTGTCTGGATCAACAACTAATCAGGATCTTGGACCTGTTGCTAGAACTATAGGAGGCGGACTTTCGGGTCTGGCACAAAACGCACAATCACTTGCGGGTCATGTATTTAGATACGCAATGCCCGGATGGGGATCAGCGGGAGGCGAACTTCTTGACCTATTGCCGAACATTGCACAAACAGGAAGACGGGTTGGTGGCGTAACCGAGGAACAGCTCAATCCAAGGGGATTTAGAGAGGAAGTGGCACAGGGCGTACTTAGCCAGGGACCACTTGCTGCACTTACTGGCGGTGGTGGTGTTGTAAATGCGCTTGGAAGGACTGCCGCTGGAGTTACTGCTGGCGCTGCCGCTAAACATTTAGGTGCGGGAAAGCTTGCCCAGGGCGCCATTCAATTAGGAACAGAATTATTTGCTCCAGGTCTTTATAATAAAGCAAAGTCTTTAACCGAAAAGGGCTATAAGATATCTAAAATAGCCAAAGAATTACATCCGGCCCAGCAATTAAAAAGATCGCTTTATGACCAGGCACAATCATCACTTAGGCCAAATGAGCGCGGCAGCATCAAGGCATGGGAACCCATAAAAGATGCCATTAGGAAGTTTAACCGAGTTGAGACTGATGATGCGGTTAAAAATGTAGTTAATAAGGCGATGGAGAATATAGAGGGTAACTTCTCGCAAACTACAAAAGATGCGAACATATCTGATGTATGGGGTTCTCTAAAGGCACTAAATAAACAGATCTCTTCTCTGCCGTCAAAAAGTGGTGCGCGACCCCACCTCGAGCAAGCTGCTGGTGGTCTAAGTAATATACTTAAAGATTACCGACCATTTAATGAGCCATTCTGGAAGTTTAGGACTGACGCCAATAAGATTCATACCATTCAACAATGGGCGCCCCTATTTAGTCAAATGGGTGAAACGCTAACATCAAAGGGAAGTCTTCTTGGAAAGTTTAAGTGGCCATTTGAGAAGTTCTTAAAGGCGATAGGCGAAGGCCAAAGAATGCTAGGTTACATAAAAGTTCCAGCTGCTCGACATTATCTTGGTAAGGCTATACATCAAGAATTGAACAGCCACCCGTCTGCAGCGGCAAATTCACTGCTTAAGTTCCTCAAGGAGAACGAAAAAACTGATAAGGGTAAACCTTCAGGACCAAAGAGGATTTCTGGAAAAACTATTTCTTGATATCGTGGTGTGAGTCATCATATCCATAATCACACCCATCGCCATTTATTAGGTATGATATATATCCCCACACCAAGCATGCACCGATCCAAGCCATACCAAATGCTATGCTTAATATGCTCATGGCGATGACTGATATAATAATAAATAATATAAGACCTAACATATTATTTTCCTGGATGCATATATAATGCATTATTTTTAACTTTATAGGTGCAAGTCATATCGCAATCTATGCTACAACTTGCACAACTATAATCGCAGTCTTTATCGATACATCGCCATCCTATAAACATATCTGCCATCTTATGCATACCAAGATGCATATCTCTCATCTTCTTCTCAAGAATTCCGACATCTCTTCTATTTTGTAACAAATCTCGCTCTACTTCGTTATACACTTGTAGGAATTGTTGGTTATCCCATATATTATCTAGCATGATGTTTGTACCTAAGGAGTTGATATGAAGTTATTCGTTGTTGCTCTTATAGTTTCTCTATTCTCATCATCCTCATCTTGCCTCGTTAAACTCTCATCCAAGAATAAGTGCGTTGCCTATGAAAATATTATCATCGAGGCGCGCAAGCGAACCATTCACATATTTGTTATTGACCGAGACCATAGCCTTGATGAAATAGCTCGTCTCGGATCACCACTTCCCATAAGATCAATAGCCGTTGTCGCCAATCAATACCTTCTAGCCTTCGCTGAACTCGGATCCATTCGTCGCATCTATCAGTGGAATATCGATAATCCCGAAAGACCCTATCGTTTGTACCATAAGACGGCTAGTCTCTAGGGATTAAACTTACTAAAGTATTCATACTCTAAAACATCACCACCTGCTTTTGGTGCATTAGCACTCTGTATAATCATCGAATTTACTGTAGCACATACGACAAATCCAAGCAGGAACGATACTCCACTTACAGAAAACATTTCAATTCTTGTCATTATTACCACTCTGCTGTTCTCGTACTAAATGATCCAATAAGATCCTTAGTACATAATCCTTTACGGACATTCCATTTTCACTAGCCTTGACCTTAACCTTGAGATGTATCTCTTCCGGTATTACTACCATCTTCAACTTAGCCACACGATCTCCTTTAAAACCATATATAAATAATATTATATTTTTATATTAATTATGTCAACTATTAACTTGAATGCATAAACTGGACCGACTATCATCTGCTTTGATATGGATTTATTCACTTAGGAGAGATATGTCAGTTAGTTTAAATCAGCCCAATTTGGCGTATGGGCAATCACAAGGCCTTGTGGGTGTGATGCCATTAGTACAGGAAGTGTCCTCTATTCCAGGTATAACAACCCGTGGAGTACTTGGCCAGACAGTTATTTATGTTGCTCCTGATGGAACCAGAGCTGCCTATATGTTGATAGGGGTAGCATTTGGAAACTCGATATGGGTTTCTCTTTCTGGCGGGGATGCATTTTTCCACAACCTGCTTGTTACGGGAACATTAACCGTTGATGGGTTGGCGACTTTTGATAATAACGTAAATATAGCAGATGGCGGCGCATTGCAATTCTTGGGCGCTGGGGGCATATCATTTGCGGGAACGGCAGCAATTATATTTAATGGTCCTGCGGGCGGAATAACCATAAACAACGACAGCATAATAAACCTTGATGGAACCACGCCGGGATTATACGCATTAAATATCGGAACCCCGACGGTTTCAATTGGTGGTGTTATAGGTGGTATTGATGTTGCCCTCGCAACCACTGATGGTGCCATAATAACTGGCGGCGGCATTCTTGGTGGATCGGTGCAGGTTGATAATGATTTGTCTGCCGGATTTTCCCCGGGAACAATTCTTGGACTTACTCATACTAGAAATACCACTCAGGGTGTTGGTGATATGACAATATTGTCCACCAATGGCAACCCAGGAAATAACGCTGGCTATTTCACATTCTATATTGGAAATACGCCTGCATATGTTCCTTATTTCCTTAATATCGCTCCTTAATTTCGAAAGATGAACATGGATCAAAGATTAATGGTTCTACTTGAGACCGTAAAAGAAAATGGAAAATTCTCTTTCTCGGTTCAATATGGCGTGCCTTTTCAAGCAGCGTACGATGCCTTAGATGAATTCAAGGCTGAAATGCAGGCGATGGAGAAGGCAAAGCTCGATAAAGAAGCTGAAATGAAAGCGAAAGCCGAAGCCCAGACTACCGACCAGGGGTGATGTATGAATTTAAGTGCAATACGAGCACAATTTGAGCCCATGAGGGAGGTTGGATTTGCTGATATAGGAGCTGATTATTTTCCGGTAGGCGCTCCTTTTGCTAATCCTGCTTATCACGTAGTACTACAGAATCTTACCGACCAACCGGCGATATTCTCATTTCTTCCAGCAGGACAAATACCTCTTGAAGATGGAACAGATGACCATATTGTGGTTCAGAGTGAAGTTGCGTATGTATTAGATATAAATACTAACAGAACCAATGTTGCCTCTGGTTATATATTTGCTCAGGGCACACAGGTATGGGTCGCTGCATTTGCGGGTGCTCCTGCGTCCGGTGAAGTGGTTCTCTCTGTCCTTTATGGCGCTAGTTAGGAGATTGCTATGAGTTCATTATTTACCGTCAAACCTGGCGGTGGTGGTGGTAGTGGTATCACAACCATAAACGGAAACGTCGGCCATGTTTCTGGTACAACAGTAACATTTACTGGCGGAACTAGCGGTGCGGTATTTACGGGCGATAATGCTACGACCATGACTGAGTCGTTCAATTTCCTGTCTCTTCCAGATACCACAACCTCATCCGTTGGATATATAAGTATCGGCGGAGAGCCATTCATTCATGGATACCCCGGAGTTGCTGATTCTAATACATTTGTAGGTGCATTCTCAGGTAATTTCACCAATACGGGCTCAGAAAATACTGCCGTTGGCGCAAATTCTCTTGAGTCGGTTACGACTGCCGAATCTACCTGTTCGTTTGGATTTGATAGTTTAAATGTCCTTGAGTCGGGCAACTATAATACCGCAATCGGTACACAAGCGCTCTTGCAGTTAGTATCGGGAGCTTTTAATACCGCAGTTGGTCCTCAGGCGGGAATAAACCTTGCTGGTTCAGAATCTAATAATATATATATAGCTTCTCAGGGAGTAGCTGCCGAAAGCAGAACTATGCGACTTGGGGTTGGTAGCGCAGACCTTGACCCAACAAAGACCTTTATAGCAGGTATCGCGGGAAACTCTCCTGGTGGTGGTGATCAGGTCGTCTATGTAAATACATCGACTGGTCAAATGTCCTCAGCGGCATCAGCTGGTGGATCGGTGACCATTAATGGTGATGCTGGTACCCCGATATCAGGATCGACCTTAACCTTTACTGGTGGTACAAGCGGAGCTGTATTCACAGGTGATGGTGTCACAACCATGACTGAATCCTTCAACTTCTTAGCCCTTCCGGAAACAACCTCATCATCGGTTGGATATGTATCTATCGGCGCTACGCCATTCATGCATGCATTTGGTGCCAACACCGATAATAATACATTTTTAGGATTTGGTGCCGGAAACTTTACACTCACAAGCGGGACCGCAACCGACAATACAGGCATAGGCCATCAAGCGCTCTCGTCATTAACGACTGGCGCTGTTAATACTGCCATAGGGAACGATGCAGGATCATCGATAGATGCAGGAAGTCAAAACGTAGCCGTAGGCCAGGTAGCTCTTGTCGGCTGTACTTCTGGTAATCAGAATAGCGCCTTCGGAACAAATGCTCTCGACAATGTGATCACTGGTTCTAATAATATCGGCGTAGGATTCGCCACAGGAAACG
>Ga0210384_10001270_pt1 | contig 34974 bp, 43 predicted proteins | sample IncBWH2MmetaG_FD_160574 | JGI IMG/M metagenome (GOLD analysis project Ga0210384, IMG submission 160574) | Forest soil microbial communities from Barre Woods Harvard Forest LTER site, Petersham, Massachusetts, United States - Inc-BW-H-2-M | ecosystem: Environmental > Terrestrial > Soil >...
CTCCAGCGATAGTTTGCGAGTACCGGTGGCCCTCCGAGAAGTCGGCCTTCCGCCCTCTCATGGAAAAAGCCGCAGGCCGCCGCCGACCCCCCGGTGACGAAGCGAGCGATGACGCGTTTCGGGTGGAGAATCGTCGTGGCATCCGCCGCGTACAATGCAAAACGCACGGTGAAGGATTGTCGAGGCGCGAGGAACAGTCTTTCAAAGGTACACTCGATCCGGTACAGCCCCTCAATGGAGGCAGGTCGGCAGCCATCATGGAACATGCTGGCGGCCGCGATGGGACCAAACGTTCCGGCGATGCTGATAAGAAAGTAGGGCAGCTCGACACGTTGCTTGAGTTCAAGTTCGACCGAGACGGTGATCGGGTCCCCAGGGAAATAACACGTTGCGGGTTTGCCATGCTCATCAAGCAACTCTACTCCGGCCAGGCGCGATTCTCCGGTGAACACGCCCGGTGGATCGATCGGAGCTGGCTCCACCCGAGCCTCGAGGTAACGGTCGAGGACAGCGCGGGAGGTACCGTCCATACGCACGCGTCCCTCTTCCAGCCAGATGGCTCGCGGACTGATCTCCTCCATCTTCCCCACGTCGTCAGTGGCCATGAGGATCGTTTTACCCTCGCGCAGCAGAGTGGGAACGAGGGCGAGGCACTTCTGCCGGAATGTTGAATCACACCTTTCCAAGAGATCGTCCCAAAGCAGGACGCGCGCGTTCAGGAAAGCCATCGCTCCGAAAGCGAGCCGGGCAAGGATGCCCTCCGAATATTCGCCAACGGGACGATCAAAGAACGTAACGATTTCTGTGAACTGCGCAATCTGGTCGCAGCGCGCCCTCGCTTCGGAGATCGGCAGGCCGTCCATGAGACCTCGGAGAATGATGTTCGCGCGGCCACTGAGAGTTGTCTGCAACCCGCACCTGGCATCAATTAGGCTTGCGGTCGCTCCTCGGACGTGAACGAAGCCTGCGCTCGGACGCGTCAGACCTGCGGCTATCTTGAGGAGGGATGTCTTGCCGCACCTGGGCGCCCCCAAGAGGATCGCAATCTCGCCGGGGCTGAGCGTCAAGTCCACGCCACGAATGACGGAACGGCCGGTGGACGGCAGGGTCTCGGAGGAGCTCAGACCGACAGCGCGGCAGAGGTCCTTCAGCGCCGAGGACATGCCCTGCCGTGACGTGGGGTCCGGAAACTGCTTGGTGACCCCTCTCAAAATAAGCGTCGGCTCAGTCATGGTCTGCCGTAAACGCTGTTGGCGGCAGGCGCAGCGTGAAAAGTCCCCAGCACAGAATTGCGGCGCTGAGACAGGAAGCGATGATCTGTACGCGGTGGGGAGGCGGGTCTTCGGCAAGGAAAATGCCGGCGCGGGCGAGCTCGGTGGCGGCGCATAACGGATTGGCCATGCACCAGGTCTGCCCAAGGCCGTTTAGCGAAGCGAGACGGTAAAACACCGGGGTCAGCAGCAGGGAGGCGAGCAGTAACTTGGGGATGGCGGAGGCAAAAGTCGGGCGAAGCGGCGAAAGACGGGCGGCCAGCATTCCGGCGCCGAGCCCTGTAGCAGCGGCGATGCCGCCGGCGAACACGATCTCGATCGGGCTTCCGTCCTGCCTAACTGAGCCCGTCCGCAGCGCGAGCTGGATGAGTGAGACGTGTACCGCAAAGAGAGCGATCGGAACTAGCGCCGCCGCTGTCAACAGAAGCCCCGCAGGTACCCTTCCATCCCGTACTAACCATCTCTCGTGCCAGAGCATCATGCCGCCATGCCTGACGCTGTTGGAAAAGAGCAGCCAAATAGCCCCAGCGATCGCCAGCATCGGCCACCCGCCCCGCGCCGTCGCGTCCGTATGCAGGAACGTAAAGAACCATACCCCGCCCGCGGGCAACAGCAGGTCCCGCAAGACGGCTTTCAAGGGTGCTCGGAGAAAGTACCCGGAAAAACAACCCTTCGCGAGCAGCCCCAACGCACCTAGAGTTCCCGTCAACGATATTCGGCTCGCGCTGCCGACCCCCCAGTTCTGCTCCCCGGCCGCCCCCGGCCCTGGTGCGCCTGTGGTCATTCGACCGGCCTCGTGAAAACAACGAGTAGCCTCACCAGAGGCGCACAAGCTCTCTTCCTGGAGGGGGCTGACACCAGGCTTCGCGACAGAGCACGAGTGCCCGGGAATCCCGTACCCACGTGACTCCCGCATCCAAGCCCCTGTGTGTCGGCTACAGACGGCAACCTTCAACCACTCCGCTTCGCCAATACGTAACCATCCTGCCAGCACAGTCTGCTTGGGGGTTCTCCCTTACGCCGAGTCTCCGGAACAAAACCTACGATCGCGAGATCCGGCGGCAGATGTGTCTTCATGTACTCGAATGGATGAGCAGTGAAGAATGGATTGCTTCCCGCCGAGCCCGCTTCACGGACTACCAGTCGACCTGAACGGAAGGATTTCTGCTCCTCTTCACGCATATGGGGCAGGAAACACTCACCGTGGGTGGTCATCAACATGTAGCCGTGTGGCTTAAGAACCCTCGATAGTTCGACCATCCATGCGAGCTGCAGACTCTCCGGGAGATGAGTGAAAACCGATAGCGCATAGATCAAATCAAACTGTTCCTTCTCGTATAGAAGTGGAGGCGCCAAGCCGTTGACCTCGAATTGCGCAAACGTGAGCTTTCGTCTACACCAGTCGATTGCTTGGGGGTTGTAATCGGTGCCATAAAGCTGAGCGCCAGTGATCGCGTGCACATGTCGTAGGACCCGGCCACAACCGCACCCGAAGTCTAAGATCGTTCGAAGCTTGCCGATCTCGACGCCGTTGGCGGTGAGAACCCTCATGACCTCCAGCGCGGTGTCTCTTCCATCGGTTAGGAACTCTTGCACGTTTTCGGTTCCTTGGACCAAGGAAACTAACCGCGCCGGCGGAATAGGTAGGCCGTCCGGTGCTCCTTTCAGTCGGCGAACCGTGTTCGACGCAACCAAGCGTAACTGTCTCTGCTTCTGCTCTAGCCGCTTGGCGACGCGGTATGGCATCGTGGCATCGGGAGCAAGGGTTCGAAGGATCGCCTTGGTCATTCTCTTGAGGGGAGACCTTATGTGATGCCCTCCACCTGCACGAGGCTCGCTGGAGATCGGGTCCCGGCCAGCTATCCGTCGAATATGCAGTACGTCGTAGAGACGATCGACGGAGACGAAGGGGTGGAAGCGGATTGGAAAGGACATCGGTTCGGTGGGCAGATTCGCAACGGGGTGTGTCGGCGGGGGGGCAGTGTCCCCCCCCAGACATCCGCGATTAGAGATCAGGTTGACCGCGGGGACGACTGTCAGGCCGGACTGCATGAGGCGCGCGAAACTCCACGGCAGATCCCAGGAGTGCCGGTCCGCCAGGTTGGCAGAGAGGAGGTCGAACCGCCAAGCCTGAAATGCGAAGCACTCTTCGTCGGCGAGCACATCCCGAATTCGTGCTTTGATCTCCTGGTCACCCCACAACTTCATCGTGACGTCGTAAAACTTCCACGCTCGCCTCCAGGACGCCCACCCCCACGGGCTTCCGAAATAGGAGAAGTGGTAGCTCTGTCTGTCCGCCTTCCAGCTCCCAAGGTAATTCGATCCGGTGATCATCATGATTCGCGTGTCGTCCCGGTAGTGCTCGAGCATCACCTCACAGAACCGAAAGAACGTAGGGTCGGGCACGCAGTCGTCCTCCAGGAAGATCGCCGAATCCACCTGGGCGAAGACCCAGTCAAATCCGGAGGCGCAACGCTGGCGGCATCCCAGATTGACCTCGGAAAAGTTGGTTTTCACGTCGCAGTCCCAGTCCACCCTCTCCGTCACGGCCCGTGTCCTGGCACACAGCGCCGCTTCCTCAGGGGAGCGTGGCCCGTCGGCGAGAACAAAGAGCCGCTTGGGTCTGGCCCGCGCGATCGCCTGAAAGACGAGCCGGGTCAAGTCCGGTCGATTGAAGATGCTCAGGACTACTGGCGTGTCCAGCATTCGGAGCCTCCGTCTGCGAGTAAGAACGCGAACAATCTCGAGCCTCGCCACGCCCCACAGTTTCACCGGGCGGGCACAGGTGCGAGCCGGACCTACCGCAAAATTGGCTCCTCGATCGGCGATGACCTTAGACGTGTCCTCGTCTTGCGTGTCTCATCAAAGCGGGCGCAAAGGCTCGCTCCGGTTCGTGAGCCTGCGTCTTACCACACTGTTCGACCACCGTCGATGACCAGGTTCGTCCCAGTCATGTAAGACGACGCATCCGAACACAAGAACATAATTGCACCCTGATATTCATCGATGCTAGCCATGCGACCCAACGGGATCAGATTGGTCAGCCTTTGCACGAACTCCTCCGGCTGACCATTGTAAACACCGCCCGGCGAAAGGGCATTTACTCGCACACCTTTCTCTGCCCAATAGGTCGCTAGGTAGCGAGTCAGGCCAATTAGGCCCGTCTTGACGACCGAGTAACTGACGGGCTTGACGACTTGTTGATCCTCCGAGACGCCGGACTGGCGATAGATGCGTTGATCGGGGCCAATGACTCCCAGATCCGAAGCTACGTTTAGAATCACGCCCCTTCCGCGCCGCGCCATTTCAATGCCGAAGGCCTGGCTGCACAAGAAGGCCCCGGTCAGTCCGACGGCGAGATCAGCCAGCCACTGCTCCTCCGAAAACTGCTCCAGCCGCGACCAGGTTTGGCTCGATAGTGACTCAGCTTTCGGGTTGTTGGCTGCATTGTTGATGAGGATATCTACCCGCCCGGTTTCGGAAAGGACTCGCTTTACGAGTGCCTGCACGTCTGCTCGTTGGGTGATATCGCTTTGGAAGGCCAGGGTTGCCACTCCGTAGCGAGTGCTAATTAGCCCGGCCTTTTCACGTGCGGCATCACCGGCGATGTCCACCAAGATTGGTGTGCCCCCGGCCAACGCGATCGCCTCGGCGTGCTTCACGCCCAAGAGTCCTGCGCCGCCCGTGATGACTGCCGTGCGGCCAGTTAGATCAAACATCTCTCGAATCGGATCGGCCACGGCAGTTAAACCGAGAAACGCCTGCCACTCGTGTTTGGGCCCACCGGCTCACCCCTTGCTAAACGGGCCAGAGCTTCCTCGACAATCGGGAGATTCTCGACGTAGTCAATTTCTAGCATCGGTTCATCCATGACAAAGGGCAAGATCTTATGGCCGCACATGAGTCCAAGTTCCTGGATCGTGCGCGGCCGAAGAATATCCACGTAACCATTTTGCCACCAGACTTCTGGAAGGTTTTGGCGCGGCAGGTTATAGGGCTCGGCTAGTCCGTTCAGTGTCAGCAACGGGCGTAGATACTCGCCGTCAATGCGCCACATCTTGTACGGCGTCTGCACCGGCATACTCACCGACCGAAGCGCATCGGCTTCAGGGCGTTCAAGCATCAGCGCGATCGCCTGATCAATCAGCTCTACTCGCCGCACCGGTCCAGTGGGTCGCAAGTGAACCACCAATTCTGGCCGGTAGCCCTCATGATCCGCCAGCCAGTTCAACGCATGCCGGAACACATCTACATCGGGCGACAGGTCTTCTGCGTATTGGGCCGGCCGCATAAATGGCACTTCGGCGCCATAGGTGCGAGCCACGGCCGCAATTTCGGGATCATCGGTCGAGACTACCGTCCGAGTGACGAAACGCGAGGCGCCCGCTTGCTCAAGTGAATGAGCTATCAAGGGTTTGCCCCCGACCAGAATGAGATTCTTACGGGGGATACTTTTCGATCCACCGCGCGCTGGAACAAGGGCCAATATCTGTGGGCGAGTCATGATCCCTTACATGTCTTCGACAAGTCGACGACGATCCCCTTCTCAAGTGACTCTTTGGCGGCCAGCGCCATCCGCAAACTTTGGGCTCCGTCGTCTAGGCTTACCACGGGCCGCTCACCACTCTCTATACAGGCCAAGAAGCGCCGCGTTTGCTCAAGAAAGAGTTCGTTACGCTGAAAGTCCCGAAACTCATGACACTGCGTCAACTCACCAGAGCTTTCACAAACCTTGACAGTCAGCCCCAGCACGTCTGCGTCAATCCTACCTCTATCCCCAATGATACTGCAGGTCCGTCTGGCAGACCGTTGCACATAATCTTGATGCAGATGCACCGGAAACCGGAAGCCGTGCTCCTCAAACTGCATGAGCGTACTGGTGACATCTTCAACATCTATGTCCAAACTACTCAAGTGCCCCCCAAGCGTAAACACCCGTTCGGGGAGACCAAAGAACCAGTATAGGTAATCCATCTCGTGAATCTGTGATAACAGCGTGCCGCCGCCTAGATCGCGGCGCGCAGCATATGTTCCGCGATAGTCCTCATACGTATGCCAGTTGGGCAAGTACTCGCCTACCTCGGCGCGCACGGCCAACACTCGTCCAATCGCGTCCGACTCCAGCAAGCGATGGGTTGTCGTCAGACACGGATGAAACCGCAATTGGTACCCTACTGTCGCCACCAGGCGTTGGCGCTCTACAATCGCGCTCAGTTCCTCGACGCCGGCATACTCGTGCGCCAGAGGTTTTTCAATGAAGAGATGGCAACCCGCGCGAGCGATATCCAGGGCCGTCGCAATGTGCAAACTGGTAGGATTGCACACGAATGCCGCGTCTGGCTTGTGAGCCAAAGCCTCGTCCAAATTGTCAAAGATCCGGATGGTGTACTTCTCGGACAAGCCGTCTGGGGATTCAACCTTTAACGCATCGTCAAGAATATGAGTCAGGCCCCGTGAGCGCACCGCGAGCAGTTCGACTCGATCGCCCAACAGAGCTCGCAAATTCCGGACGTGACGCTGGCCGATAGCCCCCAGGCCGACCATCAAGAGTCTCATACGTCTGCCTGAAGACTGTGTCGACCGGCCCGACTCAGCCGGGATCTGACGAACTCGAGATTGCGTTTAGCGTGATACGCATAGTCGTCGAGAACGGTGGTTTCCAGAATCAAGGGCCCAGAATACCCACTGACGGCCAGCCTAGCAAAAAACGTGTCGAAGGGCGCCGCGCCTTCCCCTAGCGGCACATTGGGACCGTCCCGACGGCGATCCTTAATATGAACTTCACACACGTGGGGAGCCAATCGGCCGAGATCAGTGACAATATCCGCACCAAGCGCAGTTCGGTTCCCGGTATCAAAGCAAATTCCCAGTGCGGGGTGGCCAGCCTGCGTGATGAACCGCAGATAGCGATCCGCAGGCATGTTAGATTCCACGGCCAAGGTAACACCAAGGGCTCGGGCTAATGTGAGCGGCCGTCTCAAATAGTCTAGTAGAGCGATCTGTTCTTCGGTGTTCTGGACTTCGCCTGCTTCTAACACGGGGATCACAACCACTCGGGCGCCCAATTGCGACGCGCGTGTGATGAGTGCGTTCAACACCTCGATGTGGTGGTCTCGTTCAGATTCCGCTGCACGCAATAGTGGATGCCGGACGAAATAATCCGCGCAGACGGTCTCCACGGACACCCCGGTCTCCTGCATCCGGTCGCGAATTGTTGCGAGCCCAGCTTCGGTCCAAATGGGATTCTCATCGTATCTTACGGCGTCGAATACCCATTCTATGAGATCGAATCCATGAAGGCGGGCACGGTCGAACTCCGCTTGCCAAGATTCCCATGGAAAGGATTGCGGACGCGCTCGCGCTGGCGAGAGACGTCCTTGCATAATCCCCAGCTGCATCAACCGACCCGGCGCAGCTTTTGCCTAATTGGTATCTCGCTTTCGTAGACGCGCTTGACTCCGTCCCCAAGGGCAGTCTCTACCGCCCGAATGTCTTTGACCAGTCGAGCGAAGCCTTGCGGCTCAACCGAGGCTGCTTGGTCACTCCCCCACATGGCACGATCGAGAGTAATGTGCCGCTCGACCACACATGCACCCAGAACGACAGCTGCCAACGTTGTGTAGAGTCCGACTTCGTGGCCCGAATATCCAATGGGGATGCCATACCGTTCGAGCAGCCGCGGGATCACGAGCAAGTTAAGCTCTCTGAGGTCCGAGGGATACGTACTCGTGGCATGCAGCAGGATCAAATCTTGACGGCCTAACAGTTCAACGGCGTGGTCAATTTGCTCAAGCGTACTCATGCCGGTCGAGACGATCAGAGGCCGCTTAGTAGCCCGGTGATGACGCAACAAATTATCGTCGGTAAGTGAGGCGGACGCAATCTTTAAACAGGGGGGACGGAACTGTTCGATGAAGTCTACCGAGGACTCATCCCAACAGGAGGCGAACCACCCGATACCCTTGCTCCGACAGTAGCGGTCGATCTCTGCGTAGTGGTCGGGGCCAAATTCAAGGCCTCGTTTCAGGTCACCATTGGTCGGGCCAAACGGATTTTCTCTGGGGCGGGCCAGCTCCTCGGCCGAGTAAACGATTTCGACCGTGCGCTTCTGAAACTTGACAGCATCGCAACCGGCGGCAGTCGCGGCGTCAATGAGCGCTTTCGCCAGCTCGATACTCCCATTGTGATTGATACCGATCTCAGCCACGACAAAAATCGGGTGTCCTGGCCCTACTGATCGCTCACAAATGTTGATTGGTTGCATAGGTAACCCCCGGAGTAGATGGCGCTTCAGGCCTCGGGTGGTGCGAAACGCGCACCGTCCGGCGCAATGGGTTTGTCGTCGAATAGCGCACGCTCAACATACTCACACAGCATATGACCGATGAGGATGTGCGCTTCCTGAATACGTGGTGTTCGATCCGAAGGAACGCAAATGCACTCTTCGACCGTCGCGCGGACCTGGCCACCACTGCCGCCGGTTAAGGCGACGGTGCGCACACCAGTTCGAGAAGCAGTTTCCATTGCACGAACGACGTTAGGGGAATTGCCACTCGTCGTAAGCCCTACTGCCATATCGTTCGCGCGGGCTTGGGCTTCGAGCTGACGCGCAAAGATGAGATCATAAGCGTAGTCATTGCCAATCGCGGTCAGCACCGAGGTATTGACAGTCAGCGCCATCGCGGGGAGCGCGCGGCGGTTCAACATAAAGCGTCCGACCAGTTCTGCTGCTAGGTGCTGAGCGTCGGCTGCGCTGCCACCATTGCCGAAGAAGAAAATGCGCCCCTCTCCCCTAAGAACCGCCGTCATGTTTCGGGCCACACGCAGAATCTGACTCAGGAGTGGCTCGGAACTAGCAATCGCCTGCTTGACTTCGATAGAACGCCAAATCGAGTCTCTCGCCCACTCGACCGCTCCGTCGTTGCTCTGGCGAGACGCGAGCAGCCGGTCAGCTACCTCGCGCACTGCCCCACCTCCGCCAGGCGAGCGAGTGACCCACCGCGCGACCGCTCGCAGTTCCGGTACGGCATCCGCAACCGCGATAGGCCACCCAACCCACTGCATGCACGCGAGATCATTAACGTCATTGCCAACATACGCGATTTGGGCCGGACTTACCTTACGCTCGCGCGCCAGTTCTTGCAGGGCGTGGAGTTTATTGTCGCAGCCGTGGACCGCCTCAATTTTTAGCTTTCGGCAACGCGCAGCCACGACCGCGTTCGTCTCCGTTGAGAGGACTAAGACTTCAAAACCGGCGTCTTTCATCCGCGCAATGCCCAACCCGTCGCCTCGATGGCACCAGACCGCCTCGTCACCTGACTGGTGCACCCGAACGCGATTGTCGGTCATGACGCCATCGAAGTCGAATACGACCAGCCGGAGATCTTTCATTGGGTCCGTACCTCGTGCTTGCTCTGCTTGGCCAACACGTTTTTGACGATGACACCCATTTCGAACGACTCGACAGCCAGGCGGGCAGCAATGCTCTTTATCTGATTGCGCACCATGACTCCGTTGACCAGATGGCTGGCGACATGAGTTTTGATCCGGTCAATATTCGACCTCAAATCTGTGCCATCGTACGGTTCACTCACCTCGAGGATTTCACACATACCATGAACCTTATGCGACGTGCTGCCGATGGAGATAACGGGGCAGCCCACAAGTGCGCCAAGAAGCGGGTTGTGATTCCGCCCGCTAATTTGGAACTTCGTACGGGCTAACACAGCCATTAGGTCTCGATAGCTGGGTTGATGATCGAGGTAAATGGAATCAGTGTCGGCCGCCAGTTGTTTGAGCATGGGTGCCTCGGAGGGGCCGCTCGCCACCATTACTGCTTGTGGAATCAACTGTTTGATCTCGGTGATCAGCCGATACAAGGCCGACCTCGGGCCGAAACGATGGTCAATTGGCATGGGGCCGGGATCAAAACAAAAGAAATCGGTATTACCCAACTGCCTGAAAAGCGCCATCACACCTGGGCTGGGGTTGTCTATCTCGACTGGCACAGCCAGCGCCGAATCAGGAATAAGTGTGACCGGAATCTCTGACATGAAGTCATGAACATTCCGGAGTGAGTACGGATCGCGCACCGCAACGGCATCCAAGACGCGAAAGGTCTTTTTCATCATCGCCGGTAGAATTGGCACAACTAATGTCAGGTGAATTAAGCCATTGAGAAAGACTGTTGGAATACCGAGTTTCGTTTTGGCAAACCAGGCGACGAATAGTTCCCGCACGGCGCTGAGGTTCGTGCGATACATGCTGCCTTCACCGTTTAGAATGACAAGATCAACGTCTTGTAGTGCTTTTAGGTAAACATCCACACCCCGTCCGCCACGACCGGCCAGCCACTCGTCAGCGATACATTCGAACTGGTCAGCCACGTGAGGCCAGATTGCTGCGGGTTGGACGAGCGAGCTGCCATTGTGAAACTCCCGTGAAAAAAACTCCGGCTCAATCAGCCAATGCGATGGAATCATGCGCAACGTATGATTGGGAATTGCGGCCGCGATAATGCGCAGCAGACCTTCCATCAGCGCTTCAGCACCATAATTAATCTGATCGCTGCAGTCATTTAGCAGGAGGAGAGTCGGCGGCTGCGAACCTAGGGTGCGCAGCGATGGCTCAGGAGGCCGAAGTGCCTCCGAAGATGGCGGACGTAGTTTGCGCCGCATCGCCCTGAGAGTCGCCGAGATCGTCGAGATGAGACCACTCATTAGTTGATTGACACTACTTCTTCGCGGCTCGCAAATGCAACATGGGTAGCTGAGCCGCGATTTGCTCAGGTCGGTGCCGGCCCGCAAACAATCTACAACGTTCGCGGCGATCCTCCGCGCAGGCGATGTCGACCCGATCGCTTGCTTGAAGGACAACGAGGCCTTGCGATCGCTTCGTCGATCGCGTCCGCCTCACGGGGTCGGAGGATCTAGGCGTTGGGTGTGCTGCCCCGCGCATCTGGCGCCGTAAAAGCGCGGCGAGTCCCACTAGCGCGACGCCGAAGACCAGCGGCCTCGCGGGCTCAGGCCCCGACTGGGGACGTGCACGTCGGCGAGGAAGGTCGCCGAGACCATGCTTTCGCGGTCAACGCGAACGCAGTAGCAGGCCGGTGCGCTAGGGGCCTTGACGCTATCGTCCAGCGCGAGCCGCATTGGAGAATGCAGCGTGAGCAGCCAGGCACTGAGTGGAATCGCCGACTTGGCCCTGAGCGAGGACATTCAACGAATCCCAGTGAGGCCCTTGTATTGTCCGTATACGTGCCCGTTAGTCGAGAGACGCATCGCCGGCGACGAGGTCAAGCCGACGAGCGACAGCGCCAGTCCGAAAAGCCCACGTAGGACACGTCGCATCTGTTCATTATCTCGTGCTCTTTCACCTTTCTCGTTTCCTCGGTCGACTGGATGAGATGCAATATAGGTACCAGTGTACTAATTTATATATCAACAAGTTAGATTCTAAAACTCTGAAATATGCTGCACATAACTTGCCGCTTCGTTCAGGGCTGACAATGACCGGTCACACCGGCCCCCTTCGGCCCGCGAGGTTGTCCGATAGGCATCTTGCATGGCCCCGTCCCCGAATCGCCCCCTCCCGGCCATGCTCTTCCTACCTTTCCGCTCCAGCAATTCCGCGGCCTCACAAGAAAACCAATCGTTAACCGGACGGTCATTTCCGCGCCGCTCGGCGCTAACGTCATCCATTTGAGCCAGATCAGCTCGGTCACCGAGGCCTGAGGCGGCGTTCGATGGCTGATCTCGCTCCGCGCGGGGCCTGCGCTCCACTGCAACTGGACGCCGCAGTACAATGTCGACGCGTGGATCAACGAGGTTCGGGGGAGCACTGTGAAGGAGATCGGCACGCGTGAAGTCATAGGTAGATGCACTGCGATCCTGCAGCATACGTGGGCGCGGTTGAAATGGATCGGTAGGATCCTGGGGAGTATTGCCGCAAGAACAGAAGCCAGCAAGACCTATCCGGATAGAGCCATTGCGATCCTGTGGAACGGACTTCCGCGAGCAGTCCGATCATGGAAGGTCACCCAAGCTATCGGCCACCTCATACACCAGCGGGCACGTAGAGTCCAGCAGAGAGGCGGCGGCAACTACACACGGTTCTTTCGCAATCTGCCGCTCCTTGAGCTGCTTCGCGATCTCGCGCTAGAGATGGCCCGAGGAGTACCGGTGAAGATTGCTGTACTCGGCTGCAGTACCGGAGCCGAGTTGTATTCCGCGGTCTGGATGATACGGACTGCGCGGCCTGGACAAGCGATTCAGGCCCTAGGCATCGATATCTCTGGGGAGTGCGTAGAAGCGGCAGCTAGTGGGGTCTATCCCCTTCAGGCAACAGAGGTCGCGGGGGTTTCCGAGGCGAGCTGCGAGCGACTTTTTGCCCGGCACGAGACCACTCTGCGTGTACAGCAATGGCTAAAAGAGGGAGTTATGTGGCGCGTTGGCGACGCTTGTTCGTCAGACCTCGCCGCTCAGTTCGGACTCCAGGACATCGTCCTCGCGAACAATTTTCTCTTCCAGATGTCGCCTGAACGCGCAGAAACGTGCCTATGGAATATAGCTCACCTGGTCGCGCCCAAGGGATACCTCTGCATCAGCGGGGTCGACCTCGACGTGCGGACCCGTGCGGTTCGGGAGCTGGGTCTCATTCCGGTGACGGCCAGGATCGAAGATATCCACACAGCGGAGGAGGGCATGCTCACAGCTTGGCCCCTCTTGTTCTGGGGTCTCGAGCCGATGGATCGGCGACGGCAGGACTGGCCAGCGCGCTACGCGACCGTTTTTAAGTTGCCGGGCGATTTTCCGCGCAGGCGTACCGGATGCCAAGACGGCACCGGTTAGGAGTGTTTCGCTGACGAATCTGCAGGGTCTTCACCGGCATCCTGATCTCGGCTTCGTGCGCTCTGACGACGAGCCCGCGCTGGGCGAGTTGCGCCGCTCGCTTCGGGGCAGGCGTAGAGGCCTTCGCCGCTCTTGGTATCGAACCGCTCGAGCTGCCGGACAGCTGATGCGGGGGGCGCTCGTAATGCTCTACGCCGTTTCCGAACCCGCAGCTTGAAGAGGCTTTCGAGCTCTCAGACATCGAGTCTGTCTTCATCCTCACCGCTGGCCGGACTGGAGGCGGTTGTCGTACTCGCAACGCGGGACACCACGACAAAACGCCCGCCACTCTGGCGGGATACCCACAAGGACCGCGCGTTGCGGCTCTGTCAACGGCCCCAACTTGATCACGAGTTTGTCGCGCACCACCGCGACCGAACCGATCGCAGGCCAGCTTGGAAGGCTTTCGATCTCTGCCATATCGTCTCGGGCATGCGTTATCAGCGCTCCGCGAAGGCCTTCGATACCAAGAAGACGCAAGTAACGCTCCACGCGCCATGGGTTGCCGCCGTCAAACTCGAAGAACGAGCCCCCGAACGCCTCGACCCTTACTGCCGGCCCCCCGATGTTATGTGTCCATTGGCCCACGAGGATAAGCTGGCGCGGCTGGTCTCGCTGGACACCTGGAAGAGCTGCGATTCGTTCGGCAAGTTGGCCTGCCATTATTCTGTCGCGATCCCGCGCGATCGTATCGGCATTGAAGAGCGTCGCCGAAATCCACACATTGATAAAAACCGAACACGAGAAGAGGACACACTGTGGCGCTTTGCCAAACCACTTGTGTTTCACCGTCGAAGCGGCGCCCAGTGCATAGAGTACCGGAAGAGCTACGAGGGACCGAATTGGCACGATGCCGGCAGAGACAATCACTGGAGCTGCGGCACTGAGAGCGGCGCCGAGTACCAGGATGGCGGCGAGGAGTTTTATCCGCAGACGTTCGACGCTCGTCTGGAGGGTGCCGATAATTGCGGCGAATGCACCCAAGCAGGCCGGTAGTAGCGATACAATTCCCCATCTCCATCGGAGAAACGTGGGGTCTGTGCCGGTAAAGAGGCCGATTAGTCGTCGAATTGTCCTACCGATCGCTACGGATGAAGTTGCGGCTGAGGTGAACTCAGTTAACCGTATATAGCTATCCACATACCACAGACTCTGATGGCGGAGGGACAAGATGAGGCCGGTGGCGCCAACGTAGAGGAGCATTGCGACCGACCAACTAGTCGCGAGGGGAGCAAGGTGATCCAGAATGCCTTTTAACGAAGGCGGGTCAGAACGGTACGCGTCGAACAACCTTACCGATGCACTCAGCAGTGAGCCGCAGATAACCAGTAGCAAGAGCGATTGATAGATTCCCGTAGCGACAGTCGTGGCGACGGCTGCGATGATCGCGGAGCGATATCCGCCGAGGTGGAGAAGAGCAATGCTACCGGCGGCAAGGCATAAGCCCACTGCGAATACCCAGACGTACGCGTTGAACTCGGCAATGTGAGGCCAGGTAGGGCAGCTCACGAAGAACGCGACGAATGCGAACGCCTCCGCTCTGGATCGAGCATAGCAACCCGCGAGCAACAAGGCACTGATTACAAGCCCCCCGCAAAAGATCGCTCTCGGAAGAAGGGGAAGGTAGTAAAGCGGTGGAAACACATAGATGAACAGAGCCCCGCTCCATCTTCCCCCGCGAATCAACCACTGCCAAGGCTCTGGTTCATAAGCCCATAATTCTCCGTCCATTGAGAGACTGAAGCTGCCAAGTGCAACCGAATAGCTGAGAATGGTGATGCCGATCGCAAACAATCGAAGGCGAGAATCCCTCGCGTACCTGAGCAGTTCGGAATAGCGGACGGTCAAAGAGGAGGCAGGGCTCTCGGCTGAGAGCATCATCATCATCACTCCTTTACACGCGGGTCGTTGAGGTCCGGGGGTTTGCCAGCACGCGAGCCACCGCGGGTACGGGACGGTAGCCCGAGGGCAGCGAGTGCGACAGGCGGCCCGAGCAATTCAATCAACATTCCTATCTATCCGCTGTCGCCCGGCGCCCACGTAGGTAGAGGATGGCCAATAAGACCGGTAGCGGTCCAAGCGACAAAGACGGCCGCAGACACGCCCGCTTCCGTCACGATGAAGAGCTGACCCAGGATAAATCGGATCCCGTTTCCGTGGACACTGATTCGAGTGAGAGTAACCCAGGAGCCGACATGAGGAAGAAAGCTGACCACCGGACGAGGCCGGCGACGTCTGGCTCGAGTGGGCGGGCGAACTGCCGGCCGTGAACCGGCAGGAGAAAGTCTCGGCGACGCTCAATGCCCTGCACCGGTGGCAGCTCCCTCCGGCCAAGCGGTCAGTCGCGAGCGCCGCGCTTACGCGCGATCAGGACGGCATGCGCGTAGGGCCGACCCCCATCCAGACGTCGAGTCAGAGTGACCGAGGCCCCGCAGTCCTCGACGAGCGCCACGTAGTCTTCCAGAGACTGGAAACAGATGGTCGCACCCTTGGTCAACCGGAGCCCGTTCACCATGAGCAGCTCCTGCAGGTAGGCGACCCAGTATTTCCAGCGCGGTCGCGTCACGTTCAGGACGAGGATTAACGTGCCTCCGGGCCGGAGGGTCCGAAGCACTTGCGACATGAACTGGCGCCGCTGGTCCAACGGGATTAGATAGAGAACGTGGATGACAGAAGCCGCGTCGTAGACCTCGGCGGGGGCCGCCGCGACGTCCTCGGCCCGGAACTCCGCGCCGGGTATTCGAAGCGCTTGGGCGATCGCCACGCGGGCGGCGTCATGGTCGACTCCGACGAGCTGGCGCGAGCCGGGAGCCTGACGGTCCAGCAGGTAGAACAGCAGACCATTGCCGCATCCCACATCGAGCACCGAGCCCTTCGGCGGGAAAAACGGCAAGAGGCTGGTCCACGAGAAGAGCATGTAGCGCGCAACCGAGCGAATGCGCTCGTCTCCGCCCGCTGCGCTGTACGCGTTCCAGATTTCGCGGATCACCTGGAGGTGCATCGCGGGTGATCAATCCTAGCCGGTCGACCGTCCGTCCAGCTCGGCGTCTGGCCGCCCGAGAACCTCCGCGCAAAGGTCCGCGAACGACATCAGGGCGATACCACGCTCGTGAAGATGGCGCCGCACCGCCACGTCGCAAAGCGCGGCCAGCTCCAGGGGGCGCTGCTCGACGTAGCTATCCACGGCCGCCAGCGTGTCGTCGCGCAGACCGGGGTGAACGGCCAACTCCGTTACCCCGGTCGCGAGGCTGTCCAATGCCGCCATGAGCTCGGCTCGCGTTCGGTGACCCCGCGCGTACCAGGCGACGAAGTGATCCGGCATGCACAGACCAGCCTCGGCGAAAACGCCCTGGGCCCTCGCCGCGCAGAGACTGATCAGGCGCCACTTGAGCCGCACAAGACCGAAGCCCCCGGGGCCAGTGGCCCGCGGAAGGCGGATCGCGGGGACGCGGTATTCACGGGCCAGCGCGGCGACGATCGGCACGATCTGAGGGAGCACGTGGATATGATGGTGCCCATTCAGATGAGACACCGCGACGCCCAGGGCTTTGATAGCTTCGATCTGCCTTCTCAGCTCCGCTTCGACGACCGACAGCGGAAGCCGCCCGAGCATCCCAAGCGACCATATGCGCGTCGCCCCGCAGAACGACCCATCGGGCGCGACGAGCGAAGCCGGACGGGGTCCGAGTGGCCGACCGCTCGTGAGGTTCAGGTGAATTCCTATCGACCGGCAGCCAATCTCGGTCAGCCGGCGCACGCCGGCTTCGGCGGCCGGCGCGTTCGCGAAAAGGCTCGTGCTGGTCACGATGCCGTGCTGCATGGCCTGAATGATGCCCTCGGTGACACCCTCGCTGAAGCCGAAGTCATCAGCGTTCACGATCAGGCGCCGCGCGCGAGTCAACGTTTACGGGCTACCCACCAGCGGATCAGTCCCCAGCAGGCCGAGCCAGCGCGCGCCACGTCGCAGCCTGACGCCAGCAAGCCAGCCTCGAGCTGCGCCGGCGCGACGATCTCGTGGTGCGCCTCGTCGTCATGGCCCTCGGATCCGTACTGCCAGGCCCGGATGCGCTCCCACGCCGGCTCCAGCCGAATATAGGTCGCCGACGGCACGGTGACGACAAGAATAGCTCCGGCTCGGAGGTGGCCGGCCAGATTGTGCAGGGCGACCTGCCGATCGGTCGCCCCCAGGTGCTCCAGCACCTCCGCGCAGATCACGGCATCGTACGTGGTGCCCAGCTGGCACGAGCGCACGTCGCCCGAACTGAATTCTCCCTCGGGCACGAGTAGTCGGCACCATGCGACCCGCGCCGGCTCGCGATCCACCCCGGTCACCGTGCATCCGCGATCGGCGAGCAGCCTGCACAACACCCCGGAGCCACAGCCGGCATCCAGCACGCGGGCCGGGGTAGGTACGAGCTGCGCGAGCGAATCGATCCGTCGCTTGTGAAAGACGTGCCGCAGACTCCAGCGCTCGTGGTAGGAATCGAAGTAGTAGGAGGCGCGCTCCGTCATTCGACGTGATACTGAACGACGGCCTCCCCGGGTTCATAGCGGCCCCGCCAGTCGGCCAGCTTGATCCGGAAAAGATCCCGCAAAACCACGGGCGCATCGCGGAGTACTCGCACGGTCGTCATGTCGCCAGTGTAGTTGAGCTGGACCGGCATCTCGACGATCCGGTATCCGGCCTTCTTGGCCGCGAGGATGAGCTCCACGTCGAATGCGAACCGGTCGATGGTCAGGCGCGATGCGAGGTAGCGCGCCACCGGTTGTCGGCATACCTTGAACCCGCACTGGGTATCGGAAACCGCGAGCCCGAAGATCAGATTGACCGCTCTCAGCATGGTCCGGCCCAGCAGATGGCGCGCGAAGATATAGGGGAAGTGCTCCGGGCTCATCCGGACTATCGAGTCCGGCAGCACCCGCGAGCCGATGACCAGATCGGCGCCGCGATCTATCGTCGCCAGCGCGGCTTCGATGGAGTCGAGCCCGTAGGGCAGCTCGGCGTCCGTGAATACGACGTGGGTTCCAGCGCACTCGGCGTAGGCCCGGCGGATCGAGTACCCCTTGCCCCGGTTGGGCGCGTTGCGCAGGACGCGAAGCTCTCGATGCTCACGCTGCGCCGTGGCCAAGGTAGCGCGGGTTTCTTCGTCACTGCCGTCATCGACGACGAGCAGCTCGAAGAGCGTGCTGTGAGCCCGACAGTGGCTCACGACCCTCGCGACGACATCCGCGAGACGGACGCCGCTGTTATAGACGGGAAGGACGATGGAAAGGTACACGGGACTCCCGATCCGCGCCGACCCGGCTCTCCGGCCTCCCCCCCACGGCTTCATCCTCCTCGCAAGGCAGCACGGTTGCCCGGAACAGACGCTGATCGGAGCTACGCGCAACGCGCTCGAATCGATGCGAGCACCCATTGTGCCAAGAATGAATTACCATATTTCTGGGTACTTTCCTTAACAGGCGGTGGACGCCTTCGCGCAGCCTTGTAAAAACTGCCGGTAGAAACGCGAGGGTGGCGGGATCGGGCCACGAGTCCCGTAAGGCCCTCAGCTCGCTCGAGGCCGAACCGGCGGCTCGCTGGCTTGATCCCGTGTGGATGGCGTACTCCAGTGGCGGACGTAGCGCCCGTCAGGGTTTCCTCCGCATAGCAGTTTGGTAGTTGTCCCGTCCTCCCGTGTCGCGTTCGGTGTGATGCCGCTACTTTCTCCTTCGGGCAGCACCGGCGGCCGGCTTAGATTCCACGCGCGAAGCGGCGGATTCTCGAACCCACTCAAGCATATCCCCCACAGGACAACCAAAGTACTGGCAGAGCCGTGCCAGGTCAGAGAGCTCTACCCGCTTTGCACGATCGTAGTAGAGCTTCGCCAACATGTTCCGGCTAATCCCGGTAGAGCGAGCTACATCGACGACCCGAACCCGCTTCTCCCCCATCAATCGCGAGAGATGGCAACGAATCATTGTGGCGCGGGTCTTGTAACCATCCTGGTCTGGCGCGACTCTAGCCCACGCTTCGCAGGGATGCAAATTGCCCTTGACACATGCACTGAGGAGCTACAAAATGATCTCTAGAACGGCTAATAGCACGGTGAGCGTGCTGACGACGCAGGAGGGAGGGTAAGCAATGAGCAGCCTCAAACGGTGGCGGCAGGTAGGCTACGGGCAGTTTCAGAAGTGGGAGACGCCTGGGCAGCAGCTTGAAGGGACCTGGCAGGGGATGCACGAGGGGCGGTTCGGGGCTCTCGGAACTCTGGAAACGGGAGACGGGCGCCTCACCTTCCCTCTTCCAGTGGCGCTCCGGGACCGTCTGGCGCAGGTAAGGCCGGGCGCTCTGGTCCTCGTTCGCTATACGGGTCTCCAGGCCTCGAACGCGGGCCGGACGTTCAAGGGCTTCGAGGTCTTTGTGGCGGAGCAGGACGGCTGGGCCGAGCCCATGACCCCGTTGTCCCTTCCCTTCGGCAAGGAGGCCTGAGATGACGCCCGTTCCTGCGACCGCGTTGAAACCGTCGTGGCGCGACCGCTTCTACACGATCAACGGGCAGCGGCTGCCCTCCGTGACCACCGTGTTGGATATCATCGCCAAGCCGGCCCTGGCGCCCTGGTACGCCAAGGAAGAGCGCCGGTACTTTGAGACTGCCATGCTCGAGGTCCTCTCCCGCCCCGGGGCCAGGGACCCGGAGTTCGTACTAGCGGCCGTGGCGGAGGCCGTCACCGGAGTCAAGGCCGCCGACCGGGAGAAGCAGAAGGCGGCGGCCATCGGCACGGCCGTCCACGCCGGCATCGAGTGGGAGCTCCGGCGGCAGCTGGGCGAGGATGCCGGCCCAGCGCCCCACCTGCCCGAAGTGGCGATCTGGGCCGTCGAGAGCTGGAAGGACTGGGCCCGCAGCGTGACCTTGGAGCCCCTGGCCATCGAGCGGACGGTCTACTGCTTGGCGTGTGGCTACGCGGGCACCCTGGACCTCTACGCCCGGGTCAAGGGCGTCCTGACCGTGCTCGACTGGAAGAGCGGGAAGGCGATCTACCCGGAGGCCTTCCTGCAGAACCTCGCCTACCGCCATGCCGCGACGCGCGCCGGGCTCCCCTGCATCCAGGGCCTCATCGTCCGGCTCCCGAAGCAGCTCGATGACCCGGCCTGGGAGGTGATGCCGGTGCCGGCCACGCTCACGCTGGATGACTTTCTCGCCGCCCTCCGCCTCTGGCGCTGGCAGCGGGCGATGAGCGGGCAGCCGACCGGAGACCAGCACGGGGACCGCGCGGGCCATTGCGACGTCGCGTCGCCAACCAGTGTGACCGGGGTCCGATGAGCACGATGCTGACACACGAGCCCGGTCCGGGAGGCCCATGGGCGGCAGTGGCGCAGTTCCTGACGCAATACTCCACAGGGAACCGTGCGGAGGCACTGCACCTGGCGCTGCAATCGCTCCGGGATCGGGTCGAACCGGACCGGGTGCTCGCCTGCGAGCTCGCCTGGGAGATGCACGCGCAGGGGTACTGGAGCCAGATCCGGCGGCCCGATAGCGGCGCGTACGAGTCCGAGGAGGCCTACTTCCGCGATGTACTTGGCCTGGCCTCCTGGCGGACCGCCTACAAGCGGCTGGCGATCGGGCGCATGTTGATGGCCTTTGAGGAGCCGGAACGGAACCAGCTCCGGGCGGCCATTGCGGCGGTGGGCCTCGCGAAAGCGACGGTCGTCGTCCCAGCGATCGAGCGGCTGCGGGAGTGGAAGCCCTGGCTCGAGTGGGCGGGCCAACTGCCGACGGTGGCCCTGCAAGAGAAAGTCTCGGCGGCGCTCGAGGCCCTGCCCCGGGGTCGGGAGCCCAGTCCCCCCGGGGAGCGCTTCCGACGCACGGTGCTGGCGGCCATGCCCGACATCGAGGCCATGGAGCTCGTAGACCGGTTCTTTGAGAAAGGAGCCGAAGTGGTGGGGACCCCGCATCCGATCGGGATCTTTCTGGCGGGCTGCCGCGAGTGTCTCGGCGAGTGGGAGGTCCAGTCCAGCCGTTTGTCACGATCGCCTAGCAGCGTCAGCGACGCGATCGCGCCGGCCGTTTGCCCACGTGGGCAAAATCCCGCGATCAGAACGCACGAGCTGGCCCTCGACCCCGCCGAGGCCTCAGCGGGCGCGGGCGGGAGTGGCGAACCCGGTGCGCAGCAATAGATTTTGTCCACGTGGGCAAAATCGCTGGCGGCGCTGATGCCGAGGCGATCGCTCCGGACGAGTGGGCGCGTTGGTGCCGTCGCGCGCCGCCGCATCCAAGATGGCGGCCCGCGCGCCATGGGGCGCCCCGCAGCCTCCCTGGAGGAGTGGGCGGCGATCCGCCGGGTGGTGCTCCACCGCGCCCGCTGGCGGTGCCAGGTCTGTGGCCTCGGGGGCGCCCTCGAGGTCCACCACGTCGTCAAGCGCGCCCAGGGGGGCTCGGACTTCGATCTCGACCGCCTGGTGGCGCTCTGTTTGTCGTGCCATGCCCAAACGGATGCTCCCTACGCGCGCGGCCGGCTGGTCATCACCCCGGTGGGCGACGGGCGCTTCACCGTCGAAGTCACCCGAGGGGCTAATAAGTGGGCGATCCGCACGCAGCTCAAGGCTGCCGATGACACGCGCGGGTGCAACACTGTAGCGCTCCCGCCAAATCATGCCATCCGAGTCACTTCATGCGCCTGGAAGGGACCTGCCCCGAAAAACTAGACCGGTTCGAGGTTGAGGATTTGCGCCTCGTGGACCTGCCGGGACCTGCTCGTAGTGCTGGATGGATCCTCCAAGCTGCTGCTTTTCTCCCTTTTCCTGACCTGCCCGCACCCGCGAGATTGAACCTCTCCATGGGATGAGCTACTAGCTGCAGCGAGGGATGACCCTGCGTCGAGCCGGGTGCTCACTCACCGACCGAGTGCATACTGAACAGATAACCTTGCGAAGGTTGCGGAGTGATCAATGCTAACGTCGATTCGGCGGGCGCTGAAGAGACGACTAGCTGCCCTAGTTGCGGAGGTCGTCTCGGACGTTGTCCGGCGCGAGTCATCGCACCAGCTCTTCGACATATCGAGCGAGCGACAACGAATCGCCCTCAACAACACAGCACGTTATGTCGGGCGGCACATGCTTCACGCTGACGTGCTCCAAGACAGACCGCATCTCCTGACCTTTGCGCTTGAGCGAACAACCCCGCCAGGTTTGTATCTAGAATTCGGTGTCGCATCAGGGACTACTGTCAACTTAATTGCTTCTGCAATAGCGGGCCCGATCTATGGATTCGACTCGTTTGCGGAGCTGGGTGATGACTGAGATCGTGCACGACCTGAACGCGAAGAAGTGCGGCTGTGATGCCTGTCAAGCCCGCAGAGCTGCCAGGACCGCGGCCGCTCGATCTGCAGCCGTAGGCGCTGCCCACCCGGCGGACTGCCGGTGCAGGCCGTGTACCTCGAGGCGAAGGAAGCTCGCCCAGGCCGCGCTCGTAGGAACGCCCGCAATCGCCAACCAGCCATCTGCACCCTCGCCCGCGGGCTCGAGCCCCACCGCGGGCGAGGACGGAGCGGGTCAGGGCGATTCTGTCGTGACCGAGCAGGCGCTGCTGGACATGATCAACAAGGGCGTCAACGACACGCTCATTGTGGAGGACGCGGTCAAGGACAAGCCGCGATCCCCAGTGCCCGTATACCAGGGAATGACGGCCGAGAAGGGCAACCTCGAGCGCGACTCCGTCGGCAAGCCGGTGTCCGGCGCGATCAAGACCACGCAGACGGCTGGTGGCAACGAAGCGCCGGTTGGCGACGAGCTGCCGCCCCAGTGCACCACGTGCAGCCGGTTCAAGGGTCCCGTAGGCTATCCCGAGCCCGAGCAGTTCTGCGGACCCACATCATGCCCCGGATATGCCGAAGCGCCCGCGCCGGAGACCGAGTGGCCCCCTCGAACGCCAGGCTTCAGCCAAGGACGCCCAGGCGCGCCGGGAGCACGCCGTGCTTGTCGAACAGCGTCAGGCGATCCGCAACGCGATCATCCTCGAGGACGACCGCACCATGGCCAAGCACTGGGGGGACGGCCGGGATGCCTGGCAGCGCGAGGATCTCGAGGCCCTGGACCGCTACGAGACGCGACACGCTCTCCGCTCTCGCCCCCGCGGCCACAGTAAGACCGGCGACGCGGGCAGCGAGGCCATGGTCGAGCTGCTCACCGGCAAGGACAAAGTGCTGTTGTGCAACTCCGCCGACGAAGAGCAGGCCACGCTGCTGCTCAATGACGTGAAGGCCAAGCTTCGGCGCGGGCGCTACGTGAGCGAGCTGTCCCCCGCACCGCGATCTCCAAGGACGCGCCCGAGGTCTGGCAACCGGGCGACCCGATCAAGGTGCACATCTACCAGGACCGCATCGAGTCCACCGCCGGGAACGTGCTGACCGTGGAAGCCTCCGACGTCTCCTCGAGCTGGGGCAAGCGGCCCGACTGGGTGGTGTGCGACGAGCTGGTCGAATGGAGCCGGCCCGCGCTGTGGCAGGCGATCTGGTCCGCCACCGGCAAGCGGCCCCGCTCCCGCGTCATCGTGATCATCACGAGCGGTTGGGACAAGTCGCACTTTGCGTGGAATGCTCGCAATCAGGCATTGCTGGTCGGGAGAATAGGTGGCGGCCGACATGACCGGAACCGGGAAAGGATCGCTTACAAATAGGATCAGGCTGACCTGACGACATGTACCCTAGAGTCTATTACTGATCCGGGGCTTGCAGGATTGTGTTAGGCCTGGGATGGGGCGATGGGTTACGGTTAGAACCGATTGAGATATGCGAACGGCGTCGGAAGACGGCGAGGTTCGCCGTGCCCTAATGGATATTACCGGCTCGACAAAGGAGATTACGCTGCATGTGGGGGCGACCGCGGAAGGATGCAGTCAGTGGGCGAGAAGGCTTGGGCATTTCGCGTCCACTCACGGTGATCTCCTCTCACCGTGGCTGGTTCGACTGGCGGCTGCGCCAGCTCTGGGGCTGCCGAGACCTCATCAGTCTGTTCGTCCGCCGGGACTTCGTCACGTACTACAAGCAAACGATCCTGGGCCCCGCGTGGCACGTCTTCCAGCCGCTGCTCACGACGCTCACGTACACTGTGATCTTCGGCAAGCTCGCCGGTTTGCCGACCAACGGAGCGCCACCCTTCCTCTTTTACATGGTGGGTTCCGTGGCGTGGAATTACTTCGCCGCTAGCCTGAACAAGACGGCGAGCACGTTCATCGCCAACGCTGACCTGCTCGGCAAGGTCTATTTTCACCGCCTGGCCATTCCCGTCTCGGTGGTCATCTCGAACCTGATCGCCTTCGGGATCCAGCTCGGGACACTTCTGGTGATCCTGATCGCATTCTCCGTGTCGGGCGATCCAGTGCACATGACCGCCTTCGCATTCCTGACGCCGGTCTACCTGCTGATGCTGGCCGGCTACGCCTTGAGCGGCGGAATCATCGTATGCGCGCTCACGACTCGGTATCGCGACCTCATCCACCTCATCACGTTCGGTGTCCAGTTGCTGATGTATGCCACCCCGGTGATCTATCCCGTCTCGGCTGTTCCGGCGCGCTACCGGTGGGTCGCGGAGCTCAACCCGCTCACGCCCGTGATGGAGGGTTTCCGGCTGGGCTTCCTGGGAGTGGGGACGGTGGACATGCAGCAGCTTGCGGCGAGCTTTGGCATCATGCTCGTCCTGCTCTCGATCGGGGTGATGCTCTTCTCCCACGTCGAGCGGACCTTCATGGATACCGTGTAAGGAGCAATGTCTGTGGCGACGATCATCTCCGTCGAGCACCTAAGCAAGGAATATCGACTCGGGCTGATCGGGGGCGCGATGCTGTACGAGGACCTCTCCCGGAGGTGGGCCAGGATGCGTGGGAAGCCGGACCCTCTGCTCCCCGTCGGGCAGGAGCAGCACGCTCGCCGGATCGGTGACCGTTTCTGGGCTCTGGACGACGTGAGCTTCGAGGTCGAGGAAGGCGAAGTGCTCGGCATCATCGGTCGAAACGGCGCCGGCAAGAGCACGTTGCTGAAGATCATGTCGCAGGTCACCGCTCCGACGTCCGGCCAGATCACCCTCAGAGGGCGGGTCTCTAGTCTCCTCGAAGTTGGCACGGGTTTTCATCCGGCTTTGACGGGACGCGAGAACGTTTTCCTCAATGGCACGATCCTGGGCATGACGAAGGCTGAAATCCGGAGGAAGTTCGACGAGATCGTGGCATTCTCCGAATGCGAAGAGTTCATCGACACGCCAGTGAGGCGTTACTCGTCTGGTATGTACGTACGGTTGGCATTCGCCGTGGCGGCCCATCTGGAATCCGAGATCCTGATTGTCGATGAGGTGCTGGCGGTGGGGGATGCTCAGTTTCAGAAGAAATGCCTCGGCAAGATCCGTGAACTGGCAGGGGGTGGGCGTACAGTGCTTTTCGTGAGCCACTCGGTGTCGGCCGTCGTATCTCTCTGCCGCCGCGCCGTGCTCCTCCGTTCCGGAAGCCTCGTGATGGACGGTGAGGCTAAGCTTGTGACGTCGGCGTACCAGTCGGACCGCCCCGACTTCAAACTGAACGACGAGGTCGTGGCAAACCTGCCACGCACTGGCACGGGGAAGGCGCTCTTCACCTCCCTTGAGGTTGTTGCGCTCGATGGCCACGGGAAAGTCCTTCCCGCACCGGTCACGGGTAGCGATCTCGAACTTCGCACGACACTCGAGTGCTTCTCCGACTTTGCGGGTGCGAACGTTGCTGCAATCTTCTTCGACGCGAGCGGGTACCGTCTCGTGGACGTGAATACAGCATTGCACGGCAGCCTCCTGACGCTCACGAAGGGGCGCAGGGCCACCGCGACGTTTCGTCTACGCGAGGTCCTGCTCAAGCCTGGCCAGTACAGAATCGCGCTGTGGCTCGGCCGCGACGGGGTCGAGGAAATCGACTATGTCGAATACGCGGGAAGGATCGACATCGGAGAGGACGTTACACGCTCGAAGCACATCGAGCACTTCCCCGGCGTTTACCAGTGCTGCTTCACCCACGAACTGATCGCGGAGGAGACAGCACCAGGGCCAGTCGGGCAGAGATACCGCGACGCCTGAAACACCTAGCCCTCGTCCGCCTCGAGAAGAGTCTCCGGAAGAAGAGTTATAGTGACCAGTTCGTGCCGCCTTAACGTGGACCTCGCAGGAAGGCATACCTCTCGTAGACGAGCTTCTCGGTTCGATTCATTTTCTCCGTCTGGCCGCTAGTGGTCGTTGAGCCGTCTTCGCGCCACGCAAACTCGCAGCTAACGTTTCGCACATGCACAAAGTTGAATAGGCAGGCCATGCGTATCCACAAGTCCCAGTCTTCGTGCGCGTCGAGTAGGTCACGCAGAGGAGCGGATATAGTTCCTACGTAAGAGTTCTCCGTAATCGAAGTCCTGCTGGTAAGGAATGTCTCGGGTTACCACGAGGTATTTCCATCTGCCCGTGAAAAAAATCTAGGGAACACTCATTAAGTGTCAGGAATTGCTGTTGGCGGCGTGCAGCCAACCGTTTCGTGACTTCGGGGAGCCAGCCGACGACCCGTCGCGGGAGAAGCACGTTCAGGCAGTACAATAGCGTGATCTTGATCGAAGCCTGAGTACTTAGCGCGACTAGGTCGCGCAACACTCCTCCCGGCCCTTGCTGGCGAGCTCTGAAAGCGTCTGTATAGGCGACCTTCCCGGCGCCGGATTCGAGGCAATAGACGAGAGTTTCCAGATGATCAGGGGAAAAGAGATCATCAGCATCGAGATATGCTACGTAGTGTCCCCGCGCAGCCCGGATTGCGATGTTCCGTGCCGCAGATCTACCTTTGTTGTTTTCTAAAGGTATCGGCATTTCTGCATCAGGGCTGAAAGCATGTTTCGGCTCACGGAGGCAGGATAGAGGTTTCCGATGCGCTCGGGCAAAGGGGCTAGTGGTAGTGCATTAGATGATCGGGTATCTACACTGGTTGGCGACCGCTTCCAGCATGGAAGTGCCCTTCAGGCCTGCATTATAGCTGTTGAAGATGGTCAGGTAGAACGGGGTCGAAGCTTCGAGCGGAAGGGGAGGGAGAGGTAGGTGTTTCGGGTGCAGCAGCAGGTTCTTGGGCTGATCCTGGAAGCCGTACTGGTCAGCATTCCCCGCTTCCCAGATGATGTGGTCATAGTGCGCAATGACCCGGGAGACATCGTTGCCGGCAGGGGTTCACGAGCTTGGGGAATGGATAGACATCCAGCATCCAGGAAACGGCCCAATCTCCAGGGAAGGGATCCGCTGAAAAGCCAATGAACAGTACGTGTAGAGATACTTCATGAAACGGAGCGGTTTGTATGAACGCACTCGCAGGTTGGGCCTTGGTTCAGGAAGAAAGCCGGAGGGAAGTCGTGTCTTGGTGAGAAAGACGTGGGGGTGTCATACGCCTTCAACACGTCGAGAGACTCGACAGAGATTCAAAAACCTCTTCCGAAATTATCCCCAAAATGCTGACTTCCGATTTCCCTTGAACGTAATTGACTAGGTGCAAGCAGATGAAACCTGCTCCTCCGCTCATAAGAATCCTCATGTCTAGTATCGTTGAATCGGAGCGGAGCCTTTTCGAGCAACCAAGCCGGCGTAGGGTGAGTACCATCGGCAGTCGGGCCATGCGATCCGCTGGAGTCGATGAGTGATCTTCATGACCTTATTTAGGATCTTTTGCGCCAATCGCGAACGCCTATCCTCTTCGGCCCAGAACTGGTATCCGCCGAAATAGCCCTGGTACAGCACGGTCATTCCGTGCTTCTTGGCTAGGTTGGCCCATCGCTTCGGGTACATGGCAGGAAGGTGGTGGCGCTTGAGGTTTTCTGAATCCAGCAGGGCATGTAGGACCCACTGAATGCCGCTCGCAAAATTGGGCGCCTCCAGGATCAGCAATCCCCCGGGTTTGAGCCACTGAATGTGGCGCTCGATGGCCGCCTCGTAGTTTTCGAAGTGCTCGATGAAGCCGAACGACATCACGACATCGAACTTGGGTTCAGGGCTCAGGGTGAAAAAATCCTGATTTAGGAACTGACCGCAACGATACCCGGACTTCTGGAGCCAGGCCTGCATATCCGGAAATCGATCGGCGAAATCAATGCCACTGAGTTCATAGCCCAGTTCACCTCCCACCGCAAGGAATCGGCCGGGGAAGCAACCCACCTCCAGACAAGAACCTTCCGCATCGCCGGGAATGAATTTCGCGAGAAATTGACGGACGGGATCGGCCGGATCGGCAACTCGGAAGCCCATGGCCTGGTAGAAACTGTTCCAGTATCCGGCATCCGCCTTGTTGTCTGGCTTGATCTCCGTCACGAATACTCCTATAGAGCGAATGGAAGCAGACCCAACGCCTTTCAAGCACTTCGAGGTTATCGTGGAAGCATTTGAATCGGGCAGCCTGTGTCGAAATCTCCGGATCGTCCACAGAGCGTAGTCAACATTTGTCGCCGTCCGCCCTCGCTCCCCTCTGCCGTAAGCGCCAGCCCCCGCATGCTGGAGTCACCCTGGGGCCGCAGCCACACCGGCAGGTCTCCCCGCCCCGTAGATGGGTTTGAGTGCTCACACACGAAATCTCTGACAGTGCCTTGTGAAGTGTTAATCCTCTCAAGCCGCTTGCCAACAAAACACAAACCAGTCGTGACATTCAGACGGTCGTGTCTTCGTATAGAATTCTGTATATGCGGGAACATGGACTGCTGCAAGCCCTACTCTATTGGCGGTCTCTACGACCGTCTGAAGCGTAAACCATGATACCCCGGGATATTGCCACTGCTTATGCATTGAATCCTGATGGTCCGGTGTACCCTCGCTACCGTATGCATTTCCCTCGGCCAAGCGAATGGATGCTAGAACGCGCCCGCTGGGTGCCAAGACCTTACCGACGTTACGGAGAAATTGTTCCAATTGCCAGTGGGCAGCATGCGACAACACAGAGTGGGAGAAAGCAAAATCAAACTTGATCCCCAACTTGCTCGCATCAAAGTCATCCTCACTGAGGAATCTGGCCTGTTTCTCGTTGACGAGCTGACGAACATCGCGGGTCTTCATCGCCTCTTGTCGCAGCCATTGATTGGGATCAAGGCCGATATAGTTGCCTTTTTCAAGATATTGAATCAGCGGGACTCCGAGATGAAGGCACCCACACCCAATCTCCAGAACTTTCGAGCCAGGCACACATCCCTCTCGTCTGAGGAGTTCGAATTGAAGCTGTCCGCTGACCGCGTTGGTACCGACGTAGCTTCTTGCATCCTCCAATCTTTGCGGCAATAGACGCCAGAGAATTCCGCGGATTTCACATGGAACCAGCCTCTTGAGTCGTTCTATATTTGTATTCATCATTTTCTCTATCTCAGCGCATAGGAAACATTAGCGCAACTTCGCCTCCAGGGGACCCGTGCGACGGAGGACGGGCCTCGGGAATTTAGATGGTCCCCTGGGCTGAACGGCAGACATCGAGACTATGCGGTCGCGCCTTGTAGATCATGTGGTGATGCGGACAGACTCCAACCGTGGCCGGACAACGCCGGGCCAGGACCCCTCAAAAGCGCCCCGGACGGAGAGTGGATCATCATCGCCGATCGCCTCGAACGCGAGGGCGGAGGGGACGATGGCACTTCGAATGGCCGGATCCGCAAATACGAGCCCGATCAGAACGGTGACCCGACCTTCCGCCAGGAGATACGCCGGGAGTGTAACGGTGTTTCGGTAGCGGCCCGATCGAAAGTGATTCGGTCTCCAATCACAGCTCTGGAACAAGCAGAGACCGCTAAGGTTGATTCCAAGAATCAGGTTCCGCACCTCACGGAGGATGAGGAACTCGAGTTCGATGTGGATGGGTGCGTTGATCCTCACGACTGGAGTAACCGCCTTGTGCTGCAGAACGGCTGCATGCACGAGCCTGACACGATCGGCGCCCGGTGCCCCATGCGGGTCGGCCCACTGTCGATCGGCAAGCTGACTCACGTCGTCGTATAGGTATTCCTTGATCACCGCGTCGGATCGGCCCATGCGATTGATGCGGCCTCCCTCGGGAACAGCGGAGGTTCGCCGGCGACACCCAGGATCGCCCAGCGAAAGCCTTCCACGATCCCGGTCATCGGATTCAACACGAAGAACGGGTAAAGCTTCGGCCACTTTTCGTTGACGAGGCTCAGCGGGTATACCACGGGGGTCGCGTACATCCAGAGCTGGGTGAGAAGTGGAACCAGCGCCCCTACGTCGCGATATCGGACGTTCAGTGCTCCCAGCCACAGGCCGAAGGCTACGCCACATAGTACCGTCAGCAGAACGAGTAACGGGGTGATAAGGAGAGGCCAGTGGATGCGGACCCGGTCAGAAAGTCGATAACGTTCCCGGCGGCAGAAGCCAGAGGATACAGCAACCGCGGGGAATAGACTTTGGTGATGAGGTGCTGATTTCCAACCAGGCTCATGCTCGCAGACGTCACAAACCGTGAAAAGAGCATGTAGACGAGGATGGCACTGTAGGCGAGGATCGGATACGGCTTTCCATCTGATGGCATCCGAGCGAGATTGCCGAAGAGAAATACGAAGACGCCAGTTGTGAGAAGTGGCTGGAGAATGAACCACGCGGTGCCGAGGACAGCTTGTTTGTAGCGAATCTTGATGTCGCGCACTGCGAGTATCCAACACAGCTCGCGGAACTGCCATAATTCTGCGAGATCAATCGGCTTCCAGCCGGGGCGGGCAGGCCAGACGATTGTGCCCGGCTGTTGTGGTGGATTGACCGGAGAATAAGGCGTCACAGGCGTAGAAGCCATACGAGTAATCTACTACGAGGGGCAACAGCCGCCCGAGGGAAATCCCTGCTGGGAGGGCACGTGAACTTCAGCCTATCAGGAAGAGTCTTGCATACTCGGAGACCATGCGGTCGATCGAGAATCTGTCAAGAATCGTGCGGCGGGCTGCCAAAGACAGGGACCGTCTCTCAATGGGATTGCGCATGAGGTTGCTCAGGAGGTCTGCGGCCCGCCGCGGCAGCATTGCGGAATACTCGATGAGGTAACCATCGCGTCCGTCGGTGATGAGCTCGGGCAAGCCGCCTACAGCCGAAGCGAGCACGGGTACCCCGAGGCTCATAGCCTCCAAGGCTACGAGGGGCAGCCCTTCCGCCTCGGAGGTAAGAATGACCACATCGCTATCAACAAGCAGGTGTTCAGGATCGTGAACGTAGCCGACCAGGTGGACGCGGCTTGCCAGTCCAGGTACCTCAGCGAGGGTGCCCCTAATAGCAGATGCGAGACTGCCATCGCCGGCCATGACAATTTGTAGCGGGGCTCCGGGGGCATCCTTGAGCAGAAGCTGAGCAATGGAGAGGACGTGCTCCGGATGCTTCTCGGGCGCAAACCGGCCGAGGTAGGTCACGACGAAGTCCTCATGACGAAGACCGAGATGCCTTCGATAGCGACCACGCGGGACCTTGTCAGGCGCTAGTTTGACTGCATCGATTCCATTCCGGATGACTGTGATCCGGCTCGCATCGATGCAGTATTCACGAAGCAACAGATCTCTGAGATATGCCGTCACCACGATACGATGATCGAGGTGACCCTCGTAGGGACCGGACAGGCGGGGAAAGCCGCCCCTCTCCTGCTGTCCCCCCTCCCCGTGAAGCAGGTCGAGTACTTGCACATCCGGATAGTGCTGCTTGATCGCCGCAACGGCCTGATACCCGGCCAGGCTGTTGGAGATGAGAACAGTCTTGATGCGTGCCAGGCCGATGTAGCTCAGAAGAAAGGGCTGATAGTTCTCGGGGTAGACAAGTTGAGGCAGGTGAAGCAGGTTCTGGGAGAACTCTGCGAAGCGATCCGTCCAGGGATTATCGCTCGGTGAAGTGGTCAGAAAATGCAGGGAGAAGACTGTCTTATTCAGATGGGTGGCCAGGTCGAGATTAACCTTATCTGCCCCACCGACCACCATCCAGGGAATGATAAAGAGTATGCCGTGCCGGTCAGTGTCAGGACGCAGCTTGGAGCGGACGAGCCGAGCCAGGGAATGCCTCTGTCGTTTGACTCGGAACAGATGAGCAGCGCGCCGCCATCGTCGTACAAATCGGGGGAGCATAGGAGTGCTAGCGACTCCCTCGGTACGTAATATCTGACCGCGCTGCAGCATGGCCATCAAAGAGCAATGGACTGCCGTAGGTCGCAATGCGGAGAGTCACCTATACTTTCTCTGGACGCCTGAGGGAACAGTATTGACCTCGGGCGATGCTAACATGTGCGTCAATGGTACACGTTCCTTCGTGCTGGACCGATGACCGTCCGTTTAGAGGGCAAAGGGTGTTGCTAGTGAACCTCCAGAATTTGGTCACAGTGACCCCGTATCCGCGCCCCGGCCCAGAATGTTGGGGCCCCGACACGGCCAGCCCACCTTCCTACCTGCCACCCTCGAGGACGAACTGGTTGTTGGCGCGAACGCTGACGGGGCGATCTGCGCGCGCGACCGTCGAGGACAGGTCCGCTCCGATCACCCAGAACCTCTTACTTTCACCCCCGGACCGCTTTAGGCCAACCTCGCTCTTGGCTCATCTCTTGCATCTACATAGGGGTCGCGAGATTATTCTTGTGCCGGCTCCTGTAAATCTTCGGATTTACTCCGGTCGTGTGCGAACTTCATTCAAGGTGCAAATTCACCCGCTCACCCGTATGGAGGGCTTGTAACCATGCCCTGGTTGCCCACCGTTGCGGCAATCATCCCATGCTTCAATGCCGCCCAGTTCGTCGGCGACGCGGTCCAAAGCGCTTTAGCGCAGACGTATCCCCGCCTAGAGGTCGTGGTCGTCGACGATGGCTCGACTGATCACCTGACCGATGCTCTCCAGGTGTTCCGTGGCCGTATCAAGCTGGTGATCCAGCCACACCAGGGCGTGTCCGCGGCGCGCAATCGGGGGATCAGGGAAACGGACGCTGAGCTTGTCGCGCTCCTCGATGCCGACGACCGCTGGCATCCGGACAAGATCCGCCGCCAGGTTGCTGTGCTCGCATCCCGGCCCGATTGCTGCCTTGTCTATACCGCCAGACAACTCGTCGACATGACTGGAGCTTCCGTTCAAGAAGGAACAACATGGTATCCGTTACCTCCTGAGCCGGTCCAGGGCGAGTGCCTGGTGGAGCTGGTCAGGGCCAACCGCCTGATGGCGTCGTCAGTGCTGTTTCGTCGGGCGGCGCTCGGGACGGTCTGGTTCGACGAGCGCCTTGCGGCGTGCGAGGATTGGGATCTTTGGCTCCGGCTGGCAGAACAGCATCACTTTGCGTACCTCGACGAGCCCTTGACTGATATTCGCGTGCACGACAGGAACACGCAGTTGGACGCGAGCCAGATGTACGAGAGCTCCATGCTGGTGCGAGAGCTGGTTCTCCAGCGCCGCCTGCGGAGGGAAGCGGTAACGGAAGCACAGACGGCTCTGCTCCGCGCCGCACATCGCGAGTATGAGGCAGGCAACATCGCCCGCGCACGGCAGCTGTACCGGGCGTGCATACCGACGCTCGGAAGGGAAGGTCTTCGACGATATGCCGTCTCGTTATTGCCCGCTTCGATCCGGAATCCGGCCAGAGCGATCTGGTGGAGGTTGCACACCAAGGAAACAGGCGGGCCGGTGGCGAACTCTCGCGGCAACTCAGACAACCCCAGCCCCCATCTTGCAGTTGTCGAGGATGACGATTCTGTTCGCGCGTTCATCGTCGATGCACTCGCCGACAACGGTTACGAAGTTGACTTGGCCGCAGACGGAGCCGAGGCCCTCCGTCTCTGCGAGCATGCTCGCTATGACCTTATCCTGAGTGATCTGCAGATGCCCAACATGGACGGCGCGGTTCTCTACGAGGAGCTACGACTGCGATACGGGTCGACCATGCCTCGGATGATCTTCGTCACCGCTCCATCACATTCGCTCGACTATGCACGCTTCCTGACGGCCACCAACATGCCGGTGCTCGCCAAGCCCTTTACCGTGGACGTCCTCCGGACGACCGTCAAGCGGGCCCTCGCGGAAGGCGCCTAGCAACCCGCCACTCAACCTCCCCGCGAGAGAGATCCAGAAGATCAATGCCTCGCATGAGCCGAGCCTGATTCTCCTCCCCAGTATCGGCACCGACCTCACCGGACCCCCAAGCCCGTTGAAGTGGACGCGCGAGACGGCCGCCCGGGTTCGTGTTCGCGGCAAGCGGCACCCTTCCAGCGTGTACGACCTGTAGTTCCCGGTTCGTGATCTCTTGGGTAGTCTCAGTTTCGTCCGCTACCAGCTGAGTAACCTACGCGAGACAGGGCGCCCTCCAATGGAGTCCGTAAGAGATACCGTTCGGAGCTCCCCGGCCGCGAACCTGTTCGTGAGGTACAGGTCTCTCGTTATCTCTCCGCGCACGCTCGTCAGACGCCCTTCCCCTGCACCAACCAGTTCGGATCCACACCAAGAGCCAACCCTAACCCGCTCGCACTCGACCAGACCGTTTGCCCACATGGGCAAGCGGTCGACCAGGACGGCGATGCGCACACATAGATTTTGCCCACGTGGGGAAAGCGTGGGCGGCGCTGACGCTGAGGCGATCGCTCCGGACGAGGGGGCGCGTGGGGGCCTCCGCGCGCCGCCGAATCGAAGATGGTCGCCCGCGCGCCACCGGCCGCCCCGAGACGCCGCCCACTTCGCGCGTTACATGTTTTCTGCCAGCACGAGATCTCGCTCCGACTGCGGCGGTATCATCGCTGCGAACGATAGATGCGAGCGAGATCGAACAAAGCGATGGTGATATCCTTTGCGCCCAAGTGTGACCCTCCCACATCTCGCCACGCGGGAAGCG
>Ga0210384_10001271_pt1 | contig 34971 bp, 32 predicted proteins | sample IncBWH2MmetaG_FD_160574 | JGI IMG/M metagenome (GOLD analysis project Ga0210384, IMG submission 160574) | Forest soil microbial communities from Barre Woods Harvard Forest LTER site, Petersham, Massachusetts, United States - Inc-BW-H-2-M | ecosystem: Environmental > Terrestrial > Soil >...
AGCAAGACGCCAGGGCACACCGCCAGCCTTGTAATAGAGAGCCGTGTGGAAATTCCATGCTGTCGTAGCCTTGTCCTGTAAACGCCTTCCCTTTATACGACCGCCGGCGTGCGCCGTATGTCTCCTGGGCAAAGACCTCCGGAGGTGGTGCCACAACCAGAACATGGGGGCCGCGCTTGCTCGCAAGGTCGCGAGCGTGATCCATAAAGACTCCAACGATATGCGGCAAGGCGTCAGGTCTGGCCAGCGCTGTCGAGAGTTCGTGACGCGTGATGGTGCGGGTCGCAGCGTCTGATAACTCGAGGGATGTTCCAAATACCTGGCTTGTGGGTTTTGACAGACGTTCTCCAAAGTGCCCTTCACGAAGTTCGAACCAAGATCGCGTCAAAAACTCAACAGCGCGACCGGTTGAATGCGGAAATCGCGCAATTGCAGGCGACCGAGATTGGCCTGCAAAACGCTCTTGGTCAGCAAATTCAGGCAGAAATCGCGTGGACGAACTTGGTGAGAACTGTCATTCATTCCACTGGGATGGCGATGAGGGCCGTTGAAGTGAGGGATACGTTAGGGAACTGGGGATACAATTTCGCTGGGATAAAAAATCCGCTGGCATTTTTCAACACGATTCTGCAAAGACTCGCGGAGCAAGGGGAAATCATACGCAGCGATACTGGTCGGCCATTCCGATTTAGTAGGTAAGAGAGGAATTGTTCCGGGCGCGTTGCTGCCTGTGACGGAGCGACATTCTAGATGCGTGCAAAATTCGCCGGCTAGCGATGCACCGGCAGGGAGGAGGCCAAAAACATGCAACACATCGTTCGAGGGGTTCCTCTACTGCCAACTTCTGATGAACAAGCGAGAGCACGTGCCGAATTCTGGGACGCCGTTCAAAAACCTTCGATGCTGCTTGGTTTGGTTGTTGCTATTCGTTCGCTGAGGAAATAGCCGAGCAGGAGCATTCTTCGGAATGCTCCTGTCTTTTTTCAATTGCTCCAACGCCGCAGTATTTTGCTAAATAGGGATAGTTCCGGCGAACAGAGTTAGCTATCGTTTTTTCAAGCTGTTGACTCTTCGCTCGGCACCGTACCGGAATTTCAGATTCGGTTGGAAGGATACAGGGAAGGAAACCATCGTTCCACAATGGTCAAAGGAAATCCCAGCCTCACAGGACCCTTGGGAGAGCTTGAAACCAGCAGACCCCGCTCGACTAATTTGGAGACAACGCTGCGCGCCATGCGCTCGCCGTAGCCGGTTATTGTATCGGCGTTCCCTCGTTCGAACTCTCCTGCAAGCAACCCTTCGCGCAGCAATGGGAGAGTGCCCTTTGGAAGCCGCTCCGCGCGGACTTCTTCTTCAACGTAAATCTCTATTCGACGAAGCAACTCAGATGGTTCGAGAATGGAACGCATAAACTCGATCTGGTCTACGCAAGTTGCAAGAAAAAACTGGCAGAATTCAACTAGAGCGCTTTGAGATAGAGCGCCACGTCCGTCTAGGTCGCCTCTTCGGGGCTGGTCCGCTGCCATGAGAAGCCCCTTGTAACTGTCCGCCGACCGGGCGAGGCCGCGTGCAACAGACCAAAGGCTACTACCGATACCCATTCTTTTTAGGATTGTGTGCGACATTAGGCGCACAACTCTTCCGTTCCCATCGAAGAAGGGGTGAATCCACAGGAAGCGGTGATGGGATGCTGCTAGAGCTACAATCTGGCGGATCTTAGAAAGAGTTCGCGGATTGTAGGCCTCCTCAAATCGCGCGAGGAATTGTGGTAACGCGGCTGCAGCTGGTGGCAGATGACGCCCCACTTCGACCTCGTCATTGCGGAGTTCGCCTGGTTCAACGCGGATCCGTCGATGACTATGCGGGTCCTCAACCCAGAGCATGTCTTCCGAAAGGCGGCGGCAAAATTCCCGATGTAACCAGAGTGCATAAGTTGTTGTCAGGGGTTCAGAAGGGTCGTCCGTCCCTTCATCGATTGCCTTCTGAACTTCGATGTGCGCCACCGCTTCAAGCTGAAGGGCGCGTTTCTTTGGTTGGGAGGAAAAGTTTCGCTGAAGCGCTCGGTCGATGTCACGGGGATGGGTATCGTGGCCTTCGATCAGATTGGAATAGTAGCAGTTCATCGAACGCACAAGGTTTCCGATAGAGAGCGTCACGGTCGGATTAACCTGACCGGCGAGCGAACTAGCTTTCGATGTCAGCTCAAATGCGATATCTTCGAGCTCACGATTGCTCTCCTCGGGGAGCATGGGCTCCATCCAGGCTGGGTCGGTGATTAGGGTTTCCATTGCCGGTCGTATTGCCGATACTAAATCCTCTGTAAGTCTAGCCAAATCAGTTTTATAAGTCCATCGACTTAGTGATTTGTGCCGGTCTTTTTGCCGATCTTATTGCCGGTCTTTTGGCGTCAGTTGGCCGTGTCGGCTCTCGGAGCGCTAGGACAACGATGTGCTCGAATTCGCCAAGGTAGTCGCGGTTCGACATTAGGCATACATTATAGAAGAAATGAAGCCAAAGGAGGAACGCGCCTGTGCCGAAATCTCGTAAGACTGTTACCTCCGCATTCGGGATTCGATCGCCTGAAGGGAAATATACGAAACCGCAAATTTGATGAATCGGCTTACGAAGGGGCACCTCTATGCACGTTGTCGCGGAAAAAGTGGCCGAGGGCAGTAAAATAAGAACTCCAGCAATCACTGAGGCAAAGAACGGGCCCACTCTTTCCATGGATTGACATCGTAACACCAAGTGGCTTCAGAACAGGGTCGCGGTGAACGTGGTTACCCCACAAGTGACCTCAATGTCCGGTTGCGCGACTCATCGGGAGCTAAGGCTGTTTAGAGGTTGGTTACACCAGTACCGGCTCTTTCGCCAGCCTCACGTTGCCATTGTTGTTCGCGAAGGACGAACTCACGGCTGCAGTGAAGCGATATAAGCAGTGAGGTCAACGATGTCTTGGTCTGTAAGATTGGCGACAACCGGTTTCATAGCAGCGGCATTACGGCCATCGCGAGTGCCGCTCTTGAAGTCGTAAAGTTGCCGCGCTGTAGCAGTAGCAGAACGCCCCGCCAACGGCGGGAACAGGTCTCCCTTTCCCTTCAAGCCGTCTCCGTGACAAAAAGCACAAGGAAGAGTCTTGCCAGCATCACCCGTCTTCGCCAGCAACTCGCCCCTCTTTACGCTTCCGCTCGGCACGTATGCGATAAACCCAGACGTGGCATCGCGCAACAAGGTCCGCTTGACGTCCTCTGGCACCTCGATGATACGGAGCCCGATTGGTTCTGTAGCTCCGCTGGAATCCACCAGCTGTACGTTATGCGGGCCGGGATGTGTGACAGGAACAGTATCGGTCTCAACGACGCGCGCACTTCTAACCGCCGGCACGGAGTGAAAGTACTCAGCTGCAAGCTTGGCGTCGGCGTCGTCCAGCGCTTTCGCAACAGGGATCATGTCGTTAACGGTTGCGCGCGGCACAGAACCATGCCGCTTATCGTCCTTCATGTCGGCGAGCTGCTGAAGAAAGTAGGCGACCGGCAGCCCCTGAAGATCGGCCGTATCGGGCTTTCCTCGTCCGTCTATGAGGTGACATTGCCCACACGCGCTGTAGGCCCCCTGCTTACCCGAAATTACCGCAGCAGGAGGCGCAGGGTGCAGCTCCGGGAACCAATCGACCGTGCTGGTGCTCCTATTAATCTGTGTGTCCGTGTAGCTTTTCGCGCTTCCGGGAATACGGAACAGTTGGCCATCGTCCGGTTTTGGCGGCTCGTTCACACCCTTTGGGTAAGGCCAATCCGGATAGTCAGCGAGGTTTGCTGGCGGGTCGTTGGTCGCCTTCGTTGCTGTCTGGTGCGTATGAGCCAGAACGTTTACGGAGAGAAGGACGCAGCTTGACAACAAAGAAAACACCGATCTCTGATTCATGTCAACATTATAGGCCCAAAAACAAAAACGCCCCGATCGGAGTCGGGGCGAAAATTTCTACCGGGAAAGTGTACTACAACAGTAGTCTATTGTCAAGGAAAACCCGCAGGAAAAAAACATAATCGGCGTAAGGCGCTGAATTGTTGGGAGATAACCGAGGTAACTCTGGATTTCTCGCTCTCGAAAGAGAAAGTCTAGACCCAAGACCCGCCCTCAAAAACCGAGGACGGGGCACCCTCCGCATAACTACGAGTCCGGGCTACCCGCCCAGATCATAGGATGTTATAACCTTAATGAGTTTTCGTTCTGCGTTTCTCCGGACTATCTGTGCCATTACCCCTCATGCTCATGGAACGTCTATTGTGGTTGTGATAACTGAAGGAAAGGGGGTCACATGAACAATCTAAAATTCACTGCAATCGCCGGTGCGGTAGCCGCCGCTAGTTTAGGAGTGGCCGCAAAGCATTATCAATCTCCGGTCTCAGCAATCCCCGTCGTAATTGTCTACCACGATAGTGCATTGAAGCCCGATCAGACCAGCCCCTCAAGCGGTAAGTTCTGGACGTTAGCTGTTCGCTCGGATGGTACTAACATGCGAGTTAACAGTGCGCCCGACTCGGCTGGACACATTCAAGGCGTAAGGTCCCTTGAGTTTCCGGACCGCTACGTCGTAGTTGACCCACTGACAAGTTCCACGTCAACTTATAAGCCATACCGGCCAATCGTAGTGGGAGGACAAAGCTGCTCTGGAAAGTCAGCCGCGTCGATGCTTGACCATCCTGTTGAGTATGTGCGGGAAGACAAGCCCAGCAAGGCTCATCAACTATCTACCGAACAGTGGCTTGCGAGTGATCTCAACTGCCTGCTATTACGAGAACACGTCATCACGACCGAAAAGGATGGGAGGGAAACGCAGTACTTCCGCGAGGCAGTGTCGATTAAACTAGGCGAACCTCCCGCCGAGTACTTTGAGATTCCATCAAACTATGTTGAGCGTGGGCCAGCACAGGTCAATAGCGAGGTGGCGAGAATATCTCCTGGAAACCACGTTATTTCGCATCCCGAAATTCTTGACAGGCTACAACACGTTTATGAGACAGACAAGCCGTCAAAATAGGACCGGGGAACCGGGGGACGATGCACCCCTTCGGTTCCGAACATGAAAACTTGGGGACAGACGGAACGGTTCCTGTAATTTTTGATTCGCGAGAAGAGAAGCATGAGAAAACTTCCCGTCTGCCCCTATATTCCCCCATATTTCCATATTTAGTTTTCGAAAGAAGAAGTCTAGACCCAAGACCCGCCCTCAAAAACCGAGGACGGGGCACCCTCCGCATAACTAAGAGTCCGGGCCACCCGTCCCATCGCTCTAGGACGCTGTCAAACGCTCCGCAAGGGCAGACTGCCAAGGAAATGACGACCTAAACAGTACCGCGAGCAATTTTACCGGTAAGCCGTTAATCGGGACCTAGCCTAGGGATTGCCAAACCGCGCAAACGGTCCGTAGAGAGTGGAGCCACGGATGTCACACCTTGATTCAGAAGGTCGTTGCCGTTGATTGCGCGAGAACCTTACGGTCTCTATACTTCACAACATGGGGTGATTAGTTGTCATGAACGGCTGTTTTCGCTTATTGGTCGTCGGGTTAGCAGTGGTCATCGCACCGTCGCTTATAGGCCAGGAGGCCAAGTCGCAGGGCCGCGAGCCTGCATCTCCAGACGAGGAAGAAGTTGCGGCGCACTTGGTGGGTACAGTACCTGTCATCCGAATGGACTTCGCCAGATTTCCAGAGTTGGAACTAGTTGGCGTGGTTTCGGTGGAAGTCCTCGTGGACGAGCATGGAAACGTCACTTCCGTCAAACTCGAAGGCGGCGATGTTACGGACGCCAACGACATGAAGAAGTCGGAACGCGAAATGCTGAGGGCCGTGGTTGCAGAAGCCGAAAAAGCGGGGATGCAGTTACACTTCCGGCCATTCGAAGATCAAGGCCATCCTGTGCCGGCGCGGTTCGAGATCGAAATACCGATCCGCGCTCTCGCTGAGCAATCGCCCAAACACGTCCCGTTTCCGCAAGTACACAATTGGACGTCAGTAAAAATCGTTTTGTCGCGGACAGCATGCCTCGGGACGTGTCCAAGCTATAGAGTCGAAGTACATGGAGACGGTACGGTGCTGTATGACGGCAGTTCATTCGTGGCCATAACCGGGTCTCATCGCGCCTCGGTTTCGCATGATGTGGTTTCGGAGATGGTTGAAGCATTTCGCTCAGTCGACTACTTTTCTCTCAAAGGCAAATACATGTGGGGCGCGACTGATCTACCACTATACAAAATCTCCATTTCCATCGACGGTAAAACGAAAGAGGTTTTCGATTATGCTGGCCAGCAAGTCGGAATGCCTGAGAGCGTGTCAAAACTGGAGGAGACTATCGACCGTCTTTCAGGCGTGGAACGTTGGACCAAAGGCAACGGCGAGACGGTTCCGACACTGATGCAGGAAAAGTTTGACTTCAAGTCCCCACAGGCATCGGAGATCCTGGCGAATGTGGCGCAAAAGGGCAACGCCGAAGTGGTTCGCGACTTGATAGCGGCGGGTGTGACTGTGTCCACTGAGCCGGTTCGGCCTCCCCGGGGCATGCCTGGTACTGCACTCGACTACGCAGCTGAGCGAGGCGACGTTGAAATGTTGCGCGCCTTGCTGAGCGGCGGCATCAAGGATCCAGACGCAAAAACCAAGGCTCTGACGCGGGCCGCCGCCGCCGGAAAGATGGACGCAATGCACTTTCTCATCGAGTCCGGCGCTAATCCTACCGCTCCGGGCGTTCTGGTCCAGGCCTCCGCCTCCGGGATTCCCGCCGTCGTCCAGGAAATCTTGAACTATAAGCCCGACGCCAACGGTCGCGGGCAGGACGGCGCGACCGCGCTCATTGCCTGCCTACAGGCATATCACTACAAAGATAAGGACGTGAATCGGAAAGAAGTTGCCCGCATGCTGGTGAATGCGGGAGCCGATCCCAATATTGCCGACAACAAAGGGATGACGCCACTCATTGCCAATGCCCGGGATCTCGAGATTGCGCAGATGCTGGTCGCTCATGGAGCGAACGTGAACGCCCAAGCGAATGATGGTTTCACACCATTATTAAACGCCGAGACGGCTGCATTGACGCGTTTCCTGCTGGAACACGGAGCAGATCCATTCGCCAAAACAAATGACGGCAAAACCGCCCTGGACTGGGCAAAACAAATGAACCACAAAGACCGGGCAGCGTTGCTCGAAGCTGCCATGGCAGGCAAGAAACAATGAAGACTGCTCACGTAGAGACCCGCATTTAGTTGATCTTTGAGAATAAGAAGCAGCGGCTCTCGCCTGCCACCTAAGGCGGCGAGGTGCCTGTCTTCAAGTCGGTAAAATTTCCGCGCCCACATCAAAGTCGTTAGAATCAAAGCAGCGAAAGCTCTCCCATGCGCGGAATTCCTGCGACGATCTGACCCAGCGGAAGAGTTCTAAAATCGTCAACCAGGGCCCACCATTTACTTTCAGCAGGTTACCGAGCGTCGTCCCACAAATCCCAACCCACAACTGAACCCACACTTTATTGCACCAATTGCGTAGCCACTCCGAGCGCCGTCAGATATTGCCCCTGTGCCGCGCGTGTTTCATCGCCGTCGTCCTGGGTATACAGGTCGAGTGTTGTCTGAATCTTCGCGTGACGCAGGATGCCCTGCACGGTCTTGGGTTCGACTTTCGCCTCGTTCACCAGCCAGTTGCTAAGTGAGTAGCGAAGATTGTGAAGTCCAAACCTTTGACCGTCCTCGATATCCACTCCGTTCTTCTTTGCCGCCGGCCTCAGGTGATCGGCGACGAAAATAGACGCGGATAGGGGAACGAAGGTGTCAGGGTTCAGAGATCGGGAAACGGAAATCGGGAACTCCAAAATACCCACTTGACATCGACCGATAATTCACTACCATATGGTTGTGGATAAGTTAGATACAACATTTACGGCTCTGTCTGATCCAACCCGCCGGGCGATGATCGAACGACTCTCCCATGGGCCTGCCTCGGTGCATGGATTGACGGAACCGTTTGCCCTCTCGCAGCAGATGATTTCAAAACATATTGCCTACCTGGTGCGGGCGCGGATTGTGATCAAGACCAAGCGTGGAAGAGAGAGCGTGTGCACGCTTAGGCCAGCGGCGATAAAGACGGTCAGCGACTGGGCGATTAGCTATCGCCGATTCTGGGAAGAGAGTTTCGACAAGTTGGATGTGGTTGTGAATCAAATGAAAAAAGCGGAGATCAGCGATGACAAAAAACACGGCTAACGAGAAAGAGCGGATGGTTGTCACTAGAGTTTTTGATGCCCCGCGCGCATTGGTTTGGAAGGCGTGGACAGATCCGAAATATGTGATGCAGTGGTGGGGGCCGAAAGGCTTTAGCTGCCCCGCTTGCGAGATTGATTTTCGCGTAGGAGGAAAATTTCTCTGGTGCATGAGAACGCCGGATGGGCAGGAGGGCTGGAATGCCGGGGAATACCACGAGATTGTTCTGCACGAGAAGATCGTTTACTCCATGTACTTTTCCGACTCGAAGGGAAACAAGGTTGAGCCTGAGGAGTATGGAACAGAACATGAGGCCATAGACGATGCGCACGATGTGGTTATTTTTGAGGATTTTGGAAACGGCCAGACGAAACTCACCCTCATTGGCAGTGAACCCATGGAGAGCGCAAAAAACAGCGGGCAACTAGAGGGCTGGGTTGAGATACTCGAAAAACTTGCCGCAGTTGTTGCGGAGCTAGCGCAGCCGAAATAAGAAGTTGAAGTTTTGGACAGACGGAACGTTTCCTGTAATTTTGATTCGTGCGAACAGAAACACGAGGGAACTTCCCGTCTGTCCCATATTTAGCAAATTCATTGGAAGCAAGTGAGTAGTGGATAGTGAGTAGTGGGCAGTGAGTGGCGAGTGGTGAGTGGTGAGTAGTGAATAGTGAGTCGTGGCGGCGCGCGCTGATCGGATCCGACGACTAGAGAAGAAAACCCGCACCCTTTGTAAAACCGAAACCCAAAGCGCTGCCACCCGCGCGCCAGTGAGTAGTGAATAGTGGGCAGTGAGTAGATAGGACAGAACTCACAGAAGATATCCTGATTAAGCCGATTGGGATTCCCGCCAGGTGATACGCCCAGCCAAGATGCGGTCGATCTGCCGAAGATGGTTCAAGTCGTGTGCCGCTTCCAAGCGGACGAACTCCTCGACGGTTTGCCGTCCGCGTACCTCGTGGACCCCGTAGCACTCCACCCACCGCGCGCGCGGGACCGACTCCAAGAGTCGCAGGTTGCTCTCGCGCAGCGCCCGAAAGACCCCTGCCGAAAGGCTCGCCTCTTGCTGCGCGTAACCCAAGCGCTCCGCCCATACGGCCTGATCCCACCACGTTAAGGCCACGCCCGGATTCGCCAGCATGTTTCGCAATCGCCACCCCATCGCCAGCTCCGCGTCCGCCAAGTGCGCTACGATCTCGGCGATGGACCACTTTTCAGGTGCAGGACGCCGGATCAACTCCTCGGGCGCGACATCGCGCAGTCGCCGATCGAGTTGCGATGGGGTCGCTTGTTGTACACCGATGGGCTCCTCATCGCCAAGATAGCTCAGGACTCGGTCTCGGTATGCTTCGAACGTCTCTGCCATTGGTCCTCTCGGTAGACTACGTATGCCGCCGGACTCCTGTTGGAGCAGACCGCTCTCGCTGCTTCGCAGGTAACGGCTTCTCCACCCGCCAAGCACCAAGGGAGCCTGGGCCACCCGTCCCTGATTTCAACAGACAGCCACGTTGGATCATTCCACGCGAAATTGAGAGCGAACCGAAAGGCGGGTGAAAAGAGCCCACCACCAGATGCTGACCGGAGCCAAAATCGCAAGTAATATCTTGGCAACGGGGAGGATCTCCCATTCGCCGGGCGAATGATCAAAAATTAAGTCAAGAACGCATGAAGCAACGGGAAGAGTCGCAAGACAAAGCGTCATTGTTCTCGCCCATCCACGGAGGCGCAAGAGCCCAATAGATGATGCCACAGCAACCAGGCTGCACAGAAATGGAAGCCCAAGAAAAATCAAAATTCTCATTGGGAACCTCGCGAAGTCATGGGGTGAAACCCAAACGGTCTCCCATAAGTAATATCCACATATACAAAGAAACGGCACAGACCCAAGGAATTGGACCACTGCGACAGCGATGACCGAAGGCGATGGCCGATTATTACGGGGTTGCTGCGCGGAGAGTGGGTTCATATCTACATCTTTTGCTGGCACTCTTCGCAGTACCCGCCGACTTCCGTGCGCGACACGGTCACCTTCATCTTGAAGTCTCGGGCGATTTGCTGTTTGAGCTGCTCGTAGAGGCGGCTCTCAAACTCGCGCACCTTCCCGCAACGCAGACACGCCACATGGATGTGATCCCGCGGACCATGACTCTCGTAATAATGGCGGTCGCCCCGCAAGTGCAGCAGGTCGAGCTCGTCGATAAGTCCTTGTTTTTTAAGAAGATCGATCGTGCGGTAGACGGTGACGAGATGCACGCCCGCATCGATTTTCCGCGCGCGTTCGAGGATTTGATCCACGTCCAGGTGCTGCTCGGCGGCGTCCATGACCTCGAGGATGACGCGCCGCTGCCTCGTGAGACGAATCCCGCGCTCCCGTATGGCCTGCTGCAGCTTTCCTGTTGTTTCTGAGGTGTTGAGGCGCTCGCCCGTCGAGACCCGGTGGCCCGGCGATACAGACATGCGTCGCCTCCTGGCGTGCGGCTCAGCGCGGGCTAAGAATGGCTGGAAACCTGCCGCAAAATGTCATGGTACATGACAATCGCGAATATGACCAAGAGGAACACCAGCCCAACCTGCACGAAGCGCTCTTTGAAGCTCAGGCTCAGATCGCGCCGCATAATCCCTTCAATCGCCAGCAGCAGAATATTTCCGCCATCAAGGATAGGAATCGGCAGGAGATTCAAGATTCCCAGGTTTATGCTGATCACCACCATCAAAGTTATAACGTAAGGCGGCCCCTTCCGCACGGCCTGACCCGCCATATGGGAAATTCCGACCGGCCCTTGAAGCTGTTTAATCGAAACGCGTCCGCTGAAGAGCTTTCCAACGACTTGCACGGTCTGCGCGATGGTATCTGCAGTTTCGGCTCCGGCAATCTTTACGCTCTCGCTAAACGAGACACGCTTGTAGGCAGTCTCATCGCGCGGGCCAATGCCTATCTGATAGACGTTTTCGCCGGTTCCCGCGGCCCCTTTTTCCGGCGTCACAACCAGACGAACAGGCTGCCCCTTGCGCGTAAGGTCGAGTGTCATGGGCTGGCCATTCGAGGACCTGGTCAACTGCTGGAACTGTTCCCAGTAGTCGATGTGGTTTCCGTTTACCGCGGTGATCAGATCCCCTTCCTGCAAACCAGCGCGATCGGCAGGAGCGCCCTGACCGACCTGGTCAATGATGGGACGAATCGGCAAATACCCAAAAATTCGGCTCGGATCGGACTTGTCCTTGACGGGCACCTCGATCGTTTGGTGCTTTCCGCCATCCTCCACTTCCATCTTGAGAGTGGTCCCTGGAACGACCTGCTTGAGCGCCAGAAAGGCTTGCTCCCAATTCGGGGTCGGCGTCCCATTTATCGAAACCACGGTATCGCCCACTTTCAATGGGCTCGGCACGGAGTCAGAATTCGCAGGCAATCCCGTCACGTGCACCGGCTGATCCAGATAGGCGGGATACGGCACTCCGGCAACGGCAAAAAGTCCCGTGAGAAGAAATATCGGCAAGACCAGGTTCACAGCCGGACCTGCGAACGAGATCAACGCCCGCTGCCAACGCGGCTTGCTCATCAGTTCGTCCGGCGCGCCGGTCGGCGGCTTATCCCCCGAATCAACCTCGGAGAGATCTTGCCCGGCCATGCGCACATAGCCACCCAGAGGCAGCGCGCTCACGCGATAGTCTGTTGGTCCTTTTTTCCATCCAAAGAGCCGAGGACCAAACCCGATGGAAAACACGTCCACGCGTACGCCGCACAGGCGCGCAACAATGAAGTGTCCCCATTCGTGCACCAGGACCATTACGCCGAGCACGAGGACCACGCCAACTATGAGGTAAACCGCTCCCATATCTCCGTCTTTCCCTTCTTCCGACCCTTATGATACCGCGACTGCCTTTACCGATAAACGCTCGACTTCTTCTCTCGCCGTGCGGCGCGCTTCCGCGTCGGCGTCCAGCACGTCGCCCATCTTTTCAAAGCGAACACGCGGTGTGCGCGCCAGCACGCGTTCGATCACTTCCGCGATTCCCCGGAACGGAAGTCGCCGCTCAAGAAAGGCCGCTACGGCTACTTCATCCGCTGCATTCAAGGCGCAAGGCAGTGCCCCGCCCTTCTTCATGGCTTCACGAGCCAGTCGAAGGCAAGGGAAACGCCGAGTGGAAACTTTTGCGAAATCCAACCGCCGCAGCTTGCGCCAATCCAGGGCTACCTGGTTAGACGCTACTCTCTCCGGATAGGTTAACGCATATTGGATGGGCATGCGCATGTCCGTTGGCCCAAGTTGCGCGAGAATCGAGCCGTCCACGAACTCGACCATCGAATGAATCGTGGACTGCGGGTGAATCACAACGTCGATTTGGTGGGGCCGCACGCCGAAAAGCCAGCGCGCCTCGATCACCTCGAATCCCTTGTTCATCATCGTGGCGGAATCGATGGTAATGCGGTTGCCCATCTTCCAGTTTGGATGCGCCAGCGCTTGTTCTGGAGACACATTGTCGAGCTCGGCGAGCGGTGTCTTGCGAAAAGGACCGCCGCTCGCCGTAAGCACTAGACGGCGCACTTCGCCATGGGTTCCGCCTCGCAAACATTGGTGAACGGCGTTGTGTTCGCTGTCCACGGGCAGCAATTCGCGCCCTGCTTTCTTCGCCGCAGCCATCACCAATTCGCCCGCGGCAACCAAGACTTCTTTGTTCGAGAGCGCTACGGTTTTTCCCAGCTTGACCGCCTCGTAAGTGGCTTCCAGACCGACCACGCCAACGGCAGCGGAAACGACGATGTCCGCTTTGGAGTGCGTCCCGACCGCCAGCATTCCTTCGCGTCCATGGTGGATGGCGGGCAGCGGAGAAATTCCTTTTGCTCGCAATGTGGAAGCAAGCTCATCCGCTTTCTTCGCGTCGCCAACGGAAACGAGTTCCGGTCGGTGCCGTTCAATCTGGCCGGCCAACTCTTCGAGGTTGCCTCCGGCAGCCAGCGCGATTATGCCAAAGCGCCCCGGCAGTGCTTCCAACACGGAAAGGCATTGGCGCCCAATCGAACCTGTTGAACCCAAAATGGATAGTTGCTTCAAGGACTATTCTCTTCTCCGTTTATGGCCGAACTGGTAGGACAGAGATTCTTGTCTGTCGCCCGCCCCATGAATGGAAGGACCCGTGGATCTACCTGCTGGGCAAATAAATCCAAATCCAATAGTACCAGACAACCGGAATTGCCAAAATCAATGCATCGATTCGGTCTAGAACGCCACCATGACCCGGCAGAAGCGATCCAGAGTCTTTGACTCCCGCGCTTCTCTTGTAAGCAGATTCGAGCAAATCGCCAGCTTGCCCGGCGATGTTGCCGACAGCAGCCATAGCCAGCAGATGCGGTGGTGGCACAATGAGCCATCTCGCAAAAACGACGGCGACGAGCAGGGCTCCCAGAATGCTGGCGATCGTGCCCTCCCAGGATTTTTTGGGACTTAACACTGGTGCCAGCGGGTGCTTTCCAATGGCACGACCTACAAAATAAGCCGCCGTGTCTCCGACCCATGTAATGATGAGCACAAACATCAGCAGCTTTGGACCGTCCGTGCTGATTCCATGAAGCCGAATCGCGTATGTCAAAGGAAGAGCCACGAGGATCAGCCCGCTCGAACTAATCCCTGCCGCAGGTAAGGCTTCCACCATTGGCCGTTTCGTCCAAAGTGTCAGTACGGTCACACCAAGCAGAAAAATAAAGAAAACATCTCCGACCGTAGGGATAGAAAGAAACGCTTTGCCAATCAAGACAAAATATTGAATACCTCGGGACGTTCCGACTGAGTTGGCAGTGGATGCCATCCACTGCACAAAGACAAGACCGAGCGCGCAGGCTGCGGTCCAGAAACGATAGGCGCGATGGCCGATCGCATCGCCGAGGGCGAAGAACTCGAAAAGTGCGAGCAGGATAACGAGTGCTGTGCCAATGGTGACAGCCGCGGTCGAGCCCCACAACACCAGGCCGACCACACACGGAATTAGAACCGCGGCTGTCGCGACGCGCTTCCAAGTCATAGAAAAGGAATCCCCTGACGAATCACTAGTTCCATCTCATCACATCAAGGGAAATAAATCACGAGGGAGAATCACAAATGAGCGAGGACCTCTCTTGGAAAAGCCGTCTTCCAAGAAAAATGTTCACTTTCCAACTACGCGCGCCGACGTCTCTGGAGCGGGCTGGCCCTCGCGAATTCCGCCGTAGCGGCGCTCACGTTTTTGAAACTCCACCAGCGCTTCAAGAAGCCTGGCACGGTTGAAATCAGGCCAAAGCGTTTCCGTGACAAGAATCTCGGCATAGGCAATCTGCCAGAGCAGAAAATTGCTTACGCGCATCTCGCCGCTCGTGCGGATGAGCAAATCGGGATCCGGTAGTCCGTTCGTGTACATGTGCCGGGCGAGCGACTCTTCCGTAATCGCGGCACGGCCGGCATGGCCGTTCTGCTCGGCCAAAATCGCGTTCATGGCATCAACAATTTCCGCACGGCCGCCGTAGTTCAGCGCCACACATAGGACCATGCCCTTGTTTCCTGCGGTTCGTTCCATGGCGTCGCGCACATCGTCCTGCACGCCTTTGGGAAGCTCGTCCGTGCGACCCAAAAAACGCATGCGGATATTATTTTTCTGAATCAGGGGCATTTCCCTGCGCAAATATTCGCGCAGCAATTGCATCAAAAAGTCGATTTCCGTTTTTGGACGCCGCCAGTTTTCGACGGAAAATGCGTATAGCGTGAGCGCCTCGATTTTCAGCCGCGCACACGTTTCAATCGTCGAGCGCGCCGTTTTTGTGCCGGAGCGGTGACCCGCCACGCGCGGCAAATGCCGCTGCTGCGCCCAGCGCCCATTGCCGTCCATGATAACGGCCACATGCCGTGGCAGGCGGCCCAGATCTAGCTTTTCGAAGAGGAGAGCTTCCTCGGGCGTCAACGGTCCCATCGCGCCAGAGGCGGAAACTTGCAGCGTCGTGTGTGATTTCGTGTGCGGCACGGGTTTTCTGAGGTTTCTTCTTTACGCCGCAAAGTTAACATACGATTTGGTCGCGGCGCAATGCCGGGGTGACGTGTCGAGCATCCCCCTTTTTCGAACATAGCCGTCCTAAGGGTCAACCTGCTGGCGGCGGACCTGCCTGGAAGAGCGATGTGTAAACCAAGACAAGCGTCAGGATAATCATGGCAATCGCTGTGACCCAGGCGACGATGTTAAATGTGACGGTATTCACGTGTTCGCCCATCAGATCGCGCCGGTTGACTAGAAGTAGAATAAAAATAATCACAATGGGCAGCCAGACGCCATTGCCCACCTGGGAGAAAATGAAAATCTTCCAAATCGGAACATGCGGGATCAGGATGATCCCAGCACCGACGGCAATCAAAACCGTATAGAGGCCATAAAATATTTTGGCATCCTTGAACTTGTGGTCGATGCCAGCTTCAAATCCCAGGCCTTCGCAGATAACATGGGCCGTGGACAGCGGCAAGATTGTGGCCGCAAAGAGCGAGGCGTTCAGCAAACCGAACGCAAATGTAAATCCAGCCCATTTCCCCGCCAACGGGATCAATGCCTTGGCCGCCTGCACTGCATCGGTGATGTCGCGCTGGCCGGAAACATACAAAGTCGCGGCTGTGGCCACGATGATGAAGAACACGATGACCATGCAACTGATGCTGCCCACCAAAACGTCGGCGCGCGCTTGGGGATACTGCCTCGGCCCGACTTTTTTCTCGACGAATCCCGCCTGCAGGTAGAAAAACTGCCACGGCGCAATCGTAGTCCCGACAAGCGCCGTTAGAGTGAGCAGATAGCCCGACTCGAAATGAAGATTTGGAATCACGACGTGCTTGGCAGCCTCCAGCCAATCCGGTTTGGCCAGGATCGCGGAAATGATGTACGTAACGTAAAAACCGCACGCGATCAGGAAGATGACTTCGACCTGTCGATACGTTCCTCGAAGCACCAGAATCCAAACCAAGATCGCGGCGATGGGAACAGCAATATATCTGCTGAGGTGAAACATCTCCATGGAGGCTGCCACCCCAGCAAATTCCGCAACGACGTTGGCCAGGTCAACAAAGAAGCCAGTGACCATCACAAAAAACGTCGGACGGAAACCAAACTCCTCGCGAATAAGATCCGATAATCCCTTGCCGGTGATCACGCCCATGCGAGCGCACATTTCTTCAGTGACGTACAGCGCGATGGTCATGGGAATCAGCGACCATAGCAACGCGTAGCCATACTGGGCACCTGCTTGCGAGTATGTGGCGATACCGCCGGCATCATTGTCGACATTCGAGGTGATCAGCCCCGGCCCGACGACCGCAAGCAGCAAGGTCAGACGGCGGCGCAGACCGCGAATCTTCTGTTGCAGATTCGTGCCGCGCGTCTGCAGGCCCTCCAAGCTCGATTTGAGAGTCTCCCAGTTCATCCGCTGCTTCCGGTTCCCTCTTTATTTCTTCACAAGCCGCGAAACCACGTCGTCCACGGTGACCGTTCCGATGGGGCGTCTCTCCTCATCCACCACGGTAAGCATTCGTAAATTGTATTTGTCGAACAATTCAAAAACGTCCTTCTCATCCGCGTCTCCGGCAATGCTCAACAGCGGCTCGCTCCGTAGATCTTTCATCGTCTGTTCCGGCGCAGCAAGCAGCAGACGGGCAACGGAGACCGTGCCGGAATACTCCGCCTTGCCATCGAGCAGCACGATGGTGTCAAGCTGCTCGAGATTCAGCTCTTGACTGCGAATCCACACGAGCACTTCTTCTCGCCTCGAGCCTTCTCCCACGAAGATGAACTCCGTGTTCATCATGCCGCCTGCCGTCGAGGGGTCGAACGACAGCAGCTCGCGCACTTCGTCGGCCTCGTGCCCGGGCATCTCTTCCAGAAGCTCCTCCGAGGTTTCCTTCGGAAGGTCTGCCAAAAGATCGGCGGCGGCGTCGGGCGCCATCTCTTCAAGAATGTCGGCAGCCTTCTCCGGGTCCAGCTTTTCGACGATCTGCGTAGTCAGCCGTTCGTCGAGCTCGGCCAGAACGGCCGCGGCGGTCTCTTCATCGAGGGAGGCGATAATTCCCTGCCGCTCCGCCGCTGATAGGTCTTCCATGATTTCGGCCAGGTCAGCCGGATGCAGGTCTTCTAGTTTTTCGTGCGTGATCCGCAGTTTTACACGCCGCAAGGGGTCCGACTCAATCAAATTCACGAATTCCCAGCGAATGGCGCTTTGCGGCAGTTTGCGCTGCAGCTTGCGGATAACGCCCGGGGAAACTACTCCTTGCAGGAGCCTTCGCACCGCGCCGGGAAGGCCCACATCCACCTGTGTGACCCTCAGCTCTACATTTCCATTGGTCTTGAATTCCGTCAAATCCACATCGTTTACGCGAACGACTTTGCGTCCTCGCGTGTCGATGATTTGCTGGTCCATCAAATCCTTGCGCACCGCTAGCAACGATTCGTTCGGTTCATAAAGCTGCAGGGCGCGTTCGCTGACGTTCAGCCGCATCGTACCGGGGGCAAAAGTGGCTACCTGATCATGGCGGGCAAGCAGAGGTTGGAATCGGCCGCGCGAAATGAGGAAATGCGACAGTCGGTTGGTCACTTGGGAGGGCTCGATAAAGAATTCGCGCACGCGGCCCACGAAGTTGCCCTGCGCGTCGTAGGCTTGCGCGCCCATCAGTTCTGTAGCGTAGATTTCCATCGCACGACCTCTTCCCTAGCCGTCGCCCTTCGGGCCCAAACTCGCCAGAGGGGGCCCGGACAGCTTTTCTACCCGGCAGGCATCAACAAAAAAGCCCGCATACCGAAATGACTTCGGCTGCGGGCAAGTGCCTAATAAAAATGGACTTACCGTTAGCCAGACGTGAACCCTCCCCACCCTACTGCCTGCGGGAGGTGCTGCGCCTCGCGCGACGCTGCCCAATCGCCCATCCCAAGCCTTACCCTCACAAACCGCCTCTTGTAGAAGCGACTAGGGCCAGGTTCCAGTTCGTTGGACGTACTCATCGAAGAGAATTCACCCTAAACAACATGTCAGCCATGCGTCGGCTTTAGCTATTACTTATATCGACAGCCTCACGGAGCAATTGAAGTGCCGTTTCGCAGTTGCAAGTGCAGTGATAAGCCGGGCTTGTTTCAAAGTCAAGCAAAGAATGACTTTGTAAGTGATTTTCTTGAATTTTTCTTTTGCGGCTGCTATTTCTTAGCTGCAAAGAGCATGTCTCGAGGTTCTTGCCCGAGTCTGCGGCATTCTTCCACGTACAGAGCGAGATAACTCTTCAAGATGAAGTCCCGCCGGGAGTGGCCAAGCTCCAGCGCGGCGCGGTCGATCGCTGCCGGAGGCCCTTCGAGTTCGACAAACGTTCCGATGGGGGTCTCATCCAGTTCGATAAGCAAGCCCTTCGCCCATCTGGACGCGGCGGGGAGACGAAATGTCGTGCGGTATTTTTCATAGCGGAACCAGCCGCGCATTCCCAGCCCTTCGAAGATTCTGGCTAGGACTGTGTCATCGGCTACTTCAACCTCAATCTCTTCGCGCACTTTGTGGCGGTGGTTCTCTTGCGCACCCGCGGATGGCGCCGATCCCGCGACGATCGGCCTCTTGAAGGTCAGCAGAGTGCGCTTAGCTGGCGAGCCCTTGGCCTTCATCGATTTGGCTTCGGGCGTTTCGATTCGAATGCGGAGCAGTTGGCCGTGTTTGGCGAGGCCGCCGTCGGGCGTGTCGAAAATGACGTTCCATTCATGCACGCGACCTGATCGGGCTCCCACCGAGCGTACGCCCAGGCGCTTCAATGTACGCTTTAACGCCTTTGGATCGCTGATTCTCAGTTTGATTTCGATTTCCTTCGCCATCTCCATCCTCGCCGGTAGGCGGCGCGGCTTTGTCCCGCCGCGGACTTCCGTTAGTATAGCGGACGAACGTATTTCACCGTTGCCCAGCATGACCCGGCTAAATCCGGCCCAAAGCCCGGCGCCCGCGCCGCCGAGCGCACCAGATCAAGAGACTCATGAACCCAGACGCCAAAGCAGAAGCACCAGCATTTTCGAAAGAGACGACAAACAGTACTCCGCTTGCCCCGCCGTTCGCGCGCCGCGAGCCGGTCGAGACTATTGTGCACGGCGACCGACGGATTGATCACTACGCTTGGCTGCGCCAAAAAGAGAACCCAGAGGTCATCGCTTATCTCGAGGCGGAAAATGCCTACACCGACGCAATCCTGCGGCCCGCGGAATCTTTCCAGGAAGCGCTTTACCAGGAGATGCTCGGCCGGATCCTTCAGACGGATTTGAGCGTTCCCTACCGCTTGCGCGGCTTTCTTTATTTTACGTGCACGGAGGAGGGGAAGCAGTATCCAGTTCATTGCCGCCGCATTGACACTGGTGGCTCGCTGGACGAGATGCTTTTAGACCTGAATCATTTGGCGGAGGGCCACTCATTTCTCGGACTGGGCGCTTTCGATGTTAGCAACGACAATCAGCTTCTCGCCTACGCGCTGGACACCACTGGATTCCGGCAATACACGCTGCACATTAAGAATCTGTGGAGCGGCCGGGACTTCCCTGAGTCGATGGAGCGCGTGACCAGCGCAGCATGGGCGGCGGACAATCGCACGCTTTTCTATACCGTAGAAGACCCGACGACGAAGCGCGCTCACCGGCTCTATCGCCACTTGGCCGGGTCAGCGGAGCCGGACGCGCTGATTTATGAAGAGACCGACGAGCGTTTTCGTATCGAAATCGAGCGAACACGTAGCGGGGCCTTTCTTTTGCTCGTGATTGCGAGCCACACGACGAGTGAGGTGCGCTTTCTGCCTGCGGCGCTGCCGAACGGCGAGTTTCGCATAATCGCAGCGCGCGAGGCGGACCACGAGTATTACGTGGACCATCATCCGAATCCGCTCACGCGAGAAGCACGCGTGGCGAATCCGAATGACACAGGCGGCTACTTCTTCATCCGTACCAACTCTAGAGGCCGGACGTTTCGGCTCGTATGCGCACCCGTGACGGATCCGCAGCGCGCAAAATGGCGGGAGATCGTTCCGAATCGTGCGGATGTAATGCTCGCCGGGCTGGACGTATTTCGAACACATATCATTCTGACTGAGCGTGAAGGCGGTCTGCCTTATCTTCGTATTGTGGACCTTGGGGCTGAAGCACCCAATGCTCTCTCCGCATCGCACCGCATCGAATTCTCGGAGCCCGCGTACAACGCATCACTCGGAGATAACCCCGAGTTCGACGCATCCTTTGTGCGCTACCAATACGAATCCTTCGTAACGCCGCGTTCCGTGTTTGACTACGAGGTTCGAACGCGCGAACGCGTGCTCCGCAAAGAGCAGCCAGTGCTTGGCGGGTACGACGCCTCGCAATATGTCAGCGAACGGCTTCACGCCACGACGGAAGACGGGGCACGCGTGCCCGTTTCGATCGTCTATCGACGTGACACGCCGCTGGATGGCTCCGCGCCGTTGCTGCTTTACGGCTACGGCAGCTACGGCCACTCCATCGCCGTGAATTTCAGCTCCAACCGTGTGAGTCTTCTCAATCGCGGCGTGATTTTTGCTGTTGCGCACGTCCGCGGAGGCGGTGAGCTTGGGAAGCCGTGGCATGACGCTGGGCGACTGCGGCACAAGCGCAATACGTTTACCGATTTTATTGCCGCGGTCGAGCATCTCATTAGCGAGCGCTACTCGGCTTCGCAAAAACTGATTATCGAAGGCGGCAGCGCGGGTGGTCTGCTGATGGGCGCAGCCGCGAACATGCGGCCGGAACTTTTTCGGATGGTGATCAGTCATGTGCCGTTTGTCGATGTATTGAATACCATGCTTGACGCTTCGCTGCCGCTGACGGTCGGCGAGTATGAAGAGTGGGGCAACCCGCGTATCGCGGAAGATTATTTTTATATGAAGAGCTATTGCCCGTATACGAATCTTGCGGCCACGGCTTATCCGACGATGCTTGTGAAAACGGGGCTGAACGACAGCCAAGTCATGTATTGGGAGCCGGCAAAATATGTCGCGAAGTTGCGTACGCTGAAAACCGATGCGAATTTGCTGCTCTTGAAAACGAATATGGGCGCGGGGCACGGCGGGGCTTCTGGGCGTTACGATTATTTGCGGGAGATCGCGCTGGATTACGCTTTTCTTCTAAATGGGCTGGGAATCCACGAATGAGCGGAGCACGCAATTTGAGATTGGTTGCGTCCGCGGTTGTAGCGGCGCAGCATGCTGCGCCCCTACTGGCAAGGCTCGCTCGCTCGCGCGTGTTTGTGTTTTCGACGGTACGGGAAATACAGGCTGAGCAATGACCGAGCCGACCTCACCACTGATGCAGCAGTATCACGCGATTAAGACGCGGTATCCGCACGCGTTGTTGCTTTTTCGACTGGGCGATTTTTACGAGCTGTTCTACGAAGACGCCATCCTGGCTTCGCGCGAACTGCAAATCACTCTGACTTCTCGCAACCGCGAAAAAGGCCAGCCTATTCCCATGTGTGGCGTGCCCTATCACGCAGCCGATGGCTACATCGCGCGGCTCATCCGCGGCGGCTTCAAAATTGCGATTTGCGATCAGATGGAACTACCGGGGCCGGGTAAAAAGCTGGTGCGTCGCGAGGTGGTCCGCGTCATCACGCCGGGCACGGCCACCGACGGCTCGGTTCTCGACGCGCGCGAAAACAATTATTTGGCCGCCGTTGCGAAACATCCGTCTGGTTCGCCGGTTGGCCTGGCGTTTGTGGACCTTTCGACCGGCGAATTTCAGTCCACAGAATTTTCCGGGCCCGATGCCGACGAGGCTCTTCGCGACGAGTTGCAGCTTCTCCACCCGCGCGAAACGCTACTTCCCCGTCCGCAGCAGCTTTTCGAAACCGCGAAGAGTTCTCTGCTCGAAGGCACGGGTGGCGTAGAAAGCCGTCTTGAGGATTGGATTTTCCAGCGCGATTACGCCGAGCGGATTCTGCGCGAACAGTTTGGCATAGCAGAGCTCACGGGATTGGGCCTCGACGACCACCCGCAAGCGCTCGCCGCGGCCGGCGCCATCGTTCACTATCTGCGGGAAAACGCCGCTCGCGGCCCGGACACAGGCGCGGGCTCCACAAGCACGCAGCCGCAGAGCGTGGAAGCGCTGCAGCATTTGGATCGTGTGCGCTACTACGAGCAACACGAAACGCTTGTTCTCGATCCCGTCACCGTGCGCAACCTCGAGCTGATCACTCCGATTTTTACGGAGGAGTCTAACCGGAGCGGGCCTGTGACTCTCGTAGCCGCTCTTGACGCGACCGTTACCGGCATGGGTGCACGGCTTTTGCGTTCCTGGATTCTGCGGCCGCTTATCGATCGCGACGCGATCGAAGCGCGGCTCGAATCTGTTGCGCATCTCGTGCAGCAAACCGTGGTTCGCGGCGAAATCCGTAAAGAGCTGCGTGGCATACAGGATCTTGAGCGCCTCACGAGCCGCATCACTCTTGGCCTGGCCTCACCGCGCGAACTCGTCGCGCTCCGCAAATCGCTCGTCCAGCTTCCCGTGCTGAAGAATTTTTTGACGCCGCCACCGGTGGGTGGCAGCGCGCTGCTCCGCCATCTGTTCGGCGAAATTGACGAACTCACAGACGTGCGCGAGCGCCTGGAGCGCGCCATCGCCGACGAGCCTCCGGCTCTCGCCACCGATCCCGGAATGATTCGCAGCGGCTACGACGGCGAACTCGACGAACTGCGCAATCTCAGCCAGCACAGCAAACAAATTATTGCCGCGATGGAAGAGCGCGAGCGCAAGCGCACCGGAATTGCCTCGCTCAAGATTCGCTTCAATTCTATTTTCGGGTACTACATGGAGATTTCGAAGCCCAATCTCCATCTCGCGCCCCCCGACTATGAACGCAAGCAGACGCTTGTGAATGCGGAGCGCTTCACTTCTCACGAGCTCAAGGAATACGAGCGCAAGATTCTCGCGGCGGACGAGCACATTCTCGAAATCGAGCGCCAACTGTTCGTCGAGATTCGCTCGGGCATCGCCGCCCAGGCAATGCGCCTTCGCCGGACAGCCGCTGCCGTCGCGCAGCTAGACGTGCTCACTTCGTTCGCGAAGTTGGCCGCCGACCGCGGTTACGCGCGTCCAGAGTTCAACGCCACCGGCGAGTTGCTCATTGTCGGCGGCCGCCATCCCGTCATCGAAGAACTTCTTCGCCAGCGTGGCGAGCGCTTCGTTCCCAACGATCTCTGCTTCGACCCCGGACGGCAGCAGCTTTTGCTCATCACTGGCCCTAACATGGGCGGCAAGTCTACCTATCTTCGTCAAGCCGCGCTGATTGTCCTGATGGCGCAGATGGGCTCGTTCGTCCCGGCTCGCCAGGCCAAACTTCCTGTTACCGACCGCATTTTCACGCGCATCGGCGCCAGCGATAATCTCGCGCGCGGCCGCTCGACGTTTCTCGTCGAGATGAGCGAAGTCGCGGCGATTCTGCATCACGCGACACCATCGAGTCTTGTGCTTCTCGATGAAGTCGGCCGTGGCACCGCGACATTTGATGGCCTCTCCATCGCCTGGGCCGTCGTCGAGCATTTGCAGAAGCACACTCGCGCGCGCACGCTTTTCGCCACGCACTACCACGAGCTCACTGAGCTAGCCGATCTCCTCACCGGCGTGCAAAACGTCCACGTCTCCGTCAAGGAGACCCCCAACGAAATTATTTTCCTGCGCCGCGTCGAGCCCGGCAGCGCCGATAAAAGTTACGGCATCGAAGTCGCCCGCCTCGCCGGCCTCCCTCGTAGCGTCATCGAGCGCGCCCGCGAAGTCCTCAAAAAACACGAGCAGAGCGAGCACGCCCTCAGCGAAACACTCTCTCCCGGCGCGCTGGATGATCCGTCGGCGAATGCAGTCGGCGCTCTACCGGGAACCGCCGCCACTTCCCCGCACCGCCGCAACGGCCACCAGGAGGTTCTTTTCACCGCCCTCGACCGCGCCGTCCTCGACAAACTCCGCGGCGCAGACCTCGACCAACTCAAACCCCTCGACGCCCTCAATCTCCTAGCCGAACTGAAAAAGCAAATCTCCTGAACTTCGTGGCACAGCCAATCCTGGCTGTGCTTCTGACAGTTCCTTGCTCGCGTTCGCCCGAGTTCACTCTTTATCTCCGTCCTCCTCTGTCCGCTCTGTGTTCTCTGCGCCCTCTGTGTTTAAATCCAATCACAGACGATGGCAACCAAACCAATGCTCGTGCTTGGCCTCATGTCCGGCACCTCCGCTGACGGGATCGACATCGCACTCGCTAGCATCTCCGGCGCGCCACCGCATCTGCACGCAAAACTTCTCGGCCACACTTCGAACAAATTCCCTACGGCGTTGCGCAAAGAAATTCTGCGCGTCGCCGAGCAGCACCCCATCACAGCCGGTGAACTCAGCCAGTTGAATTTCCGTTTGGGAGAAGTCTTCGCGGAAGCTGCACTTGCCGCGTGTCGTGCCTTTCGCGTCTCACCAAAACGCATCGCGCTCATCGGCAGTCACGGCCAAACCATTTTCCATCAAGGAAAGCCCGTGCCCTATCTTAGCCGCCCCACAACTTCAACGCTGCAAATCGGCGAGCCATCCATCATCGCCGCGCGCACCGGCATCACCACCGTAGGCGATTTTCGCCCCGCGGACATAGCTCTCGGCGGCCAAGGCGCTCCGCTCGTCCCTTACGCCGACTATGTTCTCTATCGCCACGAAAAACTCGGCCGTGTCTCGCTGAATCTCGGCGGCATCGCAAACGTCACCGTGATTCCCGCGGCGGCGAAGCCGGAACAAATCTTCGCCTTCGATACCGGCCCCGCCAATATGCTCATCGACGCTCTAGTCGCTCATTTCAGCCACGGCCGCAAGCGCTTCGACAAAGACGCTCGCATCGCGCAAACCGGCCGCTCCATCCCCGCGCTTCTCAACGAACTGATGCGGGATCCTTATTTGAAGCTCGCTCCTCCCAAATCCACCGGCCGCGAATACTACGGTCAGGCATATCTGAAGAAGGTTCTCGCCCTCGGCAATAAGCATCGCGCCAAGTCCGCCGATTTGATCCGTGCAGCAACGATTTTCACTGCGCTTTCCGTCGTTGACGCGCTGAACCGCTTCGTCTTGCCCAAAACTAAGATCCATCAACTCATTGTTTCCGGTGGCGGGTCGAGGAATCCTCTTCTCCTAGTCCAACTCTCCGCCGCTCTAGGCAGCATCGAAATTCTTCCATCCTCTAGCTTCGGCATCCCCGAAGACGCTAAAGAAGCGTTTGCCTTCGCTCTATTAGCCTACGAATCTTTCCATGGACGCCCCGGAAATCTCCCGTCCGCCACCGGTGCGCGCGGCCCCGCCATTCTCGGTAAAATCTCCTATGCCCCGCCGCAATAGCGCCCAGCCCTCTCCGCGAACTCTGCGTCTATTCTGTGCCCTCTGCCTTTCATCTTCCAATCATCGAAACGCTAAAAACGAATTTAGGCCCACCTATAAGCCGGAAACTTGGGAAGACAGCACTACGAATTCGGATAGGCCTTCGGTCGATTCGATCCCGTACGGCTCGGCACTGACGCGGACCAGTTCTCTTGCTCCTAGATCCTTCCATCGGTTCAATACCTTGCAGCAAGCGCTGCCGTTCTGCGGATATACACTCGTCGCATCTAACATCACGTCGGTAAATATAGGGACCTTGTCGATCAGCGTGTGGAGACGGCCATCCGCGTCTTCGAACTCGCACGCCACAAAACCGGGCTGAGCATCATCAACAAACCGCACGATTCGCATTGCGAGCTGATTCAACCTGAACACTCCGTGAAATTCATAGGTGCAGCCAAACAGGAAGAACTCTCGTTCCCTACTTCAGCGCCTTCTCAATATCCGCCACGGGAATCGCACCTTCCCGAATGATCTTCCACGCTCCGCCATGCACATGAATGATGGTCGATCCCATCGTCGCGCCGGTCTCCCCGCCATCCAGAATCAGCGGCAGGCGTCCGCCGAGCTGTTTCACCAACTGCTCGGCGTTCGAGCACGACGGAAATCCGGAAATGTTCGCGCTAGTTCCCGTGATCGGCCCGTCAAACTCCTCAATCAACCTGCGCGCCACATCGCTCTTCGGCCAGCGCAACGCCACTTTTCCCGTGTTCGCTGTCACTTTCAGCGGCAAGCGGTTCGCTGCATCCACAACCAGCGTCAGCGCGCCCGGCCAAAACTCCTGCGCCAGCCGCAAAAAAATCTGCGGCACTTCGCGTGCGAGTTGCATGGCCTGTTCAAGCGAACGCACCAGGATGGGCAGCGCACGCGTCTCTGGGCGCCCCTTCACCCTGTAAATTTCATCCACGGCGGCGAGATTAAACGGGTCGGCAGCCAGCCCGTAAAAAGTGTCGGTAGGGATAGCGACCACACTTCCCCGTGTGAGAAAGTCCGCCGCGTAGCGCAGCACTTCCGCTTCCGGATTTTGCGCATTCACGCGCAGCAGTTCTGCCGGCAACTTTTTGGCCTTTGGCGAAGCCGCAATCTGGTCCGTTGGCGCTTCGCTAGCAATTTCAACAATCCGGCGACGCTAACACACCCATCTACCGCATGCAATAAGAGCCTGCCGGAAAGGCTCACTTGGGCGAGTCAAACTCCCTTGCTCACGGTCACAAGCCCTCGCGCAGCGTCAAGATTCCCACGCGTAACTCGGGCACTGACCAGGGCATCCAATTAACAGTGATTGCCTTCTCCATTCTCGATCTTTCGCCGATTCCCCAAGGCGCAACTGCCGCCGCCGCGTTGCGCAACTCGCTCGATGTCGCGCAGCACGCGGAAGCCTGGGGCTACAACCGCTTTTGGCTGGCGGAGCACCACAACATGCCCGGCATAGCCAGCGCCGCCACGTCGGTCGTTATTGGCTATGTGGCTGGAGGCACCAAGACCATCCGCGTCGGCTCCGGCGGCATCATGCTGCCGAATCATTCGCCGCTCGTCATCGCGGAGCAATTCGGCACGCTCGCTTCGCTCTACCCAGACCGTATCGATCTCGGACTTGGCCGCGCTCCCGGTACCGATCAGCCCACCATGCGCGCCATGCGCCGCAACATAGCTTCCACTTCCGACAATTTCCCGCAGGACGTCGAGGAACTGCAATCCTATTTCGAGCCTGCCGCACCCAATCAAAGAATTCGCGCCGTTCCCGGCGCTGGCTTACGCGTACCCATTTGGCTGCTCGGCTCAAGTCTCTTCAGCGCGCAACTTGCCGCCGAGCTCGGTCTGCCCTTTGCGTTTGCCTCGCATTTCGCGCCCGCCGACATGATGCAGGCGCTCCACCTCTATCGCGCGCAGTTCAAGCCATCTCGGCAACTCGATCGCCCTTACACCATGCTGGGTCTGAACGTCATCGTCGCCGAGACCGACGCCAAAGCGCGCTATCTATTCAGTTCGGTCCAGCAAGCCTTCACAAATCTTCGCCGCGGCACTCCCGGCCAAATCCCTCCGCCCATCGACGACATCGATTCCTACTGGTCGCCCGCGGAGAAAGCCTCCGCCAGCATGACCCTCCTCTGCTCGGCCGTGGGCTCTCCTGAAACCGTCGAGCGGGGCATACTCAAATTCATCGAAGTCACGCAACCCGACGAAATCATTGCCACAGCGCACATCTACGATCACTCCGCTCGCCTGCGCTCATTCGAACTTCTCGCGGAAATTCCCCGTTTCTTGAGTTCACCGACCGGCGGTACAATCCACGCGACAGTCACCGCAGATTAGAGGTCAAATGCAGTTTGGCATGACGTCGCCCGACATCTACATCGGTGCTGCAATCCTCTTTTTCTTGCCCTGCTTGTTGCTCTACCTTGCTTGTAGAGGCCAAATTCAGTCGAAGTCCCAAGCGCCCCTCCCCAGATGGCGAAAATACTTCGTGATTGGGGCATTGTGCGGTGCAGGTTTGGCAACGGTTTTGCACATCGTGTGGAATGCATCATGGCTTTACAGCGGTGGAAGTCCGCACGGAATGGGAGCTGGGCCGGGAATCTGGCGGTCGATTGGCCCCATTCTCGTGTGGACTTTCTTTGCCGCAACTGCTCTGAGCCTTTTCGGCAAGGGAAAAGTGAGAGCTCTGCTGATCGGTTGGTCTGTGTCGATGTACTTCGTCTTCGAAGCGATCTACATGCTGCAATTTGACTGAGACGCGACTTCAAGACCCAACGGATAGTCGGATTACCTTCAACACCCCGAAATTTGCTACGCTCGCCTAATGGCCACTCCCGGCAAATCTGGGCGCAGCGCAGCAAATGCTCCTGCCCCCGCGCCCGGAGTCCTTACCAGCCGCGAGAATCGCTGGCTCAAAGAGTTCCGCATGGCGCTCCGTGGCGGTCTGCCCACGGAGTCCGGCTCCGTCGGAGTCGAAGGCGTCCGCCTGGTCGAAGAGGCCTTGCGCTCCGGCTGCCCCATCGAAGCGGTCCTTTTCAGCGAATCCGGCGAACGCCATCACCAGCGACTCGCTCCCCTAATCGACAGGCCAGAAATGGCTTTCCCCACGCTTCGCACCACCGATCGCCTCTTTGAAGGCCTAGCCGATACCGAACATCCCCAAGGAGTCGCCGCGCTGGTCCGTCCCCGCACCTCGACGCTCGACGAATTGCTCCGCACACCGATTTCCGCGTGCGCTCCGCTTCTTGTGGTCCTCGCTGGCGTCCAAGACCCCGGCAATGTCGGAACGATTCTGCGTACCGCCGCCGCCTTCGGCGCCACTGGTGCCATCACAGCCGCTTCCGGCCAATCGGGCACCGCCAGCCCGTTTTCGCCGAAAGCCCTTCGCGCTTCCGCTGGTGCAGCGCTTCATCTCCCCGTTCTTCCAGGAATGTCGCTGCCGATTCTCCTCACGCAGCTCAAAATCGCAAATGTTCGCACGCTAGCGTCCAGCGTGCGCGACCCACACGATGGCGAATCGCGCGTTCTCTCACCGTGGGAAGTAGACTGGTGCGAGCCTGTCGCGTTGCTTGTCGGCAACGAAGGCGCAGGCCTGCCCGAAGAAGTCGAACGCAGCGCCGACGCTCGCATTCGCATCCCCATGGCCAGCGGCATCGAGTCGCTGAACGCCGCCGCGGCCGCTGCCGTACTCTTTTACGAAGCAGCCCGCCAGCGGAACTCTCTCTTGGAAAAAACCGGGGCCAAATCGTGAGCCTTTTCTCCAAATTGCCGCAGCCCGCGTTTGAAGACTCGGCGCACCAACCCCTCGCCGAGCGCATGCGCCCTCGCACGCTCGACGAATTCATTGGCCAGGAGAAACTCCTCGGTCCCGGCAAACCGCTCCGCCAGCAAATCGAAAACGACGAAATCACCTCCATGCTGCTGTGGGGTCCGCCAGGCTGCGGCAAAACCACGCTTGCGCGCTTGATTGCTCGCCTCACGCGCTCGGAATTTGTCGCCTTCAGCGCCGTACTCACCGGCATCAAGGAAATCAAGGAAGTCATGGCGGCCTCCGAGCACAAGTCCCACGGAGGCCAGCGCACCATCGTCTTCGTCGACGAAGTTCATCGCTTCAACAAGGCTCAACAGGATGCTTTCCTTCCCTACGTCGAAGCCGGTCACATTACCTTCATTGGCGCGACCACTGAAAATCCCTCGTTCGAAGTCATCTCGCCGCTTCTCTCACGCACCAAGGTCTACGTCCTCGATCCGCTCACCACGCCGCAAATTGTTGATTTGCTTCGCCGTGCCATCGCCGACAAAGAGCGCGGCCTCGGAAACGAGAACGTCGAAGCCAGCGACGATGTCCTCTTTCGCATCGCGTCCTACGCCAACGGCGATGCCCGCTCCGCCTACAACACCCTCGATCTCGCCACTCGCAGCGCTAAACTCGGCTCCTCCGGCGCGCGCACCATCACCCGCGAACTCCTCGAAGACGTCCTCCAACGCAAGCTCCTCCGTTACGACAAAGCCGGCGAAGAGCATTACAACCTCATCTCCGCGCTCCACAAATCCGTGCGCAATTCCGATCCCGACGCCGCTCTCTACTGGCTCGCGCGCATGCTCGAATCCGGCGAGGATCCGCTCTACCTCGCCCGCCGCCTGGTCCGCATGGCCAGCGAAGACATTGGCCTCGCCGAACCCGGCGCTCTCGCCGTCACCCTAGCCGCCAAAGACGCCTTCGATTTTCTCGGCGTACCCGAAGGTAATCTCGCGCTCGCGCAAGCCGCCGTCTATCTCGCACTCGCGCCAAAATCCAATGCCGTTTACACTGCTTACGGTGAAGTCCTCGATGACGTGCACAAAACCGAAGCCGATCCCGTACCACTACATCTCCGCAACGCCGTCACCGGCCTCATGAAAAATGTCGGCTACGGCGAAGGGTACAAATACGCCCACAATTTCGATGAAAAGGTGACGGACATGACCTGCCTCCCCGACAATCTCGCCAGCCGCACCTACTACAAGCCCACCGACCAGGGCTTCGAACAGCGCCTTCGCGCTCGCCTAGACGAAATTCGCAAGGTAAAATCTCGTTCTCCGTCCTTGGAATGAGGTGAGCATGAACTGGAAGACCGGCGTCTCGGCCCTTATCCTCATCCTCGGCGCTTTTCTGGCTGCTCGACCGCTCTCTGCCGATCGGCCCGTCAGCCGTCCGCACATCTTCGGGTTTAGGGATGTGACTGTTTTCTCATCCGATTTGCCCGCGACTCGCGTTTTCTATCGCAAGGTTCTAGGCATGCCGGAAGATCGTTGTTTAACGTGCGAAAGAATCTCCGGAGAACGCTTTATCGTCAATGGGTGGCAGTCCATCATCCCATTGGAGCCGGTGCCTTCCCCGCCTCCCCCGACTCCCTCTAACTTGCTGTCGAGGATCGTTTTCGGCACGGACAACCCACGGGAGCTTCGCCGATACCTCACTGCGCAAAACATTCACGTCGAGCCGCCAATCCCCAAAGTTCATCCGGAGTGGGACGATTTTTTCTTCGTCACCGATCCTGAAGGGAACCGCATTTATTTCGCGCCAGGTGCTCCTGTGCCTTGGCTCGCACCGGGGGAACCACCAGTTGTGAATGGCCTCTTGCCGGGAATGCACCTCATCCACGCCGGCTTCATTGTCCGCGACCGCGCCGCCACCGAACACTTCTACAAAGACATTCTCGGCTTCCGTCCCTACTGGCACGGCGGCATGAAAGACGACCAGACCGACTGGGTTTCCATGCAAGTCCCCGACGGCACCGACTGGCTCGAATTCATGGTCAACGTCTCGCCCGACGCCGATCAGCGCCTGCGCGGCATCATGAATCACATCGCCATCGGTGTCCCCGACATCCACGAAACCGAGAAGCTCCTCAAAGCCGCCGGTGCGCCTGTAAACGAGGAACCAGAAATCGGCCGCGACGGAAAATGGCAACTCAATGTCTACGACCCCGACCTCACACGCGTGGAATTTATGGAATACAAGCCCGCCCAAAAGCCTTGCTGCTCCGAGTACACCGGCCCGCACCCCGGACCGCAGCAGTGAGTCATTTCCCAAACAATCCCGCCCCATGTCAAAATACTTCGGGCACCCACGGAACCCAGAGGGCGCCAAATCCCCGAGGTCATTGAATGAAAAAGATTGCATTGCTGCTCGCGAGTTTGCTCTTGTGCGTTTCGGTCGTTGCGAAGCGCAAAGTGCCGAAGCGTCCGCCCATTCTCGGTATCGCCGGCGTCACCATTCTTGTTTCGGACGTAGCCGAAGCGCGCAAGTTCTATCTAAAACTCATCGATCCGGGCCGCTCCTGCGAATATTGCGATACGCGATCTGCTCAATTCGTGTTCCTCCCTAGCGGCCAGCGAATTAAGTTCGAAAAAGCTCCCGTTCCCCTTCCTGCGAACCTTTTGGCCGAAGTGTCCTTCCTCACCAATGACCTTGAGGGATTCAAAAAATATTTCAACTTCAACAAAGTCGATTTTGACGAGGTCAAGAAAAAGCACGGTGGCGAACTCATCCGTCTCTTGCTCACGGATGCCGAGGGGCATCACATCTCGATTACGGACTCCTATCACCTGGCCAACTCGGAAGACCTGAACGCCGGTTTACCTCCGACAAATCTTTCCAATCCGGTTCGCATTATTCATGCAGGCTTCGTCGTTAAGAATCGCGAGTCCGCCGATCGTTACTTTGTTAATGAACTTGGCTTCCGTCCTTATTGGCACGGCGGCATGACGGAAGAACGGGACGACTGGGTCGCCATGCAAGTCCCCGAAGGCACCGATTGGGTCGAGTACATGCTCAATATTTCGCCCGATGCCAATAAACACACGCGCGGCGTTATGAACCACATCTCTCTCGGCGTTCCGGATATCCACGCCATCGCCGACCAGGTCACGAAAGCCGGCATCAAACTCTCCGAACAACCCAAAATCGGCCGTGACGGCAAATGGCAGCTCAACATCTACGACGCCGACGACACTCGCATCGAATTCATGGAATTTAAGCCCGTCCAAAAACCATGCTGCTCCGAATTCACCGGCCCGCACCCTGGACCTAAGCCGTGAGCAGTCTTTGCTGCGCCACTATTCGCAAGCTAAAATTATCTGGTGGAGAGAATCCTGAGGACATGTCGTGAAAACCTTCCTAGCCGGATTCGTTGTGCTTCTTACTGTCTCGTTGCCAACAGAGGGCGAATTGTATCGTCCAAAAATCTATGGAATCTCCTTTGTTCGCATCAAGTCCACCAGTCTCGACAAATCGGCTGCCTTCTATTCCAAGATTCTCGGCCTTAATTCGCATGCCAATGGATGCAAAAACGTCTCAGCTCCGTGTTTTGTCGTTAATGTTTCCGAACACATCGAGATCGCGCAAGCGGCTGGGGATGCCAGCGCGTCGTTTCTTGATGAAATCGGCTTCTCGACAGCCAGCGTGACGCTTATGCGCGACTACCTCGTCGCTCAGGGAATCAACGCCACGGAAGTCACTCGGGGCGAAAACGGTTTGCAATTCTTTGAATGCCAGGACCCTGAGGGTCATCAGGTTGCATTCGTCGATCCTCCTCCCGCTCCTGACGCAAGTTACATTACCCCGAGTCAAGTGGGTATTCGACTCCTACATGCTGGATTTGTTGTGAAGGATCTCGCCGCGGAAAACCGCTTCTACCTTGATCTCCTCGGTTTCCGTCCTTACTGGTACGGAGGATTCAAGGACCAAGATATCGATTGGTACGAAATCCAAGTCCGCCACGGGGACAGTTGGATCGAATACATGCTGAATATTCCCCCCAACGCCGACCACAAAGAACTCGGCGTGCAAAACCATTTCTCTCTCGGCGTGAAAGATGCCCAGGTTGCCGCGGCTCAATTGCGCAGGAACGGATTGCAAACGTTTGACGGCCCGGAAATCGGCCGCGATGGAAAAAACAGTCTCGATGCCTACGACCCCGACGGCACCCGCGTCGAAATAATGGAATTCACGCCATCGAAGCCGCCGTGCTGCCATCCTTACACTGCGGCCCACCCCAAACCATGACCCGATCTTCTCTCCTCAACCTTCTCCGCTCGCTGATTTGCGTGCTCATTGGCCTGTGTTCGTTTCCGGCTGCTCGCGCGCAGGATCTCGACAAGCCCCTCCAAAACATCGACGATGAAATCACCGCCTTCTCTTTCGCTCCCGACGGCCGCATCGTCTATTCCGCCCGCCGCAACATCAAAACCAAAAAATACGACCTCCAGCACGACGACATCTGGCTCCAGGAAACCAACGGCAAGCGCCGCCGCCTGCTCCAAGGCGACAAGTTCAACCGCGGCGACGCCCTTTTCTCTTACGCCGTCGACGCCTTCCACTGGTCTCCCAACGGCCGCATGTTCCTTGCGCAGCTTTTCACCACCAGCGTCGTAGACGAAGGCGGCCGCACCGAAGATTCCTCCATGACTCTCGCGCTCGAGGATAGCGGCAAGGAAATCCGCATCGGCAAGGGCGAAAGCCTCATCAAGGACTGTTACAACGCCACCTGGCTACAGGACAACGCCACCATCGTCTATCTCGAAGAAGCCATCAAGCCGCACATGCTCTTTTCTTTTCGCTACACCAATGTCACGACTGGCCCGGCCGGTCTTGCCTTCGAGGGCCGCACCTTCATCGACTCCGATCGCATCCCGCACACGAATGCCGCCATCGCTGTGGAACAAGACCGCGCCCAATCCGGCCCTCCGCGCCTTCAGCGCCTCGAACTTCTTGCGCAGGACGATAAGGAAGTCGCCACACTCGAAGGCTACGCCGGCGGACTCTCCGTTTCACCCAGCGGCAAAAAAGTCGCCTATTTCATCGACAGAGAAGTGCTGGAGGTTCGCGACCTCGCCGCTCCTGATCACTTTGTCCACCTGCGCGTGGGCCTCGGCGTTTTCCATTGGTCTCCCGACGAAAATCGCATCATGCTCAAGCGCGCCGTCGAACGAAAATCCGGCGACCTCGTCTGGATCGCCCTTCCCGAACTCCCCGCGCAAAAACCCGGCAATGCCGTCCCCATTCTCCAACCCACGCCGCAACCGCTCCTCCACGGCCTCTCCATTCGCGAATTCAACATCTCCCTCGACGGCCGCTTCTTGGCCGTTATCCTCCCCGGCAAACGCAACCTGGCAATCTTCCCCCTTCCGTTGTAGGGGCACGGCATGCCGTGCCCGGTGGTCACATTGCTGTGCCTCTCCGCGTTGCTGTGCCCCTTCCCATTCCGTGCAACGCCTTCTTCTTCCTCCCAAAATAAAAATCCCGCGCATCAAATCCGCGCGGGCCAAACCTTTTTCCGAAATTCGATCCTACTTCATCTCAACTCTTTC
>Ga0210384_10001272_pt1 | contig 34948 bp, 40 predicted proteins | sample IncBWH2MmetaG_FD_160574 | JGI IMG/M metagenome (GOLD analysis project Ga0210384, IMG submission 160574) | Forest soil microbial communities from Barre Woods Harvard Forest LTER site, Petersham, Massachusetts, United States - Inc-BW-H-2-M | ecosystem: Environmental > Terrestrial > Soil >...
AGGCGGTGAATCATATCAATCAATTCACCAGCGTGACTCTCTTCTTCAACATGAAGCCCGGCTACACAGTGGGTCAGGCCACGCAGTTCGTCGAGGACACGGCGAAACAGATTCTGACCCCCGATGTCCAGGGCCAGCTACAGGGCGAGGCTCTCATCTTCAGAAACACAGTTTCTGACCTGCTTACGCTCATGCTGGTCGCTGTGTTCGTGATGTACGTCATTCTTGCGATTCTTTATGAGAGTTACCTGCACCCGATCACGGTGCTGTCGTCACTCCCTGTTGCCTTGGTCGGTGGACTGTTCACCCTGTGGCTGTTCGGTGCAGAAGCATCACTGTACGCGTATATCGGAATGTTCATGTTGATGGGCATTGTGAAAAAGAACGGCATCATGATCGTGGACTTCGCGGAACAGCGAGTGCGGCAGGGAGTCGAGGACGATCAAGCGATTCACGACGCCAGCATGGAACGTTTCCGTCCCATCATGATGACAACCATGGCGGCGTTACTGGGCGCTCTGCCGATCGCACTCGGTTACGGGGCGGACGGGTCATCACGCAGACCACTCGGCCTCGTGGTGATTGGTGGACTGATCGTCTCGCAGTTTGTGACCTTATACGTCACGCCCGCCATCTATCTCTATCTTGAAGAATTCCAGGAGAAGGTGCTCGACCGTTTTTCATTCTTCCGATCGGGTCGTGAGCAGGCGCCTTCGGAAAGCCCGGCTTTTGCGATGCAGGAAGCCGATGGGGACTAAGATCATGACTCGATATTTCTTACAAAATCGCTTCCGTTCGGTGCTTTTGGTGTTCGCGGGGATCAGCTTCCTGAGTGGTTGCGCGGTCGGTCCCAACTACAAGAGACCGTCAGTAAAGGTTCCGACGACGTATCGGGCACCTGTCGCGGACCAGACCTCAGCGAATTCACCGGCTCAGCTGCCGGCCAGTGCTGAACCCCCAAAGGCGTCTGCTGCCTCACTTGGCGATGAAAAGTGGTGGGAGGTCTTCCAGGACCAAGAGTTGCAAGAGCTAATTCGGACGGCACTCAAGAATAACTATGACGTGCGTATCGCGGCCACGCGGGTTCTTCAGGCCAAGGCTCAAGTGGGAATCATGCGTGCCGACCAACTGCCTACGCTCAGTGCGGGCGGCGCGATCAACAGCGTACAGAATCCTAAGATTGGTCCGATTCCGTCGTACGAGCTGACACAAGGGCAGGTGACCGCGTCGGCCGCTTGGAACCTCGATTTTTGGGGAAAGTACCGGCGAGCGACGGAAGCGGCCAGAGCGACGCTGCTGGCGAACGAATGGGCGCAGAAGCAAGTGATCGCAACCTTGGTTGCCGATATGGCTACGGACTACTTCCAACTGCGGCAGCTGGATCTTGAATTGGAGATCGCGAAACGAACTCTGAGTTCACGCCAGGATTCGCTGAACCTGACGCAAACGCTGGAGCAGCACGGCATCGATTCGCTGCTCGATGTGCGGCAGTCCGAACAGTTGGTGTATACCGCAGCGACAGAACTTCCTGATCTCGAGCGGCAGATCGGACAGTTGGAAAATGCAATCAGCATTCTTCTGGGAAATAATCCTGGCGATGTTCCGCGTGGTTTGAAACTGACGGAGCAGCCTCATCTGCCGGAGGTTCCCGGCGATCTTCCCTCCGCGCTTCTGGAACGGCGGGCGGATGTTCGTGAATCGGAGGCAAACCTGATCGCTGCGAATGCCCAAATCGGCGTAGCTCGGGCAGCCTACTTCCCTCAGATTTCTCTCACCGGATCCGCAGGATACGAAAGCCCCGCGCTGACCAACCTGTTCACTGGATCCGCAGGCCTCTGGAATCTGGCTTCCTCGATTAGTCAGCCGATCTTCGAAGGCGGTCGCCTCAAGTCCAACGTTCGCCTGGCTGAAGCGCAGCACGAACAATTGCTGTTGATCTATCAACAAACGATTCAGGGGGCGTTTCGTGACGTCTCGAACGCGTTGATTGCGTATCAAAAGTTTCGGGAATTTCGGGTTCAGCAACAGCGCCTCTTCGAATCAGCCCAGGACGCGGCTCACCTTTCCGAGGTGCGTTTCAAGTCCGGAACCACCGATTATCTCGAAGTGCTAACCAATGAAACCAATTCTTTCTCGGCAGAGTTAACACTGGCCCAAGCGCAAGGGAATGAACTCATCGCTCTGGTGCAACTCTATCAGGCTCTTGGTGGGGGATGGCAGGAGTAATGCAGTCGATTTCTCGGTTGTTGCGGAAGCTTTCCAGAAACACAAGTGCGAGCAAACTTTTGATCTGGAGCACCACGTCTCCGTTTTGATTCCGAGTGTCCGAAACTCTTCGTGCTATCATTCTTCGCGTTGGGAGGACGTGCCGATGAGCGACAAACCACAATCCGACGAGTCCGACAAGCCATCCGTCACGCTGCCCGGAACCGTTGAAAAGATCATTAAACCGGTTCTGCCCGACGAACCTGAAAAAGCGCAGATTGCCATCGAAGGGGCCGATGATTTGTATCGGGAAATTCGCATCGACAACAAACTCCAAAATGAGAAGGGTGAGGATGTAAGCCTAAAACCGGGTGCTCAGGTGCAGGTCACGGTCGAAGCGGAGCCTAAGGCAACGACGCCTAAGAAAACCGCGTAAGGCAAACAGTCGGTTTACAATCATTTTTTCCGGCTAGCTCGCAGCTCGGCATGAATACGACTTTGGCTGGGCCTATCGCAGCTTCAGTTTTTCAACTTTTGAGTCCAGTTCAGTACGACCGACATGGACATAGTTCCCGCCTTCAGTTGGGTATTGATCAGGAATCTTTGCCCGTCTGTGGATACGTCATAGTTGGCCTGCTCCGAAGTGGCGTTCATTTCTCGAGGGTTCGCCTGAAATAGCGCTGTCGGTGTGCTGGCATCGAAACTCGCTCCGAGGTTTACAGACGTGACCATGATCTTCCCATCCGGAGCCAGGTAGAACAGCTCTTTGCCATCGCTTCGCCATTTCGGCTGATCTCCTCCCCCATTGGAGAGTTGCCATTTGCCATGCGCCTCGGGAAATGAAGTTACGTAAATCTCCCATCGTCCACTCTCATTCGAGGCGTACGCCACCCATTTGCCATCCGGCGAAAAGCGCCCGTTCTTGAGAGATGCGGTCGCTTTCAGAAGCTGGCTGGGCTCGAGGGCCGGGAAACTGAAAAACCACAGATCCTGGCCTCGCTCATAGAGCACATACTTACCATCGCGCGACCAGTCGTTTGGAAATCGGTCGGGACCGTCCTGGGGAATGAGCTTTTCCTCTTGCGCGCCGGTGGCGTCTTTCAGATACAAATCAAACCTCAGTCCACGATTCGAGCCAAATACGATTTGCCTACCATCTGGACTCCAGATCGGCATGGAGTCAATGGAGGGGTCGAAGGTGAGCCGCTTGGCACTCTGGTTTTGAAGATCGTAAGTCCAGACATCCGTGTTCTGGCTCGCAGGGTCGGTTGTGTCTGAGGCCACGAATCTGCCATCGGGAGATAAAAAAATATTGCCGTAGACGCCCGGCTTTACGGCCGATCCAATCTCTTGACCTTTCCGATCGAACCACGCCAGTTGAGAAGCGCCCGAATCTGCAGTTTTTTGTGCTACTAACAATCCGATGTCCGAAGCCCCGAAAACCGCCCTGGAGATTCGCGGCCAGAATTGAATATCGGTGAGGATTGGGATCGGCCCACCACTCAAATCAAATCTCTTTGCGTCGAAACGCTGAGCAAAAAGGGTTTGATCGCGGTAGAAGACCAGATACCCCGGCGCGGCATAAGTGGCGTTGCCCGTGGCCTTGGTAACGAAGTGCCTCTCACTAGAATTCAATGAACCCACGTAGATCGAATGCAATCGATCCTTTCGGCCAGAGAGGTTGATTGCGGAATATAAGTAATGGATGCCATCCGGCAAAAATACCGGCCAGCGATGGCTGTCTTCATCCAAGCTTTTGTCCGGAATGGTGATCTGAGTTGGTGTTCCACCCGACGCCGAAATTCGATAGAGACCAACCCCCAATAATCCTGTCGGAGTAAAGAGGATGACCCCATCTTTATTCCACGCGCCACCCCGGCCCGTGGGCGCATCGCAGAGCGTTTGCACCGGTCCGCCCGATAACTCCAGCTTCTTCAGCTTACCTTCCGCAAAAAAACCGAGCGACCTCCCATCAGCAGACCAGAATGGAAAGTTGGCGCCTCCAGTGTTGGCAAGGCTGGTCGCCTCTTGCGATCCCGGTTCGTAGATCCAGAGGACGTTGTTTTGTTCAGAACCGCGATGACCCACAACTGCTACTGTGTGTCCGTTGGGAGAAACCGCCACATCTCGAGCTGCAAATGGCAGGGGAGCAGAAAAGTACGTGATCGTGTCCGCAGATTTGGAACTGCGCCATAACACGGCGAGCCCAATCAACAGGACGGCAAGACCGCAAGCGACGAGCCACGGGAGCCACCCTCGCTGGTTACTCTTTTCCGGTTGCCGCAGAGCCTGGGTCCCGCTCTGCGCGATCCACTTCAACTGCAGCTTCACATCGTGGACTGCCTGGAACCGGTCATCGGGATTCTTTGCCAGACAGGTATTGATTAAGTGCTCGAGGGCCCGCGGGGTGAGCGGCTGTATCGCCGAGATAGGTTCCGGCTCTTTCTCGAGAATCGCACTCGCCACGCTGATCTGGCTTTTGCCCACGAACGGTCTGCCGCCGGTCACCATCTCATAAAGAACTGCACCTAAGGCAAACAGGTCTGATCGGGCATCTGCCTCCTTGCCCTCAATCTGCTCCGGCGCCATGTACTGGATGGTGCCGACGATCGTACCCGCAGTAGTCAGCGGCGACATGGGGCTAGCTTCTGTCATTGTCCGCGCCGCCGATAAAAGGGGGACGCTCGAAGCTGCCGCAGTTAAGCCCGCAGCTGCGGACTTCGCCAAACCGAAGTCCATCAGTTTGGCACCAGCCTTCGTCAGCATGATGTTGCCAGGCTTGAGATCGCGATGAACAATGCCTTGGTGATGTGCGACCTCGAGCGATTCGGCGACAGCGATTCCGATCCGGAGGACCTCGTGCATCGGCATCACGCCCTTGCGCAGCCTCTCCGCCAAGGTTTCTCCCTCCAAAAACTCCATGACAAGATAATCGGTGCCGTTCTGTGAGCCGATGTCGTAAAGCTGGCAGATGTTGGGATGGTTCAGCGAAGAAATCGTCCTGGCTTCGCGCTCCATGCGCTGCTTCAATTCCGGCGAAGAAGAAAGGTGAGCAGCGAGGACCTTGATTGCTACGGTGCGGTCCAGCCGCGTATCGCGGGCGCGATAAACCTCTCCCATGCCGCCGGCACCAAGCAGCGACTCGACTTCATAAGGGCCAAGCTTTGCTCCGGTGGTGAGGGCCATCCGTGCGCGCCATTATAACCTCAAGGCTTGCGGCCCGAGAGAACAGATCGATTTCGGCTGATAGTCGGCAATTAGGAAGCTATCCCCATGCGTTGCGGCTGCGGACCTGCGAACTTTCGCTGCAACTAGAGACCACTCGGTCTCATCCAATTGTGATAGAGTGCCGGCGAAAGCGGCAGGCGGTCGGCAAATTAGCTGCTCTAGGAGTACTGAAGTGCGCAAGGGCGAGCAGACCCGGCAAGAAATCATTCGGAAGGCGGCACCGATCTTCAATCAGAAAGGCTATGAGGGCGCCGCGCTCTCTGATCTGATGCGAGCCACCGGGTTAGAGAAGGGCGGAATTTACCGGCACTTTGGGAGCAAACAAGAGCTTGCGGGGGACGCCTTCGACTACGCGTGGAAAATCGCCATGGATACGCGTTTCGAAGGAACGGAGAAGATCCTGAACACGGTTGACCGCTTGAAGCAGATCGTGCGGAACTTTCGGGACCGGCGCGGTGGCCTGGTGCCGGGAGGGTGTCCGCTGCTGAATACGGCCATCGATTCTGACGACGGCAACCCGCAATTGCGAGTGAAGGCTCGGAGAGGTCTCAGTTTGTGGCTCGATCGCCTGCAATCGATTGCCGAGGACGGGCAACGGCGAAGCGAGGTCGGTTCCGATGTCGATCCCGCGAAGTTGGCAACATTGATTGCCAGCACGCTCGAAGGCAGCTTGATGGTGAGTCGTCTGCAGCGGAGGGACGGGCCCCTCGATCTTGCCTGCCGTCATCTGGAGGAATATCTCGAAACCGAGGTTCGCGCGCGACAATCGAAAGGTGGGGTGGGCAAGTCATGAGCGCTCAAGAGATTCCAGTGAAATCCGATTTTAGGGAGCGGGCAAAAGCGAACGACGTCCCCGTGATGCGTCTGATTGGATTTGAGGCAGGAGAAATTGCTGACGGGCGGGCGACAGTCGTTTTGACAGCCGGGCCTCAGCATGCAAATCCCATGGGGACGCTGCACGGCGGCATCCTTTGCGACATTGCTGACGCGGCAATGGGTATGGCCTTTGCCAGCACGCTCGCCCCGGAGGAATCGTTTACAACCGTTGAATTGAAAATCAATTTCTTTCGTCCGGTTTGGGAAGCACAACTCAAAGCGGAGGGTATCGTGGTGCAGCGAGGGCGCACGATCGGCTATGTGGAGTGCACCATCACCGACCAGAGGAACGAATTGATAGCGAAAGCGGCTTCCACTTGCATGGTGCTCCGCGGCCAGAAAGCCGCAGGGCGGTAATCCGCTCATCGTAGAATTGGGTTTTTTAGGGCAGTACCCCGCCACCGACCGAGGCTCCAACGGCGCGAGAATTTTCAGAGGTTCACTTTACCCGCCTTCCTCAAAATTATCTTGCCCATGGCGCGACCGATCGGTCTCTATTGTCATCTGATCCAGAGACTGATTAAGAGAAATCTCAGTTCGAAATCGTAGCGGGCACAGAGAAACTTCAAAGGAGAATCAAATGGCAGAGACATACAAGGCAGTGGAAGTCTCGGCGCCGGGCACGCTTCGCGTAGTGGAACGGCAAATCCCCGAGCCTGGAACAGGTCAAGTTCGGATTCGGGTCGAAGCATGCGGAATCTGTCACACCGACGCCGCCACGGTCATGGGCATTTATCCTGGTTTGACTCTGCCGCGTGTTCCCGGACATGAAGTGGTTGGCCGAATTGAAGCTGTCGGTAGCGGAGTGTCCAGATGGAAAGTCGGTCAACGGGTTGGTGTCGGCCTGATTGCCGGAGAAGACGGGGTGTGCGAACCGTGCCGGCGCGGAGACATCGTGAATTGTCAGAACCCCGTGACGTCGGGAGTAACCGTGGATGGAGGATATGCAGAATTAATGATCGCTGAAGCACGCGCCCTCTCTTCTGTTCCGGATGAGCTCACATCCGCAGGAGCTGCTCCTCTTCTCTGCGCGGGTATTACCACCTACAACGCGCTTCGCAATGCTGGCTTGCGTGGTGGAGATCTGGTCGCGGTGCAGGGCATTGGCGGCCTTGGGCACCTTGGTGTCCAGTTTGCGCGCCACATGGGATTTCGTACGGTCGCGATTGGGCGTGGACGCGACAAGGAAAAGCTCGCAAAGGATTTGGGCGCACACGTCTACATCGATGCTGCTGTCGATGATGCCTCAGCAGCGCTGCAGCGGATGGGCGGGGCAAGGGCGATTCTCGCAACAGGAACCAGTGGCAACGCCATGGGATCATTGGTGTCCGGTCTCGCGGCCCGCGGGCAGCTCATCGTGGTGGGAGTGCCGCAGGACCAGATCCAATTGAATGCGTTCCCTCTGGTCTTTGGAGGGCGCTCGATACGCGGGAGCCTGACGGGCACACCGATCGATGGTGAGGACACCCTCGCCTTCAGCGTCCTGGAGAATATCCGCCCGATGATCGAGACATTTCCTCTCGCACAGGCCGCCGATGCTTACGCTCGCATGATGGCAGGCAAGGCTCGCTTCCGTGTGGTGCTGGTTACAAAGAACGGAGTTGCATAGAGTGCGCCGAATTCGGATTGAGTCACAAGGAAGAAGGAGATGAGTATGTCCTGGAAACAAAAGAAAAATGTAAGTACAGCCCAGACGACCTCTAGCCAGGCGGAGATGGGAGGGGGATCGGCAGGGAACTCGGCGCGTGAGGAGGAAATCAGACGTCGCGCACACGAAATCTATCTCGAACGTGGCGAACAACTGGGCCGGGAGTTGGACGATTGGCTTCAAGCGGAACGCGAACGCGCGGAGCGTTCGCACGCACAGGCGAGCTAGGAAGCGGATCCACGAAATCCCGGGACACGGGACGAAAGGTGCCATATGGATATGGGGCTACTTCTTTTTCGGCTCCGCTAAGATTCATCATCCCCTCCCTTTCCCAGTGTTTTGAGGAGCCGCAGCAGGACCAGCCGCTCCTCTTTTGAGAGGAGGCTGGCGGCTTCTTCCATCGCAATCGCGTGCTCCCGAAAAGTCTTGGTGATGAGCGCGCGTCCCTTCGGTGTGAGCTCGACCAGGCGTACCCGCCGGTCGTCGGTATTCTTCCGTTTCACAAGCGCTCTCTTCTCCAGCCTATCGACTGCGACACTGATCGATCCCGGAGTGAGCCATACTTTGGGACCAATCGTATTGACCGGCAACGGCCCCTTGTGGAGCAGCACTTCAAGGACGCGAAAATCCGAGTCGCCGAGCCCGGCCCGGCTCAAGTTTAAGCTCAGCTCCGCAACAGCCCCCAGGGCGTGGAAGGCTTTCACGAGCACCAACCAGACATGAACTCCAGACGTGTCTTGCATTTCTCTGCGTCCTTTCCAGATCCTTCCGCATCATATTATTGATGTCAAGTATATTGATATCAATATAACGTGATTGAGGGGAGTGGAAAAGATGATTCGCAAACTAGTTGCCGCGGATGAAAACACAGCGACGGTGATTTTGAGACTGGTGCTGGGGGTTGTCTTTTTCGTGCACGGCGCGCAGAAAATGCTGGGCTGGTTCGGAGGCTGGGGTTTTTCCGCCACCATGGGCTTCTTTACCGGCATGATGCACATCCCTGCTCCGCTCGCCTTCCTGGCGATTGCGGCGGAGTTTTTCGGTGGTCTCGGCCTCATTCTGGGACTCGTCACCCGAATCGCAGCGTTCGGAATCGGCATGAACATGTTAGTTGCGATTCTGACCGTGCATCGCGGCTTCGGATTCTTCATGAATTGGAGCGGGGCTCAGAAAGGCGAGGGCTTCGAGTATCACTTGCTGGTGCTCGCGATGGTTGTGTTTCTGCTGATCCGGGGAGCAGGTGCATTCTCGATTGATCTCGCTCTTACCGCCGTGGCAATCACTGCTCCGCTGCAGCCGGATCCTGAAGGTGGAAAGCAAGAAAACCATCGGACACCCCAGGGCACGACAACGACTCCTCTGATTCGAAAGGAAACCCAATGACCTTTGACCAAGTTAAATCACCACCAGCGAGTTTGGCGCGCGCGATCGCTCAGCGCACGCGCGGCCAGACGCACGGCCCGATAACACGTTTGATGAGCCCGTCCGATTTCGGCCAAATCCTGAAGCCATTCGTGTTTCTCGATTTGTTCGACCATGAAGGCGCGCCCTTCGATGGGCCCCTCCACCCCCACTCGGGTATTGCTACCCTGACCTACATCGCGGAAGGCACGGTCAGCTTTATCGATCCGGAGAACTTCAGGGGCAGACTGTCGGCCGGCGGCGTCGAATGGATGCAGGCTGGACGCGGCATGTGGCATGGCGGCGGGCTCGACAAAGCCGGTCGGACGCGCGGTTTCCAGCTTTGGATCGCGTTGCCGCCGAAATTCGAATTAGGTCCGACCACAAGCATTTACCAAGCCCGTGAGGATGTGCCGCAAGACGGTCCGGCGCGCGTCCTCCTTGGCAGTTACGGGTCAGCAACGAGCGCTATCGTGTCTCCGTCGCCCATCAACTATCTTTCCGTACGCCTGAAGGCCGATGAGCGCTGGCGCTACGAGCCCCCGACGGGCCACACCGTCCTTTGGGCCGCCATCGCATCAGGCAAAGTATCGGTTCCCGACGAGTTACGGCAGGGCGAATTGGCCGCTTTCGAGCCGTCGGGTGAAGCGGTCGAGTTCGAGGCGCGGACCGACACTGAATTCGTTCTTGGCTCGGCCGTCCCGCACAAGCACGATCTCGTCCTCGGCTCCCACTCGGTTCACACCACGCGTGCCACCTTGCGCGATGCACAAGCGCACCTTGCAGCGATGCGGACGCGGCTTGTTCAAGAAGGGCGCCTGTAAGCACACTCGCTCGGGGCTTGCACTTCAGCCCTGGGCACTACGACTCGAGAGCGCGGCGGATCTGGTAACAATGTAGGAGGAGCACGCGGCCCGACAGTTTGCTAAAGCTGACAAATAGACTCAATGCGAAGCCCGCCCCCAGAGAGCGCACAAATCTTTACGCCCTTTTAGTTCTTATGGTGCTTCGAGGCGGAACTTCTTCAGAAGGTCTGCCACCGTCTTCAGGATCTCGCGCGAAAGCGCCTCGTCCGATACCGCACGTGCCAAGGCCATAGCCCCGACGAGCGCACTGAAAGTCAAAATCGCCCTCGATCTTGCCCTACGCTTGTCTTTGGCCGGACGCAAAGCGGCAATCAACTGAATGTCGTTCCGGACCTGTTCGGAGGTAAGTGCACGGGTCCGCTTATCGCTGCGCGCGATCTCCGGCGCCAACGCGCTGAAGGCACAGCCCGTGCCCGGATTGTCGCGGTGCGCTTCGCTCAGATAGTCGTCAATCAGCTTTTCGTAGGACACTGGCGGCCCGCCAGATTTGGCGGCGTCAACTCGACGCTTCCAGCCGCCGAATGCAGAGTTGACTGCTTCGGCTACTAAGTCGTTTCGCGAATCGAAGTGCTTGTAGAATCCGCCCACGGTAAGCCCCGCCTCCTTCATCAGTCCCGCGATTCCGATCCCTGCAAGGCCTTCTTCGCGGAACCTTTTCGCCGCGAGCTTAACAATGCGCTCATGAGTCTTTGCTCTTTGAGCCTTGGAAAAGCCCATGTATCCTCCACAAAATAAACTGCAACCAACTCAGGATTACGAATCTAATCCTGTATGTGGATTATAACAATAATCCAGCTTGCCTGATTAGCAACGGCGAGGATACGTGTTTTGACAGGGCCGCGAATATCAGGAAACAGTCGATGGACCAGAAAACGGAATGCTGCGGACATACATCACAGAAGAGAGAGCAAAATGAGCAAATCAACACCAGCAAAGAATAAGGCCATCGTTCTAGAAGCGTTCGAAACCCTGTTCAATAAGCGCGATTACGCGGCGGCGGAAAGGTTCTGGTCACCGAATTACATTCAGCACAGTGCCCACATTGCTCCGGGACGCGACGGACTCTTCGAACTCATTAAGAGTATGCCCGACACCCTGAAATACGAGCACGACATGATCGTGGCCGAGGGCAGTCTCGTGATCGTTCACGGACGCTTTTCCGGTTTTGGTGCTCCAGCCAGTTGGATAGCGGCCGACATCGTCGTCGTGGAAGAAGGGGTTTTGGTCGAGCACTGGGATGTCATTGAAGACGAGGCAAGAAGCGAGCAGTCCAAGAGCGGGAAGCCGATGTTCGGCAGTTCATTCCCCGGATAGGTACATCCGCGATCTCGACCGCCGGCTTTCGGCACGCACAGTCAAACCGTAAACTGTTTCGAACGAAAGGAGATCTCTTTATGCGACAGTTGCAACTTATGGCTCACGGCGAACCTTCAGATGTCATCGAACTCAACACGGTCTCCGAACCGGCTCTTGGCCAGGAGGATGTTCTCATCACGATGGAAGCGGCCCCGCTCAATCCATCGGACTTTCTGTTCGTCAGCGGCAACTACGGCGTCCGGCCGACCTTCCCTTCCTCGGTAGGCGCGGAGGGTGTTGGCCGAGTCGCCAAGATTGGATCGAAGGTTGATGTCAGTCTGCGGAATAAGCGAGTCCTGATTATCCCGAACTACGAGCAGGGAACTTGGGCAGACCAAGTTGTCGTCCCAGTGCGCAACATCGTGCCGATGAGCGACGAAGCAGATCCCCTACAACTATCGATGATAGGGATTAATCCTGCTACCGCCTACCTCCTGCTGAACCGATACGTTTCCCTGATGCCCGGCGACTGGATCGGTCAAACCGCAGCCAACTCCGCCGCGGGACAGTACATCTTTGCGCTCGCGAAGCTCGCAGGTGTCAAGACGCTGAACGTCGTTCGCCGGAAAGAAGCTGCCGAACAGGTGCGGCAGTGGGGAGGTGACCGCGTGGTGCTCCAAGGCGACAACTTACTCAAGGATATTGAGGAGGCTCTCGACGGGAAGAAACTCAGCCTCGTGCTCGATTCGCTCGGCGGAGCTCCTGTGGGAGAGTTGGCCAAATCGCTTAAACCTGGCGGCTCGATTGTGGTTTACGCGATGCTGAGTGGGCAGTTCCCTGCCATACCGCCCGGAGACCTCATATACCGTGGTCTTAGCCTCCACGGATTCTGGCTCATCAATTGGATACGCAACGCACCCCGCACAGAGATCGAGGAGATTTACCAGAAGCTGGGAGACCTCGTAGCTGATGGATCGCTGTCCTCCGCAGTGGATCATGTCTACCCGCTCGACCAGTTCAAGGAAGCGTTCAAGCAATCCTTGAAATCGAATCGGAGCGGTAAGATCCTGTTCCAGTTTGGCGGTAATGATGTGGCTGGGATTTCCAAGTAGCCAGAAAGATCCAACAACGAAGACGTAGAAGCTTCAAGTTTGGAGACAACCCATGACAATAGGCCGTGAGTTGGACGATCGGCTCCAACCCGAATGCGAACTCGAAGGCGGGTGCTTTCCCGCGGGCGAGCTAGGAAGCGACTCGGCGACATTCGTGGATAAGAACAGCTGACACGTCAGAGGAGGAGACATGAGATGGGAAAGTTCGAAGCGTAAAGTTTTGGCCAGCGCCATCACGGTACTGGCTCTGCTTCTGATAATTGGAGTCAGGTTTGTGGGCCGTGCCGAATCGACGACTTCGCACAACGGAATATCGGGCAAGGCCGGTGACACGACACAGGAAAAGATAGCTCGTGCAATGTCTGCAGGACCAGATAACGTTTCTAAGTTCGCACGAATCATCGATACAGATGCGCAGGGCAACAAAGTGATCCTGCGCGAAGGCGGCAACGGCTTCACCTGCATGCCGGGAAATCCGAAAGTTGTTGGCGAACCGCCCATGTGTGTCGATGCGGCATCGATGCAGTGGTTCGCTGACGCCAAAGCTCACAAACCAAAACCTACTAACACGGTGCCAGGCATCACCTACATGCTGGCCGGGGCCAGTCAGCGAAGCGATTCCGATCCCAATGACACGACCAGCATGCCCATCGACGTAGGTCCCCACTGGATGATCATGTGGCCATTCGACCCCAAAACCACTGGACTGCCAACCACGCACAAGCCAACTGGAGCCTACATCATGTGGGCCGGCTCCCCCTACGCGCATGTGCACATCATGGGGCGCCCATAGGGCGTCATGCAGAGGGGAATCTCGATGAAAAAGGTCGCTCTCTTAGTACTGATCGCCACCGTCGTCACCTACGCGCAAATGCCAGCATCGAGCAAGTCGAAGTCTGATGCGGAGAAGATCGCATCCGCTCTGCAGGCAGGTCCAGAATTTGTTACGCGAAACGCAACCGTGCTCGATTATCCAACTTCGCCCAGCGGCGAGTTCCGGGTTCTCCGGGCCGGCACCAATGGGTGGACTTGTCTTCCAGGGTTTCCTGGAACCAACCATGATGAGCCCGGCTGCTTTGACCAGGTCTTTCTGCAGTTCCTCAAGGACAGCATGGCCGGTCGTACGCCCAATGTGCAGGGTATCGGAATTTCATATATGTACGGTGGCAAATGGGTACCTAACAAGTCCCATGTGACGGGAAACGGGGATGAATTCCACGTTGGGCCGCACATCATGATCATCGGACTGGATCAAAAGATGATGCAGACACTGAACCAGGACGGCTCGAATGGTGAGCCTTACGTCAACAGTCTTCCGGGGCATCGCGAGCTATTTCTGGTGATCCCGATCCGTGAATGGGATGCGCTCCCCACTGTTGGCGCGGAAACGCGATGATTTTCGGAGAATTGCAGGAGACGCGAATGGACGTGCGTTTTTCAAGGAGTCAACGATGTTTAACAAAATTCTGGTCGCGTACGACGAATCTCCGGAATCCGAACGAGCACTACTCACTGGCATCCATCTTGCGAAGAGTCTCAACGCCGAACTGAGGGCAGTGTCGGTGCAGGAGAAGCTGCCTCCGTATGCTGGATACATCGATGCGGAGGTGCCGGGAGGAACTAAGGTGCTCCGTCAGCAAGCCCTTGACTACTACCGAGACCTGCAAGCCCATGCCCGAGCGGCCGCTCAGCGGGAATGGGTAATCCTGACGACTGAACTTGTTGAGGGGGACGAAGTGCAGGCGATCGTGGAATGCGTACAGAGAAACCAAAGTGATCTGCTGGTGCTGGGCCTGCACAGGCATTCCTTGCTCTTTGGTCGGCTGTGGAATCACACCACCCATGATCTTTCACAGCAGCTGGTCAGCAGTATTCTGGGGGTTCATTGAAAAGTGGCGCGCCCTCTCACAACGGTTCGGCATGATTCGGTTCAATAGAAGGAAGAGCCCTCAGCCACGGGCCGATATGGCTGCTTGAAGGTGCACAGAAGTTGAAAGAGGTGGATTTCAAATGACATCCCAGCAATTGTCAGTGAAAGTGGCGCTCAATTCCTGGAATCTCGTCCTGGAGAGAGCTGACAAGATATTTTCAAATCTCACCGAAGACCAACTTTTAAAAGAAGTGGCCCCAGGAAAGAACCGTCTCATCTACCTTTGGGGGCATCTCATCGCAATTCACGACGCGATGTTTTCGATTCTGGGCATTGGACCGCGACTGCACCCCGAATTAGATGCCATCTTCGTCTCCAATCCAGATAAGGCAGCGGCGCAAATCCCTTCCGCCCGAGAGCTGAAAAAGTCTTGGGACGAGGTGAACGGGAAGCTTCTTTCGGAGTTTACGAGTCTTTCCGCGAACGAATGGTTGCTGCAACATCGCGCCATGTCCGACGAGGACTATGCCAAAGATCCCACCCGGAACCGGCTGGCTGTCCTCCTAAATCGAACCAATCATATGTCCTACCATTTGGGGCAGATAATGTTGGCCCGCGAGTAGCGGTCGTAAAAAAATGCGAAACAGAATGACAATTATAAGGAGAAATATATGGGCAAGCTGGAAGGAAAAATTGCACTCATTACTGGCGCCAATGGCGGCATCGGCCTCGCAACCGCGAAGCGTTTTGTCAACGAAGGTGCGTACGTCTTCATAACCGGGCGTCGTGAGACGGAGTTGGCTGCGGCGGTAAAGGAGATCGGAAGAAATGTGACCGGCGTGCAGGGAGACGTGGCGAATCTTGGCGATCTTGATCGTCTCTTCGCACAAATCAAGCGGGAAAAAGGAAAACTCGATATCGTGTTCGCTAACGCCGGGGTCGCGAGGTTTGCCGCCCTCGGCACGATCACAGAGGAGCTCTATGACTGGACCTTCGACATCAATGTGAAAGGCCTGCTTTTCACTGTGCAGAAAGCGCTTCCCCTTCTGCCGGACGGCGCCGCGATCATCCTGAATTCATCCATCGTCGCCAGCAAAGGTTTGCCAATCAATAGTGTTTATAGCGCTACCAAAGCTGCCATTCGTTCGTTTGCGCGGACATGGACAACGGACTTAAAGGACCGCCGCATTCGGGTGAACGCGGTCAGCCCAGGTTCCATCGACACCCCGGGATTGAGCGGCCTGCTGGCCTCCGCAGAAGGCGGCGAGCAACGCAAAAAAATGATTTCCAGCGTCACTCCGCTCGGCAGGTTCGGCACGCCCGATGAGATCGCCAAGGCCGTGGTGTTTCTTGCCTCCGATGACGCGAGCTACGTCACAGGAATTGAACTGTTTGTAGATGGCGGCTTCGCGCAAGTGTAGCCCCGCTAAACAGCGGGGGTCGCAGCAAACAGGTGTTCGGGCGCCGCCGGAACCTTGTTCAGTCTTTTGCCCCCCGAGAATGCCAGCAGCAACTTCGTCAAAGTCGTGCAGCGGTTGCCGGTCCGGATTCGTTTCAACCCTGGAGAGGATCCGCAGCACCTGTTACGGCCCGGGATGTCAGTTGAGCCCACGGTTAGAGTGCGCTAAAGAGTTTCCAGGTTGCAATCTGAGGATTCGAGACTAGAGTCTTCAGCAATGATCGTAGGGAGCGATTGAGAGCACCAGACGTATGAAATGCGATAATGCTTTTTGTACGACTGGCGGGTCAAGAGTGTGGCGCTAAGAAACGATATTAAACGCGTGCCTGAATTTGACGTTCAATTTCTGCTGAAATCCTCGACGGTTACGATCCGGGACGTGTACTGCCGGGGAAGCTACCAGCAGCAGAGTGCGGAAGAGTTCGCGACCGTAACGGAAGTCGTGTTTCCGTACCGCGGCGTTTATGTGCGCCATCTTGGACATGACCAGGCCGTAGCTGAGGCGAACCAGGTGTTGTTTTTCAATGCCACCGAAGACTACCAGGTTAGCCATCCCGTGCCGGGTGGCGATGCTAGTCTGTCGCTGGCCATCAGTGAACCGCTCCTGCGTGAACTGGCGCCACCCACTTTTCTGCGCGACGGCGCGACGCTCGCATTTCAGCGGCAGCGTCTCCGGATTGACGCGCGAGCTCAAGCGCTCGTGGCGCTGCTACGACACGGCCTGCGCCAGAACATCGCGGAACCTCTGGAAGCAGAGAGCCTGGCCTTGACCCTAGTGCGGCGGGCGCTGGGGCTGCGCACCACGCACGCGGCCGGCGCAAGTGTCGGACGGCAGCGGCTGGTAGATCGCGTCAAGCTTGTGCTGACGAGTGATCTCGCGCGACGCTGGACGTTGGCCGAGATCGCCGCCGAGGTGCGCGGTTCCCCGGTTTATCTCACGCAGGTCTTCCAACAAGTGGAAGGCCTGCCGTTGTATCGCTATCAGTTGCGACTACGGCTAGCGCGGGCGCTGGACCTTCTCGCGCAATATGACGACCTGACTGCTCTGAGCTTAGACCTCGGCTTCTCTAGCCACAGCCATTTCAGCGCAGCTTTCCGCCAGGCTTACGGCCGCTCGCCTTCCGAGTTCCGGCGCTCGGCGCTGCATTGTTAGCGCCTGTTCAAGCAAATCGCTAAAGATTCTGACAGCGGGTCTCTCTTCCTGTGTGGCCTACTGTTGTCCACCCGGACTTCGGGTATTGGAGAGCGATGCCATGGTTGAGAAAACTTGTGCGGCTTGCGACTGCAAGCTCGATGCGAATTCCATCAAAGTCAAAATCGGCGGCAAGACGGTTGAGGTGTGTTGTGATGAGTGCGCGCAAAAGTTGAAGGAAGCGTACATTTACGCAGCGGCGTCGAGGAAGGGGTGAGCCATGGTTGGAAAGAAATCATCGCTCATCCCGCGTAGCGTGCAGACCGCATCCGGCCGTATCAGCTACATGGAACAGGGTACCGGACCGGTCGCGTTGTTCGTTCATGGCGTGCTGCTGAACGGGTATCTGTGGCGTTATCAGCTGGCGGAGTTGTCCGACATCCGGCGCTGTATCGCCGTGGACCTGCTTGCGCATGGCGACACCGAAATCGCGCCGGATCAGGACGTGTCCGTGACGGCCAATGCCAGGATGCTCAAGGAATTTATCGATGCCTTGAACATTGATCAAGTGGACCTCGTGGGCAACGACAGCGGTGGCGGTATCGCGCAGATTTTCGCCGCGTTGTACCCGGGGCGCGTCCGCAGCCTCACGCTCACCGACTGCGACACTCACGACAACTGGCCGCCCGAGGCATTCAAACCCTTCCTCGCGATGGCGGCCTCTGGCGGTTTACGTGGAACGTTGGATGCGATGTTGTCAGACAAAAGTGTCTATCGGTCAGCGCAAGCTCTGGGACCAGCTTATGAGCACCCCGAACAGCTGAGTGACGACAGCATCGAACAATATCTGAGTCAGCTGGTCAGGAGCGAGCAGCGTACGCGCGACCTGCAACGCTTCCTCGCAGCTTTCGACAACAAGCAAACAGTTGCCGTTGAAGCACAGTTGAAGATGTTAAAAGCGCCGACGCTCATCGTCTGGGGAACGGATGACATGTATTTCGACGTGAAATGGTCGCGCTGGCTAGCCGATACAATCCCGGGCACTCGGCGCCGCGTCGAGTTCAAGGGTGCCAGAATTTTCTTCCCCGAGGAACGTTGGGAGGAGTTCAACAAGGAACTACGCGCACACTGGCAGGCGGTCCAAGAGGAGGCGGCATGATTGGAGTTCCAGACACGATAATTCATCATGAGGAGAGAATGGCCGATCAGAGGGGCAAAGCCGAGCAATTCCGAGCGTTGCATATCTCCGGAAAACCGCTCGTCCTCTTTAACATCTGGGATGCAGGCAGCGCGAAGGCCGTCGCTGCGGGTGGTGCTAAAGCGATCGCGACCGGTAGCTGGTCGGTCGCCAATGCAAACGGCTTCGCCGATGGCGAGCGCATCCCACTCGCCTTCGCCATCGACAATCTACGTCGGATCGTCGGGGCGACGGACTTACCCGTGACGATCGATCTGGAAAGCGGCTATGGCGACACGCCGGAAGTGGTCGGCGAGACTGTTGCTCTAGCGATTGATGCGGGAGCAGTGGGCTGCAACCTGGAAGACAGCTTTCCGGCGAATGGAAAACTCCGCGCGACAGTCGATCAAGCTGATCGCATCCGACGCGCTCGGCAGATGGCCGATGCAACCAACATCCGCTTCTTTATCAATGCTCGGACCGATGTCTTTTTCCAGCGACCACTCGAGCAGCATGACGATACTATGGTCGTTGAGGCGATCCAGAGAGCACGTGCATATTGGGAAGCCGGCGCGGATGGGCTGTTTGCTCCCGGTCTAGCTGATATCGGTCTGATCGCGCGCCTAGCTAAAGAGTCGCCCCTGCCGCTCAACATCATGGTCGGCGACGCCACTCCGCCCGTCCGCGTGCTAGCGGAGCATGGCGTCGCAAGGGTGAGCCATGGCCCTCGTCCTTACCTTGTGGCGATGAAGGCGCTAGAAGAAGCGGCACGCGCGGCGAGCGCATGAGGCGAACAGGCTAGGATTGTCACGTGTGCCTCCAACTCTACTCCTCGGATGTTCCTATTTTGACACCGGCTCCAGCGCGTTTTTGCTTGGATTTTGCTTTTCGAAAAGCATTTCTCTGGTAGCCTGACGGTATCGGAACGTATCGAAAATGAGTTGAGGGCGTGGGTATGAAAAGCCATCGCGTGACCTACGTGTTCGCTTTCGTATTGCTGTCGCTGGCGCCTTGCTTCGCGCACCACATGGCCGTAGTGGTCGACAAGGACAACAGCCTGGGCGATATCACCTCCGCCCACCTGGCAAGGATTTTTCGATCCGAAGTGAAGAAGTGGCCGGATGGAAAAGATGTGGTGCTGGTGCTGCATAAGGCCTCCCGCGGGGAGATGGTCACACTGGAGCGGCTAAATAAGATGTCCGAGAGCGAAGTGAAAGCATTCATTTCGGCGCACAAGAATTCCGTCATGATGGTCGATTCGGACGCCGATGTGGTAAAGCAAGTGGAGTCCACTCCGGGCGCGGTGGGGCTGGTGGAAGTGCATTCCGTGAGTGGCGGAGTTAATGTGGTGAGGGTCGATGGCAAACTGCCCATGGAAACCGGCTACTTGCCTCACTGATAATCGAGAAAGAACTATCCCGCCTAATGCTTCACTTTTTGTAGACCTCGAAAATAGCGCTCGGCCTTCTTCACATCCTTGCCAATTTGCTCGCGTAACGCGTCGATGGAGGGAAACTTGATTTCGTCGCGCAAGCGCTGCAAGAAGTGAATCTCCACTTCCGTCTCCGGCGTTAGTTCAAGGGGATGAAAGTTCAGCAGGTGCGACTCGACCGCGAATGAGTCTGTGCCAAAGGTGGGGCGGTTCCCAACGTTGGTTACGGAATCGAAACACTCCAGCCCGACACGGGTGCGCGAAATATAAACACCGTCCTTGGGCACGAGTTCCTCGTAGCGGCTGAGGTTAATGGTGGGAACGGTGTATTTGGACCCGTATCCGCGGCCGCGTCCGGGAGTGGAGAGAATGCTGAACGGCCGCCCCAGCAAATGCCGTGCCCGGCTCACCCGGCCGTCATTGAGCAGACTGCGGATGTGGCTGCTCGATACCGGCTCACCGCGCAGTCTCATCTCGGGATAGACCATTACTTCGAATCCCAGGTTGCGCCCGAATTCCGTCAACATCTCGATGTTGCCGGCCGCCTTGTGGCCGAAGCGGAAGTTGTAACCTTCGTGCACTTCGCGGGCGTGTAGTTTCCTTTTCAGAATCCTTTCCGCAAATTGATGGGGCGTCATCATTGATAGGTCGCGACCGAAAGGAAGCAGCAAGACGCTATCCAGGCCGGTGGCTTCCAGGAGGCGGAGTTTTTCAGGAAGCGGCGTGATCAACTTCAATCCAGAATCGGGGCGCAGGATGCGCATGGGATGGGGTTCGAACGTGACTGCCATGGCTTTCACATTCTGCTGTCGTGCCCGCCGCACGACCTCATCGAGCACATGGGTGTGGGCACGGTGCACTCCGTCAAAGTTGCCCACCGTGAGCAGGGTAGGTCCGAAGTTGGCGGGCACGTCTTCGAGTTTGTGGAAGATCTGCATGCGAAAATCTTCAACCGCACAGTTTGCAGAGATTTCGCGAAGAATGCAAAGGACTCGCTTTGGAAGTATGGCCTTTTCGCACGGCTAAAAGCTGTGCGCTTCCCCGGTCGTTTGGTTGGGGCGAACGCAAAGGTCTCTCGACTCCACGTGTCGATTCGCAAGCGAATCGTCATCCTTCGCTCGAGATGACAGGACTGGAAGGAGCACGGGTGGGAATCTTACGATGTTGGCGGCGCGGCTGGAAGCCGTGCCCTTCCACGGTTGTTTCAAGCGTCGGACCGTCGTCCCTAGGCGGTGGGGTGTTGCCGCGTGCGGCGCGGGTAGGATTGGGAATCGGGCTTACGCCGCTCTTAGCAAATCCTTGACCTGATCGATCAACGCCTTCATGCTAGCCGCTTTGGAAACTACCGCACTGACCCCGAGAGCTAAGGCTTCCCGCTCCAATGTTTTGTTGTCGTGAAGCGTGAACAGGATGATGGGTACTGCGGGCAGCATCCGTTTGAGCACCGGGGCGGCTTCTAGCCCGTTCATCACCGGCATCGACAGATCCAGAACGATCAGATCGGGCTTCGATTCTCGTGCTTTATCGATTGCATCCCGCCCGTTTTGTGCTTCTCCCACTTCCCAATCTGAGCGCTCCTCGAAGGCCGTCCGCAACATGTGCCGGATGACTGCGTTGTCATCGACAAGGAGAATGCAACGTGACATAGTCACGATCCGTGACAATGATACTCCCCAGGCTGGAGCGGGCTATCAGGTCAAGTGTGTATTTACCCAGCGCATGAACCCTTACGGGTTCCGATGAGGTGTAAGCAGTCTTGTTTTGAATCAAATCTCGAAATCCAGCTTCATCCCGTCGTAGGAAAGCCGAACGTTCGGAGGCAAGGTTTCGTTGGTTGCCGCGTGCGGCAAATCGTGACAGATGTGAGTAAAGAAAGCTCGCTGCGGTTTCACCCGCTCTACTATGCGTAACGAATTGTCTATCGTGGAGTGGGTCGGATGCGGCTTGCGGCGCAGCGCATCCAGAAAAAGGATGTCCAGATCTTTTAATTGGGCGAATGATTGCTCGGGAATCTCGCTAAAGTCGGTTAAGTAGGCCACCGAACCGAAACGATATCCGATGATGGGGGTGTCACCGTGAATCACTTGAACCGGTTCGAAGCAGGCCCCGAACAGTGCGACCTGACCATCGATGGGATGCAATTCGACCTGCGCCAGACCGCCGTACTTATACTCCGCATCGAAAATGTAGCTGAACATCGTGCGTAGAAATGCAGCGGCTTCGGGCTGCGCATAAAGGGGAATCTTGTGCGGCCGGTGGAAGCTCAACGGGCGCAGATCGTCGAGCCCCAAAACATGGTCAGCGTGAGCGTGGGTGTAAAGCACTGCATCAATTTTGTGGATGCGTTCGCGGATGGCTTGTTCACGAAAATCCGGTGTGGTGTCAATCAGGACATTTTTGTCGTTGAATTCCACCAGTATGGACGGGCGGGTGCGACGATCGTGCGGATCAGAAGAATGGCATACCGCGCAATCGCAACCGATGGTAGGCACGCCCATAGAGGTGCCGCTGCCCAGCACCGTGAGCGTGGCGTTCATCGCGCCTAAGTCCCAGTGCCCTTGAGCGGCGCTTGCGGAGGACGCGCCAGGGCATTGGTGACATCGACGTAGGCCATGCGTAGCTCATAGAGACAGTTTTGCAGGAAATTCTGTTCGGCCGCGGTGAGATTTCCCTTGGTTTTCTCGGAGATCAGGCTGAGCGTGTCGATGGTTTGGCGGGCGCCGATCAGGTCAACCCGAGGCTCGCCACCCTCCTCGCGCATCAAGCCGAGCTGCAGCATAGCGGTCATGTAGAGCGAAGCCATGAAGCGCTCAAAGGTCATCTCCAATTCTTTGGCAGAGTGCCCGCTGAGTTCGACACGAGTATCGAGATCCTTAGACGATTTGCGGTACGCGTCGGCTTGCTGTTGCTGCTCGGCGGCGGTAGGTGCGGGCGGAACGGCATCGGAGCTGGTATCAGATGTAGTAGTTGAAGCGGTAGCTGGTTTCGCCGCTGGGGCTGGCTGAGCCACCGGATGGGAGCTAGCCACCTGTTCCTCGGTGATGTCCTCGCGCAGTTCGCCATCGGGAGTGAACAGCCGGCGATCGGTTACAGTAAAAGTGTCCTGTTTCTTCTCAGGCATAGTTTTCCTTCAGGGCTTAAAGACTTCCGCGAATGGGAGATTGGTTACTTTGACTTTGGCGTTTCCTGCCTCGACCTGCTGTCCCGGGGTCGCAACCTCCCGGCGGATGTAGCCGAGCGCAACCGGAACTTGAGTCGCTGAGGGCAGGGAAGCGGCGCTGGTAACTTCGCCAACCTCCTTGCCTTCGATTTGGAGTTTGGAACCCACTGCCGGCAATGGACCTTGAACGACGAAGCCGGCAAATTTGCGACGGACGTTGCCGCGTGAGCGAATGCGTTCGACGATCTCCTGCCCGATGTAGCAACCCTTAGTGAAGTTGAGCGCCCGCGCTTGTTCGGTTTCCTGTGGCAAGTCGCGCTCGCGGATATCCTGTCCATAACGCGGAATGCCAGAGGCGATGCGTAGCAAGTCGAGCGCAGTGGCGCCGACTGGCACAGCCCCGGATTTCATCAGGGCTTCAGTTAAAGAAACCACAGTTTCGGGTGTGATCCACAGCTCGAATGACGGTAAGCTCGCGTTGTCGCCACGAACGAGCGTCAGGGAAATCTCTCGCCAGTTCAAATTGACGAACTGCAGTGGCTGCAATTCCGGAGGGTCAATCCCGGCCGCGCGCAGGATCTCCGCGGCATTCGGTCCAGCAATTCCGACTGCGGTCAGCTGGTCGCTGATGTTCGCGACCTCTACATCGTCCATGATGATGTATTTATCGAAGACAGCGAGGACTTTCTCGAGCTCGGTTTGGTCGGTGTCGACCAGTAGCGATTCACCACGATTGTAGGCATAAAGGTCGGCCAGAATGTGTCCCTGGGGATTGAGCAGGAAAGCATAGACCCCGCTGCCTACGGCGAGGTCGCGAACATTGTTCGTGACCATGCCATTGAGCCAGCGCAGGCGGTCACTGCCGTTAACTCTAATTTTTGCCCGCTGGCCGAGGTCATAGACCCCGCTGCCGGAGATCAGGGCGCGAAATTCGGCGTGGACGTCTCCGAAATCAGGGGCCGCCAGGCCGCGATGATTGTCCTTTTGGGCTAATGCTACCTTATCTTGCACAGTGCTGGAGGTCATCTTCAACCCCTGATTATACAGGGTGCCGGGAGGGTTCGTTTTGTCCCAGCCCTGCAGTGGGGCCCGTCTGTTCGAGCAGCATTTAGGCTCTACCGGGCTCAAAACGACGTCAGAATCGCACCTGATCTGTGTCGAGTCATACCTGAGGCGGCACCACTTGAACGAAATCCAACATTGGAATCAGATGAGGACGTGGGGCAATGCTATTATCCACGCCGAAGTCCTTGCCTTAAAGGGGCCGGAATCAATGATGAAGACCCTTCGCACATTGGTTGTCCTGCTGATGGCGCTTGCTTCGGCCACGGCTTTCGTTCAGTCTGACGCCCAGAAACTACTGGAGAAATTCAAGTCGATGGTGGGTACGTGGGAAGGCAAAAACACGCAGGACGACGCGGTGGTGGACACTTATCGCTTGGCCGCCGGTGGAACGGCGGTGATGAGCGAAAACAAGATGGGATCGGAGGATATGCTCAGCTTGTTTTACGTGGACGGAGATCATCTGCTGATGACCCATTTTTGCCCGTCCGGCAGCCAGCCACGCATGCGTGCGACCATCTCGCCCGATCTGAAAACTGTTTCCTTCGATTTCTTTGACGCCACCAATCTCCCCGACTCACAAAAGGGACACATGAGCCGAGCAGTCTACTTCTTTCCGGATGCGGACCACTACAGCGAGGAGTGGACCTGGATGCAGGACGGGAAGGGTACAACCTTCCACTTCGAGATGCAACGCAAGAAGTAGCCGGACCCGCCAGAAAAAGACCACCCCACCGCTCGTGTGGTACCTTTTCCACCCGTGAGCCCCAAAAAACGCATTGCCATCATTCCTGGCGACGGCATCGGACGTGAAGTCATCCCCGAGGCGGTCAAGGTCATCACGGCCTCAGGCGCAGCGGTCGAACTTACTCACTTTGATTGGAGCGCAGAACGCTTCCTCGCCGACCGTGTCACAGTCCCTCCCGACGGATTCGCCATGCTGGGCCGCGAATTCGACGCAATCATGGTCGGAGCTTTCGGTGATCCACGCGTCCCGTCGAACATTCACGCGAAAGAGATCCTGCTCGGCATGCGCTTCAAGATGGACCTGTACGCCAATGTGCGTCCAGTTCGCCTGCTGGATTCAGGATTGTGTCCGCTGAAGGGGATTGAACCCAAAGACATCGACTTCGTCGTCATTCGGGAAAACACTGAAGGCGTGTATGTAGATGCAGGTGGTTTCTTTAAGCAGGGAACAGGCGATGAGGTGGCGATCCAGGAGGATATCAATACCCGCAAAGGTGTGGAGCGCGTGGTCCGATATGCCTTTGAATACTGCGAACGCCACCAGAAGCAGGATGGAAGTCCGCGCAAACGAGTGTTGATGTGCGACAAGTCCAACGCAATGACCTATGTCGGGGGCTTGTGGCAGCGTGTCTTCAAGGAGGTGAGCCGGGAGTATCCGCAGATCACGGCCGAGCACATGTACGTAGACGCGCTTTGCATGCAAATGGTCCGCGACCCGCGACAGTTCGATGTCATTGTCACGAACAATATGTTTGGCGACATCATTACCGACCTCGCCGCGGGCCTGCAGGGTGGTCTTGGCATGGCTGCGAGCGGGAACATTCATCCGGGGAAAACGTCGATGTTCGAGCCGGTGCACGGATCGGCGCCGCCGATTGCCGGGAAGAATATCGCGAATCCCTTTGGCGCGATTCTGACGGCAGCAATGATGCTGGCGCATCTGGGCATGGCGACCGAGGCGGCAAAGATTGAAGCCGCGGTGCTGGAAGCAGTGCGGCAAAAGAAGACGACGCAAGATATCGGTGGCGAGTTAGGGACAGGGGAGGCGGGGGAGTGGGTGGCGGGGAGAGTGGGCCGCAGCGGCTAAAGCCGCGTTATTTTACGCTTTTTCGCACGGCTGAAGCCGTGCGCTTCCACGGTGGTGCTGGCGTCATTATTTGTGACTGATTTTTGTGGTTTGCAGCGTTGAAGGATACTTCTGGAGCTTTGGAAATAGTGTAACTGCCTGCGCCACCGTGGAAGGGCACGGCTTCCAGCCGTGCCGACAGCGGCGTCAAGCGACCGGCTTTAGCCGCTGCGGCGCAACATCCAGCGGAAATCCGGGATGTGCGGACGAGTAAGGGTAATCGTGTGGAAACCCGACCAGTCCGGCGCGGACGGGATTCAATTGGATGTAACGCCGGTGCTTCTCGTAGTCAGGCCACTCACGGATGCGATGGTTTGTGAAGCTGCGCTCCCAGATTTCCAACCGTGATCCGGTTTCCTTCCTGAAGCGGTGGGAATATCCGCCTTTGATGAACTGCATAGCGCGTTCCAGGGCGAGTATGGGTTTGGGAGCCAGTAGCAAATGGACGTGATCGGGCATGAGGACGAATTCGTAGAGCTGAAAAATGCCGCGATCGCGATAGGCGAATAGGGTTTCTAGAAATAGGCTGGCGGCTCGCTCCGAGCGAAAAATGGGTCTGCGTTCCCAGGTCACGGTGGTGACGAAGAACGTGCGATCTCCAGGCTTGTCCATTTCCACAGCGGCTAAAGCCGCATTATTTTTTACGTTTTTTCGCACGGCTGAAGCCGTGCGCTTCCACGGTCGCGTCAGCAACTTTTCACACGGCTGAAACCCCGCGCTTCGACGGTTGCCTTGGCAGTTAATTGTTCACTCTCCGGGTCCGTGAAGATGTGACGGCGCTCACAAGGTTGGGCCGGAGGTTCCCGGAATGGACCGCTCCGCTCAGGATGACAAGCTGTTAAGGGTTTGCCGCAAGCAGCCCCTGCGAATCAATTCCACGCGGCCCTCAACCTGCGCAGGCCTGCTAGGGCAGCCATGTATCGCTTATCCAATGCGTACGCTTGAGCGTAGCACTCTTTGGCCTTTTGCCAATTCCGCTGGTGCTCGTAAACGCGGCCGAGATTGAAGTGTGGATAGCAGCGCGCTTCGTAACGCGGGGCCGTCATTGCTTTCTGGAACCAGGGAATGGCCTCATCCCATTTTTCTTGTTGAATCAAGTAAGCCCCGATATCGTTGTAAGGATTCCCGAATTCGGGATCGACCTTGATGGCCTCAAGGCATTCCGCAATGGCGCGGTCGTAGTCTCCGAGGAAAGAGTAAGCCCAGCCGCGAAAGGTGAAGGCTTCGGCGGTGGGAAAGGCTTCGAGAGAGCGAGTGTAGAGCTCAATGGCTTGCTGGAACTCACCGGACATTTGCAGCTCGTAGGCTTTCTGGAAGCATTCAGCGGCGGTTTGACGAGGATCAGCCTCAGGCATAAAGAAACCAATGATTGATCTGAAGAAATTCTATCGGAAATTACTCTCGCAGCTTTGCACAGCTTGGTTGTGCTGTGCTTTGACCGCGCTGGGGCTGGCGCAAGCGCCAGCTTCGCATCCGGAGACACCGTCAGCCTCTCAGGCGCAGAAAACTGCTGAGGGCGCCAAGCCTGCACAAGAACAGAAGATTTCGCCTCAGGAAGCCGAAGAACTGTTTCGGTCAGTAGATGAGATTCTACACTTCGCCAGCAAAGACACAGGCTTTCCGATCAAGCATGAAGTCAAAAGAAAGCTGATCGACCGCAATGAAGTGGCGGCCTACGTTGAAAAGCACACGACCGAGGACGAAGATGCGAAGCGCTTGCGCCGGTCTGAGTTGGTGCTGAAGAAGTTCGGCCTGCTGCCTCGCGACTTCGATCTGGGAACATTTCTGGTGGCGCTGCTGCGTGAGCAGGTGGCGGGCTACTACGATCCCAAGACCAAGATGGTGAATTTGTTGGACTGGGTCGATGCCGAGCAACAGAAACCGGTTCTGGCGCACGAATTGACTCATGCACTGCAGGACCAGTCTTTTAATCTTGAGAAGTACATGAAACCGGGCGACGCAGATCTGGAAAAGAAAAAAGAAGTGACCTGGGCCGATATTGAGAAAGACGAGATCGGGACCGCCCGGCAAGCGGTCGTCGAGGGCCAGGCGATGGCGGTCCTGATCGACTACATGCTGGCGCCGATGGGCCAGTCCCTGAAGGATTCGCGTGCCGTGGTTGACGCTCTGAAGCAAGGCATGCTGGCTGGCACAGCGGACTCACCGCAGTTTCAAGACGCGCCGATTTACATGAAAGAAGCACTGACCTTTCCCTATCGCTACGGAATTGACTTTACCGCGGACATGTTGACTCAAGGAGGCAAAGAAAAAGCCTACGCCGGACTCTTCCTGAACCCGCCCCAGACCACTCGCCAGATCATGGAACCGAAATCGTACTTAGCGGGCGAGCACGTCGAGCCAATGCGGCTGCCTGATTTCAAGCAGACGTTCAAGAATTACGACCGGTTTGATATAGGCGCGGTCGGAGAATTCGACGTTGCCGTACTGATCGATCAGTACGCTGGGGTCGAAGCCTCGCATGCGCTCTATCCGCACTGGCGAGGCGGCTATTACTATGCTGCCTATCCGAAGGGTGATCCGTCCGCTCCTCTGGCTCTGTTGTATGTATCGCGCTGGTCGAATGCGGAGCGGTCCGCGGAGTTTGCCGCGATCTACGCCAAATACCTGCCCAAGCGATATCGCCGGTTGCACGACGCAGATGAGAAGAACTCTGCAATTAATCTGGATACATTGGAAACCTTGACTGGCAAGCACACTTGGCTCAGCGAGGCTGGGCCGGTGGTGATTGACGTCGAGGGAGACACGGTGCTGATTACCGAGAGCCTGGATCAGCCGACATCGGATCGTCTCGAACAAGAGGTATTCGGGACGGTAGCGGCAGGGAAGTAGCCTGGCTTCGCGCGCTGTGCGCCAGTGGCAAGACCATCGACGTCAACGAAGACACTCCCCTTCGTTCTGTATAATCACCAGTTTGCTATGAGAGATTGAACTGTTCAGGGGGATTCTTGTCGCGGGCCGAAATTGGAATCATTGGCGGCAGCGGGCTTTACTCCATGCCCGGGCTCAGCAGAATCAGGGAAGTGCGCCTGAAGACGCCGTTCGGCAAGCCTTCCGAAGCGTATGTATTAGGCACGCTCGAAGGCCGTAGGGTTGCCTTTCTGGCACGACACGGCCGCGGCCACCGGATTTTGCCCACGGAGCTAAACTTCCGCGCTAATATTCACGGTTTCAAACAACTGGGCGTGGAGCGAATCCTTTCTATTTCGGCGGTCGGGTCGCTAAAGGAAGAACACAAACCGCTGGACTTTGTGATTCCCGAGCAGTTCTTCGATCGCACCCGTCATCGCATCGACACTTTCTTCGGGAACGGCATCGTGGCGCATATCGCCTTTGCAGATCCCATCTGCCCGGAACTCGCTCGCGTGGTCGAAACTGCGTGTAAGACAGCCGGCGTGACCGGCAAGCGGGGTGGGACGTATCTCTGCATGGAAGGCCCGCAGTTTTCTACTAGAGCCGAATCAAATGTGTATCGCAGTTGGAACATGGACGTGATCGGCATGACCAACCTGCAAGAGGCCAAGCTGGCCCGCGAGGCCGAAATCTGCTATGTGACGATTGCCATGGTGACCGACTATGATTGCTGGCATCCGCGCCATGATTCGGTCACGGTCGACCAGATCGTGGCCGTTTTGCTGAAGAATGCAGAGAACGCGACCCGAGTGATCCGCCAGACGGTTGCCGCCATGCCATCGGGTCGGGACTGCAAATGCGGCTCAGCGCTGGCTCATGCCATCCTCACGGATCGCGACAAGATTCCGGCAGCAACCCGTCAGAAATTGAAACTCATTCTCGACAAGTACCTAAAGAGCAAAACCGGACAATGAGCATTCTTGCGGTAGGTTCGATTGCATTCGACTCCATCGCCTCGCCGTCGGGAAGGGTTGACAACGTGCTTGGCGGCTCGGCGACATATTTCTCCCTGGCGGCCAGCTATTTCACCGAGGTGCGCATGGTGGGAATTGTGGGGGAAGACTTTACTCCTCAGCATGAAGGTGTTCTGAAAAAGCGCGGAATCGATACGCGCGGCATCGAACACGCGCCGGGCAAGACGTTCCGTTGGGGCGGACAGTATTTCGACAATCTGAATGAAGCCAAAACCGATTTCACCGACCTAAACGTATTTGAACGCTTTGTGCCGCATATCCCCCGCGAGTATGCGGATACGCAGTTTCTTTTTCTAGGGAACATCCATCCCGATCTACAAAGGCAGGTGCGGCAGGAGATGGACGGTGTCCGACTGACCGGCGGCGACACCATGAATTATTGGATCCAGCGCACAAAGAGAGAGTTGACCGAGACTCTGAAGGTAATCAATGTGCTGCTGATCAACGACACCGAAGCTAAGATGCTTGCGGGAGAAAGCAGCCTGCCGCGGGCCACGCGCAAGGTCCTCGCCATGGGGCCGCAGGCACTGGTGGTAAAGCACGGTGAATATGGTGCGACGATATTTTTTCGAGAGGGCGCATTCGGAATCGGTAGTCATCCCTTTCGCGCTCCTGCTCTGCCTATCGAGGAAGTGAAGGATCCGACGGGCGCGGGCGATTCTTTTGCCGGAGGATTCATGGGCTACATCGCTTCGCAGGAGCAACTGAATCGCGAGGTGCTCAAGCGGGCGTTGTTTTACGGAAGCGTCATGGGATCATTTGCCGTGGAGCAGTTTGGTACGGAGCGCCTGCAATCTCTGACTCGACCTGAGATTGAGGCTCGCTTTCAAATTTTTCGCGAACTCACCCACCTGGAATGAGCGCTCCACTGAACCGCCGCTGGGACCCTGAGACCGCCTTGGTGCTGTGGTTTGCCGCTTGCGTATCAATCGGATCTTTCCTGTTTTACCTGCGACAAGGTGACCTGCTGCTGTACGGAGACGCAGTTGCCCACATCAACATCGCGCGGCGCGTGTTCGATTCTCGTACTCCGGGGCTCCTGCAACTGGGCACGGTCTGGCTGCCGCTGCCGCATCTCCTAATGATTCCGTTTCTGCTCTCTAATTGGGCGTGGCAAACCGGAGTCGGCGGATCGATTCCTTCTTTGGCGGCTTATGTTCTCGGCGCAGTAGGCGTCTTTCGTTTGGTCCGTGGTGCGGTGGGCTTTCCTTCCCGGCCGGACACGGCGGTGCGAATCGCAGCCTGGATTGCAGTCTTGATCTACGTTGGGAATCCAAACCTAATTTACCTGCAAACAACCGCCATGACAGAGCCACTCTACCTGGCGCTATTTATCTGGATGGTGGTGTACTTCAGCGAATTCGTGCAGGAGTCGGGGCAGAAGAACGAAGATCTGGAGAAGTCTGGCCTGTCATCGTTGGTGAAATGCGGGCTGTGTCTGGCCGGGGCATGTCTGACCCGCTACGACGGCTGGTTCCTGGCCGCTGCCATGTGTGTTGCTGTAGTTGTGGCTGCCAAAGCGACAGAGAGGCAAGATCTAAGACACGGAGTCCGCAACTTTATTTTGCTGGCGGCGTTTGCCCCGGTGTTCTGGCTGGCCTACAACGGAATTGTCTATCGAAATCCGCTGGAGTTTGCCAACGGTCCGTATTCGGCGAAGGCCATCGAGCGCAAGTCGGTTTCTGAAACTAGCCCGCATCCCGGTACGCGAAACTTGCCAGTGGCGGCGAGTTATTTCTTGAAGTCAGCGGAACTAAATCTGGCCCCGGGAAACTGGGGGCGATGGTGGTGGTTGCTGGCGTTGACAGGCACGGTACTTGCGTTGATTTCTGATCGGCGGCTGTGGCCGCTTCTAGTGCTTTGGGTGCCGCTGATGTTCTACTCACTCTCGATTGCCTACGGCAGCGTGCCTATCTACTTGCCGGTGTGGTGGCCATTCTCGCATTACAACGTACGCTACGGTTTGGAATTGCTTCCTGCGTTTGCCGTCTCGGTAGCTCTTGCGGTGTATTTCCTGAATAGATTCGTGCGAAATACAACAGCGCGAACCGGAATAGTTGTCGTCGCACTGATTTCCGTGTCGCTCAGCTATGCCTCGATCTGGCGCGATCCCGTCTGCTTCCACGAGGCCTGGATCAACTCCCGCACCCGGACCGCACTGGAGAGAGAGGTGGCGGCATATCTAAGAGGACTGCCGCCTGACTCCACGCTGCTGATGTTCCTGGGCAATCACGTAGGCGCGCTGCAGCAGGCAGGGATCCCGCTGCGCCGAGTGATCAACGAAGGCAATCACCGCACCTGGGTGCAGCCATCCGATCCAATGGGTTTATGGGAGCGGGCCCTGGCAAATCCGCAGCAATACGCGGACTTCGTCATTGCCTTCGAGGGTGATCCGGTTTACATCGCGACGCGCACGCAGAGTATGTTCGCGCTTGCTGTCCTCCACGTTTCAGGCCAGCCGGTGGCGACTATCTACCAGACTCAGCGGGCAGCACGGTAATCATCTGGGTTAACTTGCGAGTGCGGGAAGCGAGGGGAGCAGAGTTTCTGAGTGATAAAATTCAGCCAATTCGCTCCCTATGATTACAGCGCAACCGATTGTCGAGATGCTCCGATCGGAGATGTCCTCGGTGGTTGGGCTGTCCATGGCGCGCCTGGTGCTGGCAGCAATTTTGGGTGGAGTCATTGGCCTGGAGCGGGAATTCAAGCACCGCCCCGCTGGGCTGCGCACCAACATGTTCATTTGTCTGGGCGCAGCGTTGTTCACCATTCTTTCTGACACATTGGCGATCGAGCACGTCGGTGATCACACCCGCATTGCCGCTCAGATCATTCCCGGAATCGGCTTTATCGGCGCCGGTTCCATTCTGCGCAATCGCGGAGATCTGGTGACCGGCATCACCACGGCATCGACGCTGTTCGTCGTGGCCTCGATAGGAATGGCGGTTGGCGGTGGGCTCTACCTCACCTCCATATTTGCAACGGCGCTCATCCTGCTTTGCCTTTTTCTGTTGGGAAGGGCAGAAATGCGATTCGGTCTAAAGTTGGGATTTTATACCTATGAGGTCACTGGCCCGACCGCGGATGACATCACGGCAGAAGTGAACCGTGCCCTGGAGGTAATCCACGGCATCATGGAGAACGTGCGGATTGCCCCTACCAAACAGCATGTGAGGCTTCAGTTTGATCTGGAAGGCACGCGTAAGAAACAAGAACGAGCTCTGCAGGAACTGAGGCAATCCTCAGTGTTCGAGCGCGTTGTCCCGCTGGGTCCGGTACATCCTGAATGAACCCGCCAGGGATCGCGATCCCTTTCGTGAAGGCCAGTGCTTGCGCAAACGATTTCCTGATCATTGATGCGATGGATGTCGACGAGATGCAGTTGCCAGCCGATCTTGCGGGCTTCAGCCGACGTATCTGTGATCGGCATCAAGGAGTGGGTGCTGATGGCGTGGAGTGGTTGTTCCCGGCCCGAGATGCTGACGTTCGGGCGCGGCTGTTCAATGCTGATGGATCCGAGGCTGAAATCTCGGGCAATGGCACGCGCTGCGTGGCGGCTTATCTCTGTTCCGAAAAGCCTCGGGAAAATGTCTCGATTCGTACTGGGGCTGGAGTGAAGAGTTGCATGCTCACCGCCCGCGGCGAAAACCGATACGAGTTTGAGATCGAGATGGGTGAGCCTCAGGTGGGCGATGACGTTGTGCTCAAGCTGGCGTGCGGCGAGGTTCGCGGAATTCCGGTTTCCATGGGCAATCCACATTACGTTGTATTCGTCAACGAATATGCCCATGGCTGGCAGGCACAGGCGGCAGAAATCGGACGCCAGCAGAACTTCAAGCAGGGGATTAATGTTGAGCTCGTAATTGTTAAAGATAGAAGTAATATTGAGGCTCGTTTCTTGGAACGCGGGGTCGGCGAGACGCAATCGTCGGGGACGGGCTCGTGCGCGGCAGCGGTAGCAGCGATCGCGGCGGAGCGGGCGGAGTCCCCGGTGAGGGTGCATGCGCCCGGCGGGATCCAGACTGTGCGCTGGGAGGACCAGGTGTACCTGCGCGGTCCAGCGCAGCTCATCTGCCGTGGGGAGTTTTTCACTTAGCTTGTTTGCTTAACACTTGAAATCACATGCCGCCTCGCTCGCCGATCCCGCGCACCAAGCCGCCCGTACTACAACCCGGCGACACGGTTGGCATCGTGGCTCCGGCCAGCAACATCAAGCGTGGGTTGCTGGACGCGGGATGTGAATGTCTGCGAAAGCTGGGTTACAAACCCTTCTATTTTGATTCTATCCTGGATCAGGATCTCTACTTCGCTGGATCAGTCGAACGGCGAGCGCGAGAGCTCGAGGGAATGTTTCGACGTGAGGACGTGCGGGCGATAATTTGCGCACGCGGGGGCTACGGATCCAATTATCTTCTGGACGCGCTCGATCTCCGGGAAATTACCGCGCGTCCAAAGATTTTCGTTGGCTACAGCGATAACACCACTCTGCTCACGTATTTTGCGGACGCTGCGGGATTTGTGACCTTCCACGGCCCGATGGTAACCAAGGATTTTGCTGTTGCAGACGGAGTTGACCTGTCCTCTTGGGAAATAGCCCTGAGCGGACGCTCGCAATGGACGATGGGCGCGGGTTCGGGAGCAAAGCCGCTGGTTGAGGGCTCGGCGCAAGGAATTCTCTATGGCGGATGCCTCTCCATGCTGGCCGCCTCCCTGGGTACGCCGTACGAAATTCGCACCGACGGCACCATACTTTTTCTTGAGGATCTCGCCGCCAAGCCCTATCAGATCGACCGCATGCTGATGCAACTGAAGCTGGGAGGTAAACTGGCCGAAGTGCGCGGTATCATCTTCGGCGAGATGCTGGACTGTGTGCAGCACAAAGATCAGGGCTACACGTTAGAGGAGGTCGTGCTGCGAATCGTGGGTGATCTGGGAGTGCCGGTGGCTTATGGCCTCCGCTCCGGGCATGTTTCGCGGCGGAATATCACGCTCCCTATCGGCGTACAAGCAGCGTTAAATGTTGGCGGCGACGACGTCAGCCTGAAGATTCTGGAAGCAGCCACGCAAGCGGCGGTGATTGGAGACATTCATGAACAAAGCTCCAGACGAACGTTATGACTGAAAAGAAACATATCCACTTGATTGGCATCTGCGGGACGGCCATGGCGTCGTTAGCTGGCATGCTGAAACAACGCGGATTTCGCGTCACCGGTTCGGATGCGGCTGCCTATCCGCCGATGTCAGAC
>Ga0210384_10001273_pt1 | contig 34940 bp, 44 predicted proteins | sample IncBWH2MmetaG_FD_160574 | JGI IMG/M metagenome (GOLD analysis project Ga0210384, IMG submission 160574) | Forest soil microbial communities from Barre Woods Harvard Forest LTER site, Petersham, Massachusetts, United States - Inc-BW-H-2-M | ecosystem: Environmental > Terrestrial > Soil >...
TCATACACCCAATCTTTCAACTATGCAATGGCAATGCATTGTATAAACATGATACTCGGTATTGAGCCAGACTCGCCTGAGGAAGTAAGAGATAAGGGAGTTTTAGAAGCAAGACTGTCAAATTACAATCTGGCGTTGAGAGCATTGAACAGGTATCTTGAACTAGCGCCAGAAGCTGATGATGTTGATTATGTTTTGGATTTGATAAGAAACATCAAAGAAAGAGCTAGTCAATGATCGAGACAACATCAGTACCTTTTTTTATCATTTTATGTTCGTGCCGAATTATTTTGTTGCGTAAAACTGATTTTATTACGTCCATTTCGGTTCTCAGCGTAGCAATCTCGTCCTCAAGTCTAGCTACTCGTTCATAAATTGACTCCTCGGTCTCTGACATACCCATTTTAGAGGTGGAAATTGACCTTAAAAATTTATGGTTTACTTTATTGAGGGATTTGTCAGTTTTTTCTATAATACAAATTCAGCATTACAGGCCTGGCATTTACCTTTCTCGCTGCCAGTTAGACCGATAATCAAAATTTTGCCAATTGTTCCGCATTTTGGACATAAACCGGTGGTGACGTTTCTTGGACCGCTCGACTTTGGTTTTACGGTTTTTCTTCGTACCATCATTTGGGATTCTTGGAATCGCATTATTAAGTCTAAGCGTTTGATCGCAAAAAGCGCGGGGAGTGGGATTCGAACCCACGGGTCCTTACGGACATGGGATTAGCAATCCCACGCCCTACCAGGCTAGGCGACCCCCGCACATAGGTGCTGAAATTAGATCTGTTAATTAATCTAGCTTACTCTTCACCAAAACGCTTGTAGTGTGCAACAAGATCTTGTAGTGGGATCCGCTTTCCTCCCACAATTTTTAAATCAACTTTAATTTTGTTTTTCTCAATTGTTATGATATTAAATGTGTTCTCAAATAATCCTCTCATTCTTTCAGATGAAGCAGTTCCAGCATTTGCTATCAAAAGATTTCCAAAATTCCAAATCCAAGGCCTGTGTTTATGACCACATAAAACGAGATCTACTTTTCCTGAAAGTGCAGTTCTCAATGCATCGCCAGCATCAATTACTGTAACCCTATCAGTTCCCGTATCAGGTACTCCTACAAGATGATGATGCATTGCAACAATTTTGATCCTCTTTTCATATTTTTTCAAGGTACGTTCAAGCCACAAATTTTGTCTGTATCCTACCTCTCCCTCATCTCTATCTGGCCTTGCCGTGCCTAAAGTTATTAGGACAGTGTTATCGTCAAGCTCATTTACGGCCTCAAAAGGAAAGAATTTTTTGAACAATAGATAACCGGTGTTTCTATAGTCGTGGTTACCGCTGATTGCAATAATTTTTTCTGCGTCAAACTTTGAGAATTTTGCTTTGCATTTTTCATACTCTGTCATAAGCCCTTCGTTGGTCAGGTCGCCAGTTACAAGTATAGCAGAAGGTGCTAGATCATTTACCTCATCTACGACCACATCAAATATTTCCTCTCTAAATTGAGACCCAACATGAATGTCTGAAATTTGTACTATTTTCATATGGAATGTACCAATGTTAAATCATTGTTTAAGTATTGGCTTTTTTAAAATTAATTTATCATCTAATGTAATGAAAATTTCTTAGTTAGAGTTAAATATACTGGTTCGGCCACCTTGGAATGTTTTGGGAAAAAAAGCAGCAATAATTAAAGGAGATGGGACTGGACCAGAACTTGTTAATGCAATGTTGCATGTGCTAAGATCTTGTAATTCTCAAACAGAAATGATCTTGTGCGATGCCGGTTCAGAACAATGGGAAAAACATGGTGGCGCCACATACATTCCTGATTCCACAATGAAATTGTTAGAGGAAAGTGATGCTTGTTACAAAGGGCCAACAACCACTATTCCTCGTCCAAATGCACCGCGAAGTGTTGCAGTAACAATTAGACAGAAATTTGAGCTTTACAGCAACATAAGACCGATTAAGACCTATGACAGACTATCGCCAAACAAAAAACTTGATTTTGTCTGTTTCCGAGAAGCCACAGAAGGTCTCTATGCGGGAATTGAGTTTAAAATTTCAGATGATGCAGCAATAGCGATTAGAAAAACTACACGCAAAGGATGTCAAAGAATAGTGAGATCATCGTTTGCATGGGCCAAGAAATACAATCTGAAAAAGATTTTTGCAATTACAAAGCGAAACATACTCAAAGAAACTGATGGTATTTTCTGGTCTGAAGTTGAAAAAGCGATTCCAGATAATCCCGGAATTGACGTAGAAGAATACTATATCGACAATATGACACAGCAACTAGTCAAAAATCCAGAGAGATTCAACAATTCTGTACTATTGAGTACAAACCTGTTTATGGATATAATATCAGAATGCGCTTCTGGAAATATTGGTTCTATTGGTAATGTATATTCAGCAAACATTGGCGATTCTTATGCCATGTTTGAGCCGGCTCATGGAAGTTCACCAAAATATACGGGTTTAGACAAAGTAAATCCCACTGCAGCAATTTTGTCAGGAGCTTGGATGGTTGAATACCTCGGAGAACCTCAACTAAGAGATGCAATATTTGCAGCTACAGAGCACGTGATAAACGAGGGAAAGTATGTTACGTATGACATTGGTGGAAGTACCTCTACATCTAAAATGGCAAATGCCATAGCAGAAATAGCAAAACAAAAGCTTCGAAAATAATTCTATGTAAAAGCCAAATTCATTTGTAAAATTAATTTCAAGAGCAAGCGGTTACTGCAAGCCACATTTTTCGAAATATTGTTGGTGATAATCTTCTGCTTTGTAAAATTGAGAGACTAGTACGATCTCCGTAACAATTTTTTTGTTCTTAAATTTCTCAGAGTTTTGTAATTTTTCCTTTGATATCTTTGCCGCAGCCTCTTGTTCTGGATTGTGGAAAAATATTGAAGATCTATATTGATCTCCTACATCAGGACCCTGTCGGTTCAATGTGGTTGGATCATGATTATTCCAAAATACCGTGAGGAGTTCATCATATGTGACCACAGAAGGATCATATTCAATTTGGACGACTTCGGCATGTCCAGTCTGTCCTGAACATACATCCTCATATGTTGGATTGTTGAGAGTGCCACCAAGATACCCTACTGTTGTAGATTTGACCCCTTTCACTTTACGAAATAATGCTTCAACATGCCAGAAACAGCCTGCTCCAAAAGTAGCTTTCATAATCATAATCTATGTAGAGTCTCATTAAAACCATGTCACTGAGTTAAGACTAGTTATCTTCAGTTTAGAACTGCTTGAACTAGAATTAATTCTTCAAAAAACATTTTCTTTGTTGCAATAATTTTAGAATAAAATCCAAGCGATTCAGTTTCTTCTAATAATTTTCTATAGTTTGCAAGAGAAGATGTGATAAACAGCATTTTACCTCCTTTTTTTATAACATTTTTAGCTGATTTTATTATTTGAATGGGAACTAAAACTCCCTGATCTAGGCCATCAACACTTTGATCAATAATTTCTGCAGAAGGTAAGTATGGAAGGTTACAGATGACAAGGTCAAATTTTATTGCAAGTGAATCCGCAGATTTACAACAAATACAATTTTCTATTATACCATGTGCATTCTTTGTTGCCTCAAAGTTGATGTCAGTTGCTACTACAATCTGAAAGTTTGGCAACAAAATGTTTGCAAGGTACCCAGAGCCAGTGCCTATATCTAGAGCATATTTTCCTTTTTCATTTTGCAGATAATTAGCGAAAAACATTGTGTCTTCCGCAGGCAAATAATAATCAGTTTTTATTGATTTGTTTTGCAAGATTAATTATTTCACCGTTTGTTAAATCTTCAAATCGTTTGTTTGAATTCACCAAAATCCCAAATTGTTTGGCAACATTATGAAGTGTCTTTCTTCTGTATGAAAAAAGCTTGTTCACTATTTTTATGATGTCCTTTGGTATCTGATGTCTTTTAGTCAATTTTAATATAACAGAATCTACTTTTGGTGGAGGAGAAAAGACTGATCTTTTAACATCCATCAAATGTTTGATATCTCCACAACCGTTTGCGATTACCGTAATTGCCTTATGGTTGTTGCTACCTGATTTTGCCAAGAGTTTTTCAGCAAATTCCTTCTGGATCATTATGATACCATGAGAGAATTTCTTTTGAGCAAGCCATTCGATGGCGTTTCTGCTTTCAGAATATGGGAGATTTGATACAAAAATTGTAAAATCAAAATCCATCTTAAAGCCATCACCTAGCTTTAGCGTTAGGTTTGAAAAATTTGAGAATTTTTCTAGTGCCTGAGAGTACAACCTTTTATCTTTTTCGACGGATATCACTTGTTTTGCTACTTGACACAAGTGAGGAATAAGAATTCCTCGACCTGTACCGATTTCAAGAACTGTATCCTTTTTTGTTATTTCAGCAAAACCAACAATAGATTTTGCGGCTGATTCTGAAACTAAAAAGTGTTGCCCAAGTGAATGTCGCTTTTTCATCGTCTAACAAAGAGATTCATTCTGGTCTCGCCAGTTATTTCTTCAAGTATTCTCTTTGCAATTTGTTTTATTGGTTCTTTTAGTCCCACTCGGTCTTGTATGTCTTTAAAATCCGTAAATTTTTTCTTTTCTCTTTCCTCAAGCATAGATTTCATGTATGTCTTTCCTATTCCTGGGATTAGTTCTAGCGCATGAATCCTTGGAGTTAGTGGTTGTGCGTTGTTTAGATAATCCACAAATCTTTGTTCGTTTTGTGAAACAATTTTTTCTACTACACCTGAAAGCTCGCTTTGCGCTGCTGACGAAATCTCAGTGTATTCTAACCTACCCAAAACTGATAAAATTTTTGTTCTTCCCTCTTTCCCAATGTATACTCTCTCTCCAATTTCAAATGTAGAATTTGGCAATGCTAGTAATTCCAAGATTGTTAGTCGTTCTTCTCCTAACGCTGTCACTATGATTCCATCTCTGCCTCTTACCGTTGTTGACTTGCCTCGCACTACAAAATCTAAAACGTATGCGTACTCTTCGTACTTTCTAGGTTGAGTTCTCTCCAAGAACATCTACTCCTTTGTGGACTTACACGTTCTCCTTGATAATTTTTAACATTTTTTCTAGCGTTTCTGCCAAGATTAGTTTTTTCCAGCCAAAGGTAAATGCACGTAGTTCGGCCTCTGTGGTTGGAAGGTTATTTACAATTTCTACTGCTTCTTCTTCTGTAATCCCACATTCTTTTACAAGCTGTTGTTTGAGTTTTTTTGCTGCCTTTCCATCAATTTTTGCAAATTTGGAAACATAATCAAATGTCCATCGCTGTATCTGATCCATGGACTCTGGATCAGATTTGTCCATAAGATCTCTAACTTCAGAAATAGAAATTGGTTGTTTCTTTTTTATCTCTTCCATGTTTATACACCAAATGGTTTGATATGGTCTAACCTTGTTATCAGAGTTTTTGTTTTGTTACCAAGCTTAACATCCATTGTTACAGTCCTGCGTCCAACATTTGTAATGGTTCCAACTTTCCCATGGTATCTTCTATGTGGCAATGCCTTGTGTTGTGAAGGATCTATGATTACAAGAGCTTTGTCACCTTTAACAAAATTTCTCATTAGGAATGATACTCCTCTTATCCTATCTTTGGTCATTACAGATCTCGATTTGTGCATAAATCCATGAGAACGACCATGGGGCTTCTTAGTAGTCATATTCGTAAGGACTTGAGTCGTCCATAATTTAATACTTACTAGTTATTTGAGCAGATTTTGATCCTAACTACACATGATCATAATTAGCAACATATTTCCATACACAAAATAAATGGAATCGAAGATCTATTCCTCAGATTCGTCTTTCTTTTTCTTCTTTGTTTCTTCTTCTGGATCCGAGACGCCTGCCTCAGCAAGTATAAAGATTGCCTCTTGCTCTGGATGGTGCGGGCTATCAACCATTCTTGCAATTCTTTTCTTTCCAGATTTCTTAAAGTATACCCTATAGGTACTTGAATGCGCAACAACGTTTCCTCCAATTGGTCGGGTTGGATCACCAAAGAACGTATCTGGAGATGACATTACTTGGTTTGTTGCAATAGCTGCAATATTGTATGTCTCAGCAGTTCTTGTAAGAAGATGCATGAATTTGTTCAATCTTTGTTGCCTAATAGAAAGCGTTCCTCTGCCAAGATATTCTGATCTGAATAGCCCTACTGCAGAGTCAACTACGATTAATTTTATTTTATTTTCTTCTATTACTGGACCTACTTCTTGCATTATCAGTTCTTGATGTGAGCTGTTGTATGCTTTGGCAACAATAATTCTATCTAGTGCCTTTTCTGGATCAAGACCTTTTGCTTTTGCTATAGAAACAATTCTTTCAGGTCGGAATGTGTTTTCAGTATCAATATACAAAACTCCACCATCCAATCCACCTTCTTCTTTTGATTTTTGAACAATCACACACATTGTATGACAAAACTGTGTTTTTCCAGAACCAAATTCACCATAAACTTCTGTAACAGCTTGTGTTTCAATCCCACCATCAAATAACATATCTAAAGCATTAGTACCTGTAGAAATCTTTCCAATGTCTTGTCTTCTTTTGTATATTTCGGTAGCGGTGACAAATTCTTTTTGAAGTTGTCCGGATTCGATAAGAGATTCTCTTGCCTTGGTTACTAGTTTTGCTGCAGTCTCAAATTCCATTCCGGTAATTTCAGCAATATCTACTGGTCCCCTTACGAGAAGATCCATTATATTATGAATGCCTGCATCATTTAGCTTTTTGGTAGTTACTGGGCCCACCCCATCTAAACTGTCTAATCTCACGTCATCCATCTTACCGTATGGTACGGTACGAGTACCACATTAGCCTTACTATTAAAAAAGTTACACCAGTTGTTAGCGGTTTTTTGACTTGAAAAAAATTGTTTTTTCATTGAATCAACCAAATGGATCATCTCTATCTTTTTGCTTGTTATGATAATCTCCTAATAGGTTTTCGTCACATGTGCACGAGCCTAATGTCTTTTTACAGAAATTACATCTTTCTTTCATCAATAATCCTTTTCTATAAAATCATGTTCATGTTATTTATGGATGTTTAATGAGGGTGCTGTACAAATTGAGGGACATGAAATCAATCATAAATTTTAAACGTAACTTTAACGATCTTTTAAAAACTATGATTGAATCAAATAAAAAAACAAAAGACAGAAAACGTGGGAAAATAGTGAATTCCGCATTTAGTGCGTTCCTAATACCTTTCATAGGTGGTGCTATTCTTTCCTTTGGAACACAGGTCATTCCAAATTCTAAGGTAATTGGAATGATATTAATGGGAATAGCTTCTGGTCTATTCATTTGGGGAATCATTAATTCAACAAGGGATTCCATCAAAACAGAGGAACGCATTAGCGAACTTGAGAATCAAGTAAAAGAGTTAGGAAAAAGAGAATAGTTTACTCTTTACTTGCATTCTGGATTAAAGTTATCCACTTATTGTTTCCATTAATTTTAATTCCGCATTTCTCCGCAGGAGTTTTATCATCCAATCCCATATGAGGTCTAAGATAATTGCGCTACCTTTGATAATCTGTAATTAGTGGATAATCTTCAAAATACTAGTGAACCAAATGTCCAACCAAATCGATCATTCCTTTAAGTTGTTCTGGTGTTGCATTCATTATCTCCTTTTTGGTATATTTTCTATTTAGTTTCTTTTTGGTAAAGACTATACTCATTCCTTTTGGCATTTGTGCTAGAACCAAAGAATTTAGATAACTATCTAGTTCATTTTGCGTACAAAATACAGTGAAATTAGAAGAAACAAAAATTTCATCAAATAGTTCATCGTCCGTAATCATGGCGATACTAGCCTGAAGAACCTATAAAGAATTACGACTCATTGTTCACTAACAAGGTTACTCTGATTAGTAGAAGATAATCAAATAATTACAATTTGTCGCAAATAATTCAGCTGTTCTTAATAATGGTCAAGTCAGATAATTAAAAGATCTTTAATGTTAACAAAATAAATTGTTATACTACTTTCTTTTTCTTCTTTGTCCTGGTTTGTTTTGTCCAGGAACTCTTTTTAATTGAAATCTTTTTCTAAAATTTTCTTTATTTCGCATGATGGAAATAATTCCAAATCTTTCTCTGGCTTGGACTTTTGGTGTTTGACCTCTTACCTTGCCTGCTTTTGTAAGCGAACCGTGGGTTGGCACAAATTAACCTTCTTATGATTCAATTTATGTATTTGTATCTATTTACCAGTATTTCGCTTTAATAGTTTCAATAACCCGCTCGTGTTCTCTGCCTTTTCGTCTTGCATATCCTTCCATTGCACTTAATGGCACTCCACCCAATGTCTTTGCCAAAGTGGTAAAGGCTTTTCTCTTAAATGAGCTGTTATGACTAGTCTTGTCCATAAATTTTTGTATTCCATATTTGAAGTTGTGCTGCCAAGTCTTGTACATCACTCCAAGTTGTGCAGCATCCATTTCGTTTCCTATATCAAAGAATTCTGATTTTTCTAATAGTCCAATTGGAACAAATGTTAACGGAGTTGCGGTAAACATGGATTCTGGTTGTTCTGTTTCTAATTCACTAATTAGTCTAATGGTTTCCCATGAATCTTCTTCTGTTTCATCATTATCCAATCCCATAATCAATGTAAATGCAGGGATCCAGTTATTTTCGTTAAGTGTTTTTACTCCTTCTTTTACAACCCAATGCCACTCTTCTGGTTTGTATGGTGAAAGCTTTCTATCTGCATATTTACCAATTAATCTTAAACTTCCTGTTTCAAATCCACATTGAATCCCTATCTTGTTAGTTGCGCTAGCTTTGATGATTTTTGAAATACTTGGAATCAATTTTTCATCCGCAATTGCACCTGCAAGTGTGCCATGTGTTGGATTTGTGTGTTCAATTCCGGTTGACATTACAGCACTGAAAAGTTCCTCTAATGCTTCTCTGTTAGGTGCCATATTCTTGGTTTTTCTTGGATCCAAACCATAGACAAAAATATCGTCGCTATGAAGCCATGCGGAATGAGCGTTGCCTTTTTTTATGTTAACTTCGATTTCTTTTTTGACTTTTTCTGGAGGATAGTATCGTAAAGGTCTTAATGTAACATCACAAAACTTGCAACCTCGTCCACAACCACGCATTACTTCTACCATTCCGTGCATGCTTGGCTCAACTATGTCAGGAATTTGATCAATGTCAGGTTCGTCCCAGTAGTGGATAAATCTTCCATGATACTTGTTTCCTTCCTTTCCAAATTCTTTAATGTCAACTTTAAAATCACTTTTTGCAAAGGGATTCATGTTTTCAAAATCTCCACCTATCAAATGGTTGAAAAATTCTCCTGCATGTCCATCAATTTCTGGACCAATTCCTCCAAGTTCACCTTCTAGAACCGCATAAAGACCATATTCTTGAATTTTTTTAGGATCATAATTGTATTGCCATGTGCCAGATGCTCCTGCAATTACTTTGGCGTTGCTGCCATTTTTTTTCTTTGCAGCGTTGATTCGCATGTGCAAATCTCTGTTGTAAAATTCGTCATAGGAGGTTTGTTTTCTACCATATGTAAATGTCATAGTTACCGGTCCCATTCCGAGAGGATCCATTTCATGGGTCCCTATTACTTGGGTTTCTGGGCCGATGAATTTTTCAACATGATCCGGATGAGCTACTACTACATCTTCGCGCTTGAAGCCATCTCGCAAAAGTGCCGCTTCTACTTTCCTTAATCCATATGGAGCAAGATCTGCAATACCATTTGTGTGACCAATTGGGTTGCATATGAAATCAAACAAAACTTTTGGTGTTACCTGATTTTTGAAAAGATAATACCAAATGCTCTTTTTTGATCTATGTGGATCAAGAGCAGGTGCACAACCAAAAAACGTAGCTAGTGAAATTCCACGGTAAGGCGACATTAGTGTACGATCAGCTGTTAAAACAATTTTTGGGCTAGCCAATTTTCAGATTTTGAGTAATTTTTATTGCTTTTTAACCTTTCCAGCGTTATTTTCAAACAAGGCTAATAGTTCTCAAGTATTCCTGCTTTGTTTCTATGTGTATAACCAAATTCTTTGTTAGTAAGTAGGTATTTACCATCAAAAACTGTACCATCTCTACAGGCTAAAACCGCACCAAAACAACAGCTCCCACAGATCCCCATACCACATTTCATCATTCTCTCAATGCTTGCTTCAACATGGATATTTTTTGATGATGCCAATTGTACTACTTTGTGCATCATTTTTTCTGGACCACATGTATAAACTACATCAAATTTTACCTCGGAAAGTAAATTTTCCATTGTTTCCGTGACTAATCCAGTCTTTCCGTACGAACCATCTTCTGTCACCACAATCACAGCATGTTTGTTGTGTTCAAGAATTTGGTTTGCCAATTTTTCAAAAAATACCTCATTTTTTGTTTTTGAACCAACAAGTAATGTAACGTCATCTGTTTTTTTAAAAAAAGTTAAGAGACGAATCAATGGAACCAAACCTGTTCCTCCTCCCACAAGAAGGATCTTCCCTTGTTTTATGGTAAAAGAATTCCCGTATGGTCCCCTTACTCCAATCTGTTCACCAACTTTAAAAGAATAAAGTTTGGTTGATGCAAAACCGTGTTTTCGTACAGTAAATGCGGCCTTTCCTTTTTCTTGAGATATCATCACACTCATTGGAAGTTCGTTTAATCCTGGAATCCAAACCATTGCAAATTGTCCTGGTAAAACATTTGAAAGAACTTCGTCTGAGAAGACGAGTGTTCGCACTGTTGGTGTTTCATCAATTACTTTTTCGATTTTTACGATTGTTGGAGTGTCAGGATTTCTTTGCAATCCCAACCATGTCCTTTATCTTTGAAAAATTTTTCTTTTCCATATATTTTGAGATACCATTATTAATTTCCGAAAATACACCAATCCATTTGTCCACTAGTGCACTTCCAATTTGTACTGCGCTAGCACCAGCAAGTATGAATTCAATTGCGTCCTCCCAGGTTGAAACTCCGCCACACCCAATAATTGGAATATCAAACTGAGATGAGATTTCATAAACACATCTTACCGCAATTGGTTTTATTGCAGAACCAGATAGACCTCCTATTTTGTGACTAAGAATAGGTCGAGTTGTTTCCACATCTATTGCCATTGCACGAACCGTGTTTATTGCAGTAATTGCATCAACTCCTGATTCACAGGCAACCCGTACAGTTTCAAGATAGTCTGATGAACCCAAACCCACTTTAGCTATTACTGGAACTTTGGATTTGGTTTTTACAGATTTTACTATTTTGTGTACAAGCTCAGGATCATCGCCAACTTCTAGTCCTACTTTTTCAACGTGTGGACATGACAAATTAAGCTCGTATCCAAGGATTTTGATATTTTCAAATTGTTCTATCATAAAGTCAAAGTCTTCTGGTATTGAGCCAACCAAGCTTACAATTATTGGAACTGTTTTGTTTGATGAAATCATTTTTGCAAAATATGGAGCACCTGGATTTGAAAGACCTACTGCGTTGAGATAACCTGCTTTTACACTAACTACTGTAGGATTTGGATAACCTTCCCAAGGTTCTTTGCTTAGTGATTTTGTAACTATCGCCCCCGCCCCCTCTTTATATAGACGATCAAAAACCTCAAGCGATATACCTAAAATGCCCGAGGCAAGCATCGTGGGTCGTTCAATCTTAATTGCGCCCACTTCAGTTGAGATGTCAGGTTTCACTTCTGATTATAAAAAATTATTCTCTTATAACAGTTAATGCATGTGTACTCCTAGAATGTTACCTTTTTTAATAAGGCGTGGGAAAACTGTGAATATGCATTTTGTTATTTTAACGGAATTAGGAATTGCCGTATTTGATGAAAATACACGTGTAAAATCAATTCCATTTTCAGACGGTGCACGAGAATATATTGAGATAAAAAAAGGAGAGTCAGATCTTACACAATTGGTTGATTTTCTTTCAAAATTAGGTCCTGGAATTTCTGTTAATGATCCTTCATTACAAAAATTTCTGAAAAACAATTCAATTGACGTAGAATTGATGGACGAGTCCAGAATAGAAAACATACAATCGTCAAAGCTTCATGTTCTTGTTGATTCTGGTTTTGCAAAAGATGAAGCTGAGGGTAGAACTAAACTGCGTGACTTTGCTGTACAACTTTCTTCATCCAGAGTAACTGAAACCTCAGAGAGTCCTGATTTGCACATAATTCAAGGAATAAACATGTTGGATGAAACTGACAAGATAATAAATGCACTAAGTTCTAGGCTACGAGAGTGGTATGGATTACATTTCCCAGAGCTTGACAATCTTATTGATAGTATAATAGGCTACTCTAAAATTGTTCTAGCTGGAAAACGTGATGATATTACAGAAAGTGTGTACGCTGATGCAGGATTTCCTGAAACAAAAGTTGAGATGCTTTCTCTTTTGCAAAAAAAGAGCAAGGGAGGTCAGATCTCAGATGAGAACCTGGCAATTGTTCAAATGATTGCAAAACAGATTTTGGAACTTTTTGAGTTACGCAATACTTTAGAAAAACATGTAGAAACTCAAATGGAAGCTATAGCTCCAAACCTTGCCGGTATCCTTGGTACAGCTGTTGGAGCAAGAATTCTAGCAAGAGCTGGAAGTCTCAAAAGACTCTCGTCCATGCCTGCTAGTACCATACAGATACTTGGAGCTGAAAAAGCCCTTTTCCGTTCTCTTAAGACTGGAGCACAACCTCCAAAACATGGATTACTTTTCCAGCACACTTTGGTTCATGCAGCACCTCGATGGCAACGAGGAAAGATTGCAAGAGCCATAGCAGCCAAAGCAGCCATTGCTTCTCGTGTAGACGTTTTTGGTGCAGGAAAGAATCAAATGTTATTTGAGAAGCTTAATGTAAGAATTAAGGAGATAGGTGAAAAATACAAAGAACCTAGTGAAAAAGATACTCTTAGAGCCAAATCGTACGATTCAGGTTATCAGAGAGGACAAAGAAGATTTGGGGGAGATAGAAGTCAAGGGCAAAGAAGATTTGGTAGCGAGCATGGCAAGCAAGGAGAGAAAATACGAGACGATTGGAAGAAAGGAAAAAGAAAGAAGTTTGGAAAACGAAGAAGATAATATTTTTTGGGTTAAAATAGACGGTGAAAAACGACTTGCCACAATCAATCTGGTTCCCGGCAACCAAGTCTACAAAGAAAAATTAGTAAAAATTAAAGATGAAGAATTCAGAGCTTGGGATCCCTTTAGAAGTAAGCTTGCAGCCGCTATTATGAACGGCCTTGAAAGTTTGCCAATTGTTAGAAAATCAAGAGTTCTTTATCTTGGAGTTTCAACTGGAACTACAGCAAGTCATGTTTCAGATATTGTTGGACCAAGTGGTATTGTCTTTTCTGTTGAACATGCAAGCAGAGTTGCACGAGATTTTTTGGATAGAGTTGCGTCATTAAGATCAAATATTGTTCCAATTTTGCAAGATGCAAGACAGCCAAAAGAATACTTTTCCATTTATGGAACAGTAGATGTTGTCTATGTTGATATTGCACAGCCAGATCAGACAGAGATAGCTATTCTTAATTGTAAAACTTATCTAAAAAAAGGAGGTTACTTGATGCTCGTAATTAAAACGAGAAGTATTGATGTAACAAAGGACCCTTTTCAAGTAATCCAAAGCGAGATCAAAAAACTAGGTACTAACTTTGAGATAGTTCAGGAAATTAATCTAGATCCATATGAAAAAGATCATGGAATGGTAATTGCAAAATACCTAGGCTAGATTTGATTTCATCATTATCTTCACTGGCTTCCAGCTTTTGCGCACAAATTTCGGTATTTCATGATGATCCAACATCCACTTCTTAATGAACTTCATAGTTTTAGAATCAGATGGATATCCACTTCCTAGATCGTATTTTTTTCGGAGTTTTTCTATTGCCCTATCTCTATTTACTTTTGCCACAATTGAAGCTGCAGAAACGATAACAAATCTGCTATCTGCATGATGTCTTGAATAAATTTTGCCAGAATTAGCCAGCTTTGAAATCTCTTTACCAAATCTAGATGGGTTTACATCACATGAATCAACATAGGAAGAACATGGTCTAAGTTTTGAAATTACTTTAGCCATATATTTTGCTTCCAAGTGGTTTAGTTGGTTATTTCGAACACTTTGATCTATTATTTGAGGAGAAATTCTTGCAATATAATAGTCATCAACTATGGCAATGATTTTTTTATAAAGCATTTCTCTTGCTTTAGGGCTTAGCTGTTTAGAGTCTTTAACTCCAATTTCTGATAGGTGTTTTATCTTTGTGCGTTCAGCAGAAACCCCTGCAATGACAAGCGGCCCTAATACTGAACCCCTTCCTGCATCATCTACACCACAAATTATCATTTGTGTTTTTGTTGCGCTAGATGTATTAAATCATTTTAAAATAGCATTGGTGAAATAGAATTGGAAATTGAGGATCTTGTAGAAACTATAGAAGGAAAAACCAAACTTCTTGTTCCCAAAGATTCACTTGGTGTAAACGCCCCTCCAAAACAACCGGCTTTTTTTAATCCACGAGCGAGGATAAGTAGAGATTTTTCTATTATTTCATATTCAACGTTTTTACAAAATTTTAAGGGACCAAAAAATTTTCTTGACTCTCTTGCAGGTATTGGTGCGCGCAGTATTAGGGTTGCAAATGAAATTGAATCAATTGAACAAGTTTTTGCCAATGATGTAAATCCAAGTGCTATCAAAATTGCCATGAAAGCGGCAACGCTAAACAATGTTACAAATTGTGATTTTTCAGAAAATGAAGCATGTAGGTTTCTAAGCTTGCATTCTAAAAGAGACACTCGTGGGGCAATTGTAGATATTGATCCTTTTGGTTCTCCCACTAGGTTTCTTGACTGTGGTATCCGTGCCACATCTCACGGAGGACTTCTTTCAATTACTGCTACTGATCTCCCCGTTTTACACGGATTATATCAAGATGCATGTAGGAAAAAGTATTATGGAGTTCCTGTAAAAACAGAATATGGAAATGAAATTGCCATACGGTTGATTCTTGGTTGCATTCATCTCGTTGCAGGTAGGCTGGATGTTCAAATTATTCCGCTTTTTGTCCAAACCAATATGCATTACTACAAAGTCTATGTCAAGGTGTTAGTACGAACAAATTCTCAAGAAAATATGGGCTATATTGTTCACTGCAAGAGCTGTGGCAATAGAAAAGCTCAAAATGAAAAAGGAGTTTCATGTGAAATTTGTAGTACAAAATTAGATTCTGCAGGACCACTTTGGATAGGTAATCTGTATGACAAGGCATTTGTGAATCAAATGATAGAAGAGCAAAAAAAATTCCTAGTTGACAAGTCTTGTGAGAAAACATTACTCAAGTGTCAGAATGAAATCGGTATGCCAGCTACATATTTTACTCTTGATGAAATAGCCAGGAAAAAGCAATGTGCACCCATTTCCCTATTAACCATAATAGAAAAGCTTCAAAAAGATGGATTTCAAGTCAGTCAAACCTCTCTAGATCCCTCAGGATTTAGAACAGATGCAAGAATAGACAAAATATTACAAATTTTTTAAAATTAAGATAGGTATCCAAGGCAGATAAAGTAGAGCTCACTACTTGTTTTTCTGCTTGCCTTTGGCTTTCGTAGTTGCACTTTGGTAAATTTCTTTTTGATATAATCTCGAAATTCGTTGGAGTATTCTCCGTCAAATACCTTAAACAATGCATTTCCTTTGTAAGCTAATACATGATCCATTATTTTAGTTGCAGAATAGTTTAGTGCAATCTGTCTGGCATGATCGACTGCCCATGTTCCGCTTACTTGTGGAGATAAATCACAAATTACTGCGTTTACTTTTCTTCCAAAATAGGAAAAAACCTCTTCAACGATTGATTCATCTTCAATGTTTCCCCTCATCATGTGCGCATTTGGGATTTCTTCCACATAAGCGGTATCTATTCCCATCACTTTGCCTTTATTTCCAGCAAGCTCTGTTGCAACTTGTGTCCATCCTCCAGGCGAACATCCAAGATCAAGGACATAAAAACCTGGACCTATTATCCTGTATGATTTGTTTAATTCTTTTAGTTTGTATGCTGCTCTACTTCTATATCCTTCTTGATGAGCTAACTTTCTGTAAAAATCTCGTCGCGCATCTATTAGTTTCATTTCTTGGTCTTTTTGATATTGGTTAATTCGGTTATAACCCATTGTTCAATTAATGGACAAGTTCTTGGGCTAATTTCTCCCTCTAGGGTACATTTTTGTTCAACTGGACAGATTAAACAGGGAGCGGCTTCAATTGATTGTGTGCCGACTGGAGCATGTGCAATTTTTAGTTTGTATGTCCAACGACCATTTTCTAAAACCTTTTCGCGTTTTATAATATGTTGCCTTTCAAGCTTGAGAGCAAGCCTTGAACCATCCCTGCTAGTCAGTTTCATCTTTTTCCACAGATCACTTTGAAATATCCCTTCATCGCCAGTTTTTGCTACGATATTACTAACAGTTGCAGTGAGTTTTTCCATGTTCAATCCTTCAATCTCAAAGTTTTCTAGCTCCTTATCGGAAATTTCTTCAAATTCATCTACCTCAGGTTCTTTTTTGGCAATTGTTTTCTTTTCAGCTAAACGCTTCTTGTCAGCTAATTTTTTCTTTTCAATGGGTTTTTTTTCCGCTATTTTTTTAACAGATTTCTTCTCTTTCTTTTTAACCATAAATGTCACCTAATTACAACTAGTGCTCCCAAGAGTCCTAACTTCAAAGCAATATAATAACATAGCAATTGTTTTTATGGAATTCTAAAGTGTGCAGTAGCATTTATCGCGTTTTGATAGTTTTTGTCTTTCATTTCTGCCACAATTTCATAATTACCTGGCTTAGTAATTATCTGTGAAAATGTATCATGAATTGGCAAGATCGAATTATTTTCTACAAAACACTGTGAAAAGTAACCATTTTGAGCTGCTACTTGATTTGGAGACGTATCAAGATCATAAATTGTAATATAAAGATCTCCACAATCAAATGCAGTATTATTTACTGCTACAGTAATGCTTACAGGCATTGAAGTAGAATAAGAATTCAGGAGATTTTGAATCATAATGTCTTTGTCTCCAGTTTGAACTGATTGATTATGATTAACAAATTGCCACATGTTGAGATGTCGATCAGGTTGTCCCAATACATCTGATAAAACTGATACACCAAAAGCAATTGATATTACAACTGGAAAAAGAAAAACAAGCAAAGCTATCTTTTGCACTGCCATTTTGTTATCTAACCATTTTCATTCCCTTATATCTATTTAGTCTAAAAAGTAGTTATGGTAAAAGATAACTTTGACGAATAAGTTAAATCATAGACAAGTACATAGGCGCTAGATGCGGCTTCGGAAATTTAGAGTACGTGCATTTCGTTGCATTCATGACTCTGGTGAAATTAAAGTTGGCGATTTGGCTGCTTTCATTGGAAGAAATGAGAGTGGAAAAACAACAATACTTGAAGCGCTTACACTGCTAAATAAGGATTCCAAGGTTTCTGAATTAGATTTATGCGATGAAATGTCAGAAGAATTAAAATCGGAATTAAGATTAGCAGAAGGCGATTTTGAACTAGGTGAGAAAGAAAGCAAGTTAATCCAGGAAAAGTTTCCAAATTTACAAGATATCAAAAGCATAAAAATTTTCAGGACTCAGATAAATCCAAGAATCCAGTACGACTTTGGTGAAGTAAAAATCAGTGGTGAGGCTAGTAAAAGACTGAATTCATGGGAAAACTTTGTTGAACGCATTCAAAATTTTGTGTCTACTATCCCAAACCCCATACGTATACGACTAGATATGAAATTCTTACTAGGCAATCCTCCTAGAACAAGGGATGCGTTTACCAACATGATGGCAGAATTCAACAATCAGATTTACCTATTAGCGTCAGAAGAAAGACAGGTAATTTCTGAATGGGAAAAAATTTACAAGGATACTGATAGTATCTATGACAATTTACTAGTAGGAACAAGTGAACGTTCTGCCCTTGAAAATTTCATAGAGGATAAATTACATCCTCGCTTTGTTTATTTTTCAGATTACAAAAAGATTTTAGGGAATATTGATCTTAATGAGTTCTTAAAAGAAACAAAAGGAATAAGACCAAAAGGATTAGAATATATCGAGGAATTTGATAAGGCTGAAACAGTCAAGAATTTATTTTATCTAGCCGAACTTGATACAGATAAACTTGAAGAGGTGCAAACTACTCCTTCAAGATTGATAAAACTTTTACACACATCAAGTAGAAAGCTAAGTGAAAGACTAAATCCAGCGTGGAAAGGAGACCCGATTCACGTAGAGTTACGTTATAATCCAGGAAACGTTTTGAGCGTTGTAATTTCAGATGTTCACAAAGATGGCACTGTTACAAACACAGGACTTTTGAATAGAAGAGCAGAGGGATTCAAGTGGACATTTTCATTTATTGTTAACTTCGCTGCAGAAACCCAAAGATCCGAACTAAAAGAAGCTATTTTACTTCTTGATGAACCTGCTAGAAATTTGCACCCAACTCAACAAAGAGGGATTTCTGATCTGTTAAAGAACCTTGCAGGGTCTAATCAAATTCTATATGCAACCCATTCTCCATTTATGATATTTGATTATACTCCTGGAAATTTACTTGTTGTAGAACTTGATAAGAGGAAACATCTTAGTCACATCTATTATGATTATTGGAATGCAGATGATCAAACACTAACTCCAATTCTTTATGGTCTATCCAGAGGTCTTGTAGAATCGATTATTGATAGGGAGATTGGCTATAATTCAAGACCTGTAATAATTGTGGAGACGATGACAGATTCCATGTATCTAAATGCATTTGATAGATTCTTAAAAGATCCTAATCTTTCAATGAATCCATTAAATATAGTTCCAGCATATAACAAAAATTCAGTCCTACCACTTGCCATATTTTACAGAAACCACGGTTACAATACATTTGTTCTTCTTGACAACACGGACTATTCACGTCAAATTTCGGCCATGTTACAATCAAATGGCTTCAAATCAGTCCAGATGATATTTTTTGAACTTGGAGGTCAGCCAAAACAAGCAATAGAAGACCTCATAGTAGATGAAGATTATCTTTATGCGGTAAATCAAACATATGAAATTAAGCTAAGAAAAGAGGGATATACGAATCTAACAAAGGAAAATCTTGCTTTAAAAGGTAAAAAGAGCATAATAGAAAATCTAAATGAGATCTGGAAAGAAAATCAACATCTGGGATGGGAAAAATTTGACAGGGAAGATATTTGCAGATACATCTGTGAGAAAATTGCACTCGAAGAAACAGAATTTTTATCTGATAAAACAAAGGACCAATTCAGGTCAATCTACAGGCTTATTGCTGAGAGAATAAGACAAAACCAGAATATCGTTTCTGAGACTAGTATTCCACATAAAAGATAATTTTGCAAGTAGCTTGAATTTGAACTTTACTCATCTTTGCTACCATTGGGTTGTAAAAAAAGTACTACCAATAGATAAAAGCTGGTTAAGGTTTAATTTGGAGAAAGATTTTGTTTTGATATGACGAATATGTCGTTTAGAGCAATTTTTTTATTTTTACTTGTTTCTAGCTCACTTGCTTCTTTAGTGCTCATACAGGCAAGTAGTTCAGGCGCTCTTGTGACGATGACTGCCACAAATAATGGCATGACTACAACCTTACAATTTACCAACAATGCTGAAAACATTTCTGATATTAGCTCTTTGATTTTGCAAATTGGTCAAGGTGGAAATTTCAAATCCTTTAAGACAGATAGTGGCTGGGTTGGCATAAGGAATTCTGTGAACATATTGACATTTACTTCTACAAATCCAATAAAACCTGGTCATTCTGCAAATTTTGTGGTTAAGACTGATCAATCAAATCCTGTTATAGCTTGGAAGGCGTTGGATGATAAAAATAACGATTTGGGTTCAGGAGAAATTGGCACGCCGCAAACTGGAACATTTAACCAGACTGTAAGCAAACCACCCACTAGTTCTATCGGAATATCTGACAGTTCAAATTTTAGAATAATTCCATCTACACCAAAAGCTGGTTCTGATGTGAGAGTCATTGGTCTGAGTTTTGCTCCAACAACAAACCTGGATTTGTACATTGGAAATAACAAGATTGATTCCTTTAGTACTAATGAAAATGGTAATTTTATAATAACTACAAAAATTCCAGATAATCAACCAATTGGTAGTGTAAGTTTATTTGTAAAAGATCAAAGCGGTAATTCAAAAACATTTAGTACTATAATTCACGAAGCATCTAATAGAACTATTATTACAATTCAGAGAATGCCGTTAACTGTTAAGTGTGATACGATATATCATAGAGGAGATACCAAGACGATTAATGGAACCGGAACTCCTGGAAGCACTTTAACTATCTTAGTACAGGATTCAAAGGGCAATGGTGTGACAACATTTACAGCAACAGCAGACAAGACAGGGCATTATTCCTATACCACCACTGTCCCCATTGATGCTCCTTTTGGAGACTATACCATAAACGTATCAGATGGTAAAAACAAAGCGTCCTGCTCTCATAATATAGTTACAAGTCACCAGATTGTAATTTCAATGTCACAAGAAAAGATAGATCCAGGTCAAGCCTTAATAATTAATGGAACATCTATTTCTAACCAGCTAGTATCTTTTAGTATTATAGATCCTACGGGTAAGCAAGTCTTTGCAAAAGATGTCAATGTAACGTCTGATGGTAAGATTGCAATAGCATATTCATCAGATGCTGCAGCAGTAAAAGGAACATACATAGCAACTGTTTCACAAGGAACTGATCAAGTTACAGTCTACTTTGGAGTTGGTGAACTTCCAGTGCCTAAGCTTACTATTTCAATGGACAAATTAGATTATACGAATGCGGACAAACCCCAAATTAACATTTCAGGTCCGCCAACATCAAAACTTAATCTTGTCATTGTAGACCCATCTGGTAAACAAAAGTTTGCTGATCTCGTTTTGGTAGGACCTGATGGATTTGTCACTTATTCTTTTAATGTAACATCATATAATCCAGGAATCTATACGGCAGTAATTAACAGGGGAAATGACAAGGCATCAGCAGATTTTCAAGTCGGTGTTCCTACGGATTGTGGACAAATCACGATGAAGACCATAAAAGAATTCTATCTGTTAGGTGACAATATCATAATTGTAGGCAACACAAAAAACGCAAATTGCCTCGTTAGATTAACTCTTACTGACCCTCAAGGAGTGGTTGTAAAATCTGAACAGGTATTCACAGATAAAAAAGGATTCTTTTCCATAACAGATTTTAGAATTCCCATAGATGAGGCAGCAGGAATTTGGAAGCTCGATGCTACTAATGCTCTCAATCATTTTAGTCTAGATCTTACCATAAAATCTGGTCATGAGGGAATTACTATGATGCTTGACAGAAATCCCCCAGTGTATAACAGAGGAGATATAATCACAATTTCCGGTACAGGAGCAGGTAAGGAAGCCGATGTTATAATAAATGTGATTGGTACTAACAATACAAAAGCCCTATCTCTTTCCATATCATCAACAAACACATCAGATTTCAGTACATTATGGAAGATACCTCTGAACTTTAATCCTGGAAGTTATACAATCCAAGCAAAATCTGTGACTGGCCAAGCAACTACAAACATAAGTGTACAATAACAAATTTTTAATTAGAAATATTTTTTATAGCCACTTAGTGCCAAGCATGTTGTGAATCTTAAAGAAAAGATTGCGGAAATACCAGATTTCCCTAAAAAGGGAATTTTGTTTCGCGATATCAGCCCGCTTCTAAAAGATCCATCCGCACTATCACTTGTAGTGGATGAATTTGTTAGACTCTATCATAAAAATGAAATAGATATAATTGCAGGAATTGAGTCACGGGGATTTCCGTTAGCTTGCGCACTTGCATTGAGATACAATAAGGGAATGATAATGATACGTAAACAAGGAAAATTACCAGGTGCGACTAGAAAAATTTCCTATGATATAGAATACGGAAGTGCAACAATGGAAATCCAAAACGACGCTATAAAAAAAGGACAGCGCGTCCTCATTTGTGATGATCTGCTAGCCACTGGTGGTACTGCAAAAGCAGCAGCTAAATTAGTTGAGAAAATTGGAGGCAAGGTAACTGGGTTTGCATTTATAATAGAATTAACGGAACTAAAAGGTTCAAAGGAAATTAAAGACTATAGACATGAATCACTAGTGAAGTACTAATGGAACAAGCAGAAATAGGAATATTTGGAGGAACTGGAATTTATGACTCTGGTCTTCTGACTGAAAGTAAAGAAATCACTATCGATACGCCATTTGGAAAGACGTCAGACGCTATAACAACAGGAATTTTCAAAGGCAAAAAAATTGCATTTATGCCACGACATGGAAAAAAACACGCAATTCCGCCTCATTTGATCAATTTCAGAGCTAACATTTGGGCTTTCAAAGAAATGGGTATAAAACGTATAATTGCGCCTTCAGCAGTAGGAAGTTTAAACCATCATCTCAAACCAGGGGATTTTGTTTTGCCAACACAATTTATTGATTTTACAAAGTCAAGAAAGTATTCTTTTTTTGAGGGAGAAAAAGTAGTCCACATATCTGTTGCAGATCCTTTTTGTCCAGAACTTCAAAATGCAGTGATTAAAGCTTCAGATAAAATCAATCTAAATATTCATAAAAATTGTACCTATGTTTGTATAGAAGGACCAAGGTTTTCAACAAGAGCCGAATCAAAATTCTATAAGGAAGTAATAGGAGCGGACATCATCGGCATGACTTTGGTACCAGAATGTCAGCTTGCTAGAGAAGCTCAAATGTGCTATGTCTCAATTTCAACTGTTACGGATTATGACGTATGGGCAGACAAACCAGTAACTGCAAAAGAAGTTTTGGAAACGTTATCAAAAAACGTTCAAACTACTAGAAAAATTCTTTCCCTCCTTCCTGATCTAATCCCACAACAAAGGAATTGTTCTTGTGAAAAAGCATTATCAGAGGCCCAGTTTTAATTGTCAGCGAATGTTTCTTTGTTGATTCCTTCTGGAAGAGTCATATCTCCACGAACCAATTTTTGCTGAAGTTCGTTTATCACTTCATCCACGTTATATCCTAGTTTAACAAGGGCTTTTTGTGTGGATTTAGGAATTTTTGCTCCGATATTATGTCCCCCAATTCTTCCAAATGCGATAGCGTTGAATCTAAAAGAATAGTTTTCATCAATGGTAAAAACGCCATTAATTTTAGCTGCCATTTGACTTCCATGAACATTGTGGATATGAACCCTAAGATTCATGAATAGACACCCTAAATTTCAACTGCTTTGTTAACGGAATTTTCTACAAGAAAGTTCCAGTGTTTCTCATCTTGAATCTTAAAATCATTGATTTTGAGTTTAATAACCTTCTCATCCAAACACTCATGTTGAATCTCGTCAGTATTTCTAATCTTGACAAGTTTCCATTTTTCTTTATGTTTTTTTAAATTACATATAAGAACTGCCCATTTTTGATCCTCGTCTATTTTCGGCATTCCAACATAATCTACAATACTTTCAATTCCTAGTTGTTTTTCTTCACAGAAAATTTTTTTACATTTAACACAGCGCCATATATCAACGGAACCAATTGTTCTTTTTTCATAGTTTATGTTTGTAACACCAAAGTAAACTATTTCATGTTTACATGTTTCTTGGACTGTTGACATTATTCTTCCTCCAAAGATAGTTCTATTTAGTTCTTGCATCATCATATGGCTTTTCTAAAACAATTGATATGTTATCTACAATAAGATTTTTTTTAAATTGAATATTTTCCCTTTGACACATTCGTCTGTACATGTTTACGACGGCAAATCTTGGATGTGTGGATTCAAATTCGGTCTTAGTTATGTCAATAAAACCACCAAGATCTATCAGACTTTGTGCAGATTCTAGTGCTACTGAATTGGAAATTCCTAATTTATTTGCTATAGTTTCTGCAGACATTTTTCCATTTTTTACAACTAGAACAAACACTTTTGCTTGAATTGGTGAAAGCCTCAGTTCAGAAGTAAGGTTTTCTTCAACTGTATTCAAGTTCACACTCATAGTCTGAGAAAATCTCTGTTGTAATTAAAGGTGAGGCAGCACACATATCGTTGGAATTAAATATCAAACTAGAACAGTTTGATTATGAGATTAATTATAGGAATTACTGGTAGCTCTGGTATTCTTTATGGAATAAGGATGCTTGAGACTCTAAAGCGATACAATATTGAAATTCATCTAATCATGACAGAGTGGGCAAAAAAATGTCTTGTTTTAGAGACAGATTATGATTTTAAATATCTAAGATCTCTTGCTAACCACTATTCTGATGATTCCAATATGGCTGCAAGTGTTTCAAGTGGAACGCATAAGACAGATGGGATGATTGTAATTCCATGCAGTATGAAAACACTTTCAAGCATTGCAAATGGTTATGAAGAAACTTTGGTTGCAAGAGCGGCTGGAGTCACAATGAAGGAGTCAAGAAAATTAATACTGGTTCCACGTGAAACGCCAGTTACAAGTATTCATTTGGAAAATATGCTAAGGCTTGCAAAGATTGGAGTTATCATTCTCCCTGCAATGCCAGGATTCTATAATAAACCGAAAACAATAGATGATGTGTTAAATCACATTGTTGGAAAGTGTCTAGACCAATTTGGAATTGAACATAATCTGTTTAAACGATGGGAAACTACCTAAAGTATTTCAGATAATGATATTTTGTAATACACTTATTTAATTAAATAATTTACTAGTAGAAATTCAATAAATTACCAGAGGCAAAAAATCAAAGATCCTTTATATTTGGTGTAATGGTGAAAGATATAGAAAACCATGGCAAGCTACAAAAATAGATATTCAAATGACAAATCTCTTGATTTTATTATACCATTAATGGTTTTATTATTTCTTGGAGTAGTTTACATTCTATCTTTAAGATCTGAGGCTGGATTTGTTAGCTTTATTTTGATTGGGATTACCGCAGCCATCATGATTTATTGGGTAAAAGTTCTAAAGAAGATGACAAAGGACACACAGCCGCAATATACCACCAAAGAGAGTGATTCAAAGAATTGGGTATACGATCTGATAAAAGGAGATCAGGAACTGGTGTTTGTAGCAGAGGTACCAGGACCAGAAGATCAAGTAACAGTCAGATTGATTGATGGTATTTTATACGTTAGAGGCTCTGGTAAATTCTCAAAGGAAGTACCAATTGAGGCTACTCCAGATATGGGAATTCATGATTTCAAGTACAGAAATGGCGTGCTGACCTTAAGAATTAAAAAACTAGAGGCTCTTTGATAACTCTAATTTTTCTGGAAGATATTTATCAGTAATATTTGTCAATCCGTATTTTGAAAAGGCTTCAAGTTCTGCCTTTCGTTTTAGTTTTAAGAATACTTCTAATTGTGTTTTCCAATTTCCTTCTTGGTAACGTGGATCTTTTTGTAAATCATATATTCTCTTAATGTCTGATTCCGTCATTGGAATTGTTGGGAGTTTGTATTTTTCAATATCTGTAGCCCATACACCAAGCCATTTTGCATCTGGAACTGTTAACTCTCGTAAATGTGCAGCGTTTGCTGAACCAGATTTTATGACCATAGCGATATGTTCGCCATATACATCACCGTCTGCCAAGATGACAACAGGCAGTCCCATTTCCCAGTTAAGTCTTCTCAAAAGACCTCGAGTAGAACGTGGGGCTTGACCTGCTGTATCAACTATTATTGCTTTGAATTTTTTGTGAATTTTTTCCTCAACAAACCTTGTAAAAAGACCTCCTTTTTCTATTGCAATCACAAGCTCCGCACTTGTATCGACTAGTTCTGCACTACTAAGACTTGGTCCTATTAGATATCCATCAGGATGATCAGAAAGATTAACTCTCCTTCCTTCATATCCTGGTACAGTGTATTCTATTGTGAGGTCTCCAAAAACACTACTTCTTTCTTCTGGAAAGATATGAAAGTCTTCTCTAGGGAATGACAGTAAGGCTTCAAGATCTACTATAATGTTATCAGATTCTGGCTGATCCTCAAAATCAATGGCGAAAGCCTGTGATGAATAATAAATATCTCTTAATGTAGATGATTTTCCTTCTTTTACGAGTCTGTTTACAAAAAATGCAAGCCATGCAAGTTGAGTGTATGAACGAAGCTGTGACATGTTTCTTGCACTTCTAACTGCACTAGAATGCCCAAGGACGTATTGCCTTAGTTTCTTGTCATATACTATGTTGCTAACTGATCTACTTGGAATTGAAAATTGTGGAAATTTACCAGTGTCTAAATCATCATATATTGAAAGCCCTTGGTTCTTTAAAGTCGAAAGTAATTTTTCCTTTCTTGCTTCTGCTGTTTTGGTAGTCTTAGATTTGCTGTTCTTCAATTTCACTTCCCTTCTTTATTAGTTGGTTATAATTTGGTTCTTTTTTGTTTCCAGAAAGCTCGGTGGAAAACTGTGCAATAAGTGGAACATATTTTGAATATAGATTTGCTCGTTTCTTTGCCATGTCCGCCATGCCTTGTCTTGACATATGCACTGCCAGTTTTCTTGCCAGAAATTGTAACGCATTTTTAAGTTCACGTTCTATTTCAGGTCTGTCTGCAACATTTTCCTTGCCTACTGTCTTGTATGGAATTCTGGTAGAACAGATATGTGATACTATGACAAAAGGAGGATCACCTTTCACTTTATAACGGCTCCAATCCATTTCATTAACGACTTTTAGAACAACATCACTTCCCTCATCATAGAGAAGTGGAATACGGTTTGCAAAGCGATATACTTTAAGTCCTGTAGGTGGAATATCGCCCCCATAAGCAATTCCCATCTCAATTATAAAGGGAAATCCAGAGTAAGCAGACGCGCTTCGTTGAATGACGGCTGCAAATTCTGGATTGAAAAATTTCATTATTCCTTTGGATAATGGTTCTTCTCCAAGAGGTGCAAGACAACTTGGATCAGGAGATAGAAACTCTTCAAATTTTTGAAGTGCGTCAGCAAGTCTAACAAGTTCTTCATTTGTCATACTACCAATCCTTTTTTCAGGTTTAAATTTGGCGAATTCACAGAATTTATTAGCTGTTGTTGGTCCAACTCGTTGGAATCTTTTTGTCAAAAAAGAATGTAATGTATCACCTTGTACAGTATTGGCAAGTTGTTTGTAATATGGACTCTCAGGATCTAATTCAACTACATGTGATTTAGATTCACCAAAATTCCAATATGAAAGTTTTTTATTTGCAATATCAAGATCGTCTATCCGAATTTTGCTTAGTCCGTCAAAATCTAAATTAAGAAAGGACATCATTGCAATAACTGTTCTTACAGATCTAGAAAGATCTGACCACTTTTTTTGTGCTCGTTCCAAGATCCCCTTTGAATTAAGATTTTTTTTCTGTAATCCAAGCTCGGTTCTAACTTTTGTAATTGTATTGTTATCAACTATTGGTATTTGATAATGTGTATCTACTATCATTCTTCTAATTGTTTCTACATCAATGCCATGTGGATGGGGTTTTATGATGGTAGGTGGAGGAGGCATTTCTTTTACAATTCTAGGAAAATGAAACTTTTCTCCTGATGGATCTTCAAATGATATAGAAGCATATGGTGTGATCAGTGATGTTTGTGATACGTAATCTCTAATCTTTGTTCCTGCTTTTGAATAATCACCCTCTAGTACAATACTAACTGAAAGTCCATTTTTTGAGGCCTCTTTTGTTGTGTGTTTTTGAATAATAGGTTTATTTTTTTGTATATCAAGCAACATTACAAATTCATCTTGAGATTTTCCGTCTGCACAACTCTTTACAGTAACAGGCTTGTTTGTTGTAATTTGACCATATAATATCGCCATTGTTGCTCCAAGTCCAAACATACCTCTGGCTTGTTTTAACCCAAATTTTGAACCATAAAGAACCGTCCCAAATGCAAGAGGTACATGTTTTGCTTCAATACCTGGACCATTGTCTTTTACTGTAAGTACGTATGGTTTTGGATCTGGTTGTTCGGGATCTACTGCTTTTATTGAAAGATGAATATCTGGTAAAATTTTCTTTTGATCACATGCATCTAGTGCATTTTCAACAAATTCTCTAACTGAGGTATATAGTGATCTTGTGGGATTGCTAAAACCAGCAAGATCTCTATTTCTGTAAAAGAACTCGCTTGGTGAGATCTGGCTAAAGGTTTCTTTAGTCAAAGACATTTCCATTTTCCCATAGTTGTAATCTTTCTCGTTTTTCTCTACGTCTTGCTTCTTGTAATTCGTTGTAAACTTTTCCATGCGTGCTTCCACTTGAAAGAGCGGTAATTGCATCTACTGCAGATCTTAGATGATTTCCTTCTCCAATTATAGCTACAGTACGCCCATAAACTGAGATACTAGCACCGCTAAGTTGTTCCATATTTTGTCTGACTCTACCACCTTCTCCGATTATTCTCGCTTTTATCCTTTCAATTTGTGAAGAAGATTTGCCACCAAATTCTCTTAAATCAATAATATGTAATGCATTTTCACCCTGTAAAAGTCGCATTGCTTTTTCAGGAGAAAATCCACGCCCTATTGCCATAACAACTTCTTCTGCTTTGAAAGGAAGCATATCTTCTATTTTACCTGTTCCCCGAATTGTAACTTCACCTGTTTGACTATCTACAGATATTGTGACGGAACAAATTTTTTCTATTTTTAATTTTATCTTCCCTGATTTACCAATCAATGCCCCAATTCTGTCAAGTGGAATAAGAATAATCTTTTCAAAACTCAATTCATTATCCTCTCAAATATATCAGATGGATTTTCTACAGTCAAGCCTCTTTTAACAAAGAAATTAGTTATATTCTTAATATCTCTTTCAAGAAATTCTTTTGCGTTTTGATGTCGTATGTCAACTGATGAACCAAAATCAAGTACGATCAAACCTTTCTCGGTTTTAAAGACGTTATATTCAGAGAAATCAGCATGTACAAGTTTAGCCTTGGTATAAAGATCTGAAATAATCGAAATTGATTGTTTATAGTCATCATAAGTAACTTCAGTTTCTACCAAGGTTGGGTCAGGTACACCCCCCTTTCCTACAAATTCTAAAGCTAGCACATTTTTTATTAGGCTAATAGGTTTGACTGCTGGAATACCTGCCTTGACACATTGATTCAAATTTCTAAATTCCTTTTTGGCCCAGAGCTCTACCATATTTCTGGTTCCTTTCTTAATACTTGAAAATCTTGGGTCCCCTATAAGATATGGAAGTCTTTTTTTGAAATTAGTAGCAGTTACAAGATATATCTTCAGGGCAACATCCTTTCCCGTAGAATCCACAGCCCAATAAACCTTGGATTCTTTACCAGATCCAATTGTTCCGTTAACATACGATATAATTCCAGAATTTATCATCTTCGATAAGGTCATTATTGTGGTCTTGTCTAGAACATCATCAACAACTTTATTTCGATCAAATACACCCTTGTGTGATTTCCCTCTTCTCTCATTTGCAAGAACTTTAATATCAATTCGTTCTGCTAGTTTCTTTTCAAGTTCGTCTGACAACATAATAAATTGAATTTACCGTGTAAAATTGGTTACGGATATGTTAGAAGTCTTTTGACAAATAGCCGTTATTTTTTAACCAGTCTACCTGTGACAGAGTATATCTCCAAGTAATGTCACCTCTGTCATCTGATCTGAAATCCCAGGGTGCAAGTGTAACTACATCATTATCCCGTATCCAGATTTTTCGTTTTAGCTTTCCACGAATTCTTCCCATTCGTGTTTTTTCATCAGTACATTTAACTAAAACATGATCACTTCCTAAAAGTTTTATAACTCTGCCGAGAAGTTCACCCTCCTCTGGTAATTTCATTTCTTTAAGTTCACTTTCATTTAGAACTTTACGTTTTCCCACTATGATCAAAAAATGATCCTTTTGAGCGTATATAATTGTATTTTATCAGAATTTAAAAACTAAAAGAAATGGAACTCCATTAATTTCTTTTACACCTTTTGAAGATCCTATACCAATTTTTACGGATAAGGAAATAGTTTCTTTTCCTACCATGTTTATTATTGAAGAAGCTCTCAATAGTTCTTCTGCCTCCTCTTTGGCAACAATTCGTTCTGCAAAATAACTTTCACTAATGTTTATTGTAAAATCGGATTTTGTAAGAGTCCTCCCTACTAGATCGGCATCACAAATATTCAGCATCTTATTTTTTTGGTATGTAACTGTTCGCACTGCAAATGCCATTATGCGTATGGACCCTTAAGTGACGATTTTGCTCCACAGGCCTCACATACTAGAAAAGTAAGCCTGTTTAACTTTTCAACCCTAGTATCAGGACTTTTGCAAGTAGGGCATTCTAGATATTCTTTTACATATCTTGTCAAAAGCGTAGTAAAATCATGAGGATCTTTTTTTCCTACGAACACTGCTTTATCGCCAGCTACTTGAACTGGTGATGCAAATTCCTTTGAAAGATATTGCAGAACTTTATCAGGATCTCTCCTTAGAATTTTGGGAAACTCTGCAAAGTTACGGAAAAATGTTCTATTGCCTTGCCACATTATATCGACTTTAGGAAGCTCGAATCTAGAACCAGAATCCTTTTTGTTTTCAGAAATCTTATCCTGAATTTTCTTCAAAAGTTTCTCGTATTCACTTTTTGCCAATAGAGGAACTCACTGATGGCTACCTATATTGATTTCTTGACGAAATTTTGTCTATAATGTAAGTATTTAAGATATAACTACGCATGAAAATGTATCAAAATTTCTTAGTTTTAATTTTGATGCAATTTTGACAGGTTTTAGAGTATCTCCTTAATTGCGTACCACTATAGTAGAATTATCGTAGCAATATTTTACAATCACAAGTTAACATTACAAATAAAGAAACAATCTCATGCAAAAAAAATTTCTAAATTTAATATGTACGCATCTTATCATTTTCATTTTTGGAAATCAAACCAAAACCGTATATCTACCTAAACCTATTGCATGTCTATGAAAGGCGGTTACGATAATTCACAGTTGAATTTGTTTGATTCTGATTCTGGTACGGCATTGTCTGAATACAAGACTCGTCTTGAAAGACTCAAATTAGAACTTTTAAAATTTGGTTTATCTCCCAATCAAGCCAAAGTATACATCTATTTGGGAAAATATGGAGCCAAGTCTGCTCCAGAGGTGTGCAAATCATTAAGCTTGCCACGAACTGAAACCTACACCATTCTTAATGCATTGCAAAACAGAGGAATTGTTAATGCAGAATTTTCCTCTCCCACAAGATATTCAGCACTACCCATAGAAAAAACAATTTCTGCCATGGTAACAGCAGAACAAGAAAAACTCGATACCTTGGCAAAACAAGAGGTGGAACTTGCTGAACTCTGGCATGAAATACCGGCATTTATAGTGGAAACAAATGAAACGAAGACAGAAAAGTTGCAAATGATTCCAGGAAGTGCACAGATTCACACAAAGATAAAAGAAATGATTCAGAATTCAAAAGAAGAGATACTTATGTTTGGTACCGAAACAGATCTGTCGCGATTTTATCATTCGGACATTATTGAAATTTTATCTAATTCTACACTTGATGTAAAAATAATAATTTCCCCATCAAAACAAGTACCTCATTTTGTAGATGTAATGGCCAGAAAAAGAGTCAAGATACTCCCTGACAATAAGAAAAATAACCAATGTTTCGTAATAAAAGATCATGATGAGATTCTGTTATTTTTAAGAAACGCTACTCATCCTTCACATAATGTCTTTGCTTTATGGGCAGACTCAAAATCCTTGATCGATTCAATGCATACATTATTTGGTTATTCTTGGGAAAGTGCAGAAGGGTGTTAATTATGGTACATGATTTGATAACCAAAATCAAAATAGATTTGAAAATAAAAGGAGGACTCTAAGAATTGATTGAAAACAAAGAGTTACTTGCAAAAAAGGAACAGTTTTCAGCTGCCATAGAGGATGCCCTTCATGAAATAGGTTCCCCCACTGTAGAAATAGTAAGCAACAAATTACTCCAAGATTATCATTGTTCAATACCTGACTGCCTGGAGCATCCAGAGTATTTTAGAAACATACTGAGGGAGGTATTTGGCTATGCCGACATTGCAGTAATAGCAGTAATCAAGAAAAATCTCGGTGAATTTAGCTTGGAAAAACCTGTGGGCGAATTTCTTCAAGTTTTATCAAAATAAGAATTGCAAACAAATCTTGAAAAAATAAACCCAATTAGGTTCTTAATTTCTTCGTTACTTGTAGTCGGCTTTATAGTAATGATTGCAAACGTACTTGGCAAAGAGACTGCAACCATAACGACTGACTTGCTTTATGTGCCTATATCAGGCAGTCTGCTAATTCTTTCTATAGTAATTGCTGCAAAGTATGGAATACAAGGCAATCACGGAAAGAGCTATCTTTCCTTTGTAGGATTTGTCGCATGCTGGTTTATTGCTGAGCTTGTCTGGATAAGCTCAGAGCTTGTTTATCATCTCAAGCCGTTTCCCCAAGAGGCGGAATGGTTCTATCTTGGCGGATATCCTTTGTTGCTTTTGTTTACAATTTATTATTTAAAACCATTCGAAAAGGCAATTTCAAAGAAAATGTTGTCATATGCATTAATGGCAACTACGATATTTCTAGTGCCAACAATATACGTTACAAATTCTTACAACCAAAACTCAAATTTGATTGAGATAATTTGGGCTGCAATATATCCTGTGGCAGATTCGGTTGTTTTATTTCCCGCAGTTATAGGTATGACGTTATTTTTCAAGGGAAAAGTTGGCTTCTTGTGGTCACTTGCTTTTTTTGCAATCATACTAAACATTGTTGCTGATTCTGGATTTCTCTTCTTAGATATGGACAAGTCATATTACACGGGAAATCCCATAGATATTCTCTATTTGTGGTCCTACATCTTGTTTGCATTTGGGATTTACAGTCATGTTAAGTTGCACAAAAAACCAAAAATGAAATCATATGGCAACACGGAAGATCTCAAATAAGATATAATTTGCCGTAACGGTTTTTAACTTTGCTGATTTCTTTGATTCCAATAATCTGACTTGAGGTTTTTGATTTCTAAGCTATTTTGGTATTGCACTATCAACTTGAACCGTGCATGAGGTAAAATTGCTATTAAATCTAGCTATAGCATTGAATCTTTTTGTTTCATGTGCAGCTATATCAGATACAACACCATTTCCTGTTCCCAAGGTATTCCCAGTTTTTCCAAGCACGGATATTTTTAGGAAAACCACTTTGTCAGGTACATTTCCACTAGTATACTGCCCTGTCATTAGCGCATAGCCTGATCCGTGACTGCACTTTACATTGCTGAACGCTCCAGAATTCCTAGGATCTGCAATAGCGTTGTAAAATGAAGTTACTGTATCAAACAAAGTAGTCGCTCTGTTTATGGTTCCATTATCCAGGCTTCCTGCCAAACTTGCGCTAGTAAGGCCATTTGAAACTGTTCCTATGCCAAATAGACCAGGAGAGTTAGTAAGACCAGTTACAACTGTTCCTACTCCAAATAGGCCAGGGCCTGAGCTTTGGAATTCGCTAACATGCCTTAAGGAAAAAGTAAACTTGGAAAGATGTTGTGATTGTATTGTTACTTGGCATTGGGTTGGGCTAATTGACAAAGCAGATATTTCGCCAAGACCATTTTGAATCCACGTATCTGAACTTAGAGTATACGCATCAACTATTGGACAGCCTTGATTATCATTTTGTATGAAATTCAAGCTCGTCTTGTTGACAATCAGCGTAAGTGTTGGTGGTTTTGCATGGTTTGATGGATCACCCCAATTAAATCCAACTCCATTATCATCATATGGATACTGTATGTTAACGAAAAGGAAAACAGTTCCCTTTATGTCGCTTGATGATATCAAAGAGGGAATTTTGTTGTCAACCTCCGCTACAAACCATTCAGCTGGAGGAGTTCCTCCAGTAGATGTTGCAGTTGGAGATGATTGTACATCTATCTCCTTTAGACTGCCAAAGCCTGGAATTGTAGAATTCGCAACAGGAATAATCATTTCCTGACCAGGAATTATTTTATCGAGTGGCGGAGTAGCTATAACCTGGCCTGATGTTGGGTTAACGGTAGTAACTACAGTGGGTATGATGGCTACAACGGAAGTAGAATTTGGAAGGGTATAGTTTGGCATACCAATGGCGTTAACTATCGTTGTTCCGTTTGTTAACGTTGGAAATGAGGTACTCAACGATATGGATGATTGTGAGGTTATTGCTGTATTGACAGCAGTAGCATTTGATTTTCCTGCGATGATAATTGACGGCAACTGATTTACGTTGTTAACTGGACTTGAGAGATTGCTTACTATTATTGCTGAAAATGATTTTACCCATGTGTCCAAGGTTGATATGCTAAGCGTTGGAGCAGGAACCGCAGTTGGAGTAAGTTGTACAAGACCAGTCGAATTGAGAATAGCTTGAAGTGAGGACAGTGTTGTGTGTTGTGTGAGGTTGGGTAGTGTTGTGTTTGATAGTGTTGTAGTTAATCCTGTTACTGTAGATAGTGTGTTGGGTAGTGTTGTGTTTGGTAGTGTTGTGTTTGATAGTGTTGTACTTAATCCTGTTACTGTAGATAGTGTGTTTGGTAGTGTTGTGTTTGATAGTGTTGTAGTTAATCCTGTTACTGTAGATAGTGTGTTGGGTAGTGTTGTAGTTAATCCTGTTACTGTAGATAGTGTGTTGGGTAGTGTTGTAGTTAATCCTGTTACTGTAGATAGTGTGTTGGG
>Ga0210384_10001274_pt1 | contig 34893 bp, 21 predicted proteins | sample IncBWH2MmetaG_FD_160574 | JGI IMG/M metagenome (GOLD analysis project Ga0210384, IMG submission 160574) | Forest soil microbial communities from Barre Woods Harvard Forest LTER site, Petersham, Massachusetts, United States - Inc-BW-H-2-M | ecosystem: Environmental > Terrestrial > Soil >...
GCTATGTTGAAAGGCTTTCTGGCCAACCGTTAACCGACCCGACCTCCATCCCGAACGACGACGTTCATGCGCTCTTCCGATTCGGTCGGCAAAGTCGGAAAAATCTGAAGGAATTTGTTCAGAGCTTCCCTGCCGAGCAGTGGGACCTCCCGCAGGATCACAAGTTGATGAATAGCGTTCTAACCATGACACCAAGAAAAATTGTCGTGCATATTCTGCTGCACGAAATCCCTCACTGGGCGCAAATTGCCACTTTGTTTCGTTTGAACGGTCTGGTGGACGACTTTCACGATTTTCTGTTTAGCCCGGTGCTGGGTGGTGGAGTCCGTCGGGAGCAAACCAACGCAGCCACACGCTAGCGGGCTTCTGAAGCCGGCGCGCCAACTTTCAAGACCCTTGCGAATTCTACTTCAGAACGTACCGTCGGCTTTGATCGGAAACTGGCCCACCGCCTCGCGGTCGGATCACTTCCGAGTGGCTGGTCAAACTCATTCATGCCGGGCTGTTCGGTGAGGACACTTCCGGAATTGTTCGCCCGAAGATACGAACAGATGCATGGGAAATGATGGGGACAATTCCTCCAGCAGACTTTTGTATAGTAGTTGCTAAGTGATATCGCAGGCAACGGGATATGCTCACAGCCCATCTGAGGATGTTCGCGATGAAGAGCCCAAATTACGAACAGATACAGCTGAGGAGGGTGAAGGCCAATGGAGCGAGAACCGGAAGCTCAACTTGCACAACTTACTCAAAGCCGAACCAGCGAACTTTGCTTTAGAACATTTTTTCAAATCTAAGAAACACAAATCGCATAGAGGCCAAACCGCTCACGCAGAGGGATTGGTAGGAGCGCTGTTTTACAGAATGAAGTGCCTGAACCTCTATTGCAAGTGACTGTCGAAATTCACAAATAAGTAGTATTGCTCGTGGCTATCTAAATGTTTACTATTCCAGGGTACTCGTCGATTGTTGGTCCACTCTTGGTCCTCGCTCAGAATCAACAGATTCAGCTGAGGGCGCGCCAACCGTTCTATCCAGGACGAGAAAATAGATGGAATGGAGTCATTAGCCTTGACTGGTTATGGCAAGCGAATCGTATTGACTGGTGGGGCAGGCTTCATCGGCTCCCATCTGGCGGCAGCCTTGTTGCGCCGTGGAATGCAACTCACGATTATCGATATCTTGGATAACTTCTACTCGCCAATTTGGAAAAAGTCCAATCTTGAGGATATACGTCGCGTGGGGAAGTTTGAGTTCGTCCAAGTAGACATCTGCGATGTCGAGAACGTGCGCAAGGCCTTGGCAACTGCTCAGCCCGAAGCGTTGATTCATTTGGCGGCGCGCGCTGGAGTGCGACCTTCGATCGAGCAACCCCTTTTATACGAGCAAGTAAACGTGGCCGGCACCATCAATCTATTAGAGATCTGCCGCCAAGTCCAAGTTCCACAGTTCATTTTCGGTTCATCGAGTTCAGTTTACGGCGAATCTAGCCGAACGCCCTTCTCAGAGGACCAGGTGGAGTTGAGGCCCGTTTCCCCTTATGCTGCGACGAAATTGTCTGGTGAGATGTTATGCTACACATACTCGCACCTCTATAGACTGCGAGTGGTGTGTCTGCGTTTTTTCACCGTATACGGACCTCGACAGCGACCGGACCTCGCTATTCACAAGTTTCTCTCTCTGCTAGAGGCAGGTAAACCAATACCCTTCTTCGGTGATGGTTCGAGCGGGCGGGATTATACCTACGTAGATGACATCGTCTCAGGGATTCTTGCAGCTCTCGATTATGTGCCTCCGTCTAGTGCCGTGGCACCCTTCGAGGTGTTCAATCTGGGTAACTCACATCCTGTAAAGCTTATCGATCTCGTCGCAACACTCGAGCGAGTCACAGGCCACAACGCTATTCTCGACAAGCAGCCGATGCAACCTGGAGATGTACCCCTTACCTGGGCAAATATCGACAAAGCGGTCTGCTTGCTTGGCTACAAGCCGAGCATGCCGCTCGAAGCGGGTCTCACGGCATTCGTGGAATGGTACCGCACGACGGATCCGACTCGCAGGGCATAAGGCGAAACGATTCAGATTGCCCACAGCTAACATGACCTCCGGTGCGAGGCTCCTCTAGCGGCCAGCAATAAAATAACTACTTTTTTATCAGCTATTTGGATCTCACCAGCACTTCGTTCCAAACCGCTAATCGCTGCTGGTAGCGCGGTGAAGAGCTGATTAGCACAGAGTTACCATCTGCTTGGAGCTCCATCAAAGGAGAAGCACTACGTAAGCCCCTTAATCAGGACTTGACCGCGTATCCTGTACCGGCACCTACCCGCTGAAATTTTCTTGTAAGCCGTTCACAGGACTAATAGCAAGATAACGTATTGACTGGCCCACACCCTTTGCGTGTAAATGTAATTCCAGACAGCAAGTATGATACGTCACTTCTCCTATAAGGTTGCCGTAAGGCTAGCATTATTCAGGGTCCTCTGTTCGTGGCTCAGCCTTGGAGTGTGTGGGTGCGGACAGTCCTCGCAGACAACCACTCCACCACCGCCCAATGCGTCGCCAACCCTAAGCGCGCTTTCCCCTGTAAGCGCGAGGGTCGGCGGTTCAACTTTTACGCTAACGGTAACTGGTACCGGTTTTGTTCCCACTTCAGTGGTCCAATGGAACGGGAGCAACCGGCCAACCACGTTTGTAAGCAACACCCAGATCACTGCACAAATCTCAGCGAATGATATTGCAGCCTTGGGTAAGGCGACCGTTACGGTCTTTACTCCTGCACCAGGCGGCGGCACTTCTACTTCGTTGGCATTCAACGTGTTTCCCCTTACCCGCTTTGCCTACGCAACGGCTTCAGGTTCGGCCAGAATTTTTACCCTGGCCGCGGATCCAGCAAGCGGGCGTTTGTTGTACACCGGCTATGCTTTGGCCGAGTCATCCAATCCCAGTTCAGTGGCCCTTCATTCCTCGGGCCGGTTTGCTTACGTGCTGAACCAGCAGACCTCCGGTAGTGTATCGATGTTCAGGGTCGACACCAGCGACGGCGTCTTGACGTTGATAGCCCCGGCTATGCGTGCCGGAGACACCCCGAGTGCAATCGCTCTGGATCCGCTAGGCCGATTCGCTTACGTAGCCAACCTCAACTCGGGCACGATCTCGATGTATGCGATCGACGCTGCCACGGGACTTCTCACCCCGATTGGAACCGGCACGGTGGCTGCTGGAGCTCAACCGGATTCGATCGCGCTCGATCCCTTGGGCAAATTCGTTTTCGTAGCCAACCGCGGATCGAGCGATGTTTCCATGTTTTCCGTCAATGCCACGGGCGGCGCGCTTAGCCCAATTGGCGCCGGAACGGTCACCTCAGGCGGCTCCAATCCGAGTGCGGTAGTTGTCGACCCTTCGGGTCGGTTCGCCTACGTGGCGCACGCGGATGGAACTGTAGCGATGCTTAAGATTGATGCCGTCACTGGTGCTCTCGCAGCTGGCAGTGGGGCTTCCGCGGGTAAATCTCCATCTTCCATCGCAATCGATCCCACGGGAAGATTCGCGTATGTAGGTAACTTCGGGTCGAACGACGTGTCAGCGTTTGCCATTAACAACTCCACCGGCGCTCTGACATCACTCGGCGCGACGATCGCCGCCGGCCAGGGGCCCCAGACCGTGCTCGTGGATCCTTCTGGCAATTTTGTTTATGTGGGAAACGGCAACGACACTCAAGTTTCGATTTACTCCATGAATGGTTCAACAGGAGCATTGACCCAGGTCAATGCGCTTCCGGCCAGGGGCAATCCGGCATCCTTGGCTCTAGCCCAAGGCACGAGCGCTGTTACCCGTACTGGAAAGTTTCTTTACGTCGTTAATGATGCCGTTGCCATGGATGGCACTGGCGGGGAGGTCTGGATGTACACGGTCGATCCTTCGAGCGGTGCTTTGACTTCTACAAACCCACCATTCGTCGCTGCCTCCCCAGGCTCGGCGCTGGCAATTGCCGCAGATCCTTTTGGGCGATTTGTATATGTAGCCCTAAACAAATGTTGCTCTGGGAGCCATCCCCCCGGCTTTCCCTCCGCGATTGCCATGTTTACCGTAGATGCTACAACTGGGCTGCTCACGCCAACCACACCGGCAACGATCGCGCCCGGAAACAGTTCCTCCCTGATAGGCGCGATAACCGTGGATCCAACCGGCAGGTTCGTTTATGTACCCGACGATGGGGATAATGAGATTTTAGAGTACGCGATTACTACGCCGAGCGGCGCATTGACTCCGATTGGGTCTGCAGCCGCCGGCCCGAACCTCAATACAGAGACGGTCGCTGTAGAACCCTCGGGCACGTTTCTCTATGTGACCAGCCTCACGCAAGGCGTCTTCATGTTTACAATCAATCCTGCAACCGGCGCACTCACGCCAACCAATCCACCCAACGTTCTGGCCGCAACACAACCTGCTGAGACAGCGGTGGACCCCACGGGGAAGTTCGCTTACGTTGTCAACAACGGTCCTCCATTCAATACATCGGTTGTGTCCATGTACACGATTGACTCCTCCACTGGAGTTCTAAACTCAACCGGCACCGTTGCAGCGGGAGTCAACCCTAGCGCCGTTGCTGTGAACCCGTCAGGCCGGTTTGCGTATGTGATCAATTCAAATATGACCTTACTCTATTCCATTGATGGCTCGACCGGACTATTGTCCCCGCTCGGATCTGCAGGTGCGGGCACCCCTGTCGCGATTACCTTTGACCCGTCCGGCAAATTTGCCTATGGCCTCACCCCAGGGAACGTGTTGACCTTCACGATTGACCCCCGCACTGGCATTTTGTCGCAGGCCGGATCTGCCAGCGGACCAACGCACGGTGCCGGGTTAGCGATAATCGGAACCACTCAGTAGCTAACCTAAGCCGCCAGGAACCCGCCCTCAAGTCTGAGGTCCATTTCCTGAAGCCACAATCAGTGAATCCGCAGGAATCAGAAGCGAAGTCGAATGGGGCCAGTAGCTACAATGCCTGACTCACAACCAAACTAAATCTCTTCCAGCGTTCAAGTAGCCGTCATTTGAGTTTATTGAAGTTTCCTCGTTTGACCAGTTTGATCTACTTCCGCTGCATTAGGGACAACTGGGCAATTTGGCAACGGTGGAGCATAATTGAAGCGCTTGGGACGGACATGAATTAGCAAGCGCAGATCCGAGGACTATACGACCATACGACCAACCAAAAACACATTCTCGGGAAATCCGGAAATCCGAGGCGATTCCTCCACGTAAGCGCGATCGAAACACTGCGCACATTCTGCCACGTTAGACCCATCACGCGGATTGTCGTAGTGTCGAATCGATGGCATTCGACAGTGCACTGATTCGCGATTCAGGTTGGAGCCCACTAGCGACTAGCAGCATAGATTTGTGATCTGAAAAATGCGTTCCAACTAAAGCAGAGACTTGGTGGCCAAAAAAAGGAAACGTGGGTAAGCCGAACCTGGGGTGAAATCAGGCTGACCAAAACCGATGGGCGAGGAACTGCGAGGGATCCAGACTATAGCTGGAGGACAAAGGACGGAAACAAGAGTAATATACAGATGCTACTGGCCGCCAGCTCTTTGCAAGTGAATATCTGGCGTGGGCTCTTCGACAAGCAGCGTTCTAGATTCTTCCGAAAAACTACATTCCGGCACTATTTCCTTCATCTTCGCCCGGATTGGAGCCGCACCATCAACCGTCATCGAAGCTCTGAGCTCCTCCAATTGATGGCACAGTGCTGACCAGTTTCTTCGAGATCCGCTTGTCCGCTTGATTTTTTCACACGTTGTAGGAATAGCCTCTTCGCTGTGGTAGAAAAGTTCCTCGTTGAGTTTTTCTCCTTCTCGCAGACCTGTGAACTTGATCTCGACATCATGGTCAGACTTGCCTGAGAGGCGAATGAGAGTACGCGCAAGATCTACGATCTTCACTGGCTCACCCATATCCAAGACAAGAATGTCTCCATGGCTTCCAATTGCCGAAGCCTGTAAAACTAGTGCAACAGCTTCGCGCGTTATCATGAAGAACCGTTTGATCTCTGGATGCGTAACCGTCAACGGTTCCTTGTTCTGGAGTTGCTGTGTCATCACCGGGATAACACTCCCACTCGAGCCCAGCACATTTCCGAACCGCACAGATACACAGCGCATTCCATTTTGTGGTCGGGATGACATTATAAGCTCGCAGATTCGCTTAGTTGCCCCCATGACGTTAGTCGGGTTCACAGCCTTGTCGGAAGAAATCAGAACAAAGCTCTTGCAACCCGCTTCATCAGCTAGGCCCAATAATTGCTGCAGCGCAAACACATTGTTTTTGACTGCCTCTTGAACGTTCGACTCCATCAAAGGTACATGCTTGTATGCAGCTGTGTGAAAAATGATATCCGGCCTGAACTCTGAAAGCAGGGCTCGCACACGCCCTTCATCGAACACGTCCGCAACGCGAACAACAACGTCTGTACCATTCTTGCGGCCATCGAGGCACAGCCGAAGAAAGAACAAACCCGTTTCATTTTGATCTAAACAAATTAGCCGGACCGGTGCGTAATCGAGGATTTGACGGCAAAGCTCGGATCCAATCGACCCGGCGGCACCCGTAACTAGTACTGTTCGACTTGCAATTTCCCTGCGAACTGATTCCAGGTCAATCTGAACGGGCTCACGCCCAAGCAGATCTTCCAAGCTAACCTCGCGCAATTGGCTCACCGTAACTTGGCCCGCGATAATATCCTTCAGCGCAGGCACTGTGCGGAACTTCACGTTCGCACGATTGCAGATTTCAACGAACCTGCGCATCTGTGAACCCGTAGCGGACGGCACTGAAATCAATACCTCATTAATTTGGCGTTTTTGGAGGACGGCCTCCAATTGATCGACGGTCCCGAGAACGCGAACTCCGTCGAGTTTGAGCTTTAACTTAGAACGATCATCGTCGAGGCAGCCCAGAACCGAATATCCGCTGTCGGCCCGCTTGGCTTCTCGGATTATTTGCTGCGCTGCAAAGCCTGCCCCAATGAGAATCACACACCGTGAGTGCATGGCATCCTCGTGGAGCCCCTCAGCCAACGCACGCGAAAGGAGGCGTACACCAGCTAGGAGGCCCATTGACAGGAGAGCCTCGAGCACATAGACCGACCGCGGAAATGCGGCATTTCCCAAGACATAACGCATGACAACCCAGAACAGGACTGAACCTGTTGCTACAGCTTTTGCGATGTCCAGCGCATCACTTACGCCCGCGAAGCGCCACCAACCGTGAAGAAGTCGGAAGTGCGCGATCGCTACCAATCGGATGACAATCAAGATGGGGAGCGTGGAAAGTAGAAGCGAAATGTCCTGCAGCCGGAAGTCAAAACGAAGGAGCCATGCGCCCAGGAATGAACAGGACACCAAGAACGCCTGGAAAGCCGCAATCAACCAAGGGCGGTGCTTCAGTAAGAATTTCGTCGTATTTAGTTTGTACATTACAAACTCAGCTCCCGCCTCATTAGCAGAATCCAACAAGACGCCGAAGTACAATAGGGATTGCCAAACTCATTCAAGCGCATAACTGGTGATTTCAACCGTGCCTCCGGACTAGCCCTCCATGCTCTTACGGCACATGGCGCGCAGTGGTCAGTCGCAGGAGCTTAGACTTCATGATCGGTGCGTATCAAAAAACGATGCCTCCGACTACTATGACCTTTCCCTGTTTCGAGCCAGAACCCTATTAGTGTAGTACTCCGTCTGCGCGTACCACTTGAACGATAGTTAAGAGAAGAATCTTCATGTCGAATAAAAACGTTCTCTTTCGAAGATACTCGCGGTCGTATTCGACCTTTGCAGGAATAGGCAGGTCGTCTCGACCGTTAACTTGGGCCCAGCCCGTGAGCCCGGGGAGAAGTTCGTGTACTCCGTACTCGGTCCTTAATGCCACTAGGTCATCTTGATTGTAGAGTGCAGGTCGTGGCCCGACGAAACTGAGATCGCCCATCAGGATGCTGTAAATCTGTGGCAATTCATCGAGGCTCATCCTTCTCAGAAAGTGGCCGATTAGGGTCAGATGTGTCTCGGGGTCCGGAAGCATATGAGTCGCTACCACCGGAGCAGTAGTTTTCATTGTGCGAAATTTTGGCATACTAAATATCTTATTGTTGCGGCCGATACGATCAGACCAATACAGAATTGGTCCTTTGGAAGTAAGTTTGACAGCGAAGGCTATCACTAACATTAAGGGGCCCATCAGAGGCAGGACCAGGAGGCCGAAAATTGCATCAAACGCCCGCTTTGCGAGAAGTGATCCGACTTGGAATCTTGTGCGCTCATTCAGAATCTGTTCAGTTCTCCGCGGAGTCATCCGACCTGCCCGCTCCTCAATCTTTAGAGAACAGAATTTGTTTTTCATACAAAGTTAAAATAACAAGGGGGTAGGCGCAATACTGAAATCTATGCGATACATCAGCCCCTTCGGGACGGGCCGAGTTGTGGCATGAGGGCATTTCCCGATTTGCCTTCTTTATCCTGTCGCAACTCGCTGGCTCCATACCACTCGACTGTATCCTCCAACCCTTGCGCCATGGTGTGGTGGGGCACCCAGCCAGTTTCAGAGCGAATCCTAGAGCTGTCTATCACGAGGGAACTGGTCAAGCGACCCACTTCTCCCGATTTGCCTAAGAGCTTAGCTGCCATGACAAGTAGAGACGGAGGAAAGGAGAAAACCATTGACGACAAACCCATCGCTTCCGCTATGAGCCGCAAAAGTTCTGGCGTCGAAACATCTTCTCCGTCGCTCACAACAAAGGTCTTGCCGGATACTCTAGGATGCGCGGCGCACACCAAGATTGCGTCTGATAGGTTCTTTACGAACAGTAAGCTTCGAAGGTTAGAAACTGACCTCAACGGCAGGGGAATGCGTTTCTGTACAATCTGCAACAACCGGAGGAAATTTCCGCCCACACCCCTGCCGTAGACCAGGGGAGGGCGCAAAACGACTACCTCGAGGCCGGTTCTTGAGGCAACTCGAGTTAGAGCTTGCTCCGCTTCCCACTTGGACATTGCGTAGGCGTCTTCTGGTCTAGGTGTGTCGACCTCAATGAACGGAACACCTTTTGTCTCTTCTCCGTTTACCTTAATTGTACTTATATAGACAAGTCGTCTGACTCCGGCAAGAGCAGCCATACTCGCTAGACGTTCTGCCCCGACCGTGTTCACCTCTCTGTACTCTGCGAGAGCATCCTTCAGTTTGTCCTCCACTACATGTACTCGCCCCGCCAAATGAATGACCACGTCTACCCCATTGAGAACGTCGGACCAATCCGTATCACGGTCGATGGCAGGAATCCAAATTTTCTGGATGCCTTCTGGCACAAACGACGCAGAATTCTGTGTACGATGCGAGCCCTTCACTTTCATACCCAAAGCCAACGCACTTTGGCATACTGATCGCCCAACGAAACCGCTTGCGCCAGTTACCAAGATATTAGTCATCGACGGATCTTCCTCACTGAGCGAGCCAGGCTATCAGTTGGTACGGGTTCCGATGAAATCTTGTCTTGTTCGCAGATAAGTCGATTTGTACAAGCCCAACGAGACCCGAGAAGCTCCCGGTATATCGTCAGGGTCTGGGCAAACACTGTCTCCTCCGAAAACTCACGGATTGCTATTTGTCTCCCACACGTCCCCATATTGGATCTAAGAGCCGGATCTTGTATGAGAGTCTCAATAGCCCGGGCCAGAGCTCTCGGATCCCGCAAGGGAACGAGAATCCCGTTTTGGCCGTCTCGAACAATATCTCGACAACCCGGCGCATCAGTGGCCACGATTGCCCGTCCGCAAGACGCCGCCTCGATTAAGACTCTCGGAACCCCCTCACCGTAAGAAGAAGGAAGACAGACCACGTTGGCTTGGGCAAGGGTTTTCGCCATGTCATCCTGGTGTCCCCACCACTCAACGAGACCAGCGTCTCTCCACGCCAGTAATTGCATCTCTGGAATCGACCCCGGGTTTTCAGGGTCGGGCTTCCCGACCAACACAAACCGTGTACCCATATTTTGTGGTCGCAAAAGACGAGCAGCTTCCACAAAGTCCCCTATGCCTTTCTCCCAGAGCATTCGTGAGGCCAACAAAACGATGGGTCGCCCAATTGATTCCGGTTTTGGGGCAAACTGGTCCAGGTTCACGCCGGTGCCACGGATTACGGCCGTTCTCGAGAGTGGTACAACACCCAGATCGATCAATAGTGCCCGATTCTCCTCGTTCTGAAGGACAGTTTTTGTGTTCCTGCCTCCAAGTGCGAAGCGAAGAAGCGTTACCATTCCAACCCGCAGCAATCGCATTTGCCACCTGGGACTCGTGAAGACATGACCCATGCCCGCAATCGCATTTACCGACGGCGTCCCCCCACAAAGTCGCGCCGCTAATCCGCCGTAGATGGTAGGTTTCAACGCAACGTGGTGGACCAAGCTCGGTCGCTCTCTTTTGTAGACCTTTACAACTTCAAGGACTGCACTGAGCTCACGAAAGGGGTTTAGACTGCGTCTTTTGATGTGCCAAGGAATAACCCTGAAACCCTCCCTCTCAAGTGCGGTACGAAACTCGGTGAGGTGCGTCATCACCAGAATTTCCGCGCCGGCATCTCGGGCCGCCCGGGCCAGCTGCAGACGATGGGAAGCGAAATACCAGTCCTCAGTTACCAGGAATAGTAGTTTCAATGGAGCACGACATCGAAACCCGATACGCTTAGTTCCTCAAAGGGCAGCGTGGAGAATGGTTCAGCCAATCTCGCGCGCGGAGTCGGGAGCTCCGTCCATCGGTCAACATTCAGAACCTCTGGTTGATATCCTGCTTTTGAGAATAGGCAAAGCATTTCCGTGCACCGAATTCTGTTCGTGTAGAAACCCGACTTCGACATAAAATTCGATTCCCAGAGAGAATCCGGAAAGCGTAGATTGTTTAGGTTGCCGCCGAGATGATCTTTCAAATCAACACTGTGCGATGAAACGCCCAGTGGCTTTTGGATCCGCTTCAATTCACGAAAGAGTGGCAAAAAGTCATCTCTGCGTATGTGCTCAAGCACGTGCTGTGACCAGATGAAGTCCACGGAGGCGGACGGGATTTCGCGAACTGAAAGCAAGCCCCGAGTCAAGTAGGTGCCGGAACTTGCTCTCAACATTTCATCTAGGCTATCTGCTTTGGCACACTCAGGCAGTGAAAAGCCGGAAGATTCGAGCAATCGCGCCATGCGCCGATAGCTCTCTACATCGGCTGTCGCAAAGGAACCAACATCGACCAAGTAAGTCTTTGACGAACCGAATGCCTTGGCGATAAGTGCAGAAAACAACGAGTCACCGGGTCCCAGTTCCAACGCAACAAACCCATCCTGTTTCTCTGTGTCAAGATGGACGCGGTGCCAGTGCTTTTTGAAAACGTCAATGGCGTATTCCGGCCGATTCATGTCGCCAAGCTCAAAAGCACCCAACGATTTCCAAACCTTGTAGGAAATGGGCAAGCGCGACAACACAATCTTAGCTGCCAATTTAGCCCCCCAAGGGATACGTTGTTTGAATGTCACAGCAATTCTCGGAGTTTCCATGGAGTCCCTAGCATAACTGCCGAGTTCGAATGGCTCGAATCCGATTTCAATGCGGTTTCGGGCCATCCTGCCCGGCGCTTTGTGATTCTTATCGCACGAATAACCGTCTTCTGCTTCAGCGCCCTTTTCTTCGACAGTCAATCCAAGCGCGCCAAAGTGTTATTGGGCCGCTCAGCTTGGATCCTCTTTCTCGACTTATCACTCGTTCAATCATATCCACAGTATGTGAAAGATCTAAGAGAAGACTCCAACATCTACTTGCCAGGTGTCGGATGAAATCGGGAACAACCGTCTTCAGAAAGCTGTAGTCATTGGAGCCAGTGGTTCCTGCCGACGCTGGCGGTTTTCGCCCAACCAGGATTGAAACATCAGAATGTCCCAAAGTCGGTATTGCCAGTTTCTCCTGCCGGATAAGTGTTCGTTCCAATGCCCACGGACTTGTTCCACATCGAAAATGCACTCTTCTCTTAACCTCTTCGGAGACAGAAGTTCGTCCCCCCAATCCCGTAGGGGGCCACGCAACCATGTGTCTATAGGAGTGCCGAAACCCATCTTGGACCGGTCGATCAACCAAGGCGGAATATACTTGTCCAGTATCTGGCGCAGGATCCACTTGCTGCTGCGTTTGCGGATCTTGAAGGACAAGGGCAGTTTCCAAGCAAATTCTATCACTCGATGATCAAGCAGAGGCACGCGCGCTTCTAAGCTCACCGCCATGCTGGCGCGGTCCACTTTGGTGAGAATGTCATCCGGAAGATAGTTGAGCAAATCGGTCAGCATCATAAGCTCTTCAATGGAGGAGGCTGAGGACGAGTCCGAGATCGAATCCAGAACAGTTCTAGGTTCTTTCGAATTGCGGACAACTTCCGTAGGACTTTCCCAATGCGAGAGGCTACGGTAATAGAGTCCTTCTGGACTGGTTGCCAGAAAGGCATCGGCGAGTTTTTGTACTTTATCAACTGGAGCGTCGACTTGACGCTTTCGGGGTACGAACAGACCAAGCAATCGGAAAACATGATTCAGACGAGCCGCTGGAATTGAGTTCAAGAATGTTGCGATGGTCTTCCGAACCGGCGCCGGGAGCCAGCTTACAGCGTTCCAGATTCGCCTTGTGAAAAGATAGCGGTTGTATCCACCAAAAACTTCATCCCCTCCGTCACCGGAGAGGCTCACTGTCACGGTACGGCGGGCAAGCTTAGAAACCAAATACGTCGGTATCTGAGATACATCCGAGAACGGCTCGTCATACATCCGAGGGAGCAGAGGCACCACGTCGAGGGCGTCTTGGGGTGCCAAGTAAAGCTCACTGTGGTCGGTTCCCAGGTGAGCCGCGACTTTCTTTGCAAAGTTCGCTTCGTTATATCCTTTTTCGTGGAACCCGATCGTGAAGGTCTTTACCCGGCGATTGCTTTGCGCTTGCATGAGAGCAACTACCGTGCTGGAATCAATTCCACCGGAAAGGAATGCTCCCAGGGGAACGTCCGCAATCATCCGAAGGCGAACAGCCTTCAGAAGCAAAGTATGGAGTTGTTCGACCGCTTCCGTCTCCCCGATATGCAGCGGAGATTCCAATCCTTTTCGGACTATGTCCCTCGCGGACCAAAACCGACTCAATTCCGGAGGTCCTTCGATCGCGTTGAGGGTCAGAATGCTACCTGGCTCCAATTTACACAATCCTCTGAAGATGCAATGCGGAGTGGGAACATAATTGTGGCGGACATAAAGCGCAAGGGCATTGCGATCAATTTCGCCGTTAAACTCCGGATGCTGATAAATTGCCTTCAACTCCGAAGCGAAAACGAAGTCCCCACCCACTCGTCCATAATAGAGTGGCTTGATTCCTATCCGGTCGCGCACAAGATGGAGCTTTCTTTCCTGGCGGTCCCAAAGGGCAATGGCGAACATGCCGACGAACCGTTGCATAGCCAAATTCACTCCCCAGCGTTCGATGGCCTCGAGCATAACTTCGGTATCTGAGTGACCTCGCCATTGTCGTGCACCAAGTTCAGTCCTGATCTCTTCGAAGTTATAGACTTCACCATTGAAGACGATCACGTAACGGCCAGAGGCGGAGAACATTGGCTGATGCCCCTCGGGGGAAAGGTCAATAATGGAGAGTCGGCGGAACGCCAATCCGATTCCCGTTGCAGCGTCATGGAAAGTTCCTGAATCGTCTGGCCCGCGATGAGCAAGCGCCGCCCCCATCCGATTCAGAGTTTCCACCGGATCCTCGGATCTCCGCTTGTTTTGTAAGAACCCAGTGATTCCACACATGAAAGTTCACTCGTCGAAAAGCACTTGCATGGTCATTCGTGAGAAGACCATGATGCAGACGCGATGGCTTATCTTCAAGATTCGATCCATCATCACTGCATTCGCTTGTCTTGACTCGCGCAGAATTACCAGTTGCTCACCCTTCGCGAGGCCACCAGTTCGTTAGAGGATCGTTAGTGAATGTGCCCGCTCTATCGAGGGATGCAACATCGTCAGCAAAGACGCCAGCAAGATACACCGACTACCCAACCTGCAGAGTCCCATTGGCAATCGCGACTTTGGGTCCTTGACGCAGCCTGGGTACACAGCTCACGATATCTGCAAGTTTGGACTTCATGTGCAACCGGTAGCACACCTCGGTGAGCGCCAGCAGTAGCCACACGTGCCTGTACCATAAACCTTCTGTTGCCAGCATCCAAACAAGGATACCTACAATGCTGCAAGCGGCGCCTACAGCTATAGTGCTGTCGGCGCTTCGGTCACGCACAACTCTGACACAGTTCCGTAGCGATCTCACCACAATAGCACCGAACAGACAGAAACCTAGAACTCCGGTTTCCACGAGCAACCAAAGAAATTCATTATGAATGATCGTTGGCTCGTACAGCCTATGATCAGCGCGAACAAGAAACGTTCCAACTCCGGTCCCGGTGAGCATGTTGGTGGGTTTTTCAAATAGCATGTCTATGGCAACGCGGTTGATTTCTGTCCGCTCGTCCACGGTGGACTCGTTGAACACAAGGTACCAGAAACCGTCAGCGACATCTGGAGAGAATTCTAGCCAGTAAGTCACGGCTCCTATCATCAGGACCGTAAGAAGAGCTAGGCTCGCTAGTCGAATCATTGCCTTTAAGCGATAGAATGCAAGAAGGACGACCAACCCACCCAGCAAGCCCAGGAACGCGCTCCTGGATATCGTCAGTAAGCAGCCAACAGCCAGGAGTCCCACGTTCAGGCCTTGAGCCCACCGTGGGAGCGGCAGCAGAGTCGATTCACCAAACAGAAGAGCTAGTTGTATCAGCAGAATACACGATATGAAACCACCGTAAGCACTCGGGTTAACCATGAATCCCGCGAGTCGCAAGGTGGTGTCCGCATACATCATCAGATTGGGGATTCCGAAAAAGTACCTAGCAATCCCCCCAAGCAATGCCAAGATGTTCAGCAGAGAACCGGAGAGTACAAGCGTCTTGACGATGGTGCGCATCTTTTCGCGTGTGTCGACAATCTGAGTGATTGCGAAGAAACAAATCATTAGATCGAGCAAGCCAATATCTTTGTTCAGCCAGGTCCACCGTGGAACGGTGTCTAGCTCAAAATAAGTCACCGTGGTACCCAAAACAATAAACACAGCTGCGAAGATCAAAACTAGCGCGGAAAGTGAGCTGCGTTTTTGCCATGTTTTCTCTCCCGCTTTCATATTTCCAAGTAAAAGCGTAAGAGCCAAAGCCGGAACAAACAAGTCCGACAGAGCCAGCCGAAAATCTGACAACACCTCGACCTGGATGCCGAGGGCAGACACCCAACCTAAGAGGCTGATCCAAGGACTCTTCAGCCAAAAAATGAGGCCAACGAGGCCAAGAGCGATTACTGTGGCGAAGACAGCTAGAGCAGTCATGCTTTTGATTTGACTTCGATGCGGTCAAGTGGATGGCTAAGAAACCAACGCGGCATCCGCATGGCCTTGTGGTCTATGTGCATGAATTTTCATGTCGCCGCTGGCGGTCCGATTTGCCCCAAAGCATACCTGAGGGCCAACGCGTTGCCGAAAACATGCACCAGTGCGGCTGACAGTAATGCCAGTGCCGCGCCCATGAGACCCAGGCGGGGCGCCAGAACCGCAGTCATTGCCGCATTCATTACGGTCGACAAGGCAATTACCGGAACCTGTAGCCAAAAACGCCGGGCGGCGTTGATCCCATATCCAAGGAAATAACCGATCGCGGTCACACCACCGCCCATCATCATTATGACGAACACGGACAGGTCTTTCCCATACTCCGATCGATACAGAATTGTAAGTAGTGGACGCCCGAGAAGTGTGGATAGTATCGCTCCTAGGACTAGAATCGCGACACCTATCCACACCAGCTTGCCAGTCACCCTCCGAAAGCCACAAACGTCACCCAAGGCAAACATTCGCGCGAGACGCGCCGCAGCGGATTCTCCAAGGGCGTAGACGACGAGATAGAGCGCTTGCAACATGTAAGCCATGGACGCGAAAATGCCGAGTTCTGCCTCTCCCAAGTATTTTACCAGCAGATACCGCGGAATATTTGCATTCAGCGAAATCAGGGTCATTACCACTCCCAAAGGTGCGCTGTGGACGAGAAGTCGCCGGAGTTGGGCCGGGTGAAAACGTAAAAAACGTTTGCCCTCGCCAAGCGCGGCAGCCCCTCGCCAAAGATCGTATCCTAGTAGTACGGCGCTCCAGCTCAAAACCAGAGCACAGACGGCGGCAACCAGGCTCCGCAGCACCAGAAAAGTGATTCCAAACGCCGCAATCGAGAGCGCTCCGCGGAGCATGATGCTGATGGCCACCTGGTGAAGGCGCTCAACTTTCTGAAGCAGCCCGGCAATCGCGTCGCCGAGGGATTCGATGGCCTTTGAGACTCCGAGCAGTATGATTACCATGCGTGTAGCGACCCCATAGTTGAGAAAGCCTACGATGGTTGCTACTGTTAAGACCCCAGCAAGGGAAGCAAGCACGCGCAGAGTGAAATAGTCCGCGAAATCGAAGTCGGAGCGGGCGTCGGTGGCCTGTGCCCCCCGCAGGTTCAGGTTTGTAAACATGAACACTGGCGCAGATATCGCTAGTCCGAGCGCAAACTGTCCGACAATGGTGGCGTTACCTGCCTTGGCCAAGGTCGACAGCATGCCCCATTGGCAGGCGGCGTAAAATGCATAGCCGCCGACCATCCACTTGAAGCTCGTGCGCAGGGAAGGAGTCTCAACAGCTACCGCTTCAGATACAACTGCCTCCCTAATAGTCGCCGTGGCCATAGATTCGCTCGTCTACAATAGTCACCGCCGCAACATATCGGTATGCCCGCGCTCGAAATTAATCTTGCCCCACTAGAAGCCTTAGCCCGGTGACCTTGATTGTCCCGAGGCCGAGCGGAAGCAGACCTTACATTAGCGCAGTAGCTGGTGTGCCCCAAGGATTGCGGAATCCGAAGAGTGTTCTGTCATTTTAACAGTAGTCACTTCCTGCAGTGACATGTCAGGATTCGCTATGAGCACGGTGTAATCTCGCTCGCGTCGACTTCGACCGCAATCGACCTTTCGATTAATTCAACGGAGACGACGACCCTTAGATTCTTCCTCCTACGACTGAGTACGCCTTGGAAGCCAGCAAAAGGACCATGCGCGATCCGCACGCGACGCCCGACGGTCAAGAACGGATGAGGCTCGACACACAAACCCTTGGAAAGCCCTGAACGCAGGATATCGATCTCTTCGTCGGGTAACGCGGTGGGTAAGGAATTGAAACCGACAAGGCGGACAACAGAGGAGATCTGCAGGACGCACAGCCGGTCTTGCAATGCCATGCGTACGAACAAATAACCCGGAAAAAGCGGCAGTTCAACCTGCACCCGTCGGTCGCTCCATTGCCGGGCAGAGCGATAGAGAGGGAGAAAATGCTGGACTTCCCGAATTCCAAGTTCGGTCGCGACTCGCTTTTCGTGGTTGGCGCAGACATGGGCAGCGTACCAACGGGGCTCAAGGTAGGACGGGGGAAGGGTCGTTAAACGTGACTCGACAACTCGGAGAGACATATCAGCCATCGCTTTAAGACCTCGACCGCTAAACGTCCAGCTGCAGCTTCGCCCCGTCACTCCCAGGGCCGCGTGACCTAACCCATTATTTTACAATCGCTTGCGGACGACTCTACTGATCCATCGACCCGTTTGACGGCGGGCGATAACTGCCGAGTCCATCCTCAATTCTTTGTTCGCTCGAATCCGGAGCGCGTCCGTTTCGTGACGCCCAGGGCATTCGCCCCTTCAGCGCACCGGTGACTTCTTGCATAAAGACTCTGCGAGGATCTTGTGGATCGACTCCTTCCCAGCGCGCCAATCCCAACACCCAAACCACGGACATGCCGAAAACCAGAAATGTTCCGAGAGCCATGATGACCAAACGTGGAGGAAACGATTTCTTCTCTGGGATTCTGGCCGGATCTAGAACTTTGACGCTGGGTGTTTCTTTTGCCTCCTGCACTTTCGCAAGTTCGTACTGTTCTGTTAGCAGTTCGTAGACAGTTTCCTGGATCTTCGCACGGCGGTAGTAGTCAGCGTACTTTACTCCGAGCAGGGGTAAGTTGTGAATCGTGGGATACGGCAGGCCACCGGCACGAACCGCCGCCGGATCAGCGGACTTGCCGGAGGATGGAGCGGCGCCACCCCCACTTGCTCCTTCCGCACCTCCGAGCTTTTCGAGTTGCTTGCGAAGTTCCGCGACACGAGCGTTCAAAGATCGGACGCGAGAATTGTTTTCAGAATAGATCTGGCGGAGCCCCTCGAGCTGCGATTGTGCAGCGATCATCTCGCCAACTATCGCTCCCGCCGTTTCCAGCATCGCCTTTCCTTCTTGCTGGATGTCGAGCGTGTTGTTCTTGCTGGAGAACTGAGCGAGTTCGTTGGAGGCATCGTCTAGGTCTTGCTTAGCGACCTTGAGGCGCTCCTCGAGAAACTCTCGTTCGCGGTGCGCGGACGAAGTCGAGAGCTCGGAAACGAGGGAGTTCAACTGGTCGACATAGGCACTCGCCAGGGCTGCGGCTCGCTGCGGACTGTGATCTTTCACACTAATGGTGATGATGCCGCTCTTCCTGTCTTCCAAAACCGAGGTGTTTTCATCAAGTTTCGCACGCGCATCGATGACAAGCCGCTTGCCGTAGACTCTCCTCAAATCAAACTGCTGGACGAGTCGATCTTGCGAAGTTTCGCTCCTCAAGACCCCGATGAAAAGTGCACCCGAACTCTTAAGCCCGAGCAGGTCTCCGGCCATATTCGCCAGGCCACCTCCAGCTTTCGCCGCCATGGCGGCCATCATGGCCATGCCCGACGTAGATTGCTGATCCGGGGGCATCAGCTGTGTGGTCGACGTGTAGGAGTTCGGAATCAGGAATGCGACCAGGGTTGAGACGAGGAGACCGATTGCCCCAGCCAAGAAAAAGAACCGTCGACGTCCCCAAAATAGACGCAGCTTTTCCGCTTGCCACTCGCGTGAATCCTCAAACGGAGTATCCGGCAGCGGAACCTCTCCCACAACCGGTTGCGGTGGGGCTTCAGGCTGCGGCTTGGCGGCTGTCTGTGTCACGTCTCTCCTTCTATCTACTTTTACCTTTCATATTGTGCGCGGGCCGCTCACTCCCGGGAACGAGAAACCAGAAGTTCAATTCGAGCGAGGTCGCCACGACCAATCCAACCCCAAAAACCAGCGCAACAAAAACTGCCGAGCATTCCCGGGAAAGCGCAACCTTGTAAGCAACCTTGCGGGCGAAAACTGCTCTTCCATCTCCTGGATGTCCGAATCTATTGCCGCCGGCCGATCCAGCGTCCTTTCTTCCGAATTAGACATTGCAGGTCCCAGTTACAATCCGTCTCCTGCCAATCTGTCTTGCACGCTCACCATCAAATGCTCACTCCATCCCATCAGTAACGATTTCAATCTACTTTTTCCAAGACTGCGGCCAGAAAACTACTTGCAAGGAGGTCGTTACGTTGGACCGGGCTCCAGTAGTGATAATCGGATATGACCAACGTTCGTATTGAACACTGCCGGACACGCTTAAATCATTGCGAAGCCAACAGTTAGCACTCAGCGACACATCTGTTAGCGAGCCTCCCCCTGGCATATATTGCTGGCCAACCTTTTGATGCCTGAAGCTGGCCTGAATAAAACTCCGTGGACTAAATCTATAGTTGCTCCAGGCTTGAACGCCCTGACTATCTCTACCCATCCAGTTTCCCAGCAGGTCGCCACCGTTCGTATAGGACCCGTTGGGGTATGCACCATTCGAGTAGAAAATCCCGGGAGCGTAGTGGGATTCAGGGGTGCCGTTTTGGAGGCCGCTCGGAAGATCCGTATAGCCGGCCTCGACGCGAAAATCCAACTTATTGAGCTTGGGAATTTGCGCCAGGTACAACCCAGACCAAATCGCGGCATTCCGCCAATAGGCTATGGGTGAATACTCGTCTTCAACAAAAGCCTCCGTATAGAAACTCAACCCATCTTTGACGCCTGGAATTCGTAATGTAAAGTCGAGTCCAGATCGGCGATCTCCTGGGTCCGAGCTGCCACCCGCGACGGCACTGTTAGCGCTGGAATAGGTCCTAATAAAGGTGTGGGCAGTCAACGGAGTTGGACCACCGGCAAAAACAACGGTGAGAGAAAAACCGAGCTCGAAATCAGGCAAGGGCTTAAAACTGAATCTGGTCCCATCTAAAAATGGTTGACGACTTAGAGGGTGGTCAAACTGGCCTACGAGGCCCGTATTGGTTTGGAAGACGAAATCATGCCCAGTAAGCTGCCCCAGAAAGGACTCTATGCGCCATGGTCCCATCCAACCCAGGAAGGCGGGGAGCTTGAACGGCGAGACGCGGTTGATGCGAAGCATGTTCACGGGCGCTGCGTTGTCATTGAACATCAACGGCCCGCCCAAGCTGGGGCCCCACCACAAAGTCTGTGGCCCGAACGTAATTTGCCAGTTGGAAAAATTCAGACCAACATAAGTGTCCAACAAATGAAAACGATCCATGGCGGGGAATGGTGTCGGAGGAGCAACAGAGGGAAGAATGTTGCTAGTGGATATGAATTGACGAGCGCTCTCGGATAACGCGGGAGCTGCTGGGGCATGTTCGTACTCTGCGCGCACGTAAGCTACCAAGTGACCTTCGGTGGTCCATGCGGAGAAGCCATCGGCGGAATTGAATCCTTCTTCGTAGGGCCTCCCGTAATCATTGATAATCGTCGCTCCAAAATGAAATCCATCCGTCAGCGGCTGCCCGGAGATTCCGGTGATGCTTGTGTAGACCGATTCCACTTTAGCAACTCTGTTGTCGCCTTCGCTCATCTCTCGTAGCTCGCCGGCAAACTCTTTCGACAGGTCCAAATACGTTTTTGTAGCTTGCGATGAGCCGTTGTCCTCCACGCTCCGATTTTCAGCCTCGTTGAGGAGCCGGGCGCATTCCAGGCGCGTCCACGGGCGCATCCCAAACATTCCGCTCTTCACATGACCCATAGCTGCGAGGCGATCGAACGCGGAATAGACCCAGCTATCCATGGGGACATATGGAGACCCCATATTGCTCGGAGTCAGATTTCCGTCGTTCCGAAACCCTTGGCTGATCGACTTCCAAGCCTCGCCGCCCAGCCCAGGATCGTGATTTCGGCTGTAGATATTCTGCGCGACGAGATTTCCCATGATGCTGCCGACGAAGACATCGGAAGGAAAATGTTGGCGCCCTCGAATTCGGGAATAGTCGACAAGAGACGCCAGGCCATAGGCTACAATTTTCATGAACGGACTGGGATACTCGTGGGCGATAACGCCCGCTACCGACCAGGCAGCAGCCGCGTGCTCCGAGGGAAACGATGTGCCGCCTTGAAAGAACGGCCCGGTCCCGTTGCCTTGGTAAGGCCGTTCTCGGCCTAGGGAATACTTTAAAGACTCCACGGCCACGAGGCTGTTGAGTGCGGCTTCGCCGGCGAGGAATCCGGTCTCGCTCCAGTGTTCGTTGTGCTTAACGTGGCTCAGCAGCCACATTCCGCCTGCTCCGCCGATGAGCGCTCCAATTCCGGCATTAGAAACTGTGGTGTAGTGGCTGATCGTCGTAGGGTTGTGCGATATATGTTTGCTGTAGTCCGTGTCTGTCACGAAGAGGCCAGCCGTAATTCCGCTCAGCGGCACTAACCACTGCACATCGGAGAATCGAAGCTTTGCGGGACTCGTCCAGATTTGTTCCTGGTCTAGCAAGAATTCCTTTCCTAACCCCTTAATGCTCCGCGGCAGGGCCGGGGTCGGTTCCGAATCCGGATCGGAGGCGATTTTTTTACCCTTGCCTGTTTGCTTTACTTCTGCGGCCGAGCTGTTCTGTTTTGCATCCACTTCATCTTGCTCCGCCGCCTGCCGAGGCGCAGGCCTAGCGACTCTCGCAGTAAGCGTCAGGCTTGATGCTGCTGAGCTGAAACCCAGGATCATGAGACCTATGCGCATCGTGAACATCCTCGTCATGGATGGATGTATGCCACGGCCAAAGCTATAGACGAAGCCATCGAAGCTGATTGCATGAGCAGTGCCCAGTTACGACCGCCGATCTTTGGCGCTTTTTCGGGCACAACGATGGAGTCTCCGGCTCGCAGCGTCGCGCTCATCGGATCGCCCCCCCACCAACCATCCCCGTTGTTTTTCGCGGCGATTACAGAGCCGTCCGCGCGGATGACGAATGCGGCCTTCTTATCTGCTAACTGCGTATATCCACCTGCCTGACTGAGGTACCATTTGGCGCTGTGACCTGGGCGGTAGCCGATCGCTGTTGGATTGAAGACTTGGCCGCTCACCATCACGTAGCCCGCTTTTTTAGGAACAAAAAGAACGTCTCCATCGCGAACCTGCACGTCTGCCGGGGTGTTTTGCCAGGCTTTCGTATCCGGCGAGATCTTGATCACAACGCGGCCGATCGGTGCGCTCGCTTGTAGTTGAGCGAGAGCTGCTTCCGTCTGACCGATGGCCGTCAACTTAGCGTTTTTCTGATCCGTATCCGATTCCGGCAGCGCTTTGAGCGTTACCTGTTCCGCCTTAACGCGTTGCACGAGTTCTAAATGGGACTTCAGCTCAAGGTCACGCACTTCGCGCCTCATCAGCACTGCGCCGTAGGCATAAGCTTCCGAATCAAGCCCTCCGCTTCGCGCCAAGACAGAGCTCAACCGCTCTCCAGGCTCGATACCGTATGTACCTGGGTGCAAGACTTCCCCACGCACCGAGACGGATGCCCCAATGTCCTTCCATCGAGGAAGCTGCCGAATTGTCAGCGTGTCCCCGTCGCGGAGTGGGATGTCGTTTTTGGCATCCCCGCTCATGGCTGCCGTGAGGTTGACCTCCAATCGATCGCTCGGATTCGTTCGAGACGCATTCATCTCGAAGCGCGCTAAATCCGCGCTTTCAGTGTAAGCGCTTCTCTTTGTTCCGCCGGCCACGCGAACCAAGTCTTCGACGCGCATGTTCGAAGTGAGCGGATAACGCCCCGGCTTGGTCACCTCACCCCGGATGTAAACGGTTGGCGGTTCCACTCGGGCTGAATTGCGATGCACCAGTAAACGGTCACGCGGCTGCATGATCACGTTGTCCACGGGATTTCCCGCGAGAGCTTCCCGCAGATCGACACTTAGAATCTTCATTGTGCCGTCGGGCTGCGTGCGGAAAAGCTGCGCGGAATCGAGCGAAGCGTCTTGGGTCACCCCGCCTGCCTGATAGACCGCGTCCCTAAGGTGAGCCTGCCCTGAGGTACGGTACTTCCCCGGCTCTCGAACTTCCCCGCCAACCCAAACTTCTGGAGCGGGCTCAAAATCGTAACGGCTGAAAACGCGAACGGTATCCAGCGGCTGCAGCTTCGGCCCCGAGGCTGGGTTGGCCAAGGCTGCCGTGAGATCAAAGCTTTCCACGCTCGGATGAAAATCGGGGGGATTTAACCTGACGATTTCCGCATAGTGCGGCGCTGGTTCCGGCAACAGGTCTTTGTAAGAACTAATCAGGTCAGAGAGGAGCATCCCTTGTTTGTAGGAAAAACGTCCCGGACGCAGTACGTGTCCCTGAAGGTAGATCGCGTCTTCGTTGTAAGGAGCGATCGGAAAGATGTGCACTTCATCGCCGTCGTTGATCTTAAATGCGTCGAGCTGCTTTTTCGCTGAATCGGCGTCACCAGTCGGCGAAAGATCGAGAGTAAGCATGGTGCGCTTCTCGTGTACTTCGACCCGCTGAACCTCCACGTGCCGCAGAGTTGCCGTCGGGAGGATCCCCCCAGCCAGCTCGAGCACATCGGCAAGTGAACTCTCACCGTGCAACTCATAAACGGCTGGTCGTCGCACCATGCCATCAACAGTCACCTGAGGTCCCAAGGACGGGACCAGCAGCGTGTCGCCATTCTCCAACCGGTTCAAATCGGATCGTACGCCGTGCAGTAACAAGTCGTAAGCGTCCACCTCTTCGACAAGCTGTTTGCCGCGATAGTGTTTCAGCGCGCGCAACGAGCCGCGAGGCGTCACTCCTCCCGCGGCAAACAATGCGTTGAGCGGAGTCGAGAGCGAGCTGATGTCGTATGCGCCCGGCTGCGTAACATCTCCCACTACATACACGCGGACGGTTCTCAACTTTGAAAGAGAAACATCCGCTGAGACATCCCGATACTCGGTCCTCAGCGCTCGTTGAACAGCCAACTGCACTTCGCTGAGACTTCGCCCGCTCACCAGTAACGGTCCAGCCTCGGGCAGCGAAACACGTCCTTCACGATCGACGACGCGATACATGCGCTGCGATACTCCACCCCAGAGATCGATCTCGAGGCTATCGCCTGGACCGAGGACGTAGTCGGGTCCAACCGGAAGATCCATGGGAATAGCTTCCGGGTCGTTCGCGTTGTTGAGGAAAACATCCAATCCAAAACGTTCGGTCGGTCGCGGGCGTGCCGATGCCTGTACGTACATGTCATAAAGCGACGGAATGTCAGAGTAGGGATTCGCACGGTGAACCATCCTCACGGGCGACACTTCTTCCTCGCTGGTTCTTTCATTCGCGACTCTCGCGCGCAATGGCCGTTCCATTCCGTCTTTTTCGGAATCAAACCCTCTGTCGCCGCGTCCTGGAACATTCGGCGAGGAGCGCAGGTCACGGTCGAGCAGGGAGCCATCGATGGCGCCTTGGCCCAGAGCTTGAGAGCCATCCAGCGGATTGGCATTGCGCTTCATCGGACTGGAACTCAAATCGAGACGGGATGAAACGCTGTTAGCGCTACCCCCGTCCAGGGGATCCGAGGTCTGCGGCAATCCGTCGGCTCGCAGGATGCGCGACGGGCTCTGTGATTGTGGTTGCTCGGGTGCCGATTGAGGGTTCGTGTCAGGCGAGGTCATCCTGCGTGGAGTGCGCGTACTTTGGCGGCGGTCTGTCAGCGATTGCTGCTGACAGTCTTCATCGCTCCGCGGATCGCACGACGCGGTGCGTTCGAGATCCCGGTCGCTTCCTTGCGGCTTAAGCGCGTCGGAGTCTTCCTGTGCTTCAGTCTGAACCAAGCGCCGCGCTCGCTCTTTGAGCACCAATTCGTTTTGTTTTGCATAGTCCGAGTCGGGATTCGGGGTTGGCAACAAGTATCCATAGCGCTGTAAGAGCCGCGTCGCTATCGATCGAAACGCTACGTCCTGGTCCAATCGCTCGAAAATTGCTTGATCCGTTAGATTGGAATCCTCGACGACTTGACCGCTATCCGTTGCCTCCTTAGCTACCCAGCGCTTTAATTCCACTAACAGCCCTTCATCCTTGACCAGCACTGCCCGAATCTGGGTTGCTGACGCCGCCACCCGGCGTAGGTTCTCCTGGGCAAAATCGGGAGCTTGTTCGACCCCATAATCGTTCCGGGCTGGTTCGCGCGTCGCGCGCGGCCTTTCGACTTGGTGTTGTGCATAGCACGGTGCGCAAAACAAGAACGCCCAACCAAGACCTGACAAAACGACTTTTGCTTTGGTTTGTTTCAACATGATTTCACCCTGGTGCTGGGCTTGAAGTTCTTCAATTTATTTCCCTCGCAACTAGCTTGCTCCGCACAGCGTTCAACATCCCGTCCTCAGACGCCTCAATATCACTAGAATGGATATCGAGCGAGGCCCAGTAGTAAACGATGTAGTTCTGCGCTGGCGCCACGGCGATGACCCGCACCTCGGGATGCTCACGAAGCAGCTCGTCGCAGACACTCGGCCTGCTGCCCGGTTGATCAAGTGCGATAACCACAAAATTTGGCAGGGTTCTCCTCACACACTCCATAATTTCCGAATCGTCCGAGACCTCGCCGACAATTTCTATGTCGGGTTGATCTGCGAATGTTGCGAGAATAGTCTCCCTCATGAGACGCGGACGATTGGCCACGAGGACGCGAATGGCTTTTTCCATGGGAGCTCCAGTGGGCACAAGTATCGAGTTTTCTAGCAATTAGCGTAAGAATCAAAAAGAACCCATCGACAAGTACTGCTTCGAAATCGGGCGCTGTACCTACTGTTTCTGGGTACGCACCAATTTTGACCTAACAAGAACTGTCGGCCAAAGCCGACACTGGAGTTCCTTCTTCCCGCACTCGGGCCGGTAATGACCGTCGGCTCGACTTCTCTGTCCTCGTGCCCCTCGCTAAAACTCGTAATGTGCATCATCTTCAGCTTGCTGATTTGTAAATGCGGTAAAACTAATGCCTCTTAGGAAGCCACGGAACATGGACCCTTCAGGAGCCGCCGCGCTGGTCCTTCCTACCAGCAGGCGGGATGTCCATGCGCACGCGCTGCGTCGCCCGATTGCGGAATCCCGCCATCTGGGAATCTACGAACTCTACGCCGAACTGCTGTGGAACGGCGGTATATTGGTCATACGTGGCCGAATGCGACGCGACATAACCATTACCGTCGGAGTAACTAGTGCGGCTCACGTAGAGGAACAGGACGTGGAAGATGGCCTCGCCGACCTCGTTACAAAGGAACAGACCAAGATTCCGCAACTCAGAATTCTCGCTCTCGCACTCGACGAGAAGCTTCTGTCGATGCTTCCTCCGCTGCGCAATCGATTCGGAGTTGTCCTTGCCGGTAAAGAGACCTACGGAGGCTTACGAGGGCGAGGGGCCGCTCCCGGGAGACGTAATCTATGTGGTGAACGGAATGCCCGTGGATAGTACTGACCTGCTGCGCGCTGTGCTGGACGATCTCAAGACCGCCGATGCCATAGCGCTACAGGTTGAACGGCTCGGTAGTCTCCATTACATTGTTCTCGAAACCGATCGATGAGCTAACCATACATTTCTTGCTTTTTATTGGCTGATGGAGCCTCCAAACGGCGGAGCATCCTCGGGTGCCACCTTCGGCGCCTAAGCTGGCATGCCAACCCACATGCTGCGCTTCGATTCGAGGGACTGGAGAACGTGGTTCAGTTCGGTCCTTCCCGCACGCCCATTGCGCACTTCCCTGCCATGGATCAAATTGTTGGTAGCCACAAGCAGCCGGTGGGCTCACCACATCAATTTCAACCCGAACTGAATCTGCCTCGAAGTGGTTGAAGTCGAAGTGATCACACCTGCCGTGGGCGACGGCCCGCCTGAGGCCAAGGCGTAAACGACGGGATTCGGATTGTTGAAGTTCGTGCGATTGAACAAGTTGAAAAACTCGGAGCGGAACTGCATGCTCAAACGCTCCGAAAGTGAGAACTTCTTTGTTAGCGAGAGGTCTGTTTCTGCGAGGCCCGGGCCCTCGAGAATGTTGCGGCCGGCATTGCCATAAGTTCCGGCCAACGGCTGAACGAACGCGCTGGGGTTAAAAAACTGCTTGGGGCCCCCCAGGATTAGCTGACCCGCGAAATTGGGATTGCGAGACGGCCGGACTGGATTGCGGGTGTCGCCGTCGTTGGATGGGTTGTAAGACAACTGCGGGGTGAACGGCAGACCAGAGTCGAACGTTTGGATTCCGCTGAGTTGCCAATTTCCGATCAGGCGCTCCACCCAAGGATGCTCGCGCGAGGTGTTGCCGGTTCCGAATGGGAGATCGTACGTTGCATGGATGACTGCGGAGTTCCGTACGTCGAACGAAGCCCGGCCATAATCGGACTTTGGTTGAAGCGGATTCGCAACGAACGCGGGAGAGTTTGTTGCGACGCTGGTGTTCATGTTATCGCCATCGTCCAGGGTCTTCGAGAAGGTATAGACTCCCCGGAATTGCAGTCCATGGCCGAAGCGGCGGTTCACATCAACCTCAAGCCCGTGGTAGGAACTGATGCCTTGTGAGAACCAATGCGTGGTATTCCATACGGTATTGTTGGCGAGTGGCGCGCCCGTTGGGTAGTAATACGCCCCAGCGGGATAGCCTGCGGGGCAAGGCGACGCCGGGCAAATCGTCGGTGTAGGGAGGTTCGCATCAAGGGAGAGTAATTCGTGGTAGGCGTGCGAACCGATGTAGCTAATTCCCAACGAAGTGTTCGACGAGAGTTGCTGCTCGATTTTCAAGCTCCAGGATTCCACGGTGGGTGTCTTGAGGTTCGGTTGGACGCCACTAGGGACCACTTTTGCGGCTGAATACCTCGCTTCCGGCCCGATCTCGGAGAACGAAATGTTCTTGACTGCGAAGACAGAGTTGAAGGGACCGTTTTGGTCGAGGCGGTAACTCAGATTGTCAAGAAGAGCGTAATACAGACCGAAGCCCGCCCGAACAACTGTTTTCTTTGACGCGAACGGAGACCAAGCGACCCCGACGCGCGGCGCTGGCAGGAACTTTGCGTTGTTAACGGAAAAGGCAGAGTTGCCCACCACGGGCTGGGTTTCGATCACTCCATTGGGAGCAAACGCATAATTGGACGCGCGTCCATGTGCTTCGTTCCATCCGTTTGTGGACTCACCTCGGAAACCGATGCGCACTTCCAAGGAGGGCTTGAGTTTTATCGTGTCTTCAGCATAGAACGCGCCTTCCAGAGAACGCCAGGACAACGGCGTATAGCTGGGAGCATATGTGTATGTGCTCACGCTGCCCTGCAAAAACGTCTGCAGGTTTGTGAAAGAAACCTGCCCGTACTGGTCCTGGACAAGAACGTCGTTGGCCTCGAGCTTCTCGAGCCATCCGCCAAAGCTGAATAAATGGTTGCCGTGACTAAAGGAAACCTGATCAGACACGGTATACAGATTGCGGGCCGCCCTAAGATTGCTTCCTGCGTTCGTGCCACCGTTTGTGATCTGCGACGCCCCGTTGAGGGTCGTGCCGCCGCCGATCACCACGGCCCCGACAGGTTGGCCCTGGTGGACCCAGCTCGGCAAAACCACGGTTGTCCCGCTGTTGAAATAGAAAGCTCCGCGTGAAAAACCAAAGGTCGCTCTATTGACCAGGCTAGGCGAAAAAACGTGGGTTTCACTCAGGCTGGCCACCTGTTCTCGCAAAAACACACGGACCAGACTGACGGGATTGCTGGTGGGCGAGTGAGCTTCGCTGTCGTCGGCAGTGAACACGCCAGAAAACGAATCGTGGTCCGTCGAGATTTGGTCAAGTCTTGCGGTTCCAAAGTCCTCGCGAATCCTCTGCACTGGATTGCTGAACGCTTCCGCGATTCCGCTCGGTGCTCCTGTGGACGTCAAAAGTTCCGGTCCGGTGGCCGCCGGCCACAAATCCAGCAGCGGCTGGACACTTGCGACGGCGTGGGCCCTCGAAGCCGCGTCAGGCACGAGCGTCAGATCGCTCAGGCCCAGATTCTGCCGAAAGCCTTCGTAGTTTCCGAACAAGAAGGTCTTGTCCCGCCTGATTGGACCACCGAGCGAACCGCCAAACACGTTGCGCCGGAACGGGGGGATATCGCCATGGTCAAAGAAATTCCGAGCATCTAACGCGCTGTTTCGGAGGAATTCGTAAACGTCGCCGTGGAACTGATTGGTCCCGGAGGCCGTCACGATGTTGACCTGAGCTCCGGGGCGCTTACCATACTCCGCGCCGTAGGTATCCTTGATGACTGAAAACTCGCGAACCGCATCGACTCCAAGAAGTTGTCCGCTCACTCCTCCAGGCGTGTTGTTGATTTCGGATGCGCTGGTAAATTCGACTCCATTCAGCAGAAAGAGATTCTCCTGCGGGCGGCGGCCGGAGGCTGCAAACATATTGCCTATGGCGGAGTTAGAAGTCCCGATTCCCCCGGCTCGCTGCGAGGTGTAGTTCACAACTCCGGGGTTGAGGGTCATCAATTGATCGTAACTGCGGCCGTTCAGAGGAAGCTCTTTGACCTGCTTCTCGCCGACAAGACCTGAAACATCCTCGGTGGTGATGGCCACGACGGTTGGCGATGATTCTACTTGCACGGTCTGACGAACATCCCCGACTTGGAGGACTAGGTCGACCGTTTCCCGCTGGCCGAGGACAAGCAAGATTCCCGTCTTCTCCTCGCTGCGAAAGCCGGTCTTTTCCGCTCGTACCTCATAGTGGCCTACGGGCAGGGAGGCCGCATCGTAGCGCCCAGCTTCCTCGGTCACCAGATTCCGTTCCGCTCCCGTATCCAGATTTTTAATCCGGATGGCCACGCCAGGGACGGCTCCTCCGGACGAGTCGCTGACCGTGCCCTGGATCGAAGCCTGTGCTTGCGCGAAGCTCGGACTCGCAAGGCTTCCCCGCAGCGCAAGCGTTAGAAGTCCAACCAGGAGAACATTTGTTAAAGGAAAACTACGAACTCTCCGAGAATGCATTTTAGTCTCCAAGATAGATTGGTCTGGCTGACGGCCCGAGCACTGGCTCGGCCTGAAGGTTAGTTTTCTAAGAGTGGCGGGCTAACCCGCCGTGGACAATCAAGAGAACTCGGCTGGGGTCAACAACAAGCGGAGAGGCGGGTGATCCTGCTCAAGACCACGAGCGGCATGGCGGTTTCCTTTGACAATCCGACTCGAAGAGATTCTTTCGTGAGACCAGGCTTGCTAGCGCGCACGGCCGACACCTGCTTCTGCAGCGATCTTCAGGGCGTTCGCCGCGTGTCGTGCGGCAAGGGTGCGGCTTCCGGTCCACACCAACTGCAACCCCGCAAAGATGGCCACCAAGGCCACGACTGTCTTTAGTTTGCCGGCGGGAACGCTCCGCGCCAGCAAGCACCCGAGCACCACTCCGGGGATACCACCGACAAGAAGCTCGAAGAGAATCGGCATGCTGATGGAGCCAAAGGTCCAGTGAAAGGCACTGCCGAGGACTGCTAATACTAATCCAAAAAGCAAATCTGTCCCCACAACTTGTGCCGGTGTCATCTCGGAATAGTTCAACAGCAGAACAGTTCCGAGCGCCCCAGCCCCTGCGGACGAAAATCCTGATTCCACTCCAATCGGCAAGGCCAGCCAAGGAAGCCAGCGATGATTTTTCCCGGCGAACGCAGGGTTTTGCACGCGCCTAAAGAAGGTCAGGCTTGACGACGCCGCCAGGAGAATGCCCAGTACCAGGATTACAACGGGACTCCCGGCGTTTCGATTCAACAAACGGAGCGCCCAGGTGCCCACAAGAAGGCCGGGAACCGCTCCTTGCAGCAGAAGCCAGAGGTAACGCGCGTGGATCTGTTTCTTGAACAGATAGAAAGGGGCAGCAATCAAGCGCAATACGCCGGCGAACAAGAAAGCGGTTCCGACGGCTTCTCCTGCAGTAAGTCCGGCGAGCAAGACCAGGGCGGGGACCGTAAAGCTTCCACCACCGATCCCGGTCAACCCGACAGCTGCGGCAATGAGGAATCCGACGAGGAAATTCATGTCTTTTCCGGCGTGGAGAAAGTGTGAATTCCGCACTCGAGCTTGGTTCCGCCCCACCGGCCGGACCTGGGATTGTTGGGGTCAGAGGGTAAAGCGGTGCATGGCTGGCATCCGATGCTCAGATATCCTTCGTCGTATTGCGGCAGATGAGGGATTCCGTTGGCATTCGCGTACTGCCATACCTGCTCCCAGTTCCAGTCCGCGAGCAGGCTCACTTTCCACAAGCTCCTCCCGGTAGGCAGGCGATGGAGTTCGACCTTCTTCAAATTTCTACGCGTCGGCGATTGTTCTCGTCGCAATCCCGTGAACCACACGTCAAAGGGTTCAAGCGCGCGCATTAACGGTTCGACTTTTCGCAATTGGCAGCACCGCGTGGGCTCGCTTCGGTACAAAATCCCCAGTTCTGATTCCTGCTCCGCTACCGTTTGCGCGGGAAGCGCGTTGACCAGATTGAGCGACCACTGCTTCGTCATGCGATCGCGATATTCGTACGTCTGCGAAAAGTGATATCCGGTATCAAGGAACAGCACCACAAAGTCCGGCGTTCGAGTCCTAAGGAGATGTGTGACGACCATGTCTTCCGCCTGGAAGCTGCTGGTCAGGCAAAGGCGTGCTCCTCGATTCGCTCTGAGCACGTTGTCGAGCGCTTGCTCCGGCGCCAGATTTTCCAATTCTTCAGAAATGCGATGTACTTCCATTTAGCTGACCTCTTCCTGCTGGTTTTGCGGTTTTCGAAACCGCAAGGCCTCCGCCAGCGCCAAGGCGCGCCGGAAGATTTCTTCCTCGTTGGCGTTTTCGTTTTTTCGGGAGAGTTCGTACAACCTATGTTTTACTTCAGCGCCCAGCCGTTCCTTCGCCCTGGCATCCAGGGGATCTCCGGAGTAAATAGAAATAGCCCCCATCCGTTGCGTTAGGCGGATTGTTTCAAGCAGCGCATAGGGAGATGCTTCGTCGCCGTCGAGATGCAGCACCTCGAAGCCTTGTTTGAAGAGGGCCCGCTCCAGCCGCGAGGCAAGAGCAGGCTGATTCTCCAGCAAGAAGCTGGCTGGATAGTGCGCGTGGCGTTGGCAGCGCTCCTCCGTACTGACGCGATTCTCGGCGACCTCCGACGATGCGGGTTCCAGTTCCTCTTGGCCTTGACTTGCTGACAAATCTTCCTGGATCATCCCTGCTCCAACGGTAGCGTTGGAGATCTGATCGATCAGGATGAAACTGCCGGTTGCCCGATTGCTCGCATACGGATCAAAGAAAAGCGGAACGTGAGCCTCGAATTCGACCGAGGCTATATCGTTCATGTTCAGCTGGGTTGCCAGTTCCTGTTCGAGCGTGTTGATATTGACGCGATGATGAATCCCTAGCGCGCGAATCTTTGTTTGACGAGCGGTGTGCTTTATCAGATAGGTCCGGCCCACTTCGAGCGGAGTCTCGTCGAGCCAAACCACCATGGCGCGGAATCTTCTGGACACTCGCGGGCCATTCTCGGGGGACACCAGCATGTCTCCGCGGCTCAGATCGATCTCATCTTCCAGCTGCACGGTCGCCGACATCGGAGCAAACGCTTCGGGCAGATCGCCGTCGTAGCTCACGATCGACCGCACCTGTGTTCTTCGCAGAGAAGGAAGCGCCAGAACACGGTCGCCGGGACGAATCACTCCGCTTGCAATGCGGCCGGCAAATCCCCGAAACTTCGCATCAGGGCGAATCACCATTTGCACCGGGAATCGCAGACTTTCCAGGGAATCGCCTGCGCTCGGAGGAATGGTCTCCAAGTGTTCGAGTAGCGTCGGACCTTGATACCAAAACGTCCGAGGGCTTCTCTCAACAATATTGTCTCCCTCGAGCGCGCTGATGGGCACACACCGCGTGCGAGCAATTCCGAGTTGTCCTGCCAGCTCCAGAAAATCCTGCTGGAGTTGCAAGAACACATCTTCCTGGTAATTGACGAGATCCATCTTGTTGACCGCAGCCAGAACATCGCGTATGCCCAACAGCGAAGCGATGAATGCATGGCGCCGCGTCTGTGGAAGGATCCCTTTCGTGGCATCTACAAGAATCACGGCAAGATCCGCCGTGGACGCGCCCGTCGCCATGTTGCGCGTGTACTGTTCGTGTCCCGGAGTGTCCGCGATGATGAATTTTCGTCGCGGAGTCGCGAAATAACGGTAGGCGACATCGATGGTGATGCCTTGTTCGCGTTCCGCGCGCAAGCCGTCCGTCAGCAAAGAAAAATCGATTGGTCCGGTCGAGCGGTTGATGCGGCTCTCTCGCACCGAGGCCAGCTGGTCTTCGTAGATGGCTTTCGAGTCATGGAGCAGCCGCCCGATTAACGTTGATTTGCCATCATCGACGCTTCCTGCGGTCGTAAACCGAAGAAGCTCCATCTCCTGACTCGGCTCGGGGAACTCCAGGAGACTTCCGCGCGGTTTCACCTGCGTCGTGGAGATCATTAGAAGTACCCTTCCCGCTTTTTGAGCTCCATCGATCCTTCTTCATCGTGATCGATCGCGCGGTTTTCGCGCTCCGAACGCCGGAACGAAATCATTTCCTCAATAATTCTCGCAACAGAGTCCGCTTGTGAACGGATTGCTCCGGTGCAAGGAACGCACCCCAGCGAACGCATCCGGCACTTCAGCAGGAGCGTCTTTTCGCCAGGCAAAAGTTCTTTTGCGTCGTGGATCAAGACAATGGAGCCATTTCGCAGCACCACTTGGCGTTCCTTAGCGAAATAGAGAGGAACGATGGGGATATTTTCCGCTTGGATATACAGCCAGATGTCCAGCTCGGTCCAGTTCGAGAGCGGAAAAACGCGAATGCTCTCCCCTTTGTCAATCCTGGAATTGAAAATATTCCAGAGTTCTGGCCGCTGGTTCTTCGGATCCCACTGCCCCAAGGGATCCCGGAAAGAGTAGATTCTTTCTTTGGCCCGAGATTTCTCTTCATCCCGACGCGCGCCACCAAATGCAACGTCGAAGTTGCCTTCCGCAAGCGCATCGAGAAGCGATTTCGTCTTCAGAAGTCCGCAGCACTTCTGCGTTCCCAGCGAGAAAGGGTTGGCCCCCGCATCCAGGGCCTCCTGATTCTTGTGGACGATAAGTTCCACACCGATCTGCCGCGTGTACGCGTCACGAAACTCGATCATCTCCCTAAACTTGTAGCTCGTATCGATATGCAGAAGAGGGAACGGAATCTTGCCAGGGAAAAACGCCTTCTCGGCCAAACGCAGCATTACCGAAGAGTCCTTGCCAATGGAATAGAGCATCACCGGGCGCGCAAATTCAGCCGCGGCCTCGCGCAGGATATAGATGCTCTCCGCCTCCAGCGCTCTCAGATGATTCAGTCGCGACTTGACCAACTTCGATGCCTCGAAGCCGAGGGCTTCTGCCGTTGCCGATTGCGAAAACGTGATTTCTGAAAGGTGCGCCATACATCTCCGTTCAAAAAACAAAAACCCACCTGCCGGTGTTTTCGGCGGTGGGTTGGCTACAATCTTGTATTAGAAGGCTTCTTACAAAGCTGGATTTTCACCCATACAAGACACAGCGGCCCT
>Ga0210384_10001275_pt1 | contig 34881 bp, 23 predicted proteins | sample IncBWH2MmetaG_FD_160574 | JGI IMG/M metagenome (GOLD analysis project Ga0210384, IMG submission 160574) | Forest soil microbial communities from Barre Woods Harvard Forest LTER site, Petersham, Massachusetts, United States - Inc-BW-H-2-M | ecosystem: Environmental > Terrestrial > Soil >...
CGTCGGAACCGCGAGGCCGGGATCGCAGCGTTCATCACGAATCGGGGCACTGGCCGCAAGGCGAATCGGCAACACCCCAGCCCACACCCGCAAAAGGTAATCGTCTTCGTCGTCCTGCACATCCCCCGTGCGCATCTTGGCGGAAACTTCACTAAGCGGCAGACGCAGGATGCTCGTCGCTTTTAATTCTTTTTCGTTGGGCTGCCGAGCATCGTCCCAACGCCCAGGCAAGATCTTTTCGGTAAACGCCCGCAACGCCGCGATTTTTTCTTCCGTCTGATCGACCAGCGTAGCCTTGCCGAGCGCCACTACCGACCGGTAGTTCATGGAATGATTGAAGACCGAGCGCGCCAGAACCAGCCCGTCGATTAATGTCACCGTGACGCACACCGCAAGACCGCTGCTCACTCCCCGTAACATGCGGCTGGCCGCCGACCCGTGAAAATAAATTGCCTCGCCCACGCGCGCAAACATGGTGGGAATAACGTACGGCTGGCCCTCCACCGTGAATCCTACGTGGCAAACAAATCCTTCATCGAGAATTTTGTAAATGGTGTCGCGGTCGAACGACCCGCGATGGGGTTCGCGCACTACCCGCGTGCGCTCAGTCGGCGAGAATGTTTCCGGCAAAATGCACCTCAATAAGAAGCGTGGCGCGGAGTTGATAGCCGGCGCCAAAGCGGCATGAGTGAGGAACAATCAATTCGATGCTAACACGTCGCTACGCGCCACCCGCAACGGCCAATGTGGCATTCCACTATGCACCGCTCCACTTACCGCGCCTTTGTGAGAAACTACCCAACCGGAGATATCTATGAGCTCAATAGTTGCGCATCCCGCGGGAAAAAAATCATTGGACTCCGCCTGGGTGCGGCAGCAGTTTCCTTCCTTGCGGACACAAGTGAACGGACAACCAGCGGCTTTTCTCGATGGCCCGGCAGGCACGCAAGTTTCCCAGCAGGTCATGGACGCGATACAGAAATATCTCCTCCACGATAACGCCAATACTTGCGGAGCCTTCTCCACTAGCCGGCGTACCGATGCCATGATTGCCGGCGCGCGCCAGGCGATGGCAGATTTTCTCCATTGCGCGCCCGATGAAGTCAGTTTCGGCCAAAACATGACCACCATCACTTTCGCGCTGGCCCGCGCAATGGGCCGCGAGCTAAACCCCGGAGACGAAGTCGTAGTGACCACGCTGGACCATGACGCCAACGTGGCGCCGTGGCGCGCTCTGGAAGAAAAAGGCGCAATTGTGCGACAGGTAGACATTCGCGAAGCGGATTGCACGCTGGACATGGACGATTTGAAGCGCAAGTTCACCAAAAAAACAAAACTTGTCGCGGTAGGCTACGCCTCCAATGCCGTGGGGACCATCAATCCCGTAGTGGAAATTATCAGGCTGGCGCATTCGGTGGGTGCGCTGGTATTTGTCGACGCGGTGCATTACGCGCCTCATGGTGCGATCGACGTGCAGGCCCTAGATTGCGATTTTCTGGCGTGCTCCCCATACAAATTCTTTGGCCCGCACATGGGCACACTGTACGGCAAGCACGACCTCTTGATGCGCTTTGCACCATATAAAGTGCGCCCCGCGCCAGATGCACTCCCGGACCGTTGGGAGACCGGCACGCAAGTCCAGGAATTGATCGCCGGAATTGCGGCAGCAGTGGAATATCTCGCGGAGCTCGGGAGGCGCCACGATCCAGCAGCGCACGACCGCCGCAGCGCGCTTTTGGCCGCTTATCGCGTGACCCACGAACATGAGATGGCCTTGCTCGCAAAAATGATGGAAGGATTACAGCGCGTCGAGGGCCTCCGCATTTTCGGCATTACCCATCCCGCGAGATTTGATCAGCGATGTTCGACGGTCTCGGTCCGCTTGGATGGCCATACTCCCACTGAGGTGGCGAATTTTCTCGGCGAGCGTGGCATTTTCACCTGGGACGGAAATTTTTATGCCCTGAACTTGACCGAGCGCCTTGGCGTGCAAGCCACCGGAGGCCTCCTGCGTATCGGCTTGGTGCACTACAACACCGCCGAAGAAGTAGATAGGCTGTTGGCGGCCTTGCGCGAATTCCGCCGCCATTGAAAATCGCCAGCCAGGTGTATAGTCGGACGCGGCCAAAACTAACCCAATAGTAACGTGTTAGATTGCCGACGAGGATTGCGTCTCATGACTTTGTTGTTTTGTGGCCGTTTCAAATTCTTCGCTTTCCTATCCGCTCTGGCTCTGTTGTTTGCAGCCTCGTCTTTCGCCGGCGAAAAGCCCTTCACCGAAGTTCGCAGCCCGAATTTCCGTGTCCTCACCAATGGCAGCGAACATGATGCGCGCAGAATCGCGCTCGAATTCGAACAGATGCGCGCCGTCTTTGCCGTCGGATTTCCCAACATGCGCCTGACCACCGGAGCGCCGCTCCTGATCTTCGCGCTGCAAACTGAAAACGATCTGAAAATGTTGGCTCCCGCGTTATGGAAAAACCACAAAGGCCCGCTGCCTGCCGGCCTTTTCGACCATGGATGGGAGAAACAATTTGCAATTGTGCGTCTCGATCAAGACGTGCCAGGCAGCTATAACGTGGTCTATCACGAATATGTACACACCTTGCTGCACAGTAATTTTCGCTGGCTGCCTACCTGGCTGGACGAAGGATTGGCCGATTTTTACGGAAGCACCAGATTTGAGGGCAAAAAAACGTACGTGGGCGCGCCCAGCACCCGCGTGTACCAGTTGAAAAACCGCGCAATGCTCCCGCTCGAAACTCTGATGGTCGTAAATCCCTGGTCCTATTTTCGCGGAGACGAAAACCAAATCTCCACCTTTTACGCGGAATCCTGGGCCCTGGTCCATTACCTCGTGTTTGGGCCGGGCATGGAGGTAGGCAAAAAGCTCAGTCGTTTTTATGCTCAATTACAAGCCGGAGAACAGCAGATAAAAGCGTTCCGCGAAGTATTCGGAGATTTGAAAAATGTGGAGGATGGGCTGCAAAAGTATATCCAGGCTTTTGCGTTTCATGCTTACTCTCTCGAAAATCTCACCACCATTCAGGAAAAAGATTTTACCTCCCGTAAGCTGACCCAGGCAGAAACGGATTCAGAAATTGCCGGCTATCGATTGTGGGAGCACGATGCTCCCGAAGCCGCAGATCTCGTCGAACGAGCATTGCAAGAAGATCCCGCACTCGGCGCGGCGCACGAGGAGAAGGCCTTTATTAATTTCCGCGAAGGCAAAGATGAAGACGCCATGCACGAATTTTCTCGCGCCCGTGAGTTGGATAAAACGCTTTACCTTTCACAATATTTCGAGGCCATGATGAGCTCCAAACGTGAAACGCCCGAGCAGCGCGAGGCGCTGCGTGCGGAGTTACTGCAGATAGCGAAAATCAACCCGCAATTTGCTCCCGCCTATGTGCAACTGGCGATGTTATTCATTGCCGACGGACAAGGCACGAAAGCGCTGGTGGCCGCCCGCAAAGCGGAGCAATTAGAACCTTCGCGAGCTGGCTATCATTTATTGAGTGGCGAAATTCTGCTTCGCATGAAACGCGAGAAAGAGGCCGCCGAATCTGCGCAGTATGTCGCCGAGCGCTGGCACGGCCCCGATCACAACGAAGCTGTCGCTCTGTGGAACCGCACCCCGGTTGCCAGCAGGCCTGCGGACGCTACTGTGGTCGAGGAAGTTGCGGAACAATCACAGGCCGCGGAAGGAAAAGTGCTCTCATTGTCGTGCCACGAGAAAGACAAGAGGGAAGTTACCTTGCAGCGCGGTGACGACCTGCTGGTTTTCAAAAGCAAAGGATCTCAGATGATCGGCTATTCAGACACCCTCTGGTATGGCAGCGACCACTTCAGTCTCTGTCACCACGTGGAAGGAATGCACGCGGTCATCCGTTATCGTCCCGCCGTCAGTAAGGAATACGCGGGAGACTGGATGTCCATCGAATTGCGCGACGAATTGCCGCCCGAGCCCCAACAGCAAGCTGCAAAGGCGCCGCAGCCGCCGGCAGTTGCGCCCGCCAAACCAGATTAGGCCCTCGCATAGATGCTGCACTTTCGCTAGTCGGCCCGCCTAAAATTCGGGATGAAATTCGAGGGTTAAGTTCTAACTCCTGGTCAAGTCGCTTAAGCGGAAACTAGCCCGCCACTACCCAATGCCTTCACTACAAGAGCGCCGCGAATCCGTGTATTCTGACGCGCTATGACAAAAAAAATGAAACCAATCGTGCTAACAGTGCTGGACGGCTGGGGATACCGCGCGGAAACGAAGGGCAACGCCATCGCGCTGGCCCGCAAGCCTGCTTACGATGAGCTCCTGCGCAGATTTCCGAACACATTGATTCACACTTCCGGTCCGTTCGTTGGCCTTCCCGAAGGTCAGATGGGCAACAGCGAAGTCGGCCACATGAATATCGGCGCCGGGCGCATCGTACATATGGACATCACCCGCATCGATCTGTTAATCGCCAACAAACAATTGGAAAACGTGCCGCTGTTTCAACAGGTCATGGATCGCGGCCGGGAACGGCAGCTGCACTTCATCGGGTTGTTAAGCGATGGCGGCGTGCATTCGCACATTCAACATTTGTTTGCGTTGCTCGAAATGGCCAAACACAAAAAAGTACAAAAAGTCTCTGTGCATTGCTTCATGGACGGGCGCGACACGCCGCCGCACAGCGGCCTCGAATTCGTAAAGCAGCTGCAGCACAAGATGCGCGAGTTGGGCGTAGGCGAAATTGCCACGCTGGTAGGACGATACTACGCCATGGACCGCGATAATCGCTGGGAGCGCATCGAGTTGGCTTACCGCGCTATGGTGCACGGCGAAGCGCCCACGCGCACCGACGATCCCGTGGCGGCTCTCAGCAAAAGTTACGAGCAGGACGTCACCGATGAATTCATCAAGCCCATCGTGGTCACTAAAGGTACCAGCGAGTCAGCTCCACCGGTCGGCCTGATTCGCAACGACGACGCCGTGATTTTTTTCAATTTCCGCGCCGATCGCGCTAGGCAGATGACCTATGCGCTCGCGGCCCCCGACTTCGATAAATTTGCCGATCCAAAAAGACCTAAAAATCTCTTTTTGGTCGCCACCACGCAATACGACAAGAATTGGCCGTGGCTGAAATACGTCATTGCTCCAGAAAAGCTCGAACAAATATTGGCGCAAGTCTTCTCGGAGCTCGACTACAAGAATTTGCGCTGCGCCGAAACCGAGAAATACGCCCACGTGACTTATTTTTTTAATGGCGGCGTGGAAAAGCCCTTCGGCGGCGAAGAACGCATCCTCGTTCCCTCGCCCAAAGTGGCTACCTACGATTTGAAACCGGAAATGTCCGCAGCGGGAATCACCGACACCGTGGTGAACGCCATCGAGAAAGGCGAATTCGACGCCATCATCATGAATTATGCCAACGCCGACATGGTCGGCCATTCGGGAAAATTGGAAGCCGCCATCCAGGCGGTCGAATCCGTCGACGCAGGCCTGGCGCGGGTCTATCAAACGCTGAAAGCCTGTGGAGGCACGTGGCTCATTACCGCCGATCACGGCAATGCCGAAATGATGGTCGATCCCAACACCGGTGGTGCGCACACCTATCACACCACCAATCCCGTGCCCCTCATTTTAGTAAACGGCGACGAACACTTGCGCTTGAAGTCCGGCGGCTCGCTGCGAGACATCGCGCCAACAATCTTGGGCGTGCTCGGGCAGCGTCAACCAAAGGACATGACCGGAACCGATCTGCGGCTCTCATCCTAACGATCTTCAATGCCCAACAAATTAGAGGCACTGTGAGCGTTCGCAGCGAACCCGCGAATACCAAAGTGGTGATTGGTGTCTGGCATTCCTTCTCAGAATGGAATGCCCAGCCCGTAATGACGGAAACCCTCCGTCAACACTGGCCACAGATGAACGTCGTACACGTCACCGATGTCGAGCGACTGCCCGCCGAATTGCCCGACGCGGACATTTTCGTCGGCAGTGTCTTGAGGCCGGCCCAGTTTTCCATCACAAAAAAATTGAAGTGGGTGCATTCCACTTCTGCGGGCGTCGGACAACTCATGTATCCGGAGTTGCGCAATTCTGGAGTGGTAGTCACTAACGCAAGCGGCATTTTTTCCGTGCCCATAGCGGAACACACCATCGGCTTGCTGCTGGCCCTGGCGCGAAATTTTCCAGACACTTTGCGCCAGCAGGAAAAAGCAATTTGGTCGCAACAGGATTTATGGGATAAGCCGCAGCATCTCGCCGAGCTCAACGGCACTTTGCTCCTTATCGTGGGCTACGGATCGATCGGCAGGGAAGTCGCAAAACGCGCGCAGGCGCTGGGCATGCGCGTTTGGGGCGTGACCAAATCCGGCAAAGGTGAGGCAACCCACACCGAAAAAATTGTGGCCTCGTCTGAGTTGCATACCGTCTTGCCGCACGCCGATTACGTTCTGCTTTGCGCGCCCGAAACGGCGGAGACCAATTCCCTGATAGGTGCCGAGCAATTGACGCAGATGAAACGCGGCGCGAGAATAATCAACGTAGGGCGAGGATCGCTTCTGGACGAAACCGCGCTCATTTCCGCACTGGAAAGTGGAGCGCTTGCCGGCGCCGCAATTGATGTCGCGCAGACGGAGCCTCTACCTGCTTCAAGTCCGCTATGGCGCGCCACGAATTTATTTATTACGCCGCATACCAGCGCCCTCAGCGACAGGCTATGGCGCCGCGAGACGGCCATGTTGGTGGATTTACTGGAGCGCTGGTTTGATGGACGAGAGCTTTTCAACCGCATTGATTTCGTACGCGGCTACTGAAGTTGCCTGAAACAATCCGCTCCTAAAAAACTACGCGCTTACTTTTCGTTGGAATTCAAATCGGGTGCGCCAGTTAGTCCCCGACTCCGCTCTTCGGCGCCTGGTAACCCTCACGCGCATACACCACGTATTTCTGTTTCTTTCCTTTTTGGTCCACCACGTTTAGCGGGCCGCCGTCGGGAGCCACCAACTCGATTTTTACTTTGTGAAAACGCCCGTCCTTAGCGCCGTTTCCCGGAGTGTAGGAAATGCTGTACTGGTGGCGCAGCATCGCGGCTACTTGCTGGAAAATTCCCGGAATCTCGCCATCGAATTGCGGAAACCAGGAAAATCCTCCGGTCTCATTCGCAAAAGTTTTTAACTGATTTTCCGCCTGCAGATAATCCATGTGCGCGCCGCGCGAACCGTGCAAGTCCAGATAATTTGTAAATGTTTTATCCAGGCCGACGGCGAAAATGGTGACATCGCTCTGGCGCAACTGTTTCATGGTCTGGTCCAAAGTGTGTTTGGAAAAAGTATCTACACCGCTGGCCAGCAGCAGGATGGATTTCTTACCTTTCACGTCTTTCAACCGTTCATTCGTCTCGAGAATGGCGTCAAAAACGTTTGATTCACTAAATCCCGGGAAATACAGCCGATTGATGGCCGCGCGAACTTCATTCTTATCCTGGGTAAAATCCACTTCCAGTCGCGTCCTCATGTCGAACGTTTCGAGCGCCACCCAGTCTTTTTGCTGCAGGTTCGGAAAGAGCGCATCAGCCCAATACTTGGCGTACGCGGCAAACCAGCCATACGCGCGGCCGCTGAACTCCATCAGCACGACCATCGTGATAGGAGCATCCGTGGGCGCAAAATTCGTAATTGTTTGCGGCGCGCCATCGTCCAACACGCGGAAATTTTCCTTTTTTAAGCCGGTCAGGATGTCGCCATTTTTCGTGGTAGCGATCACATCCACGGTGACCACCGGAACATCCACCGCGATCGTCACGCCAGCTTCGGGTGGCGCCTGCGCCGGCGGCTTTGCAGCGGGATTCTGCGCGGCCGGAGGAGGAGTGGGTGGCGCGCTTTGCTGCGGCTGCCCGCCCTGCGGCCCAGCGGGCGCTTGAGCCCATACCGGGTATATCAGCGCGCATGCCAGCAGCGTAACGACACTCACGATACAAATTTTGCCAGAGATAGCTTTCATATCTGGATCCTCACCTTTTGACGTCCATTACTTTAAATTCGCGGCGCGCTTGCACCAATGCGTTGGGTCTTCGCAACTACGCTCCACGGAACGCCCGAACGACTACACCCTGCATGTTAGTATGAAGCACAATCGCAGAAAAGTGTTGCAGCGTGAAATTTGCGCGGTTATTAGGGCTTCGATTTAAAATGGAGGAGATTCGTGAACGGGAAACGCAAACTGCAGGTGGTAATTGGCGTAGGGGCGCTGCTGTTGAGCGCGCGTCTGCCGCTGGCTGCACAGGTGTCTTCGCAATCCCCAGCGGTCACCATCAGCAGCCCATCTCCCATCGGTGATACCACCGCGCTCGCCAAAGAAGCCCAGGGTTGGCTAATCGATCTGATCCGCACCAACACCACAAACCCGCCGGGTAATGAACAGGCCACGGCGAAATACCTCGCGCATGTTCTGGAGAAGGAAGGCATCCAGTCGGAGCTGCTGGATCTGGCGCCCGGTCGCAGCGCGCTGGTGGCCCGTTTGCGTAGTTCGGCGATGGTCGATCCTTCGAAAGCGTTATTGCTGGTCGCGCACATGGATGTCGTCGGCGTAGATCGATCTAAGTGGACCGTCGATCCATTTGCCGCGGTAATAAAGGATGGCTATCTGTATGGCCGCGGATCCATCGACGACAAAGGAATGCTGGCCGCGAATCTTGCGGCATTTGTTGCGCTGAAACGTTCCAACGCGCGTTTGAACCGTGACGTTATTTTTCTGGCCACCGCCGATGAAGAGCAGGGCGGCGACGCCAGCATCAAGATCCTGATTTCCAAGTACTGGGATAAATTTGCCGCCGGTTACGCATTGAACGAAGGCGGAGAAGTTTTTCTCAAGAATGGCAGGGTGCAGTACGTCGCCGTGCAGGCCAGCGAAAAAGTGGCCATGAACGTCATGGTGGTAGCGCGCGGAACTTCGGCGCACGCCTCGCGGCCGACAAAAGACAACGCCGTGGTGCGTTTGTCAGTAGCAGTTGCCAAGATAGGTGCGTACTCCGCACCAGCGCATTTCACCACGATTGTGCGCAGATATTTCGAGCAGCTCGCGGCCATTGAACCTGACGAGCTGGGCAAATGGATGCGCGTGCTGGATTCCGAGGACCGTGGCGAACACGCACAGAAAGTCGTCTCCGAAGCGAGCCCGCTGTGGAGTTCCATGATGCGCGATACGGTGGCTCCCACCATGTTGTCCGCGGGGGTGCGCAACAACGTGATCCCTGCGGAAGCGCGCGCCAATCTAAATATTCGACTAGTCCCGGGCAACACCGTCGACGTGTTGCTCGCGGCTCTGAACAAGCTCGTGAGCGATCCTCAAATAAAATTTGAAGTTCAACCGGACGCCGGGCTCGCGGCGCCGCCGTCGTCGCTGGAGGCGGACTTTTACGCCACGATCACCAAAGTTGCGGGAGCGCAGTTTGGAAACGCTCCAGTGCTGCCGTTTCAGTCGACCGGCGCGACAGATTCGGCGCAGCTGCGGCTCCACAATGTGCAGTCCTACGGATTGGTTCCATTTCCGCTCACGGAAGAGGACTACCTGCGTGTCCACGGCGATGATGAGAGGCTTCCGGTGGCGTCCTTCAACAAAGGCGTAGATGTTCTCGCGCGCATCGTAGCAGAATTTGCCGCCTCAAAATAAAGTCAAGTCAAAATAAAATAGATAAGACCCCAATAAACCGCCGACTACGTTTCGCCGCCGATCACGTGGAACTTCATGAAGTTCGTCGTGCCGCGAATGCCCATCGGCGTGCCGGCCACGATGCCGATCACATCGCCCCTGCGCACTAGCTTTTCTTCGAGCAAACGCTTTTCGGAAATGGCCGCCAGGCTGTCAATTTTGTGCGGGTCTTTGATTTCCGCGGGCATCACGCCCCAGATCAGCGCCATGCGCCTGCGCGTGTTGGCTTCTGGAGAAAACGCGATGATGGGCACCAGCGGGCGGTATCGCGAAACCAGTCGCGCGGTAAATCCGCTGTGCGTGAACACCGCGATCAGCCGCATGTGCAGTTCGCGGGAAGCGTGGCACACCAACTCGGCTACGGTTTCCGCGACTTTCAGTTGCTCCTGCATGGAAGGGCGCGGAAATTCGCTGATGCTTTTTTCGGCCTCCTCGATAATTTTGGCCATCATCTGCACGGCTTCGACGGGATAATTTCCCGAAGCTGTTTCGGCCGAGAGCATCACCGCGTCCGAGCCGTCGAAAATCGCGTTGGCCACGTCGGAAGCTTCCGCCCGCGTTGGCCGCGGATTTCCGGTCATGGATTCGAGCATCTGCGTAGCGGTAATGACCGGACGGCGAAATTCCCGCGCGCGCGCGATAATTGTTTTCTGCACTACTGGCACGCGTTCCGGGCGCATCTCGACGCCGAGGTCGCCGCGAGCGACCATGACGCCATCGGCGGCGCGCAAAATGGCGTCGAGATTTTCGATGGCTTCCGGTTTTTCCAGCTTGGCGATTACCGGAGTGTCTTTGCCCGCTTTGCGAATCAGCGCCTTGGCCTGCAACACGTCTTCCGCGCGGCGCACAAAGCTCACCGCGATGTAATCGGCATTGTGCTTCAGCGCGAATTTTAAGTCCTGCTTGTCCTTGGGCGTGAGTGCTGGCACGCGCAATTTGACACCTGGCAAGTTAATTCCCTTGTTCTCGCCTAGCGCGCCGCCATTCACAACTCTGCAAATCACCTCACGGCCGCGCACTTTCATGACGCGCAATTCAATCAGCCCGTCGGAAAGCAGAATCCTGTCGCCCTTGTGAACTTCGCGCGGCAGCGGCGTGAAGGTGGTATTCACCCGCGTCGAATCCCCCAAAATGCGCGCGGTGGTAATTACAAATTGTTGCCCGGCGTTCAACATCACGGGCTTGCCGCCGGCCAACACACCAGTGCGAATTTTGGGACCTTGAAGATCAGCAAGGATGGAAATGGTTTTGTCTTGTTCCAGGGCGGCGGTGCGCAGCAGGGCGATATTGGCGGCGTGATCTTCGTGCTTGCCGTGCGAAAAATTCAGTCGCGCCACATCCATGCCGGCGCGCAGCAGTTTTTCCACGATGCGCCGCGACTTGCTGGCGGGTCCGATGGTGCAAACTATTTTCGAGTGACGGAAACTCATAGTTCGAAACTACTCTCAACGCGAGTAGTTACTGCGCCCGCTTCGGCAAAGTCATCCAATGGTCGAAACACGACGGGGTCTCGCATAGGAGGGTGTGCAGTTAATTTACCCAGTTGTCGGGGCGCGAGGGCGGGTCTTTCTGCTTGTTCATGTAGACCTGGAATTTTTTCTTGTTGCGTTGAACTTTCCAGTCCGTGACGCTGTTGCGCACATTGTAGAGGAACGAGCCGCGCCGCAAATAGATGTAGCCCACCAGCATGCCGCCCAGATGGCATAGATGGCTCACGTTGTCGCCGCCGCTGCTGAGCGTGCCAAAAAATTCGATGGCGGCCATGACTGCTACATAGGGACGCATGGGAATCGTCACCGGCAGGGGTATGAGCCAGATGCGCCGGTCGGGGAATAAAATAGCGTTGGCGATGAGTATGCCGAAGATAGCTCCCGAGGCCCCGATGGTGGGCACCAAAGACGCTGGCTTGCCGAAAAGCGTCGCAATCGTTTTTATAATAACTTCGATCAAGCCAGCGCCCACGCCGCACAGGAAAAAATAATTCAGGAAGCGCCGCTTGCCCCACACTTGTTCCAGTTCGCGGCCAAACATCCACAACATCAGCATGTTGATCAGTAAATGAAATAGGCCGCCGTGCAGAAAGATGTAGGTAGCGGGCTGCCAGATGCGCAGGCCATGAATCACCGCGTCGGGTATCAACCCAAAAGTCTGAACGATTAAGTGGTACGCGGGGACGCCGCCCAGCAGAATATCGGCCAGCGTCTGCAGCAGAAAAACGCCGGAACAAATCAATACGATCAGCTTGACGCCGGGGGTAATGAAGCCGCGCCAATCGAAGTTGTAGCGGCGCGAGCTGAACGTCGGAGGCATAAGCGCAGTGTACGGCCCAGGGTGCAGCGGCGTCAAAGCGAGGTTTCCACGTTGATGATGTTCGTGAATGTGTGTGGCGGAACGCCTGAGATACATGGCTCAGCCAGAGGAAGCTCGCAAAGAGTGAGGCAGGCGATTCCCCAGTCTTCCGTGGAGTGCAACTTTTTATCGAGATGAGATTAAAGTTGAACCGGCACGAAGGTGAAAAACAAGTAGCCGCAAAGGCGGGCCAACCGCCTCTGTTGCTCTAGATGCTGAAGCAGGCAGGCGAGTGGAGGAAGATTGCAAGCGTTTTCAATCGCTCCAACTAAGCAAGAAAGATTCTCCGACGCCTCGCAAATGTACTCCTGCGGCCTTTTCAATCCCTTGCAATTTGGGCAAATCGTAAAACGAGAGAATAACAACGGGCAGGCGGAGTAGAGCTTTGAAAGACTGCCTCGTTAATTCAGTACCATCCATGCCGGGCATAAACCCAGTCTTTAACGAGCAGGTCCTCAGAGAATTGTTGAACCCCAAAATCTCCAAACCATATACCTGTGGAATGACAAAGGGTGCCACTCCGTTCTAGAACTGGCATAATCCAAACCACATGGTCGATGATTCTTTCCACGTGGTACAAGAGAAGCTTGAGAGAATTACTTTAGAACTGAGGACCGCGACAGACCCGGACCGCAGAAGATCGCTCTTCCGCGAAATGAGTCGATTGGTCGCGGAAGCCGAGAGAATCAGTGGCCAACCACCAAAAAATGAGTCATAAGTCTCGGAGGTAGCTGGTCTCTAGTTTGCCCGTCAGCTACCCTGCCTACCAATGTCCGTTAATGCAAACACTTATTCCGGCGAGTACATGAGTTGAAGGCGTTGGTATGTTGCGGGCTGTTGGCAATGCGGACAACACAATGTCAGCCCGTATTCTGGAAATTCAGGTCGGTATGGCCATAGTGGATCGTAAAGAAACTTATCGGGATGAGGATCAATTTCGCTGTGGCGGAATATTCTCGTGCAATGAGGGCAGTGCAAAGTCCACTGGGGCATGTGCTTAACTTTCTAAGCCCGGACGCTGGCTGCCTGTCCAAATGTTGCCACGAGGTCCCAAACTCAGACTGTGCAATATTGCACACTAAGCAGAACGCCTTATGTAGAAGTATGTAATTATACCAGCTGTGGATAATAAGGACATCGTTATATAACCAGTATCTACTGAACACGCCAATGCACTTAAATCTGCCGCGCCTTCTGATTCTCAGGGCCCACCTTCTTGAAATGATTATTTTGGGCGGTGGTACAGCGGCGGGGCTGTTTATGTGCATATCAATGAATGGCTCATTACTTTACTGGCTGGCACCGCTTTGCTGGTGGGCGGAGTTACTAGGTTCCTATCAGCGATGAAAACTATTCTCAAATATTAACGGACCATTGTGATATTGGCGTTGTCGATTGCGCTGACGGCAATGATGGCAACAATGTGTTTTGAACTATGTGTGCTGCTCATCCGCGTCGTTGGCAGGCTATGGCCTTCGAAACCAAGTGTCCCAAAAGATAAGGGGAAGTTCAGGAAGGAATTTCTGCCACTGCCGGCATTCTTGGCCCAATCGAGTGCAGAAATTATTTGGTTTTAAGGTTTAGTTTTTCTGGGGGCAAATCGGAAATCATTCACGATCTTATTTTCCGCAGTCGTTAATTGCCGCGGCTCGCCGCGCTCGACCGCCAAAATGTACCAACCGGCGGCCCGAGGCAGGCCGCACCTGGCGGCGTCGCTGAGCATTTTGTGTTTGTGCATGCAGCGACAGTCACCCCGGCTGTCCGTCCAGGCAGCTTCGTAATGAGTGTTATTAAGGGAAGCGTACCGATACCGCAGGCCCGTCATTATCTGCTTGACCAAAAGGGGCATTCGGTCGGGCGACATTGCTAGTAATCCTTTAATAAACTGCTTGTCATCCTCCGTTTTACCGCAAAACGAGGAAACTGGCTACCGAAGTTTCGCTGGCCGACGATGCTATTCAGATTTGTCTGAGGATAGATTATTGTGCAGCGCTCGAGAACTTATAAGAAGTTTAGTGTTTGGGGAGAACGCTTAATCGAGTTTTTTGCGCGCGAAGTAGAACAGCGAGGCGCCCAGCAGCGCGAACATCACTATGCCGAGTAGGGATTGAGCGGAAGTGGGCATGGGCAGCTTTTCGTTCACCGCCAGCGCGGGCCAGAACCTGGGGCCGAGACTGAACAATTTTTCTGGCCAAGGGAGGCGCAGGACTGAGGTTAGCCAGTGCGGCACGCGGTTGGAAATTTCGGGGTCCTGCAACAGATTGATGATGATGCCGAGGAGGCCGAAGACACCTCCGGCAGCGATGAGTCCGCTGGAGTAGAGCGCGCCGGGGCTGGCTTCGCTTTCGTCTTTTTTCTTGGTGGTGGCATCGACTAGCGAGCGGATCAGGCCTCCTGCAAACATCGCGGCGGTGGTGCCGAGTGGAAGATACGAGCCGGTGGCGAAGGCCAGCGAGCGCACCCCAAGAATTTCTACCGCGATCACTAAAGCGACGCCCATCAAGACGAGGCGCCACGGAAGGCGTTGATTCAGGATACCGCTGATGACCGTGGCCATCAGGCGCGCCTGGGGAGCGGGAGCCTTTAGGCTGCCGATGCCCTGAGCCCACTGATACTCGATTTGTTTGCTCTGCGGACTGTACAAATATTCGCCATCGGGAACCTCATGCGAGCCCAGGGAATTGATGAGCTGATAATTTTTGCCCTGATAGGTGAAGCTGTCGCGTTCCACTTTGACGCCTGAGGGCAGGGCTTCGACGGTGACAGGGATTTGCGTGGGGATGTATTTTTCCAGGCCCTTGTTCATCAAGTTGAGCGTGGTGCCGATGGCCATGGTGGAAACTGTGACACCAATCAAAAGGCCCATCTGCTGCCAAAAAGGCGTGGCGCCGACGAGGTAGCCGGTTTTTAAATCCTGCGAAGTGGCGCCGGCGATGGCCGCCGCGATGCACACCACGCCGCCAATCATCAGCGCGAGCACCTGGTAGTTTGGCGCGGTCCATCCAGCAACGAAGAAGATTGCGCAGGTGGCCATCAGCGTGGCGATGCTCATGCCGCTGATGGGATTGGAGGAATTGCCGAGGAGTCCGCTTATGCGCGCGGCGACGGTGACGAAGAGAAAGCCGAAGACGGTGACGAAGATGCCGGCGAAAAGATTGTGGTACCAGCGCGTCTCGGCTCCCGGGATGGGGTGAAAGGTGAGCAGAATCCACATCATTACGATGATCAGCAGGGAGCCAAGAATGACCCAGCGCATGGGCATGTCGCGATCGATGCGGGTCGCCGCGATGGCGTCGGTTGTGCCTTCGGCGCGAACGTCTTTAAGGCCGGCTTTGAGCGCGGAGAATATTGTGGGCAGAGTGCGCAGCAGAGTGATCAATCCCGCGGCGGCGACGGCGCCTGCGCCCATGGGGCGAATGTAGGTGCCCCAAATCTGGTCTGGGCTCATCAGCGGAATGGGAATGGTGGAGGGATAAATCGGGACGTTGTTGGCGAGCTGGCCGTAAAAACGGATGGCGGGCATGATGACCAGCCAGGAAATAATGCCGCCGGCAAAAAGTATGCCGGACACGCGTGAGCCAATGATGTAGCCGACTCCCAGGTACTCGGACGTTATGGTCATGCGGAAGGATGCCCCCTGAAACCAATTCGGGCGCGCTTCCGGCTGGGAAGTCCAAGCCTGAACGGTGTTCATGAGGAAGGTGTAAACGCCGCCGAGACCCAGGCCCCAGAAAACGCGGCCGGCGAAGGAGCCGCCGCGTTCGCCGGCGACTAAGACGTCGGCGCAGGCGGTGCCCTCGGGGAAACTGAGATTGCCGTGCTCCTTGACGATGAGTTGGCGGCGCAGCGGCACCATGAAGAGGACGCCGAGCCATCCGCCGAGCAGCGCTAGAGGAAAAATTCTCCAGAAGGTGAATTCCGCGCCGAAGCCCAGGAAGATCAGCGCGGGAATAGTGAACATCACGCCGGCTGCGAGCGATTCACCTGCGGAGCCCGTCGTCTGCACGATATTGTTTTCAAGAATGGTGGAGCGGCCGAAGGCGCGCAGGATGCTGATGGACAAAACGGAAATGGGGATGGAAGCGGATACGGTCAGGCCGGCGCGCAATCCTACGTAAACGGTGATGGCGCCGAACAGAAGACCGAAGAGTGCTCCGAGAATTACCGCGCGTAGCGTGAACTCTTTGAGAGTTTCTCCATCGGGGACGAACGGCCGGAATTCGCTTGGCGGTGCAGTAGAACTCCACGGGCGTTCGCTCAAGAAGGCCTCCCTGGGCCAAACCAAATTGGCTGCGTGCGGGATTATGCCGCACGAGGGGCAAGCGGGGAAGCAAATCTTGGGCGGCGAGAGGGATTTTCAGTATGGGAACGTTGGGCAGACGGGTTTCTTGACAGCCTCGTTTTTAGCCCATCCTATATTGTCCGGCACAATACTTTCCCAGGTCATCAACACCTGTTCAAACGCCGATGCCCTGGAGATGTGAGGCAAGCCCACTACCTCGCAAGCCGTGGAGCCCTGCCTCCAGAACATCCCCGGGAGGTACGACATGAAATGTCGCCGCTTGCTTCTCCTCGTGTGTATTCGCTGCGCGTACTTCCTCGCGCGCCCGCCGGTGCAAATACATGCCGATGAATGGCAGCCCATCTGGCCCGCTCGCTCGGTACTTTTCAGATCACCAAAGCCTCTATAGGAAATCTGACACAAACCAATTTACCTTTCATCTGCGACTACTCGCTGGTGGCGGAAAATTACGCCAAATCGGCGGGGGGCTTGTTGCTGGTGCGGCCGCAAGTGATTGGATATGAATCGCAAAAATTTCATGGAGACTAAAGAAGCGCGAAAATATCCTGTTGAATTTGCCGAACCTTGGCGCAACACCGATACCTTTGAGATCGCGCTTCCAGCAGGATATGAACTCGACAACCTGCCTCCGCCGGTCAACGCGGATTACAGTTTCGCAAGCTACCACAGCAAAGCGGATATTACCGGCAAAACACTAAAATACCCGCGCTTTTGAAATTAAGGAGTTGAGCGTGCTGGTCAGCAAGGCTGACGAACTGAAAACGTTCTATTGCGTGATTGAAAATGACGATCGGAATAACGCCGTTCTAAAGCTTGGCGCAAATTAATCGGCGAGTGTCCCGACCTCTCGCGTTCGCACAAGTTACAACTCATCCTAATTTTGCGAGGCGCTCGCGGACCAGATCGCTGAGCGCCTTGCCGTCCACCGATTTGCCTTCCAGTGCGGATTTTGACGCTTTCACTACCGCGCCCATTTGCTTCATGGAGTTCGCGCCGGTTTCTGCGATGGCCTTGTCGATGGCGACGTTCATCTCGTCTTTGCTGGCGCTGGCGGGAAGATAGCCTTCGAGAATGGCCAGCTCTTTGGTTTCTTTGTCAGCTAGTTCTGGGCGATTGCCCTTGGAAAATTGCTCGATCGATTCCTTGCGCTGCTTTACCAGCGTTTGCAGAATCTGAATGGATTCGGCCTCGTCCAGCACACGAATTTTTTCCACTTCTTTGTGTTTGATGGCGGCTTTCATGCCGCGCAGCACGCTCAGGCGCAGCTCGTCCTTGGCGCGCATGGCGTCCACCAGATCCTTTTGAATCCGCTCAGACAGACTCATCACCGGCTCCTCAATTTGGTCGTAAGCGCTGGCCGCTTTCGCGCGAGATATTTGTAATTGCAAAATTATCACAGAATGTTCGCCGGTTGCATTGACACTGCGGTGAGGGCTCGCTACCGTGATGGTTAACGATATACAAAAGTTTCACTTACACAGGCGGAGAAGAAGAGCATGAAAGTAATTGTTGCCGACAAAATCAGCGCGCGGGGTGTGCAGCTGCTCAAAGAGCAGCCGGGGTGGAACGTTGTCCTGACTACAAAAGACAACCTCGTTGCTGAAATCGCGGATGCTCAGGCGCTCATTGTGCGCAGCGCCACAAAAGTCACCTCTGACCTCCTTGATAAAGCGCCTAACCTGCGCTGCGTGGGACGCGCTGGCGTTGGCGTGGACAATATCGATCTGGATGCCGCCACGAAGCGCGGCATTATCGTTATGAGCACGCCCGGCGGGAACGCTGTCAGTGTTGCCGAGCACACTTTCGCGTTGATGCTTTCGCTGGCGCGCCAGGTACCGCGACTGGATAAAGCCATTCATGAGGGACGCTGGGAGAAATCGAGCGCCGCAGGGATGGAAATCAGCGGTAAGACGCTGGGGCTTATTGGACTTGGCCGCATCGGCAGTGAAGTCGCCCTGCGCGCGGAAGCGTTTGATATGCGCGTTCTGGGTTATGACCCGTACATTAGTGAAGCGGCGGCCAAGGAATTTTCCGTGGAACTGGTGCCGCTGGAGCGTTTGCTAGCGGAGAGCGATTTTGTTTCGCTGCACACCGCGCTGAGCCCAGCAACGCAAAATCTGATCAACGCTCAATCGCTAGCGAAGATGAAAAAAGGCGCGTACATCATCAATGCGGCACGCGGCGAGTTAATCGAAGAAGGCGCGTTGGCCGACGCTTTGAAGAGCGGGCACATCGGCGGCGCGGGCCTGGACGTGTTCGCCGTGGAACCCCCCAAAAATTCGCCGCTCGTCGGTCTGCCGAATGTAATTGCCACGCCGCACATCGCTGGCTCCACTACCGAGGCTCAGGAAGAAGTGGGCACGCAGGTGGCAGTACAGGTGAAAGATTATCTGTCCGAAGGAATTATCAGGAACGCGGTGAATCTGCCGGTGCTTTCCGCCGAGCAGTATCGCCGCGTGCGCCCGTACATGGAACTCGCGGAACGATTGGGCTCGCTGGTGTCGCAGGCGTCCGACACTCGCCCCTCGAGAATTCGCATTCGCTATGCGGGAGAAGTTTCCGAAGTCGGCACGCACTTGCTGCGCAACGCGGTGTTGGCAGGTGTTTTGAACGCTGTGTTGGATGAAAAAGTAAATGTGGTCAATGCTCCGGCGATTGCAACCGCGCGCGGGTTGAAAGTCGAGGAAGAAACGCGCAAGCGCGAGCACGGCTTCCCCAACACTTTGGAAATTTCCGTGCTGCCGCAGAGCAACGCCTCACAAGAAGGCTTCAGCGCCGAAGGCACGGTATTGTTTGATGGCTCGCCGCGCATTCTTCAAATAGAAGGCATTCCGCTCGAAGCCCAGCTGGAAGGCACCATTTTATATTTGCGCAACCGGGATGAGCCCGGCGTCATCGGGCAGGTTGGAACCATGCTGGGAAAATACGGCGTCAATATTGCTACCTTTGCTCTGGGCCGCAAAGCACCCACCCAGGGCGCGCAAGCGGTTTCTCTGGTGCGCCTGGACGGCGAAGTTTTTAACTCTATCCTGGAGCCCATCCGGGGAATCCCGGCGATAACCTACGCAAAGCTCCTGCGTTTAAACTGAGCCAGGCTCTTTGCATTAGGCGGTTCAGTTCACAGGTTGCGATGACGGATTAGTTCCCCGCTGTAACTCTCGCGAGTACCGTCTAAGATCGCCGGGACGTACCGGTACCGCAATAATTGAATTTTTAACTAAATTACAATCACGTCACGATTCCAACGCGATTTTTACGCAGGAATTATCTCCTTTTGAGGTTACCGCAACAGGCCTTTATTGGTACTTGACATCAAACGGCCATTTGTCCTAAAAGTGATGCCATTCGGTGACAGTGTCGAGCGGGTGGGGTTCCTGTTCCTATTTCACAAGGTCTGGCGTTTTGTCCATTTCGCGGGTGTCCTCGCCTGCCGGTCCATTAACTTCTGGATGTCAAACATTGCAGGGATTCGAAAGGAGCAGCCCATGGGGTGGTCTGCCATTAACAGGACTGTCGTTCTGGCTTCAATCGTTTTAATGCTTGTGACTGCATCGGCGTGGGCGCAAACCGGGACATCCTCTTTGTACGGAGTGGTCACGGATAAGTCGGGCGCCTCGGTTGGCGACGCTACGGTAACACTGAGCAATACCGGCCAGGGTTTCCAGCGTGACACCAAAACCAATAGAGTTGGCGAGTACGATTTTATTTCTCTGCCTCCCGGCACTTATGTTTTGACCGTAGAAATGCCGGGCTTCCGTAAATATGAGGAACCTAATCTACACTTGCTGGTCAATTCTCCCACCACCATTAACGTGACTTTGGAAGTCGGTTCAGCCACGCAAACGGTCGAAGTATCAGTGCAAGCGCAAGTGCTGAACACCACTGATGCTTCGCTGGGAAATGCATTCAGCGAAACCCAGGTGAAAGAACTTCCTCTGGAAGCCGGCAACGTGCCGGAATTGCTGTCGCTGCAGGCTGGCGTTACCTATACGGGAAATCGGACTGATATTAATACCACTACTGACACGCGAAATGGCGCGGTCAATGGTGCGCGCAGCGATCAGAGCAACATTACCCTGGACGGAATTGACGTCAACGCGGACACCAAAGGCTATGCCTTTCAGTCCGTGTTACCCATCACCCAGGACTCGGTACAAGAGTTTCGCGTCACCACCAGTAACTACAACGCGGACGAGGGTCGTTCGTCGGGTGCGCAGGTAGCCTTGGTCACCAAGGGGGGGACAAATCACTTCCACGGAGCGGTCTTCGAATCGCACCGCAACACTATTACCAGCGCCAATGACTACTTCGTGAAACTTGCCGAACTACAGAGTGGCGTGCCGAACCAACCGCCCAAGCTGTTGAGAAATAATTTTGGCGCAGCGGTTGGCGGGCCCATCAAGAGAGATCGTTTGTTCTTCTTCACGAATTACGAGGGACACCGCCAGCGCGAGGCGCAAAGCGTGGTGCGTATCGTGCCCAGCGCCGCGATGCAGGACGGTGTGATTCAGTACCTGTGCGCCGACCCAACACAGTGTCCGGGTGGTACCGTCCAAGGGCTCTCGACTTCGCACACCGTAGCGCCTGGCAATTTTGGCCTGTCGCCCTCCCAAATTCAGGCGATGGATCCTTTGGGGATTGGCATCAGCACGAGTGTGGTGATTCCATATCTGCAATCTTTCGCAAAATTTCCGGGGAACGATAACTCGGTTGGCGATGGCTTGAATTACGTCGGTTATAGATTCAAAGGCCCGGTCGCTATCAACACCAATTGGTATATCGCGCGAGCGGATTACAAAATCACCAGCAGCGGCAATCACTCCATCTATTGGCGTGGAGCGTTACGGAACGATACCAACGCTGGCGTGCCTTATTTACCTGGACAATCTCCGGAGCTGACGGAGGTGAATTACAGCAAGGGATATTCGGTCGGCTACATCGCAGTTTTGCGGCCTAATCTAGTGAACAATTTCCGTTATGGCTACACCAGGGAAAGTTTTGGTCAAATCGGAAACCACACTGCGGACATCATTTTCTTCCGCGGACTCAATGATGACAGTTCTCCAAACAATTCTAGCCTGGCGGTAACCAACAACAGTAGCTATCAAGTTCCGGTGCACAACTTTGTGGATGATGTCTCCTGGTCAAAAGGACGTCACACTTGGCAATTTGGCTTTAACATCAATATCCTGCGAAATCCTCAATCCAACACTTTCAATTCGTTCAGTTCTGCTAGTGATAATCCTTCTTGGTATGACACAGCGGCATTCGCAAATACAGGCGCGCCCGGTCATTTCGATCCAGCCTGCTCCACCGGGTCTGGAAGCTGCACCGGAGCCGCCTACCCTGCTGTTGATAGCGGTTTCGGGAATAACTACGACTACCCGTTGGGCACGCTCGTTGGCGCGATTCCACAAGTGAATGCCCACTACAATTTTACGAAGAACGGTGGAACTCTCGGAGACGGAGCCCCGGTATCGCGAAGGTTCGCCGATGATACCTACGAGATGTATCTGCAAGATTCGTGGAAGCTCAAACCAAATTTGACGGTGACCGCGGGACTTCGTTATTCGCTGTTTTCGCCGCCATGGGAAACGAATGGGCTGCAAGTAGCACCGACCACAAGCCTGAGCGACTATTTCAGCACTCGCGGCAATGGCAGTTTGAAAGGTTTGCCCTCCAGCGCTGTAACTCCACTTACTTTCAATCTCGCGGGACCCGCGAACAATGCTCCCGGTTTTTATAACTGGGATACGAAAGATTTTGGCCCGCGTCTGGCCGTGGCCTATTCTCCCAATTTCACCGACGGTCTGTTTGGTTCCCTCTTCGGCGGCCCAGGAAAGAGCACCATTCGCGTGGGAGCTGGAATTGTTTATGACCGGCTGGGGCCCGCATTGCTGGCCACGTTTGACCGCAGCGGTTCCTTTGGCCTCTCGACCACGCTAACGAATACGGGAGGGGTACAGACACCAGCAACAGCTCCTCGAATAACGGGTCTGACCGGGCTTAGTAATATTCCGACCACGGACCTCACCGGCGGCCAATTGTTTGCTTCGGCTCCTGCCGGAACATTCCCGCAAACGTTCCCGAGCGGTATCAACGGTGCCACCGGATCTTATGCTGTTTACTTTGGCATGGATAATAGGATTAAGACTCCCTATTCCTACACACTGGACTTTTCCGTCGGGCGGGACCTTGGGCATAACTTTTCGCTGGACGTTTCCTACGTAGGACGTCTGTCGCACCGGCTGCTGTCACAGGAGGATGTTTCTGCCCCGCTGGATTTAGTGGATCCCAAAAGTGGAATTGATTATTACACCGCTGCTCAGGCGTTAGCGAAACTTTACCGTGCTGGCGTAAAATCAAATACTGTCACGGCCGCACAGATCGGGCCAACTGCCGTTTATTGGCAGGATTTAATGGGGACCACCAACTTTGTACCCGGCAGTCAGGGTTTCCGCATCAGCCGGTGTACAAGCACGCCTTTCGCGAGTACGGATCCGGTCATCGCGGCCTTCGATCTGTTTTGCGGATTCGCGAATAATGAAACCACCGCGGTTCAGGGCATCGACCAGGGATTTGGTTTCCGCGATTTCAACCAGTTCGACGCAAGTGGCAACCGCGTAGCCTACTACCCGACTACCGGGCCTTACACCTTTGTAGACCCGCAATTTGCCGCCCTGTACGCGTGGCGCTCCATCGGCACCGCGTCCTACAACGCACTGCAGGTCACTCTACGCAGACAAATGAGCCACGGCCTGCAGTTTGACTTTAACTATACGTACTCGAAATCTATCGACCTTTCTTCGGATGCTAACCGCATTACTGACGAAGGCGGCTTGGGCGGACAGATAATTAATCCTTGGAGACCGAACTCCCTGCGATCGGTTTCCGACTTCGATTTGACTCACCAAATCAATGCGAATTGGATTTGGGAACTTCCGTTCGGCAATGGCCGATGGATCGGCAAGGATTCGCACGGGGTTGTTAATGCGCTGATCGGCGGATGGCAGCTTACCGGACTTGCGCGTTGGACCAGCGGATTCCCGATCGGCGTGCTTAACGGGGCGCAATGGCCTACCAACTGGGAATTGTCCGGATTTGCAACCAAAACAGGTCCAGTAACCACGAATGGGGTGGTCAAGAACCCCGACGGTTCAGTGAGCTTGTTCGGGAATGCGGCTGCGTCGGCTGCCGCCTTCAGCGCATTCTCTCCTGATCTACCTGGTCAGGTAGGGAATCGTAATAACCTCCGCGGTGATGGCTTCGCTGGCTTGGACGCAGGTCTTAGCAAGCGTTGGAGAATCACGGAAGGAAAGAACTTGCAGTTCCGCTGGGAAGTATTTAACGCTCTCAACCTGACGCGCTTCGACGTCCAGAGCCTCAGCCTTTCCCTCACCAATTCGAGCACGTTCGGTAATTACACCGGACTGCTTACCAACCCGCGTTCAATGCAATTCATGTTGCGTTTCGAGTTTTAGTGAACTTTCATGCAACAATTTGCCGCCGGGAGACACAAATCTCCCGGCGTTTTTTTTTCGCCCGAAATACTGAACCAAGCGCTTCTCCGTATCACTTGTCCGTCTCGCCCGCGATTGAGTTACAAGCGGGTTCGCCCTTTATTAGCTGCGGTAGGAATTGGCACAGCGACTGCGCACTCACGCTGGTTTCGTGTCGAGTAGCTATGTTAATGTTGTGATTCCGCTCAAGCCCCTAGTGGGGCCGAGCGTGTTCGGTCGGGGCGTAGCGCAGCCTGGCTAGCGCGCCTGGTTCGGGACCAGGAGGTCGAAGGTTCAAATCCTTTCGCCCCGACCATTATTTCAAAACACACTGCTCTCGATTCAACAATTTACGCTGCGTTTTCAACTTCAGGTTTTGCTTCGTTTTTACGGACAATCCGGACAACATCGGCGATGTTGGGCGGAAGTACGAAACCCAAGCCCACCGTTTCTGCTTGTTCCAAACGGAATGCAACATCTTCTTTGATCTTGCTATTGCCGTCTCCCACGGTCGCATTTTCATGTCCCATCCAAAATCGTTCCAAGTCAGCATGGACGCGATTCTTTCTGGGCCATGTAAGCCGGTATCGGCGGAAAGCATGAAAGCCTGCTTTGGGCTGCTTCAATTTCCCCAAAGCGGGATGTAAGCCGCGTCTCAAGAGATTTGTGTGACGAAAAATTCCGCTTCCGATTGTGAAAGAGAAAACCGGAAGTGCGGTCTCCGACGTAGGCCTTGAGCACTGCGGCGAGCGCAGGGCAGAGATCAACATCTCTACGTCCCGCATCGGTCTTGAGAAAGAGCTCTAACTTCGTTCTCCGGACTTTCTGCCGAATGTAGAGCGTTCTGAAATCCCCGAGATGTGCTTGTCGATTTCAGCCGATTGCTTCTCCAGCGCGGAGTCCCGTTCTACCAAGCTTATCTATAAGAATATAAAGCACTTGACCAGCATTCATTCAGTGCCATAGAAATACTATTTGCTATTCGCGAATCGCGAATATAGAATACATTCATGAATCTGAAACCTCAAGACGTTGTGGTTGCCTTAAAGCTATTCGGCTATCCAAGCGGGCGTCCGCCTATTTCCGTTGTGGCAAGCGATCTCGGGCTCAGTCCCTCGGAAGTACATGGAGCCATTCAGAGGCTGAGAAGTTCCAGGTTGCTGCATGGTCCGGCGTTAAACGATAAACCGAATATTTCCGGGCTGGAGGAATTTCTGGTCCATGGATTGAAGTACGCATTTCCCGCGGAACACGGCGAAGTGACGAGAGGCATTCCGACTTCGTACGCAGCGGAGCCGCTGAAAAGCGAAATTGCGGTATCGAGCGACCTACCTCCAGTTTGGCCTTGGCAGGACGGCAATACTCGGGGCGTGGGACTTGAGCCGCTCTACAAAAACGTCCCGCGTGCAGCGTTGCATGATCCCGCTCTCTACCAACTTCTGGCGCTGGTAGACGCGATTCGGGATGGGCGCGCGCGCGAGCGGAATCTGGCCGAACGCGATTTGGTGCGTAGGCTGAGATCGGTTCATGGCCAATCCTAATCTTCAATTGCTGACGGATGCGGCCAAGTTGTTAGAGCCGATTCTCGGAGAATTGGTGTTCGTCGGCGGCTGTGTCACGGCGTTGTTGATTAGCGACACGGCGGCGGCGGACGTGCGCCCAACATTTGACGTGGATGCGATTGCGGAAATCACGTTTTATGGCCGCTATACCGTATTTTCGGAAAAATTAAGAAAGCTTGGGTTACAAGAAGACAAACGAAAGGGCGCACCACTTTGCCGCTGGCGTCAACAAACGACGACGCTCGATGTGATGCCGCTTGACGCGAAGATCCTCGGATTTTCGAACTCGTGGTATCGACCGGCAATGGACCACGCGGAAGACCGTGAACTGGAACAAGGGCTGAAGATTCGATTGGTCGCGGCGGTATATTTCTGTGCTTCGAAGATCGAAGCTTTTGCGGGCCGTGGCAAGAATGATTTCCCTGCGAGTCGCGACCTTGAAGATCTGATTGCCGTTGTCGACGGCCGCGCCGAACTGGTCGGAGAAATTGAGGCTGCGGCGAACGATGTGCGTTCTTACCTCGCGAAGGAAATCAAGAAGCTGCTCTCGATTCGAGAGTTTAACGACGCTCTTCCTGGATATGTTCCGCCCGATGCTGCCAACCAGGAAAGAGTCGGCACAATCATCTCGCGGCTTGAAGAGATTGGCTCGCTGTAGCCCGTTTCAAGTTTCGATCGCCTACCGGATGTAACGTTCCTTCAGAATACGGGCCATCTAAAGAATTCGAACACCTTTTACAAAATGATCCGTTTTCGCGAAGAGCGTTGTGACACGTGTCACCGCGGGCATGTCTAGACCGAATAAAGAGAGCTGGATCGAACCTTCCCAACTGCCGAGATTGTCATACGATATATGCAGTTTGGTGAAGACCTGAGGCGAACCGCGTGTCGTCGCAGCCCGAATACAACGCGATTGTTATCGGTTCCGGTATGGGCGGACTCGCATTCGCGAGCATCATGGCGAAGCTGCGCAAATGGCGCGTGCTGGTGCTGGAGCGTCACTTCAATCGCAGCGGCGGCCGAGTCCCCCTACTTCGTTTTCCAGAGAGTTTACGATCGTATCAGTTCGCATCCGGCGATCTGGTCCTTGAGCAACGCCTCGGAAGCGGGTACCCACTCGGGGCGAAGTTTTTCGCTCACAGCTTTCCTTGCTCAGCGGGGAATTCAGACTACATCTTTTGCGGCTGACAAGACTTCCTGTGCGATGCCGTCGATATCCGAGTCTGTCGTGCGGTGATTCACGATACAGGCGCGTAAGCAGAATTGTGAGCGAAGCGTCGCATTGGAGAGATACACATGACCACGTTCGATCACTCGGCGCAAGATATCAAGGTTCACTCGATTGAGTTCAGGTTCGGTTAACCTTTTGTTTCCAATAAATCGAAAACATACTGCACTGAGTTCGATGGAGGCCAGCAACTCCAGTTCAGATTCACGGCCAATGGCATTGCCCAATCGTTGAGCGTGCAGTAGATCCTTCTCAATGGATTTTCGAAAAGCGCCGAATCCGTGATACCGCAGAGAAAACCAAAGCTTTAGTGCTCGGAATCTGCGGGACAGTTCGACAGACTCCTCGAATACAGCATAGCTCTCGATCGGATCGTCGTTGAGTACCCGTACATATTCACCACTATTCGTGAAGGCTCCCTGTGCGGCGCTGGCGTCACGATACAGCAAACAGCCACAGTCAATCGGCTGATAAAGCCACTTGTGCGGATCGAGAGAAATCGAATCAGCGAGTGCCATGCCTTCGAACTTTTGCGGGACTGCGATGGCTCCTAGAGCGCCATAAGCGCCGTCGATGTGCAGCCATGCGCCATATTGTTTTGCGATAGCCGCGACTGCGGAAAGCGGATCAATTGCACCGGTGTTGACGGTGCCAGCCGTCGCCACCACGGCTACTGGCCTCACGCCCATTTCCTTGTCTTGCCGCATTCTGTGTTCGAGTTGTTCCGGGACCATGCGAAAAGAATCGTCTACAGGAAGCAGCCGCAGGTTCTCTCGGCCTAGGCCGAGCAATGCGATGGCTTTCAGAATGGACATATGAACTTCTGTCGAGGCATAGATCGCCAAACCATCGCCTGCACGAACTCCGCGCTCATTGGCCGGAGTCTTCGCTTCTCTTGCTATCGCCAGAGCCATCAGGTTCGCACTCGAACCGCCACCCGTGAGAACGCCCCGAAAATTCGGGCAGCCAATTGCCTGTGCCAGCCAGTCCACGACTGTCCGTTCAATGGTGACGGCGGCTGGAGCCGATCGCCATGCCGTAACATTTTGGTTCAGCACGCTGCACAGCAGATCGGTTGCCGCTGCGGCAGGGTCTCCTGAGCCAAGGACGTAACCAAAGAAGCGTCCGTTCTGTGCGCGCGAATGCCGAACGACATCCGCGAGGCCCAAGATGGCGTCTAAACCCATCCCAGTTTCGGGGCGAGGCGAGCGATAGAAGGTCTGTAGTTCTATTCCTCGTTCTCCGGGAGGAATTGCACGCCCATCGAGTTTCTGAAGATATTCCGTGGCGATTTCCATGACGCGTTCGGAAATGCGCTTGAACTCTTCTGGCGATATTTCGATCGGATTCACAGTTCGCGATTCTATATCACCCGGTCATTCGGAAGTTGAGCTCCCCACCATTTAGCTTTCCAAGAACTACGTGACTGCGGCGCTTTGTGCGTTAGCACAGATCTGCATTTCGGAGAATTCCCGAGCTCGGAAATGCATGGGGTCCCCATGATTTCCCCACGTTCCAGATTCCGGCCATTGGATTATGGAGGAGAACCCCTCAGCGACCATCAAACTCGTCACAGAATTCCTAAAATAAACGATCTCATGGATCCACGGCTGCATAGAAATGCGACTGACCCTCCAAGAATGTCACGAACAAACTGGAAATGTACCCATCCCTGGACACATTAAGAACGAAAATCACAAATTCGGATGGTTGCAGGGTTTGCGGAAGCGATTGAAAGCGAAAGCGAAGAAACTTTGGTTGCAGAGGCCTGCAACCATCCGAATTGTTTAGTACTGCCTTTTAGCGTGGAACTGATCCGGATCGCAGCGTAGGCGGCACCGCGAAGGTCAACGGTCATAGCGGGCGATTCCGTGCAACCGACCAGTCCGAACTTGGCCACGCCAGTTAATACAACGGCGTTTGTGGAAATTTGCGGCAGTGGTGCAGTTTGAATCCTCTCACCTTACTATCGCAACGGAGGCACGGAAACCTGCTTCACTGAAAGCCATGCCGCCGCAGTCAAACATAATGTAGTCACGATTGAGAAAACGATGGGAATAATAAAAAAGTATTTCCAGCTCAAAACCGTGATGGCGGCAAAGCAAAGGGCGAACGCCCACGCAGTGCCGCGCATGAGCGCCAAAGACTCTGGCGGAAGGCCGCCTAGCTGCCACGCCAATACCACCGCGAGTAGAAGAAACACGCTGACAAAGAGTCCAAACCCAACATAGAAATCCCAATAAGTCCGGTTAAACCCCATAATGTAAAAGTGAGTTGACCGCATGGAGCCAAGATCCACTCCCCACTTGGGATCGGACCAGGGAAAACCAGATGTGTGTCCGGCGTCAAAAAGCAGCAGAAGAACAGCAGCGATTCGATAAAGCATAGACGCTTTCATTCTTGCCTCCAGAGATCACGGCAGCGGGCACCACTAGCGTAGGTTCAAACCGTACCACTACCGATCCGTAGGTACGGCTCGCCGAAAAAAACGAACAACGCCGAGGCAATCCGGTAAAGCAAAGTCGGTTAAACTCAGCTTTCTCAAGCCTCTACTCGCGCCAGCCCGCCCCGTAGCATCGACAGGCTCTCGTATCGGAAGCCAAAACCGAAACGGATCGGCTCGCGCGCTGCGTTCACTTCCTCGCCACCCGCCACGCGGATGACTCCGACGCCGCAGTACGGCTACTCCGGCCGTTGCCTCGGTTTCAGCGATTGTCGCGAAGCTCTTGAGCATGCCCGTCCAACCACCCTCGGAGTCGAACGCGCTCCAGATTTCTTGAGCCTGGATGCCAAACTTTTCAATATTCCGATGCTTAAGGGTGAAGCTCGTATCTTTGGCCCCTTCTCGCTGAAATTCACTTCTACCTCCGTAAGAAAGTTCGGGTCGTACTGCCACTCCGCAGTGATCTGCCAGGCCAGAACAAGCTTGTGCGGAGGATTCCAAACCAGAACCTTTCCCCAATTGCACTCCGTGCCGTCGACTCCGACTTCGTACCACCTTCCGCCTTGCTTTGTTTCGAGGACGGCTTCTTTCATCTCTGATTTGCCGATGTGATGCGACCTGGGCCACCACAGATCCATTTGTTCGGTGAATGCCTGAAAGGCGCGCCGTTGCGTTGATCATCAATTCTTTGCGGACGACATCGTTTATTTTACCGGTCATGGTCTTCTCTCCCTCACGATTACTGGTTTTTCCGTTCGGCGAACACCTTGAACGAGGGTCTCAGGTCGCTATTAGAGGATTTCGTCGCCTTTTCGAGGTGGTTGTTTGCCCGTCCGTTTCAAAATCTTTCGTGCTTTCTCTATATTTGCACGGGCTCCTCGCTCACGAAAGAAATCTTCCGTGCGCAAGGCAGAAAGTTTCTCTGCGACCGCTAGATTGATGAGTTGATTTAGGGATACGCCTTCACTCTCGGCTGTTTTGCGAGCCTCCTCCTGTAAGGAAGAGGCCAAACGCAATGGAAAGCTGCTTTGTCTCACGACACTTCTCCTGGTGTCACTGTTTTGCAAGCGCCCGTAACCGATGCAGAGCTTCGGACGGTGGCAATATCTTCAGCGCAAAACTCCTCGCTACAGCCGCGAAATCTTTTTGGTTGAAGGTGACCAACAGATCGGCCCGACCGTTGACGGCGGTTTCTAGCACCATATCGTCAGCCGGATCGGACAGAAGCGGTCGCCACAGGAACCTTATCTGCACTGCTTCGCTAACTCTAACGAGCGAATTAATGACCTCGTCGAGTTCGGGCACGCTAAGACGGTGTACTTTTCTGTGTTCCTCGCGCGTCAAAACAGCCTCGTACTCGAGAACCAGAGGCACCGACAACAGAAGGGTAAACTCTCTAGCCAAAGCTCGATCCACTAGTTGCCATGAGGCGCCTCCACGGCTGCGCATTGCAGCGACTAGGACGTCGGTATCGAGCACGAGGCGCAAAAGAGATGATATCGCATATGACATCACTTTTCAAGAGAGCTTGCGTCGGATCCTGGGGCGAGTCTCCCTCTCTGCCAGATTGCAGAAGCTAACTCAGTATTGAGGTCTAGAAGGAATTGGCCGCTTACAATTGGTCCAGCTGACGGCGGCGCTTTGCTCCGCGGGACGAGAAACGTTGATCACCTCGGCTGCGAAGCGAATGCTTGCGGCTCCGGGCCGGTGGTACCACGTACAAACTACGGACAGCCAAAGGAAGGGAAATAAAGGCCCCTCGTCCCGTAAGCGACGCCAAGTAAAGCGTTTATGGAATTGGTCTTCATAGTTCGGGACCAGGAGGCCGAAGGTTCAAATCCTTTCGCCCCGACCAATTTATCACCCATGTCTCAGGCCGCTCACACGCCGCTCTCAGATAGACTTACACTGCAACTGCTTCGTGTTCTTCCACAGGTAAAACTTGTCCCGACTTGTCAATCATCGGCTGCTGCCTGTTGGTAAGGAGTACAAAACCAAGACCTACCTTGGCAGCACATTCGGTTGTTTCCCGAAGGAGCGGCTGTCACGAAAATGTAACGGTAGTCGTGGAAAATTGATGCGAACTGCAGCGCCCACAGTGGCCCAAGCTCCCAAGCAATCCCGCCAACGATTCCCGCTCGGCAGATTCCCTAAAAGCGCCTTCACGCGTGCGGCACCCCAGTCTGACGGACGAGGGCTTTGAGAAGCTAGCAGAGGTATCAGCAGGGCAACACCACCCAGCACACCTCCGTAGAGAAGGCCTGACCGTTTAAGCCAGGCGGCGGGCGATGAGGAACCAGCCGCGCGGGTCTTCGCCGGAGAAGGCTCCCTGCTGTCTATACTCAGGGCGGATTTCCAGGCGCACGGGCTCGAGGGATTCGATTTCCCAGCCATCGCCAAAGGCATGGCGCAACTCGGACTGCGAGACGCGTCGCGGTCCTTCCGTTCCCGGGGTGGCGTCGCTGAAACAAAGCAGGAACACACGCCCGCCGGGATTGAGCACGGTCTTGAGCCCGCGCACGTAGCCTATGCGGTCCGCGTCGGAAAAAACGTGAAACAGGCCGGAGTCCAGCACGTTATCGAAGCGTTCCGTCCACTCATCGAGTTTTAGGGCATCTTTCATCAAGAACTTGACGACGAGGTTGCGCTCGGCGGCCTTGCGCCGCGCCGCCGCGATGGGTTCCTCCAGGAAGTCGAAGCCGGTGGCAGCATGGCCCAGTGCGGCGAACAACAAGGCGTGTTCGCCCGTGCCACAGCCTGCATCGAGAACCGTCCCGACGACCTTATCGGCGGCCGCGTGGAACGCAGGCTGGGGCTTGCCGATGTCCCAGGGCGGGCTGCCGGCGTAGGAGCTTCGAAAGTGTTCGCGGTCGTGGGTCAAGACATTGTTCGGGAAAAGACTTCTCTTAGTTTAATACGTACAGTGAGCTAAAGAGGATGGTTCCAATTCTTCTTAATTTAGACTTCCTCTTGGAAAGTCGGCACATGGGAAGTGCTCGCGATTCCTCCCGCCAGCCTACCGGAAGTTACTTCGGGCCGGACGCGCTTGTATTGACTGGTCCGGCCGCCTTATCTGGTCGGCTACATGGAAGCAATCGCCAACCTATCTGATAATTGTTTCGAGGCCGAAATCTCGCACCATTCACTCCGACGGCGCGCTGTCGTAAAAATGTAGGATGCAAGTAACGTCCGCAAGAAAATACGCAATCTTATCATTGCTGCTGATTTCCTTTGTTGCGCTTTTCGGTTGTTCGAAGGCAACCGATCGCTCGCAGGTGGTCGGGACATATGAGGCCCACCACCAGAATGGTGCTGAAACATTGCAGTTGCGATCAGACGGAACGTATACCCATCGTTTTAAAGCAACGGATGGAACTGAAACGGGGTATTCCGGTAAATGGGAATTTGAGGGTTACTGTGGGGAACGAAAAGCATCTCTCAATAATTTCTCCTACCACTTTCCCCCAAATTCCCAGAAGGAACCCGCTGGCTCACGCTCTTAGGAATTGAGAAGGACTGGGGCAGAGTCAGCCTTTATCTTAATTACGATCGAGACTAATATTATTCTGAAAAGACAACCAAGTAAGGCGCGCTCCGCGGGCTTTTCGGCAAGCAATCTCTACTTCTACCGCGCTAGATACTACAATCCCCCCACTTCTAAACGGGCACGAAGCTGGAAACGGCGGATACAGCCAACGAACACCTACAGCGCACCGCTCTCTCTTCTATGGAGAGATGTCCGGTTTCGCGTGCCAGCTCACTGATGCTTCCCAAACTTCTGATGTACGTTCGAAAGGGAAACGTCGCGAAGAATTGCGGCCGTCCCAATTTTTCATTCTTTCCAAAGAATTCTGCAGCGGCGACGTCCGTTGCAAAGGGGTTGGCTTTGGTGCTCTCGAGGGGAGACGGCGCGACGCTGCGGTTTCTCGCGTCCGGAATAACGGAGCATGTACTCACCGCCGATTCAAGGAAGAAGTGTTCTCCCTTCTGAAGCAATGCCCTGATTTCATGGAGCGATCAGGAAAAGGTCATTGCAAGTCCGGCTCCAGCCACGGATAGATTCCGGGCGTATCAGACTTGGCGTGAGGCTCTTAGCCCTATCGCTCATCTGAAGAGAATAGCCATTGTCGAGGTAGCAGGGAATATCGCGAGAATCGTTGATCGGAATATACGGGCCTCGTTTTCCCAGTTGCACATGGTATCGGTCGTCATTGAATCGATGGGGAAGCAAACGGATTCCGCGATTCTTGCCGCGAGAAACTGTCGCAAACAGCATGGACCGCCTCCAAAGGAAGTAAAATCCAGCCCATTCTACAAACGTGATCCTGCGTTGGTAAGTGGCGAGTCTGTGGAAAAATGTGCAACGTTTTGTCAGTGTATTGCAGTTAATTCTCCAAATTGGCTGAACGTCCCGCAGTGATATCTGACTGCAGCGAGCGACGGCAAGGCAATGGTCAGTGATGAGTGGCTCGTGACGAGAACAACCGACGATCCTCAATGGATCGTCAGAATCAAGAGCGGGGACGATGCGAAGCAGCGCGGAGCCGCAGCCGGTGTGCCGTTGCGGTTAGAGATACGCACGGGACCACGCCTTTTCTTGGCGCTACTTGCCGAGCACAACATCAATTCCGAAAAACAGCAACTCCAATTTCGCGCGTGGAAGCCGGCCGACCTGTTTCGTCAATAGCTCCTTATCGAGCGTGAGAAGTTGCGATACGTTCGCAACGGAGTCTTTCGGTAGCCCTGTCGTTCGAGCAGAAAGTCGCACATTTCCCGGAGCCAAGGCCCACTTCAGGTTGCTGGTCAGGGGAACGCATACAACGGTCGCGATGCGGCTCTGGTTCAGTGCGTCGCTTTGGACCACGACGACCGGCCTTCGAAAGCCCGGACCCGAGCCGGTGGGTGTGGGCAGATCGGCCCACCAAATCTCGCCTTGGGATATCACCAGTCGATTCGCTCGAGAGTGCGTCGTGCGGCGGAGGAAACGAACGCGTCCTTCCCGGCTCCGATTTGAGCCAGGGCCTTGTCCATCAACTCTGTTACGTTGTCCGGCGTGTGGTGGGCCAAATATTCGCGCAGCGCATCACTGAACAATCGACTCCGAGACCTTCGCGTACGCCGCGCAAGACGCTCCGCGCCTTCGAAGAGATCGTTGGGAATCGAAACGGCGGTCTTCATACCCAAAGTATAACCGCTGCGAGAGGCAGTGACAAGTGGCCGGTGAGAAGTGGCTAGTGCCAAAATGATTTGTGGAGAGTGGATGGGTGAATGATCAGACGATTTTAGCGAACAGCGAGTCTTAGGCTTGCTCGAGGGCGGCGATCGACGACTCCTCTTGACCGTGAAGTGGCAGGATAACTTCCGGGTAGCTCGTGATCCGCCCGAAACCGGCGGTGAGTGCTCGGATCGGCTATTACATTGTGAGGACGGCGCGAAATCGGGTCGTGCCCTCGACAACGCGTTGATAAGCCTTCGCAGCTTCGGCCAACGGGTAGGTCTCGACTATCGATTTAACTTTTCCTTGGGCTACGTAATCTAGGGCTTCGTAAAGGTATTCAGGGCCATTTTGCTGGCTGCCGATGATTTTGATGCGCTTGAAGAGCAGCTCGATTAGCGAGATCGAAAGCGGTTCCGCGTCAGCACCCATAACGATGAACCTGCCGTCTGGGCGCAGACCCTGAATGCTGTCCACCATGGATTTGGTCGAGTTGGAGGTGCTGAGGATGATATCGGCTCCGCCCGCTGCGGTAAGGCTCTTTCCGTCGCGGACAATTTCATCCGCGCCCAGCTCGCGAATTATCTT
>Ga0210384_10001276_pt1 | contig 34860 bp, 35 predicted proteins | sample IncBWH2MmetaG_FD_160574 | JGI IMG/M metagenome (GOLD analysis project Ga0210384, IMG submission 160574) | Forest soil microbial communities from Barre Woods Harvard Forest LTER site, Petersham, Massachusetts, United States - Inc-BW-H-2-M | ecosystem: Environmental > Terrestrial > Soil >...
AAGGTTTTTGCAAAACCGGGGTGTCGGGATCGAGGGCTTCACTGCCCAAGATAGAGTGCTCCGCATATCCCGACATGAACAGCACCTTCATTTCAGGATGCATTTCTCTCAGGCGTGGCGCCAGTTCCCGGCCACCGAGATTGGGCATGACGACATCGGTCAGGAGCAGGTGAATGGGTTGTTGATACTCGCCGACGATGCGGAGGGCATCGTTGCCGTCCATGGCTTGCAAAACGGTGTACCCTTTGCGTTGCAGGAATTCGCGCACGAGGTCGCGGATACCGTCCTGGTCTTCCACCAGGAGGATGGTCTCGGTACCCGTGGGCGCAGCGGCAAGAATTTTTGTAGTTTCCGAGGCCGCCGGTTCTTCGGTGTCTTCCACCTGCGGAAGATAAATTTCGAACGTTGTTCCTTCGCCCGGATTGCTTCTAACCCAGATAGCGCCGTCCATCTGTTTGACTACTCCGTAGACTGTGGCCAGCCCGAGTCCCGTACCTTTTCCGGGCGCTTTGGTCGTGAAGAATGGTTCAAAGATGCGGGATTGAGTTTCCTGATCCATCCCGATGCCAGTGTCGCTGACGGCGAGCATCACATATTTACCGATGGGTACGCCATCCCTGCGCTGTGCGTAGTCTTCGTTAACATCTACATTCTTGGTCTCGAGGATCAGGCGGCCGCCTTGCGGCATAGCGTCGCGAGCGTTGACGGCAAGGTTGAGAATGACCTGTTCGATCTGACCGGGATCGGCCTTCACGCGGCCTAGCGCGGGTGCTGGGAGAGTGGTCACTTCAATGTGGTTCGCAATGAGGCGATCCAACATCTTCACAACCTCACTGATGACGGCATTCAGGTCCAGCACCTTCACATGAAGGATTTGCTTGCGGCTGAAAGCCAGTAGTTGGCGAGTCAGGGTTGCGGCGCGGGTCACGGCGCGTTCGATTTCGAGGGCATCCTGGTGGGCAGGATCCTGCGGTTCCAGGCGATGCCGAAGGCGCTCGTTGTGGGCTTGGATGAGCATGAGAAGGTTGTTGAAGTCATGGGCGACACCGCCCGCGAGTTGGCCAACGGCTTCCATTTTCTGGGAATGGCGGAGTTCCTCTTCGAGACGCTTGTGAGCGGTGATGTCATACAGCACGCCCTGCATCAGTAGTCCTTGGTCTTCGGTTGCCTGCAACATGACCGCCTCGTCGCGGAACCAGAGGATCCTGCCGTCGCGGGCGAACATGCGGTACTCCGCTTGAAACAACTCGTGAGTCTCTTGAAAACGCTTTTCCGCGGCTAGGGCAATTTCGCGGTCGTCGATATGGATGTGGTTCATCCAATGCTTGGAATCTGCAAGCCACTCTTTCGGCGCAAAACCTAGAATGGACTCAATCTGCGGACTGACATAGTGCCAGGCTCCATGAATGCCAAGTTCCGCAATGTAGGTGATAGCCGGGAGACGCTCGACCAGGGTGCGATAGCGGTCCTCCGCTTCGCGCAGTTGAGCCTGGGCCCGAACATGTTCGATGGCAATGCCAGCTAAGTGTGTGGCATGGGCAATGAGTTGTAAATGTTGAGCGTCGGGAGAGCGGGGTTCGCGGTAGTAAACAGCGAAGGTTCCGGCAACCGCGCCGTCCTGGGCGACGATGGGAGTGGACCAGCAGGCATGCAGGCCATGCGGCAACGCCAGCGCGCGATACTCTTCCCACAGTGGGTCGCTCGCTATGTCGGAAACTATGACTTGTTCTTTTCGATAGGCGGCGGTGCCGCAAGAACCGGCACAGGGCCCACTCTTAAGTCCATCAACGGCCTGACTGTATTCTTGCGGAAGGCTGGGAGCGGCTGCGCTGCGTAAAGTCACTCCGTCTGCGTCCAGGAGGAGAACGGAGCATAGGAGATCACTGAACTGTTTCTCGATCTCACTGCACAAGCTAGACAGGATTTTGGGGAGGGGAGATCGAGCCAGAATCATGGCGAGCACGGTTTCGTCGAGCAACGACCATGCTTGCTCAGAGCTTCGCGGATTCGCAGAAGAGCTTTTGCCAACTCCCGTAGACACAATGCCTCCACAGAGCGGGCCGACGCGAACAGGATAATCGGACGCCGAACCCATTCGCTTGTCAACTATTATCCCTTAATTCCTAGGGAGAAACTGGCAGAACCAGGTTACTTGCGTAACGAGCGACGGGGCAGGAGCGGGATGCCGTTTCTGCCGGGTTTTGGACACCGGACTGACAGGGGCGTGCTGACCCTACGAAAAACCTTGACGATTTCGTGTTAACAAGAAATTCACATTTTCTTCAGGGCACAGTAACACAGAGAGTTTCTACTACGCAGTTGCCGAAAATTTCCTTTGGAGGGAAATCTCTGTGAATAGAAAGAACCTCGTACTTGCGTTGTCATTATTGCTGGTCAGCCCGATATTCGCCGCGCCACAAGCCAAATCAGCCGCCAAATATAGCCATGTCTTGCTGATCAGCGTTGACGGCCTGCACGCCCTCGATGTCTCGAACTATGTCGCCGCCAACCCGGGCTCCGCTCTCGCCACGTTGGCTCATAGCGGCATCACTTACTCCAATGCCCGCACCCCTGCACTCTCCGATTCCTTCCCCGGTTTGCTCGCACTGGTTACCGGCGGCTCGCCGATCAGCCACGGATTCTTCTACGATGTTAGCTACGACCGCAGCCTCTTTGACCCCACCAACACGACCTGTGCTGGAACGCCCGGCAATACGATCGTTTTCGACGAGAGCATCGATGTTTATGCCAATGGCGTTTCGCAAAACGTCATTGATCCCGCCAAGCTCCCGCGCGGCTTCGACGCCAGCCACAATTGCGTTCCGGTCTACCCGCACAGCGCCCTGAAGACCAACACCATCTTCGAAGTCGTCAAAGCCAACGACGGCGTGACCGCTTGGGCCGACAAACATCCCGCCTACGACCTGGTCAACGGGCCTTCCGGTACTGGCGTTGACGACCTCTACACTCCGGAAGTCACGAACGTCGGCGGTCTCGATAACACCGTTAGCGTGGTCTGCACCGCGATGAACGATGCTCTCAAAGTGCAGGGAATCATCAACGAGATTCATGGCCTTCACCACGATGGTACTGCGGGACTTGGTGTCCCCACGCTATTGGGTATGAACTTCCAGGCGGTTAGTGTCGGCGAGAAACTGGCGAAGGATAACTTTGACGGAAGCTGCGTAGCCGACACAACCTTCACTGGCCAGCCAGGCGGATATCTTGATGGCGCTGGAACTCCTACTGCGGTTCTCAACTACGGCCTGCAACAGACGGATGCCGCTATTGGCAGCATGATCCAGGCTCTTAAGGATCAGGGCCTCTACAGCTCTACCCTCGTAATCGTCACCGCCAAGCACGGCCAGTCGCCGATCAACCCGTTGAAGACCAATAAGGTGGGCCACTTTGCCGACCTTGTTGCCGCTCTTCCCGATGGTGGCACCAATCCTGCAGCCATCGCCATCGCCAACGCCGCTAACTGCACGACCGGCGCCTGCGGCTTCATCAACGATGACGACGTCGCTCTTGTCTGGGTGCAGAATCAGAATCAGTCCAAGGCCGTTGCCGCCTACCTCAACACCAATGCCAAAGCCCTCTTCATCGATGAGGTTCTGGCTGGCCCAGAGCTCAGGCTGAAGTACAACAACCCCGTTATCGATAGCCGCACTCCCGACATCATTGTGCAGCCTCAGTACGGCACGATCTACACCACTTCCTCCAAGAAGAACGCCGAACACGGAGGCACGAGCTTCAGCGATACCAATGTCGGTTTGATTGTCTCGAACCCATCCTTTACTGGCGCCAGCACGATCAAGACTCCGGTGGCAACTTCGCAGGTTGCGGCGACCATCCTGCAGGTGCTGGGCATCAATCCCCGGCAACTGCAATCGGTTGTCAAAGAGCAGACTGACGTTCTGCCCGGCTTCGAACAGTAAACACTTGTTCCAACGCTGGTTAGGAATCTATGGACGGGCTGCATGGAGCGGCCCGTCCTAGAGTTCCTAACAGCTCTCATCCTGTCCGACTCAATCAGGTTAGTTCGGTCTTAAGCTGGTCCGCGAGCCTCATGCAGAGCGCAATGATCGTCAGGGTGGGATTGGAATGTCCGCTGGTAGGAAAGACCGCGCTGCTCCCGATGTAGAGATTCTCCACGCCATGGACCCGGCAGTTTCGGTCGACCACTCCCAAACGTGGGGAATCACTCATGCGCGCAGTTCCCATGTGGTGAAACTGATCCGTGATGTGATCCGTCCATTCAGGGGAGTCGTTGAGAACCCACTCCTCCAAGTCGATCTCGCCGATGCCGGCTCGCTGGAATTCTTCCTGAAGCACTTTGGCGAACTGCCGGATAGTATGGCGAGTTCGGTCAGTAAGTTTCCAGCACACGTTGGAGCGGCGAATACCCAGGGCGTCCATTTTGTCAGAAAGCAAGACGCGGCTCTCGGGGTTGGGTTCCTGTTCCGAAGTCAGGCCAATCTGCATTCTTGCTCCGGGAGCATAACTTCGGCCGCGCGCGAGGTAGTGCCAGACTGGCAAGATGGACCCGCTTGGGCGGCTGGCCGCCCGCATTAATTTTCGCGCCATCACTCCGCTGAACTGCCTGTGTCGTATCCCAGTATAAATGTCCTTTACATCCTGCAGCGCAGGGTTATCCTCAACAAACGTCGTACCCATCGATATGTTAAGCATTTCTTGCTCGCGTTGCAGCTTGGGCGTTGCGGTGCAGCGAACTGAATACTTGAGGCCGTTCTTGTGAAAAACGTTCAGCAGTTTTTGAGCCCTCGCGGGATGCGGAGTTCTCAACCAACCAACCATGGCGCTGGGATGATCCTGGAAAAAGCGCCCGACCAGATCATATTCATTTCCGATTCCATTCGATTGTTGTTCGTTGTTGGACAAGAGTAGACGGGCGGTTTCGATGCCTCCCGCGCACAAGACGAAGGTCCGTGCGCGCACGAAGGTCTTTTGACCTTGCAAGGACCGTACTTCGAGTTTGTTCACGCAATTTAGGTCGCGCTCCAAAACGATACGAGTTACATTCGCGTGCAGTAGAAGGGTACAGCGGTCCGACTTCGTAAGCTCGGGCAGGTAGTGTTCTCGCACGCTCGGCTTGGGGCTCCACTTCGAGAAGTGGTAGGAGACTAGCTGCGCATCAAAGTCTGGCGGATGAGTTCGCAAATAGGTGAACAGTTCGGTGTCAAAATTCATGCTGTCCACCAGGAGAAACCGCGATGCACGGGTGTAGTAAGGAATCAGTTCTTCAAAAGAAATAGGCCAACCACTGTGCGGAATCCAGTCGCGGCACTCAAAGTCGAGGGGCATCAATGGCAGCGCCTGCCCTCCCCACTGGGTTGTAGATCCGCCACACACACGAAATCGCCCTTGAGTGGACCCCGGATGAGGCAAGCCGCTGATGTCCACATCGTAGAGAGCTTGCGTCGGTGGTTCTTGTTCCAGTCCTCCACTTTCCACGATTATTGTTTTGAGCGGAGTCCGCAGCATTGCAGAGGCAATAGCCAAACCAGCTGCACCGCTTCCTACAATGCATAGATCGCATGAGAGTTCAGGAGTGTCACCTTGAGTTTTCAGGTCGAGGATCATGGCGTTGCCCGCAGGGGAGCGGCCTGAAGGATGTTTTTTGTGAACTCCAAGAATCCCGAGAGTTGCTGATCATCATACTGGGGCGACTCGGCGTCACGCACATTGCAAGCAACGCGTTCCTGATTCGTACTCGAAAACAGGACGACGCCGGTGGAATTACTGCGCAGCGCAGATTGCAGCAGCAGGGACGCTAGTACTGTGGGATCGGCAAGATTGAGGCTCAACTGCGAAGCGTATTCCTGTGTGACGGCAGGCAGGGTCGTAACGGCCTCACACAGTGGAAGAAACGGCTGAAAAATACTGTGTGTGATCAGGGCGCGGCCTTCACGGTGGAGCAGAGTTTGAATATTCTGCGCCGCAGCGTTGTCTTCGAATTGCAGTACCTGATATACCGGCGGCACGCGGGTGGCATCTTTCTGGAGATTATGAAAACCTGACGCGATGCCGAAGGATCGAATGGTGCCTCGATCGACTTGCCGCTGCAAAGCCTCGATCAGCGCTTCACTTGCTGCGTCCACCAACGTCGCTTCATGCAGCAGAAATACATCGATCAAATCGGTTCCCAACTCGCGCAAACTGCTTTCCAGACTTTGCACAGCGCTTTGTGGAGTAAATACCCCGGATTGCACCATCTTCGATCCGCGCTGCCGGGCGCGCCGCAGCAGATTCGGGAACGGACCGAGCAGCTTCTTAGCTAGATCGATCACCCGCCGATTTCCGGCCAGTCCCGACGGAGGCTGAATCCCAAACTTGGTCGCGACCGTTACCTGGTGACGTTTGCCACGCAAGAATTCGCCGAGAATCCCTTCGGCGCGTCCAAAGCCGTAGATCCGTGATACGTCAAAGTGCGTGATTCCCAGCGCGAACGCGTGCTCGAGGATTCGAATTGCTTCGCTGCGATCTCCGTGGGCTGTGAGCTGGACGCACCCAAACCCCAGGTGCGACGTCTCGATGCCGGTTTGTCCGAGGGTGTTTTTGCGCATTTGCGGGTAGAAAGAAGATCAGTGTAGCTCAAGTACAGTTGGAGGAACGTTAGACTCAACGACAGTGAGTCCGAATCATTTTCTGTGATATACAGAGTCCATTACTTTGGGAGATCTGCTTGGCAACAGTTTTGACGGGCTCACCTCGCACGAACGCCTTACCAGCAGCTGCGCCATGGGAGCCTCGGTACTCGATGGTCGACGCGTGGCGTGGGCTGGCCTCTCTTGGCGTTGTAGTGGATCATCTCGGATACAGCGGCGGACTTGATCTGGGGCACGCCTGTGTCATGGTCTTCTTCGTGATTTCTGGGTACTGCATTGCTGCTGCTACAGACTCTTGCCGACGCAACCACGTGGGCCCTGGGGGTTACATGTGGAGACGAGTGCGGCGAATTTATCCGCCATACTTCTTCGCACTGTGCCTATTCACGGCGACTCGCATTGTAAAAGTGCGCGAGGGAATGGGGAACCAGCTGTCTGGCTCCGTGGTTGCCTGGATTCAGAACCTAACCCTGACGCAGTGGCTGTCGTCCTTGACGCACCCCACGTCATTTGCGTTTCAAAACCCGACTCTATTTGTCGCTGGATTCTGGTCTCTGAACTATGAGGAGCAATTCTATCTCGTGATGGGGCTGCTCATGTTCAGTTCTATTGGTTTTAAGAAAAGCATGTTGACCAGCATCGTATTGCTGATGGTTCCGGCATTCGCATGGAATCTTTACTATCCCTCTCGTTCCTACGGATTTTTCCTGGAATATTGGGTCTCATTCGCATTAGGGGCACTGGTCTTCTATCGCCTTTGTAAGATCACCAATGCACGCGGCCGTGCAGCGATAGATCTCGGGCTATTCCTGCTACTGCTTTTCTCGCTTTACCGTAACCCCGTGGCGCATGTTGGAGAGCGTTCTGTCTATTTCGAATGGATCGTGACCAGTTCGTTTGCGTTGGTACTGGTCTACCTCCGCGCAATGGATGGAAAGTTCAAGGTAAGCATTCTAGGGAAGGTGCTGGGGAGTTTCGGGCTGATTTCGTACAGCTTGTATCTGACCCATCAAAGCAACCTTCATTCCTCTAAGGTGGTCGCCGTAAAACTCATTCATTGGGGACTGCCACCGAACACGGAGGTCTTCATAAGAATGGTCGTCATGTGCGCGGTCGCGACTGTATTTTGGTATTTCTGCGAGCGTCCCTTTCTAAATAGACCTCTTCCGGCAGTGCCAGATCGTGGGTAGCAGTGTCGCTTCGTCTGGTCCTTCATGGGTGCTCCGCAACTGCTTGATTATGTAGGGGTTTGCTATGCCACCCAAGTAGCTGCAGAGTTTTCCACAGTCATTTTCACCCTCGACTGGGAATAAAAACAACACGGGCGAGTTATCAACTCCGAGCACGGGAAAACTCCCAGGAGCGTACATGACGGACATAAAGAAAGATTCTATTGATCAGAAATTGCCGGATGTCGATAGCGACGGCGTTGACCGTCGTGGGTTTCTCAAATGCATGGCATGGGCGGGTACCGGTCTGGTCTGGACCATGAGCGGTGGCGTTCCAGTGTCGCAGGCGTTTGCAAAAGGTCTCTATGGGAGCGCCGCCAAGGGCGGAGACTTCAGCTTTGTACAGATCAGCGACAGTCACATGGGGTTCAACAAGCCGGCGAATCCGGATGTAGCCGGGACACTGAAAGCAGCGGTGGACCAAATCAATGGACTGGCCACGCAGCCGGACTTCCTGCTGCATACAGGCGACATCAGCCACCTTTCGAAACCGGAAGAGTTCGACAATGTCGATCAGATTTTGAAAAGCGCGAACGCGAAGGATGTGTTCTACGTGCCGGGTGAACACGACATGTTGAATGACGACGGCAAATCGTACCTCGAACGATACGGGAAGAACGCCAAGGGAGCCGGGTGGTACAGCTTCGACAAAAAAGGTGTGCACTTTATTGGGCTGGTGAACGTGGTGAATTTGAAGGCCGGGGGACTCGGCACGCTCGGCCATGAGCAGCTTGAATGGATGGAAGATGACGTCAAGCATCTGAAACACAGCACGCCAATCGTGGTGTTCGCGCACATTCCGCTGTGGTCGGTGTATCCGGAGTGGGGCTGGGGTACGGAAGACAGCGCGCAGGCGCTGGCCTACCTCAAGAAGTTCGGATCGGTGACGGTCCTGAACGGGCACATTCACCAAATCATGCAGAAGGTCGAAGGCAGCGTGACCTTTCATACAGCGAGGTCAACCGCATTTCCGCAACCGGAGCCGGGCAAGGCACCTTCGCCGGGGCCAATGAAAGTGCCTGCGGAGCAGTTGAAGAGCGTGCTGGGAATTACCGACGTGAACTACGTGCAGGGGAAGCATTCTCTGGCGGCAGTTGACTCAACGCTTGGATAAGATCTGGAAATTGATTCCAAGCAATTCATCAAAAATCTAACGAATCGAGAAGGGAACTAAAGATGATAAGGAAAAGTGTGCGGGTTGCTGGCGTACTCAGGCCGGCGGTGATTGCGATTTTGATGCTGGTAGCGGGATCGTCAAGCATCCCGGCGAATGCTGAGCAACCTCCAGCAGCAACGGCGGAAGTGAAAATCGACAATTTCAGTTTTGGGCCAGCGACGCTCACGGTAGCTGTCGGAACGACCCTTACGTGGACCAACCGTGATGACATCCCCCACACCGTTGTTAGCACGGACGGCGTCTTCAAGTCGAAGGTGTTGGATACTGATGAAAAGTTCTCCTACACGTTTGCTAAAGCGGGAACGTATCCCTATTTCTGTTCGATCCATCCGAAGATGACTGGCAAGGTTGTCGTGCAATAGGGGCGGTCCAATCAGGGTGGCTTATAGCAGGGTGCTGAAAAACTTCGTCACCTCAGGGGCTAAAGCCCCCGAAGAAAAAGGCTTGTATCGCAGCGCTAAAGCGCTGCGCCACCCAAAATCAAGAGCAACAACTCTCAGCGGCTGAAGCCGTAACGTCGTGGCCCAGGTATGGCACCCTTCGACTGCGCTCAGGGCAGGCTTCTGAAGCCGTGCCCCTTCAAAGCAGACCTAGGAAACATTTTCTAGAACGGAAAGGATATCGTGCATCCCTTTGATCTCAAGACAGTGCTCTTAGCTAAGCACGCACAACACGTGGTGCTGATTCATTTTCCGATCGCACTGTTTATTGCTGGCGTGGCATTTGATCCCGCCGCACGGTGGACGAAGCGAACCGGCTTGGCGGATGCGGCCTACTTCAATCTGCTCCTGGCGGCGGCTTCGACGGTGCCGGTTCTCGCGACGGGAATCCTCGCGTGGCAGTGGCAGCTCGAAGGACAGAAACTCAAGGGCATCTTGCTGCTGCACCTTATATTAGCGTGCGTGTCGACGGTTTTAATCTGGCTGACGTGGTGGGTGCATTTCCGGGGACGGCGGCGTGGAAATGCGCTGCCCAGGTACCGGATCCTGGTCGAATTACTGGGCGTCGCTACCGTATCTCTCACCGGGCATCTCGGTGGCTTTCTCAGCGGCGTAAACCTACCTGGCTAAACACATCGAGTTCTCTGAGAATGTGGGGCTAAACGATTTGCTCGAAACGCCATTCAACACGGAGACAGACGGTTGACCGAAGGGTTCCTGGGAACGGCTGCTCCGCGCTACGCTGATCTAGTTCTACTCATCGAGATTGGCATGGGGCTGGGGTTACTCATAGGCGCGGTGCTCGCGCGTAAGAGGCGGTTTCGGCTCCATGCCTGGTGCCAGTCCATCATCGTGTTGCTGAATCTTGTCGTCATCGTATTGGTGATGGTTCCGTCGTTTCGCGTTCATGTCAGTCCAAAAATTCCCTTCAAGCTAGACAAGGCTTACTACGCGCTAGCGACGGCGCACGCTGCGCTCGGAAGCGTCACAGAAATCGCTGGGCTGTATATCTTGCTTGCTGCCGGGACGAAGATTTTGCCCCAGAAACTCCGTCTGATCAAATACAAAGTGTGGATGCGTAGTGTTCTCGTGCTCTGGTGGCTTGTGCTCCTGTTGGGATTTGCCACCTACGGCCGTTGGTATGTTCCGCACCTGCTTCGGAAATGAATTCTCGCGTTGTCATTCTCCCAAACAGCCCCTGCCAGCTATAATCACGTCCTCGCGATGATCACCGTTTCTAAAGAAGACTATCTGAAGGCGATTTTCGAAGCCGAGAGCGAAGGCGAAGCCGTTATTTCAGCGACGTTGGCGAACTGGCTGAAGGTTTCGCCTCCAGCGGTCACGATGGCTCTGCGGCGCTTAAAGCGCGATGGTTTGGTCGAAGTACGCAAGGACGGGCGCGTGCGGTTAACCGATGCGGGACGGAAGATTGCAAGGAGTCTCGCAGTTCGGCATCACCTTATCGAACGTATGCTCAGTGAGATTTTTGGTATGCCCTGGTACCGCACGCACGATGAAGCGGAAAGGTTGGAGCACGCAGTCTCCGCGGATTTCGAATCGTTGCTGGTCAAGAAACTTGGGCGCAGCGGAGCCTGTCCGCACGGTAATTTTCCGACTTTCGATAGTCCCGCGCAGAAGAGCAAGCGCGGCTACAAGCTATTGTCGGAAGCTGAAGCAGGCCAGAGCTACAAGGTCGCCAGTGTGGATGAGCGCGACTCCAAGCTCGGTGAATTGCTGGAAAAGCGCGGCATCCGGCCGGGAAGCGAGCTTTGTTTGCGCGAGCGCAATTACGATCAAACCCTCTCCATCGACACTCCCACAGGTGCTATTGTTTTGGGACGTCCTGCGGCGCAGAAAATCTGGGTAACCTCTCCTTCAATCCCAGCTCCCTTGAAGCCGGTTCGGAAGCGTAGTTAGCTATAGTTAACCTGTGGTACTATATCTAAGCTAATTGCGAATCAGGGGGCGAATGGAAACGAAGGTTGCACCCAGTGGCCACCTCTCCCTGGAGGGGCTGCACAGTTCCGTCGGCGTGCCGCACCATGAAGCGGGTTTCTGGGAGCATTGGCGCGCGTTCGTCGGGCCGGCAATTCTCATTAGCGTCGGCTACATGGACCCCGGCAACTGGGGGACGGACCTGCAGGGCGGCGCGCAGTTCAAGTACGGACTCTTGTGGGTGGTCGGGCTGGCCAGCCTCATGGCCATCTTCATGCAGGTCATTGCCGCCCGCCTGGGCGTGGTCACGGGCAAGGATCTCGCACAATGCTGCCGCGACTGGTATCCTGCGTGGACGCGTTGGCCCAACTGGCTGATGTGTGAAGTAGCGATTGGCGCGTGTGATCTGGCGGAGGTGCTAGGCAGTGCCGTAGCCCTCAACCTAATGTTCCATATTCCACTGCTATGGGCGGTCATCATCACGGGCTTGGACGTGCTGCTCCTCCTGGCCTTGCAGCGGTTTGGCATGCGCACCATTGAGGCCGTTGTAGTGCTGCTGATCGCGACCATGGGCGTGTGTTATTTCATCGAGATTTTCGTTCTTCCGCAGACACACCCGAGTTTTCTGGAATTGGGACGGGCCCTGGTCACGCCACGCTTCGGTCATGTAGGGATGCTGTACATTGCGATCGGCATCATCGGCGCAACTGTCATGCCGCACAATTTGTACTTGCACTCGGCCCTTGTCCAGAGCCGCAAGTTGCAGAAGGACGAATCGTCCATGCGGCGGGCGATCCAATTCAACACAATCGATTCCGTGGTGGCCCTGAGCATCGCATTTTTGGTTAACGCGGCGATTCTGGTGCTCGCAGCGATGGTGTTCTTTGGCAAGGGAAGCGTGACCGTTGCGGGCGGGCACGTGGTTAACTTCAGCGCGGATAGCGATTGGATTCGGGTCGCTTACTTGACCCTGGCGCCGTTGTTGGGGACGGCTGTTGCGAGCACGCTATTTGCGGTGGCTCTCCTGGCGAGTGGCCAGAGCAGCACCATCACGGGCACGCTCGCCGGGCAAGTCGTGATGGAAGGCTTCATGAATTGGCGAATCCAACCGTGGGTGCGGCGGCTCATCACCCGCACGCTTGCCATCCTCCCGGCGGTTCTGATGATTGGCTTGCGAGGCAACAGCAGCGTTACCGATCTGCTCACGCTCAGCCAAGTGGTGCTGGCGCTACAGCTTCCGTTCGCCATGTTTCCGCTCCTGCACTTCACCAGTTCCAGCAAACGCATGGGAACCTGGAAGAACGGGTGGTTTCTACTGATTGCCGGTTGGGCGAGTGCTATTCTGATCACCGCGATGGACGTTTACGGCCTGCCGGGTTTGCGCAAGGCTGCCTGGCAGGTGATTGTTGGCGGATAATCTCGGGATGTGACAGAAACGGAACAACGATGTACAACACCATTCTTGTGACCTTGGACGGCACGCCTACGGACCGGGCGATTATCGAACATGTCAAACAGCTCGCGGTGCTCGCGCGGAGCCGTTTGGTGTTGCTTCATGTCGCCGATGGATGGGCGGCTAGAACCTATGGCCCGGACGCGGTCAGTCCGGAAATCACTGAAGACACTGCGTATTTGGAAAAGGTGCGGTCAGAGTTTCAAGACACGGGCATTCCCACCGAAGCCGAGTTGGCCTACGGGGAACCCGTGAATGAAATCATCAAGTGGGTTCGGCAGAAGGGGTGCGACCTAGTGGCGATGAGCACACACGGACACCGTTTCCTTGCCGACATCTTTCTCGGCAGCACCGCGAGCCGGGTCCAGCACAGCGTCAGCGTGCCCGTTCTCCTTCTGCGGGCGAAATGAGGTGTTCAAGAGAGAAAGGCGAGAGGATCCGATGTTTTTCGGTGCTAATGCTGTTAGGGTTACTTGCCTTATCCGTCGTCGCTGTCGCACAGCAGCAGGGAACTGTAAAAACTCCGGACGCCCTGTCCCAGGACGATGGAGTCGCAGCCAATCCCGGCAGGCCTACAGTTTCCACCCCAGCGACTCTCACACCCGTAGGTTACTTTCAGTTTGAAACCGGGACCTTGAGCGCGTGGCACTCTCCCGGATTGTCCTCGCAGTCCAGCATCAATGAGGTTATGAAGTTTTCCGTGGCGCCGAGACTAGAATTGCTGGTGGGGTACAGTCCTTTCGCGCATTCCAGAGTAGGAAACGAGTCCAGCAACGGCAAAGGAGGCGTAGCTCTGGGCTTGCAGGGAGTTCTCCACCAGGGCGAGGGCGCGCGTCCCACCATTGCTGTCAGTTACTTCCGCAGCGTTTACGGGGGCGACACGCCCGACCTCGATATAGGCAGTTCCCGTAACTCCGTTCTCATACTCGCCAGCGCCGACGTTAAAGGTTTTCACTACGATACAAATTTCCTCTTCAATGAAGTCATCGACGCGGCCACCCACCGCGCTCAGTTTGGGCAGACGCTCTCGATTTCCCATGGGATCGGAGGGAAGTTTGGCTTGTCCGGAGAGATCTGGCATTTCACTCAGCCGTTTCTTCGCAGCAATGCGGTGGGCAATTTGTGGGCGGTGAACTACAACGCCAGGAAGAATCTTGTGTTCGACGGCGGTTTCAATCGGGGACTGACGAACACCTCCACGCGGTGGGAAGTGTTTGCCGGATTTACGTACTTGCTACCGCACAAGGTGAGGCTGCACTGATGGACTAAAGAGCGGAGACAAAAAGGGGCCGGACCCCGAAAGGTCCGGCTCCAAGCTAACAGCCGACTAGTTCGGCATTACGACAGTGTCAATCACGTGGATCACGCCATTTGACTGAAACACGTTTGGAATCGTCACCAGCGCGGTGCCGCCCTTTTCGTCTTTCAGCATGATGTGTTTGCCCTCATGCAACGAGGCCCACAGTTTGCCGCCTTCTACCGTGGTCAGTTCCGCGGTGCCTTTGCCTTCTTTAATCTTCTTCATCAAGTCCGCGGCGCTCCACTTTCCGGCCACTACGTGGTAGGTGAGCACTTTGGTCAAGGTGTCCTTGTTTTCGGGCTTCAACAGCGTGTCCACCGTGCCGGCGGGCAGCTTGGCGAACGCCTCATTGGTCGGTGCAAATACGGTGAACGGCCCCGTTCCTGACAACGTGTCTACTAACCCGGCGGCCTTCACGGCAGCGACCAGGGTGGTGTGATCGGCGGAGTTCACCGCATTTTCAATGATGTTCTTGGTTGGAAACATCTCGTTGCCACCAACCATGGGGTTCTTCATCCCGGCCAGCGCAGAACCAACTGTGAAAGCCAGTACTGCTACGAAAACCGCAAACTTGTTTTTCATTGTTGCGAATCCTTTCAGAATCGAAATTGTGACGCCGTTTGAGATACGGGCTTGGCGGGGAATCGGATTGCGAAGAAAATTTGTAACTTTGCGGCAATCCGATTTCTTTGGTTTTACGTAGTAGGCAAGACGAGACGGAGGAAGGCTAAGGGCTGAAGCCCCACTCCTACCATGGAGCTGATCGCAGGGCTGAAGCCCTGCGCCGCCCAAAAGCGGTTTGTGAATCACCCACGCAAGCCAAAAGAGGGCTTGCATGGGGCACCCGGCTTTTTTCTTGATTCCCGCCAACTGCAGATCCCCTTCTGCAAGCTCAGGGCAGGCTCTCGCTGACGCTCGGGATGACAAGGACTTGGGATTCTTAGCAACAACTTAGGGCATTCAACAAGCTGTTAGAGTTTCTCGAAAAACTCGCAGGCGGAGCAGGAAATGTAGATTCCACCGGGGACGCCGCGCTCGCGGTCCTTCATGCGCTTCACGATACGAGTTTGCTTGCCGCACTTGGGACAGTCGGTCGATTTTGACGTATCCATTACTTTTTTGCGATCAGCGGTCTTTGCGATTTTTGCCATGACAATTTTCCTTGGCCCGGCAGAGAGACTCGGGCATCAGTTTTTATGAGGACTGGTTAACAACATAATTTTACATGAAACTTCCGAAACGTGTCGTGACGGCGGACTATCGGGAGGCTTCCAGCCCCTCAGCCATGTCGAGAAGCTTCGTCACGGTGTTCCAGTTTCTTCCTGTCCCCGACGTCTTTAGCGTCTTCTCAATGCGCGCCATCGGCAGTTTTGAACGTCCTTGGCCGTTGGGGAAATAGATGTAGAGCTCGCGTCCGTTGATGTGCAATTCCTCGGGATCGACTTTAATCTTGAGAGCCATCTCCCGATCTGCCGCGGTTGGAGCGCTGGCGAGGAACGAGACGAGGAGTTTGCCGGGTTCGATGTCTTTACGCTTTGCGAACGGGTTTCTCGCAATCACCTCGCGTAGTTCAGGTGCGGTGCGCAGCATGACGTTCGGACGAAAGCCAAAACTGCGCTCGATCCCGTTTTCGATTTGCCTGGCAAGCAGCGCAAGATCTTTCGCTTTAGTTCGAAAGACGACGTTGCCGCTCTGTACGTACGTTTGCGCCTCCAGCAATCCGAGGGACTCATAGAGCGCCCGGAGCGCTTCCATCTTGATCTTGCCGTGGCCCCCAACATTCACGCCTCGGAGCAGAGAGATCACTGCGGTCATAGGAAGCTCAGTATATCTTGCTGACTTGGACGGTTGGGTACTGATCTTTCCTTGTCTTTTCTTGACCTTTCTTGACAGGGACGTTTTGCAAAGCGCATGATTCCGGTGCTTTGTACTGGGCTGATCGATTTATTTCAATTCTTGAGGGTGAAGACATATGGGTCTCACGAAGCGGGCTTCGGCGGAGTTTCTGGGTACGTTTTGGCTGGTGTTTGGCGGATGCGGAAGCGCGGTGCTGGCGGCGGCGATTCCCAGCGTTGGCATTGGTTATCTGGGGGTGGCGCTTGCTTTCGGACTTACTGTTTTGACCATGGCCTATGGCATTGGCCACATTTCCGGCTGCCACTTGAATCCTGCGGTTACGGTTGGGCTCGCCGTGGGACGGCGCTTTTCCTGGGTCGATGTAATTCCGTACATTGTCGCGCAGGTGCTCGGCGGGATTGCGGGAGCGGCAGTTCTGTACGCGATTGCGAGCGGGAAGTATGGTTTTGACTTGATCGGAGGATTCGCATCGAACGGATACGGGACGCACTCGCCGGGAGGATACACACTTACGGCTGCTTTCGTGGCCGAGGCGGTGCTGACGTTTATGTTCCTGATGATTATTCAGGGGGCAACGGACCGGCGCGCGCCGCAGGGCTTTGCTCCCATTGCCATTGGATTTGGGTTGACGCTCATTCACCTCATCAGCATTCCGGTGACGAACACGTCCGTGAATCCCGCGCGCAGCACAGGCCCTGCGATTTTTGTGGGCGGTTGGGCTTTGAGCCAGCTTTGGCTTTTCTGGGTGGCTCCGATTCTGGGCGCCGCCGTGGCGGGAGTGGTTTATCCCTGGCTAGCCGGGAACGACCGTTCTTAGTTTCCATATTTGCAACAATGTTTGACGACGGTTTTGGACAAAAAGACGAAAAGCGGCGGTAAGACGCATGTTGAAGAGAAGTGTGCCGTTACTGCTGGCGCTCCTGCTGCTCGGCGGGATCCTATATCTGGTGCGCTTCAGTGTCGATCCCAGCAGAGAAGCTGTTTCTCAATCTAAGGAAGCGATGGCGACGCTAACCCTGCCGGGCGGAGTCGATCTTTTGGTTCCGGAAGGATCGTTCAACTTCAAGCTGGCGCAGTTTCTGGCGGATGCTAACGACAAAGCCGCGTCTAGGACGTTGCTCTGCGATCATTTGAATTTTGAACCGGCGAGTGCAAAGATTACCCCGGAATCTGGCCAGACTGTGAAGAATCTGGCTGTGATCCTGAAGGCCTATCCCGCAGTAAACATTCGGCTGGATGGGTATACGGACAACGAGGGCGCTCAGGAAGCGAATAAGAAGCTTTCGCAGGGACGTGTCGAGGCGATTCGCGACAGCCTCGTTGCGTATGGCATTGATTCCAAGCGGATCGAGACAGCGGGTTGGGGCGAGGAAAAGCCCATCGCTTCGAACGGTACTGCGGAAGGCCGCGCTCAGAATCGCCGGTTGGAAATAACGGTGCTCCGCAAGTAGGCGATAAAACCCGCGAGCCTCTTCCGGCATCTTTAATGAATGGAAGGGATTTGCGCGAGCGAAAGCGGCGCGCTTTGAGACTATCGGAGGAATGACTTTGAGAAAAAGCTTGTCTGCTGTTGCCGTGCTGGTATTGGCCGCTTGTACTTTTGTACTGACAGCATGTCCGCCTCGTGAAAGTATTGCGGCCATCAATCGCGACCCGGGCCGCTACACCGGAAGGGAAATCACGGTTGGCGGCCGAGTCGTGGAATCCATAGGCGCGTTGGGGTTTGGTTTTTTCAAACTGGATGATGGGAGCGGAACGATCTGGGTGTATAGCCAGAGTTTTGGAACACCGCAGAACGGCACCAAAGTCGGCGTGGTGGGGCGCATCGATATTCAGGGCATCAACGTGATGGGGCGGAATTTCGGCACAATTTTGCGAGAGACGCAGCGTCGGCACTAGATTCTGCGGCGGTGGAATTTGTGGCTGGTGGCGGTCTTGACCGGTTTGCGGGCGGCTCGGTATTCTCAAATGTTGCGGCTCGGCTGCACAAGCCGGGCCGCGTTGCGTTATCAGGTGGAGTTCGACTCTCAGCGGCCTATTGGGCCTGCGAAAATGGGTGTTCTGGAATGCGGCATTGTGCGGGAGTGTTTGGTCTATTGGTGATGATGGCGTCGTTCGCGTGGGGCGACGGCCCGGGGCTTCCTCCGGGAGCAGGGAAGGCGAAAGTGGAAGCCAGTTGCAAGCAGTGCCACGATACCAAGGTGATCGTCAAACAACATCAGGACGCCAAGTGGTGGGCCAAGACTTTGGACAAGATGGTCGAGCACGGGCTGGAGATGGAACCCGCCGACCAGGCAGTGGTTTTGAAATATCTGACCACGAACTTTGGCGTGAAGAGTGCTGGGGGCAGCGTCAAGAAGGCTGCAAAGGAATAGGGCCTGCCCCCTTGTAGGTCTTCGCGGGTGGGGCGCCCGCGCCACACAAGGATTGCCACGCGATCATCCCGTAGTTTCTTCCTCGTCTTGCGGCTTTTCTGGGCGCAGCAGCGGGAACAAGATCACATCGCGAATGGTGTGGGAGTCGGTAAGAAGCATCGCGACACGATCTATCCCGAGACCGAGCCCGCCGGTCGGCGGAAGCCCGTATGACAGCGCCCGGATATAATCTTCGTCCATTTGATGCGCTTCGTCGTCGCCGCGCTCACGTTCCTTGATCTGGTGTTCGAAGCGGCGGCGTTGCTCTTCGGGGTCGTTGAGTTCGCTGAAGCCGTTGGCGATTTCCATTTTGCCGGCAAAGATTTCAAAGCGCTCGACCCAATCCGGCTCGTCGGGCTTGTTTTTGGAGAGCGGCGAAACAGCGGCAGGGAATTCGTAGATTACCGTGGGCTGGACGAGATGCTCTTCCGCGATAGCTTCGAATAAGTTGGCGATGGTTTTGCCCGTGGGTTCCGCTGAATTGTAGGCCATGTGCGTGGCTGCGGAGTTGTGGCGCTTCACAAGTGCCGCGACGCTTTCGTGTGTGGCGAAGTCACTCATCGTGGGTTTTGCTCCCGCGGCCTCCGGCCAGAAGTGGATGATGGCTTCGCGCATGGTCATGCGACGCCAATTGCTCAGTGCAAAATCGATTTCTATCTCACCTTCAGGCGTGGTCCATTTGGCTTTGGTCGAGCCGTTTACGTCTTTCGCGGCTTGTTCCACTAACTCCATCGTCAGCTGCATGACGACCTGATAATCCGCATAGGCCTGATAAAACTCGAGCATCGTGAACTCGGGGTTCCAGCGCCAGCCGAGACCTTCGTTGCGGAAGTTGCGGTTGATCTCATACACCCGGTCGAAGCCGCCGACGGTGAGCCGTTTGAGATAGAGTTCGGGTGCTATACGTAAGAAGAGATCGATGTCGAGTGTGTTGTGATGCGTGACGAATGGCTTGGCGACCGCTCCGCCTGCGATGGCGTGCATCATGGGCGTTTCGACTTCGATGAAGCCGCGGGCATCGAGCGAGCGCCGCAGTGATTGCACCAGCTTGCTGCGCTTGACGAAGACCTCGCGCACTTCAGGATTCATGACGAGATCGACGTAGCGCTGGCGGTAGCGCAGTTCCACGTCCGTGAGTCCGTGCCATTTTTCCGGAAGGGGAAGAAGATCCTTGGCTAGGAACGTCAGGTCTTCGGCGTGGATGCTGAGTTCGCCGGTGCGCGTGCGGAATAAATATCCGGTGACGCCGATGTGGTCGCCGAGGTCGAGGAGTTTGTAAACCTCAAAGCACTTCTCGCCGACCGCGTCTTTCTTGATGTAGGCCTGCAAGCGCTGGCCATCCTGCTGTAGCTGTACGAATCCGGCTTTGCCCATGAGCCGGATGGCGAGTATGCGTCCGGCGACGCGCACGTTGATGCGGGTGGCGTCCAGCTCCTCGGCTGTTTTCGCAGAGTGGTCCGCTAAAATCTGCGCGACGGTGTGCGTGAAGTCGTAACGGCGCGGATAGGATTCCTGGCCGAGCGCTTCTAGTTGCTTGAGCTTTTCGCGCCGCAGTTGATAAATCTGTTCTTCCAGTGACAAGAGGACCTGCCTCGCTTGCGAATGTGCTGTGGGTATAAACTCACGATTATAACAACCGGTAAGAGTGCGGTTGAGAATTGCATGTGCGGTGATTACATTTTGGGCGGGGAATAGCGGATTCCCTTCGGCAAGCTCAGGGCATGCTCTCGCTGTGCTCGGAATGACAATCGCGTGGAGGGGATGGCAATCGAGAGATGGAACGTTAGAGTATGAGCGAGCCAGATAAGAAATCGAGCGGGAGCGAAGCAGACGGGAATAGCCAGAAAAGCTGGATGATTCAGCTTGGGCGTTATTCTCAGATTGGATTTGCTCTGCCTGCGGCGACCGTTGTTGGCTGGTTCCTGGGGACGTTGCTCGACCGCCGGCTGCACACTTCCTGGCTGTATCTGGCGGGGTTGATCTGCGGAATCGTGGCCGGGTTCATTGAACTTATTCGCGTGGCGAGTAAGCCTGAGAATGACGGGGACGTGAAGTGAGCGATTCAGAATCCGGGGTTGGTTTGCCGGAAGGGAACTCCGCGCAAGAGAATACTCGTAGTGATCCCACGGCGGACACTTTGTTTTCGGATTCGCTCCGGCACATTGAGCGCCTGATTCCGGTTCTCGCAATAGTCCTTGGCGCGGTGCTTGCAGGTCGAGGGTACTGGCGCGTTGCGCTGGGAGTCTTGGCGGGCGCAGCGGTGGCCTACGTGAATTTCCACTGGCTCAAGAGCACGGTGATGGCGCTGGCTGAGGTCATTACCGGTAGCGAGGAGCACGCGTCAAGACCCAGCGTTGTGTTGCGTTTCCTCACCCGTTTCGTTTTGATCGCCCTCGTAGCCTATGGTATTCTTGTTAGTTATCCAGCGGCTTTTCGTGGGTTTCTGGGTGGGCTGTTTGTGCCTGTTCTGGCGATTTTCGTGGAAGCCGCTTACATTGTGTTGGCCTCGATCCGTCGGGGGTTTTGACGCCCGGCGGGATTACTGAAAAGCTAGGACTGGTCTCATAAATTAGGTCGCCTGTCTCGGAGACCTGACCTCGGGGGCTAAAGCCCGATGTCATCTATGGTTCTGGGCGTCACGGCTGAAGCCGTGACCTACCCAAAACCAGTTATGAAACCAGCTCTAGTAATTTTGAGTTTGCAATTTTATTCATCTACGCATGCCCGAACAACTCTGGATCACTGCCTTACTGAATCACTGGTTTGCCGGCCTAGCTAATTCCGTGCTGCGGATGCTGTGCATTCACCCGCAGTATCCGCAGGCTCCCATCAACAACACTTTTGCCATGGAGCTTCTCGTCTTTGCGCTGCTGATCCTGTTCTTTGTGCTGGTCCGAGCCAGTCTTTCTGTGGACCGGCCGGGTGCGCTGCAGCATATTGTCGAGGGGGCAGAGGGTTTTATCGACAACCAGTCGGATGAAATCATCGGTCACGGCAGCAGAGGCTTCACCCCGTTCCTCATGGCGCTGGGGTTGTTTATTCTCCTGAACAATCTGATTGGCCTGGTCCCGGGTTTTGAGTCGCCGACCGCATCCCCCAGCGTCACGCTTGGATGCGCGGTTCTGGCATGGGTGTACTACCAGGCGCACGGATTCCGTCATCACGGCATCGCTTACCTCAAGCATTTTGCCGGTCCGGTATGGTGGCTGGCGCCACTGATGATCCCGATTGAGATCATTAGCCACTTGGCGCGCATGATGTCGCTCACGATCCGTTTGTTCGCCAACATGTTTGCTGGCGACATGGTGACGCTTGTGTTCTTCTCGCTGGTTCCAATTGGCATTCCGGTTTTGTTCTTGGCAATGCACCTCGGGGTTTCGCTCCTGCAGACTTACATTTTTGTTTTGATGACGACGATTTATCTCTCCGGAGCAGTCGCCGAAGAGCACTAGAATTTTAGACGGGCTAAAGTTTTGAGCCGCAAGCGTGAGGGCGTCAGCACGGTGAACGTCAACCACCCACTAGCGGCAATTCATAAGGAGAAACAAACCAATGCGTAACAAGAAAATGTTGTTCCTGCTTCTATCCATCTGCTGCTTCGCCTTGCCTGCGATGGCACAGGCAGGTGGTACCGTCACCAGCTCAGTCACAGCCAACTGGACTGTGGCCGCCGCTTGCATCGCCATGGCAATCGCTTCCGGTCTCTGCGGGCTTGGCCAGGGCCGCGCTACCGCTTCGGCAGCCGAGGCACTTGCCCGCAACCCCGCGGCTGGCGCTGGTATCCGCTTCGCTCTCATCCTCGGTCTCGCGCTGATCGAGTCGCTCGCTCTTTACACCCTGGTCATCATCTTCGCCAAGGTGAAGTAAGGTTCGCGAGGAAAGTTGGACAACAGAAAAGCCCCTGGCGTTAAGCAGGGGCTTTTTCAGTTCTAAACTCAAATCTCTACACCTTGCGGTTGCCGTCCCATTCCTTGTTTCGGGTTTCCGGGGCCTTCGCGGCGGAGTCTATGAGCAGGCGGCGCAGACGCAACCGCCCTTCCAAATCGATGTTCACAATTTCAAAGCCGAATTCTTGTTGTTTGGCGCGGCGCAGGATGACCTTGGCTTTGACGCTGCGCATGCCCACAGAGAACTCAATGTTGCCTTCCGAGCTGATGCGAACGCTATCTTCTTTGGTGGCCAGTCCGCCGCCCATGCTCATTTCGCGGATCTGGACCGCGCATTTGCCCCAAGAACTGCTGAGCGTGCCGGAGATCGCCTTGGCTAGTACCAGGCGCTCATAACGGCGCTGCCGGACCCACGGACAGGCCGGAGCAGGCTCGAGAGGCGACAAGGCCAGCTCGGCGGCATCGAGGCCGGTTTCTGCCAGGATCTGGCTGCCGTAGCGCGGATCGATTTTGGCCAAGGCCTGCGCGGCAGCAATGCGGGTCTCGCGGTGATAGGTCCATTTGAACATCTTGCGGGCATCCAGCAGGCCCCGCAGGATGGGAGTCGAATCCATTTCACGCAAACGACCGAGGGTTTCCAGGGCCTTGATCTGCAGGAACGGCGAACGTCCCTGCGTGTCCCCGGCTTGCGCCATGGCAATACAGGTCCCGGCAGTAGTCCGGTCGCCGCTCATGCCGATTTCGTCCACGGCCATCGGGAGAACCGACGGATCGAGCAATTCGAGGAGTTCGAGCAGTGTGTGTCCGCGATCCACGGCTGCGCCATAGGCGATTTGCCGCACGATCATGTCCTGGTAAAACCGGTTCATTTCCGGCATCCGCCCGGGCAGAAGTTCGAGAAGCGTGGGAACATCGAGCCGGCTGAGCAATCCGACCACGGAAGCCGCTTTGCTAGGCTGCCCCAGGCGCAGCACTTGCCGCATTTGCTCCAGTGCAGACCCACCTAGGCTATTGACCAAATCCACGACTCGGTCGCACTCCTGGCGCGTCATGCAGCGGTAGAAACGATCAGCGAGATGCTCCACCGAAGCTTCCGAAGTGCGGCGGAACACGCTGATCAATTCCCGCGGAACTTCATCAAGACGCAAAGCTTCGTCGATGAATTCAGGCAAGCGGTTCTCAACGCCGATGCGCGGAGCCATGTCTTTCGCGAGCAGCGGGCGTTCCTTCGCGACGGTTGCGAGCGATTCCAGCACCTCTTCCAAGGCTCCGTACTGGCGTCGTGTGCTGGCTTCCTGGCTCAGACGTACGAAAGCCGCGCTCATCAAGCTCTGGAGTTCGCCTTCTTGCTCGGTGCGTACTTGCTCACCGGTGCGTTTGATGGTGTCAACCAGCAGATTCTTCCCAACGGAAGCGTAGAGTTCGGAGAGCTGGCTCAATCCGATAGCGGTCTTTCTGCGAATGTCGGCGTCTTTACTGTCGAGGCAACCGAGATAGTTGCGCAAAATTTGGTCAGCGCTTTCGGTATCTCCACGTTCGATCAGGGTGTCCAAAAACTGCCGTACGTTGCGGGGCGGGACACAAGCCGCTTCATTCGAGAGCAGCACGCTGCGTTTGCCGGATTCCGGGACTTCAGCCCAGAACATGCGGTCCATGATGTCGGCATGTGACTCGACCAACATGCCCGCTTTTCCCATCTTGTCTTCCTGTAGGCGGAGAATCTGCCGCAGGCGTTCCATCTGCCGGCTCATGTGCTCCAGCATCTGATGCACGGCGTTCACGCGCACGTCGCCCTTTTGATACTTTTCCAGGGCGAACTTGATAGCCATGTGCTCAGCGGCCTTCATCAGCATGTTGCTATCGGTTTCGGTGTTGCCCACGGTGGCCGCAAGGTTGGAGAGCAGCCCTTGCAGGTTGAGCTTGGCGTTCGAGCTGGTGGCTTCGATTTCCTTTTGCAATAAGTCAGGTTTGGTGTCGGGAGCCTGCGACGCTTCGCCGAAGCGGGTCAACAGCCGGATGGCCTGGACGACTTCTTCTTCCTGGAGTGGAACGGTATTGCCATAGGCGATTGCCGTGGCCGCCCCTGCGGCTCCGGTAGCAATTCCGGCGGCGAAACCACCTCCGCCACCGCCGGCGAAGCCTCCGCCACCGCCTGGACCACCACCAGGGCCACCTGGACCGCCCATGCCTCCAGGCCCTGAGGGCATCGAGCCTGGGCTACCAGCGCCTCCGCCGCGATTCGCGCCTTCCGAGGCTGCGATCAACTGCAAGAGCTTTTGTGGATCGTTCAGCCAATCCTTGAATTCGGGACCGAGGGTTTGCGCGGCAATCTGCGCGGCTACGGAAATGTCGCCCGTCAAGGGATCGGCGGCTACAAACTTTACTTCATTGACGCGGATGCGGGAGCGCTCATTGCCGCCCAGGGATTCCTTAATCTGCTTCGAGAGATCCTGTGCTTTGGAACCGCCGAGCGCGAAAGCGCGCACCAGCCGTGCCAGATCTTCATCTGTAACATCCGGAGCGAAATGGATGCTGGCCAACCCAGCGGCGGAAAGCAACTGTGCAAAGCTGCGCTCGGCTTGCCCGGTTTCGAGAGGTAGCCCATCGAGCAAAAGCCGGCTTCCGTTGACGCCCAGCAACAAGCCGCCGCTGCCCACAACGGGTAGAGCCGCCTGGAGTTCTTTCCAAGTAGTTTCAAACGCTGATTCCGTCCGCTTGTGATCGAAGCCGTACATCCTCGAATATTTCACAAGAATGTTCAGACTGTGCACGAAAGACACCGCTGACGCACCACGAGCGCGGCCCGCTTCTTGGGACGGTAGGGACATAGTTTCTCAAGTAGCCTAATGCCGTTCGTATCCATGAGGGTAATTACGGAAGTAATGGACGGGAGGTGGCAACTGTGCCACTCGCGCAAAGCGCTGCCTAGGGTTAAGAATATGGTGGACGTCATGACGCACGCCCAACTTGTCCAAAAAGCCGTCGCTTGGTTACGCAGCTACCGCTGTAGTGTGGTCCTGTCAGAACAGGCCTGCGCCAGCGGCGAAATGCCGGATGCCATCGGGTGGAAACGCACGCAACACTCCGTGGTGGTGGAATGCAAAGTCTCACGCGCCGACTTTCTTGCCGACCGTAGCAAACCTTTCCGGCAGAAGCCAGAGAAAGGTCTCGGATGTGAGCGGTTTTATCTGACGCTGCCCGGGCTGGTCGAGGTGGCGGAGCTTCCTGCCGGATGGGGACTGCTCGAGTACCAACGGGGCAGGGTTCAAGTTGTGCAGTCGCCGTCGCCGAAGAGCCTGCGTTCCGCGCAAGGCATGAAGTATGAGATGAACCTGCTGCTGGCCAGCCTGCGGCGTGTGGAACTTCGTGTCGAACCGCAAACGATTACCGAATTTCTGAAGTGGAAGAATCGTCTGGTCAGCTACAACGGCGGTATTTTGCCGGAAGGCGTAGAAGCCGCGGAGGACGAGGCGAACTTGTACCTTGGGGCAGAAGAGGAATCAGCCTCTTCTGCCTAGCTTGGCATCCGTTGTGAGCATCGCCCCAAGCCCGCATCACTTCGAGATTGGTATCCAGATTTCGACGCCTCCTGTTCCGGTTCGAGTATCGAAGCCTTCGCCATAGCGTTCGAAGTCCGGCGCATCAACGACCACATGGTCCAATTTTGGCATCCACTCATTAAAGATCGTATGCCAGGTGCTTCGGATTCTGGAGATGTGCTCCCGATGAGTGAAAACGGCATATCGGTGTTCAGGTATACGCAAGCGGGCTAAATCGGAGGGAAGCAAAGAAAAATCGGCCACTTCCACGCCGCTTATGTATTCGAGATTACCCGCCTCGTCGCAGTTGCAGCACACCCCGTAGGCTACTCCTCCGACCTGGCCGGGTATGTGGCCAATGTAAGGTCCAAAGCGCTGCCATTGCGCGGCGATGCCAGGACAGGTCTCAGCGGTGTAGTGCTGGCTCAGTCCTGCAATGAGTAAGGGCTTGCTGTTCTGAAAGCGCGGTGGTTCCAGTTGAATCAGAGTCTCTTCCATTTTGATTGCCTCCATGCGTTCGATATTGTCGAGATGATGTTGCGCGCGAACCGTTTCCGGCGTGATGCCGAAATGATCACGAAACGCGCGACTGAATGCCTCGTGAGAGCCGTAACCGACATCGAGAGCGACCGATAGAATATCGGGCGCACCATTGGCTAGAAGCTTCGCCGCCTCTGTAAGACGGCGGCCACGGACGTAGCGGGTGATCGAATTTCCCGTTACCATGCCGAACGCTCGCGACATGTGGTAGCGGGACACGCCACCAACGTTCGCGATGTCTTCCAGCGAAATGTCTTCCGTAAAATGGCTCTCGATAAACCAGAGCGCTTTTCCAACTGGGTTCATGTCAGCCCTCACCTGGGCACTCACACTTTATAGCCGCTTTTGATTCCGTTGATTTGATCGGTGTTGCTGCCGGGCGAAAAAATTTGGGACGGAGGGACGGCCCGTTGGGGCCGGAAGTCATGGTCCAGCCGGGAAGTGATGGCAAAAATAAAAACCGGGCTGGTCGGCCCGGTTCTGAAGCGTCGTGTTGCGGTGCGTTTTCATCGCAGCGCGGCGCAGGCTAGCGGCGAAATTTCGGTCTCGGTTGAGTTCCGGTTTGTCTTGTCCTCGCCGCTTGCCCCCAGAAGAATGAGAGGAAGTTAGGAAACGAACACAAGGAGAGGAGCACGATTCATGCCAGCGGGACACTGCATGTGCTGCTTTTTATTGTGCCGCGTAAGTTATTTATAAATAAGCTGTTATCCAGCGCCAGTCAAGGGCAGGCTGCCCAGTCTTCGAACAGGGGTCTAGCCCGCGCAACAATACCTTGCACATCTTTGCCGTGCGTAGCCCTATAGTTCGCGGCGGCCTTCCATCGCTTTGTGCATGGTGACTTCGTCGGTGTACTCGATGTCGCTGCCTGCGGGGACGCCAGTGGCGATGCGTGTGACCTTCACGCGGAGCTTCTTGAGGGCGTCGGCGAGGTAGCTGGCTGTGGCTTCGCCTTCGATGGTGGGGTTGGTGGCGAGAATGACTTCGTCGACTTCGCCTTGATCGACGCGGCGGGTCAAGTTCGAGATCCGCAGGTGCTCCGGGCCCACTCCGTGCAGTGGGGAAATTGTGCCGTGGAGCACGTGGTAGACGCCGTTGAAGTGCTTGGTCTTTTCGATGGACGCGATGTTGGTTGGTTCCTCGACGACGCAGACCAGCCGCTGATTGCGCGTGGGATTCGTGCAGTAGGAGCACGGGTCAACGTCCGTAATGTTGTTGCAGATCGAGCACAGCCGCAATTGCGCCTTGAGGTCGCGCACGGCTGAGGCCAGGGATTCGGCATTCTCGTCGCTGGACCGGAGAATGTGAAACGCCAGCCGCTGCGCGGACTTGCTGCCGATGCCGGGCAGCTTCTTGAGTTCTTCGATCAACCGCGCCATCGGCTCGGCAAAACGGCTCATGGGGCCCCTTCGTTGTTGCGACGCCTCAACTGCAGATTCCTCGCTACGCTCGGAATGACAATCTGGTTAAGGATGATATCTGGTTAACGTTTCTAGAGTCCTGGAAGGCCCAAGCCGCTGAGCACTCCGCCCATGCCGGATTTCATGGTGTCTTCAACCTTGCGTCCCGCCTCGTTGACGGCGGCGGCGACGAGGTCCTGCAGCATTTCGATGTCGCCCGACTTGACGACCTCGGGGTCAATGGTGACGCGCAGGACGTTCTTGCTGCCATCCATTTTGACGACAACACTGCCGCCGCCAGCGGATCCCTCGACGACGGTCTCCCGCATCTTCTTTTGCATGGCCTCGTATTGCTGCTTGGCCATTTGCATCATGTTTTGCAGATCGAATCCACCCATAATTGGCCCTGTTAGAAGCTTCGCAAGCTAAGGTTCTAAATCAGCAATCTAAAATCTGACTCTGAAATCGTTACTTCTTCTGATAGTCGATCACGGTGCGGATTTCCGCGCCAAACTTTTCTTGCATGCGTTGGACAACCGGATCCTCCGCAGCGCGACTTGTGCTGCTTCCCGCCTTACGAGGTGGGTCCGGCGTGTTGGACGTGCCATTCGTGCCGCCGCTGGAGATTTTCAATTTCGCAGGCCGTCCGAGCGCTTTGCTGGCGGCGGCGTTCGCAATCTTAAGAGGCTCGGCACCCAGTGTCATCTTGATGGTGAAGTCCGTGGCCGCTACCTGTACGGCAGGCTGGCTGCCTTCGAAGAACCAGCGTCCTCCGCTCAGCAGGCTCGCCGCCATCGGCTGTCCGGCGGCCTCGACCTCTGCTACGACGGCGGCTCCGAGATCCTCGGGCTGCAACTGCGCCGCCGGGGCGACCGGCTCGGCAACCGCTGCAATCTCTGGCCTGGGGTGAACGGGGATTGTCTGAGCAGCGACTGGTTGAGCGCTGACCGTGGGAATCGATGCTGGCGCTGACGATCCTAAAATCACAGACCCGGTTGCAAAAGGATTCGACTGGGCCGCAGCTTCACTCGACGAACTCTGTGGTACGGCGCGTGGACCTGGCACATCAGACGACATCTCCGGTTTGCCGTACGTGCCCTTGCGGGCGGTGTCGGCGGCGAAGGGCGAGATGGAGCGGGGCGGCTCAGGGGCACGGCGTATGGGCGACGTCGTAGGCGATGCACTTAGGGAAGACTGTCCAGCTGCGGGACGAAGCGCAGCCGGGCCGGATGTCATCACTCCGCTCAGCAATTGTTCCATCGGCAGCAGGCGCTGGGCGTGCACCATCTTGACCAGTCCCAGTTCCAGATGGAAGCGCTGTTCCTGTTTGTAGCCGAGGTCGCTGTGCGTGCGCAGCATGATCTGTAGATGCCGCGTCAGATCTTCTTCGCTAAATAGGGCCGCGATTCCAGCCGCGCGCGCACGCTCATCGCTGGAAACCTGCAACAGTTCGGAGTCCGCACCGGCGACCTTCGCCATCAGCGCGTTGCGCAGGAAGCGCACCACCTCGCGCGCGAAATGGACGGGACTATGGCCTTCGGTCATCAGCCGGTCGACAAGTTGCAGAACCTCGCGCGTGTTGCTCTCGGCGACGGCACGCATAACTTGTTCGACTGTTCCCGAAGGCGCTGCGCCAACGAGCTGGCGCACGGTCTCTGCCGTCAGCGTGCCTTCGCTGCTGGCAATGGCCTGGTCGAGAATGGAGAGCGCATCGCGCACGGAACCGTCGCCCGCTTCAGCGAGCAGGGCCAACGCGTCTTCGTCGGCGACGATGTTCTCGCGTTGGGACAGGTCGCGCAGTTGCCCAAGAATCTGCTCGAATTTAACAGCATGAAAACTGAAGTGCTGACAGCGCGAGCGGATGGTTTGCGGAATGTCTTCCGGGGCCGTGGTCGCCATCATGAACACTATGTGCGCTGGTGGCTCTTCGAGGGTTTTCAGCAGCGCATTGAAAGCTGCGTCGGTAATCTGATGAGCTTCGTCAAGGATGTAGATTTTGTAGCGGTCGCGCGCCGGGCGGTAACGGGCGCCTTCGCGCAGTTCGCGGATTTCGTCGATACCGCGGTTGGTGGCGGCGTCGATTTCGATCACGTCGACGGAATTGCCGGCGCGAATTTCAGTGCAGGACTCGCAGACGCCGCACGGCTCGGTCACGGGCTTGTCTTCCGTGTTATGTGAAGACCGGCAGTTCAGCGCCATGGCCAGGATGCGTGCAATGGTCGTTTTACCGATGCCGCGATGCCCGCTGAAGATATAGCCGTGCGCCAACCGCTTCTGCTCCAGAGCATTCTTGAGCGTACGGGTAACGTGGTCTTGTCCGATGACGTCGGAAAAACGCTGTGGACGGTACTTACGCGCTAGGACCTGATAGCTCATGCAAACTTCCGATTATACGTGACAGGTGATGTCGAGAGAATCGCAGCGGCCATGCTAAATTGCAGTCGTATGGAGAAGCAGCCGAAGAGGGTTGGATCACGTGGGGACGGCCGCCCTCGACCGTCCAAGCGGAGCAAAGCTCCGGAGGTCTCAGGCGAGGGAATGCAGCGCAAAATTCTGCGCACGATTGCAAAGATTCCTCATGGCAAGGTGAGTACTTACGGTGCAGTTGCTGCCGCTGCGGGATTTCCAGGTAGGGCCCGCCTAGTGGCGAGGGCTTTGCACGGATCGCATGGAGTGCCGTGGCAACGCGTCCTTGGAGCGGGGGGCGCAATCAAGTTGCAAGGCGAGTCGGCGTTTGAACAGCGTTTTCGATTGCAAGCTGAAGGCGTGGCGTTTCGCGGAAGGAGGGTAGATATGAAGCGGCACGAGCACAAGTGGAGAGTGTGACTTACGTAGGCTTAGGTACCTCGCCACAGGTAAGCTCTTTTTCCATGCAACTAGCCAAAGGCGGAGCCGGGCTTCGCCCGACTTAGGCAGGCGAGGGCGCCTGCCCCCACGTGACCCACTTCGCTACGACGTTTTGAATCTTTCGTCGACCTCCACTTGATATCCCTTCACCAGCTTATTCGTCTCGCTGGCCATGCCGACGACCGCCATCAGTTCTTTCAATTGCGCGTCTGTTAAGCCCTTGTTGCGGGCGGAGACCGTGTGTGAGGCGATGCAGTATTCACATTGGCTGGTGACGCTGACTGCGACGTAGATCATTTCTTTGGTGACTGCGTCGAGGGCGCCTGGGGCCATGACCTGTTTGATGGAGTTCCAGGTGCGTTCTAGTGTGGCGGGGTCGTGAGCGATGGCCTTCCAGAAATTGGTTACGTAGTCTGTCTTGCGTGTTGCCATGATGTCGTCATAGACCGCGCGTACTGCTGGGCTTGCCTGGTCGTATTCGATTAAGCCGAAGAGTGCCATGGTGTTCTCCTCATTACAGCATTACTGCCTTATGACATCATTTAATTGAGGATTGTCATCCCGAGCGTAGCGAGGGATCTGCTTTTCCACTCGTCCAAGCAAAGAGCAGATTCCTCCCCTTCGACTTCGCTCAGGGTCGGAATGACAAACTTGAAAAAGAGCGTCAATACTACGTCGCGCTAGACATGCGGCACTTCTCCCGCCAGCAGCTTGCCTAATTGTGCGGCAGGGCAGCGCAGGCCCACGTAGAATGTGCCGAATAGGGCGTAGACGGCGCTGACCTCGTCAAAGCGCATTTCGTAGATCAGTTTTTTGAACGACACCGGGTTGTCCGCCCAGAGCGTCACGCCCCATTCCCAATCATCGAGGCCGATGGAGCCGGAAATGATTTGCTTGACCTCTCCGGCGTAGCGGCGGCCGATTGTGCCGTGCTCGCCCATTTGCCGTGCTCGTTCTTCAAACGGAACTTTATACCAGTTTTTCTCCTCACCACGGCGGCGGTCCATGGGATAGAAACACACGTAGCGGTTGGGCGGGATCGCCGGAAAGAGGCGCGGACGCATGGCTTCGCGCTGACGGTCCATGCTTTCCTGGACAGCGACATTCCACTCCGGCGAGTGGGGTTCCAGGCCGCGTTCCGTTAGCGAGTTGTAGACCTTCGCCGTCGATTCGTAGAGTCCCAGTTCAATCACGGACACGTAAGAAGAAGTGGGCTCCAGATAATCCGACAATCGAAGATTGGCGAGGATCAGCTCCACCTGATTCAGATCGGCGAAGGCCGGACGGAAGTGTACGAACAGCAAATCGGCTTTGTGCCCGAGCATGGAAAAGATCGCCGACTGCCCCTCTTGCCGCTTCTCGAGCAAATCGAACGCCGCCTGGGCTTCGCGCACAATCGTTTCCTGCTCGTCGTGTTCGAGCTTGCGCCACTCTGTGCGGCGGAAGCGCATCATCTGGTGCAGCACGGCATAGCCTTCCAGCGTGAGCGGAACGGGCGGGGCTTGCGCCACTGCTTGCGGACGAGCATCGTGGGTCGTGGACATGAGACTCCTTGACTTTGAGAGACTATTGTAAATCGAAGCGCCGCTCTCCTCTGGTAGCATGTGCAGTGTGCCCGATCCCAAGGAAACCCCTTCCATTGCCGTAGAGCGCGCGCTGGCCATTCTCGAAGCCGCGGCGCAGGGGCCTGCCGGGTTGACCAACGCCGAGATCAGCCGCAAATTGAACATTCCGAAAAGTTCCGCCAGTTACATTTTGCGCACGCTGGAGAAGACCGGCTACCTTCGTCGCGACGAAGAGACTTCCCGCTATCGCGTCGGGGTGAAGGTCTTTAGCCTGAGTCGCAGCGCGCTTTCCGGGATTGATGCGCGGGAAGTAGCGATGCCGATCATGCGCGATTTGGTGGCGCGTACGCGATTGACGTGCCATCTCGCGATCCTCGACGGCTCCGAAGCCGTGTACATCGAGAAGGTGGATGCGCCCGGATTCATCAAGGTCGATACTTGGGTGGGCCGGCGCATGTGTGTGCACACGACCAGCGTGGGAAAGGCGCTGGCAGCCTATTTGCCGGAGGCGCGGGTGCGGAAAATCCTCGACTCTGCGGGCATGGAGAAGAGAACCCCGCATAGCATTACCGCCCCCGCCCCATATTTTAAGGAATTGGAACGAGTACGCGAACAGGGGTATGCGCTCGACAACGAAGAGAACAGTTTGGGGGCGCGGTGCTTCGGCGTGCCGATCTTCAATCAGTCGGACGAGGTCGAAGCCAGTCTTGGGCTGAGCGGGACGATTCATCAGGTGAATCCGCAGACTCTGCCGCAGTTGAGTGAAGATTTGAAGGATGCTGCGCGGCGGATTTCGCGGCAGCTGGGGTGGCGGGGGACGCGAAAGAAAGTATCAGCGAAGCGCACATAAAAAGGTGGCCTGAATTTCCGGATTGCCCAGTCTCTACTAACCTCGCGGCGTCACTCGCTCAGTCCTAACTTTGCGCCGGAACGAGAAAAGCCAAGCTGTTGCGGCCCCATTGAGGATTGCTTTCCCAATCCAATCGACACGTAGGGCTCCGCCAACTTTGAAGACAGCAAAACCCCCGAGCATGCAGGCCATTATTCCGCACGCTACAAGCGCATAGCGGTGCACGTCGTTCCAGCCAGGGCTGGCGGTCCATCGCCACATCAGAAATAAGGTGAGGGCGGCCCAGGCAAGTGCTCCGGCCAGGACCATGCTAAATGGCATGCCGGGGAAGACACCAAAACCCAGCAGAACGAACGCTCCCCAGGGGAACCCCAGCGCAAAGAGAATCAACCCGACGAGCCACGGAGGTGGCGCGGAATACGAGGCTGCATGGTCGTCGCGCGTCCGGCCTGATGGCATAGCGTACGCACCGAGGATGAGCAGCAGAATGACTCCAACTCCGGTTAGTAAGTAGAGTGGTGGGGGAGTATAGGGCGGCATGTGGAAGACCATGATGCGAGCCCGTTGAGTCCATCCGTACCAGGCCATACAGGCGCCCAGGACGAAAACGATGCTAACGATGACGAAACCTCGGGTACGCAACCACAAGTGTTCACGCCGGACGGTGAAGAGCAGTTCGGTGAGTTGCACAGGGATAAGGACGACCCAAACACTTTCGTATCCGAGGGCCCACACAAAGTAGACCCAATTCACTCCCCAAACGCGTCCATACGCGTGCTGGGCCAATCCTATGAGTGGTGCAATGGAAGTCTGCTGGATCACCCATTCCTCCGCGACCGCCAGAGCAAGGCCAAGCAGCAACATGCTTTGCCAGCTTTTTCGCCAGCGCCGCACGCACTCGCGGATGAGCAGCGCGCCGCAGCCCCAAGTCAGGATTTCTGGAATCAGGACAAAGATCACGCTGACTCGAGTTGCTCCATAGAGAACTTCGGAGATTACAGGGGCGAGTAACAACAGGGAAACGATGGGGCCGATTCGCTGCCATCGGGAGGTTTGCAATATGGGTGCGGCCGAGAAATGTTCAGACAGCATGGTGGAATCCTTCTGGTAAAATAATCTCACTACAAAGTATCTCACAACTAAGATATATGGCAAACAAAAAAATACCTGCCACTCCTCTGCCTCATCAAGATTTGATGGGACGGGAACTTAGCAGTGCCGTAATCTTTTTTCATGAAGCGGTGGCTTCCCACCTGGGTATGAACGCGGCGGAGTGGAAGTGTCTCGGGCTGTTGGACCAGCACGGGCCGCTAACCGCGAGCCGGCTGGCAGAGCTGTCGGGGTTCACCACCGGCGCCATCACCGGGATTGTCGATCGTCTGGAACAGGCTGGTTATGTGCTCCGTGCACGCCATCCCAGTGACCGGCGCAGTGTGATCGTCCAACCGCGGAACGTGAGAGAGCTTAGGGAACTAGTGACACCGATCTTTCAATCATTGGGAGGCGCGATGGCAGAGATAGCAGGGCGCTATAGCTCAGCGGAGTTAGCCGCGATTGCCAGGTTTTTCCAAGAAACCACGGAAGTCCTGCGCAATGAGACGGCAAAGCTTAAGCGTCAGAAGCAGCCTCGAGTTCCACGCCATCGCTAGACCTGTTCGGCTCGTGCCGACGTCACAGCCCATCAGGCATACAGTTTGCGATGTAGCCGAGTCACTGCTCGCGCACGATATGCTTCATGTCGACTGTGAGAATGCCCATGCGAATTCTCCTACTGTCGCGGCACAGCCTCAATGCCGCCTTC